>WNGO01002289.1_pt1 | contig 17972 bp, 14 predicted proteins | sample 5400511 | NCBI WGS metagenome assembly WNGO01 (sample SAMN13153380, study PRJNA577476) | soil metagenome | isolation source: 20 cm soil or saprolite under Garry oak tree replicate 2 | place: USA:California | collected 2016-06-15 | reverse complement strand
ATAGAGAGGTGGCCATTTCGTCGAAACGCGATTCAATGCTGACCGGAAGCGATGCGTCCAGTTGGTGAAGTGTGCTGGTTATCGCCGGGCCGAGCTGCTGTGGATTGCGGCTCGAACGAACAACCAGCCATCGGGAGTTTGAAGGCCATTGCAGGATGGGGAGAAACATCGCCGCTTGTGGATCTTCGGTCAGCGTTCCGTACTTGCCATCTTCTGTAATGCCGACGACCTGCACACGATTTCCGTCGGGCAACTTGAAATAGCCGCCGATTGCGCCTTGCACGGAGCCAAACATCTTGCGGCCAAGCTCCGGATTTACGATGGCAACGCGCGGGGAACGTAGGTCGTCATGCCAGGTGAAGGCCCGGCCAGCCACAAGCGCAGTGGTCGTCATGCCAGGTGAAGGCCCGGCCAGCCACAAGCGCAGTGCCTTCCGCCCTGAGGTAGTCGGGAGAAATGTGGTAAACGAATGCAGTAGCGGCGGGATTCGACGGCCGCAGATCTGTAGTTCGATCGTCAAAAATGTTCGAAGTGCTGCTGTCATTGAGGAGTAGATCGTCGGCTAATCCAACGGACTCAACGGCAGGAATCGCCGCGATGGCATCGATCATGCGTTTCTGCATTGCGGGCAAGCGGTCGCCGCTGTAACCTGCCATGCTGAGATCGGCGCCCACCAGAACAGAATTCTGCGTTTGAAAACCGAAATTGCTGTGGAGCGCGTGGGCCAAACCACGCACGGCGACCATGGAGGAAGTCACCAAGACAGCGCAGATGGCAATTTGCAGTGCCAGTAATACGTCGCGGGCAGTGATCCGGCGACCCGCCGTGCCCGTCGATCCCGCCTTAACAACCTCATACGGACTTGTGCGTAGCACCTGTCGCACGGGTACAGAACCGAACAGCAATCCGCTGACGACGCTCAGAAGCAAAGCGATCGCATACACCGTTGCGTCGGGCGTGACCGGCGCGTGCATGGGGAAATTTCCGAACGGCTGCCAATCGCTTAGCCGGCGCAACAGCAAGACGCTGAGCCACAATCCGAAGGAACCGCCGGCGAGTGAAATCAGCACGGCCTCGGTAAACAGCCCACGCAGAATACGTTTGCGGCTTGAGCCGAGAGCCAACCGGAGTGCAATTTCACGGGAACGGTCAGCGGCGCGCGCGGCGAACAGGCTGCCGAGGTTGGCGCATGCCGCCAGAAGGATGAGTCCGGCCAGCAGCATCAGTCCTCCAAGGAATGCCTGAAATGGGCGGCCGAACTGATCGCCTAAAAGACCTGGACGCCCCACTGAAAGAGACGTTCTGCTTTCTTCTTTGGGATAGGTCTTTTCCAGATAGGAGCGAATCGAGTTGAGGTCGGCATTTGCCTGAGCGAGAGTGACTTCCGCTTTCAAATGTCCCATCACTCCGAGAACCGAACGGTTTCCACGATCGTTCAAGCCGTTCCAGCCTTCTACTTGCTGCTGGTTCACCATCGGCGCAAAGAACTCGGCAGAGAAAAATACCAAAGTCCCGCGAAATCCTGGCGGCGTGACGCCGAGAATGGTGAAGGGATGATTGTTCAACTGAACGATTCGGCCCACGACGCCACGTTCATCGTGAAACTGGCTGTGCCAATACGCGTGGCTGAGCACGATGTAGGGGGCGCTGTTGGGACCATGCTCGTCGGAGGCATGGAAGAAACGGCCGAGATAGGGCTGAATCTGTAATGCGTCGAAATAATTTCCGGTCGCTTCCACGCCCCAGATCGGGGTTGGACCTTCTCCTGTATTCAACGCCGCCTGAGTGATGCCGTAACCTGCCAAATCGTCGAAGCTACGGTTGCGGTCGCGCAGATCAAGATAGTCAGGATACGAGTGACCAAGAATGTCGCCCGAATTCTCGACGGAATAGAGGGTCTTGGCTTGCGGCACATTCAACGGGCGCAGGATCAGCCCGTTCATCACACTGAAAACTACGGCGTTTGCGCCGATGGCCATGGCCAAGGTCAGAACCGCGGTGATGGTGAATCCGGGGGACTTGCGCAATTGCCGGAGAGAGAAGCGTAAGTCTTGAAGTAAGGTCAGCATAGAAAACCCTACGGCTCTGAGGTTCAGCGGTCTAGATGTTGCAAATCTCGGACCATCGGTCGGTGGAGGGATGAAAGAGGCTATGCCGTTGAAAAACTTGCGTCATCTCGGGGGATGACGTTGTCATGCCTGAGTGAGTGGTGTGCGGTAATGGACAGCGATGTCCGTTATGAGGCGTCGGTGGACTCGTCGCTAGCGGAACTCGTGCTTCGGGGGCAAGACGCCCCCGCCACAGCGGGCGGGACGCCGGCGCTACCGTTCAATGTTGTGGGTGCGCTTTCGCTTGGGTGGGCGACGGCTTTCTCGCCGTGCTATTTTGCTGGAGCCAGACGCCGGCATTTTGTTCGATCGCGGCGACCTGTGCCCGGGTCAGCCTGGCGCGCACAAATGGGGCCAGGGTTTTGCTGGCGTCGTCGCCGTTCAGGCGGGCTACTGCCATCCAGAAGTAAGCGCGGTTGGGGTCTTGCGGAACTCCGCGGCCGCTGTAATAGATGGAACCTAATTTCGATTGCGCGAGGACGTTGCCCTGCTCCGCGGCTTTAATGAACCAGCGAATCGCTTCTTGCTCGTTCAGTTCGACGCCGTCACCGGTGGCGTAATGCAGACCCAGTGCATTTTGAGCGTTGGGATCACCCTTGTTGGCCATCTGCCTGAGTTGTTCCAACGATGCGGTTTCAATCCCAGAAGCAGCAGTCGGGGTCGGAGCTTTCGAGGAGGCGAGGACAGTTTGCAATTGCGCGTTTTTGCGGGCGCGAATCTTTTGCGTCATCCAAGGCACCGCGCTTAATTGAATCCACGGAGCGCTGAGCACACCCAGAGTCATAGAGATTAAAGCCGCCGCCAGAGTCAGAAGCAAGAGATAGGAACGCGGCAGACTGATGTTGGACAAAGCATCTTTCTGTTCGACTGGATTCTCTTTTTTTTCTTTCGGTTCGGCGTTGGCTGAGGCAAATAAAACACTCCCTTGCGGAGCGTCGAAGTGGTTCTGAGCGCGAGCGGCGCGGGTGGCGGCGTCGCGAACGGTGTCGGCGAATTTCAGAAGCACTCGCTGGTCGGACTCGGAGAAATTGTTCGGCTCTGGCGAAAACACTTCGATGAGGCCGATGGATTTTGAGCCCGCACGGACGGGCACAGCCAGGATGGAACGAATCCCGAGAGCGCGGCAACTTTCGGGATCTACGCGGTGATCGACTTCACTATCATCGCATCGCAGCAGCCTGCCGGTTTGCACACATTCGCCGGAGAAACCTGAACCCACATGCAGGCGCGCGCCGACGGGAGGCGCATCGGAACCAGATCTCGCGCGGCAGATCATGAAGTCAGGCGTTGCATCCGCGAGAGCGATGGCTGTGCCGGAGGCTCGAACCAGCGATTGGGCGCGTTCGGCGATCAAGTGTAGAGCAGCAGTGAAATCGGAACCGAGCCCTTCCACCTGGCGTTGCACGACGGTCACCGCTGCCAGTGTGTCGGTGTAGCCCGGCTTAGGAGTGTCTCGTGGAAGGAGCTCGACTTCGCTGTTCGCGACGCCGGCCATCACGTTGATAAAGAGCCATTCTCGCAGTCGAGAAAGTGAGTCGTGAGGCAGCGCAGAGAAGCGAAGTCCCGTGCGGCCGGAATCGTTCGACCACACAACCTCACCGGTGGTGACAATCTGCGCAGGGCAGTCAGCGAGATCGAGACATAACTCGATACGTTTTTTTACGTCCAGAGGAGAGTGACACTGAATGGCCACGCCATCTTCGCTGATGTTGAGGATCTCGTGGAGATCGAGCATCCTGCCATTGGGTTCGCTAGCGAAGGTAGCGTAGGCGGGCGTCTGAATTTTGTGCCGTACGCGCCGACGACGGTTCGACAACGCGGGTTGCAGGGGCGACGTGATCGCGACCATGGAAAAGGGCCCGGACTTTATGCTGCACCATATTAGCGCGGAGTTGTGGAAAAGTATGCAGAGAAGATACGCGGAAGGGTTTGGGATCTGGTATCAGGCTTCCTGCGGGGGAAATGGATGCCGGACGTCGGACCTCGGACCTCAGACATCGGCAACTCTGTTTTCTAGTTGTATCTATCAGAAAGTCAAAATCCCCACCCTGTCCCGCCAAAGAGCGGCGGGACAAGGGATGGGGGCCCCTCGGGGTCGAATTACCCGGCGCGGCGGAGGGATTGGGTTCGGTGGATGGTGGAAATGCGCGAAATGGCGGCTACCATCATGCTCGAGAGAAGCTGCATGGTGGCTACATCGCCCTCGTCGAAGGCTCCGGGGGAGGAAGAAAGGACTTCGAAAACCCCAAGCGTACGGCGGTAGTGGCGCAGGGGGGAGACCAGAATGGAGCGGACTCCCAGGCGGCGGCAACTGGCGAGATCGACGCGGGGATTGCGCTCGGCGTCGTGACAGAGCATGATCTCGCCGGAACGGACGGCTTCGGCGGAGATGCCGGCATCGGTCTGGAGGCGGACACCAAGATCGGGAGCGGTACGGCCCGTGCGTGCGCGGCAAACAATTTCGTCGCCGGCGCGCAGAGCGATGGCGGCCCCGGTGGCACCAGTGAGATGCTGGGCGCGTTCGGTGATGGCGCTGATCGCGGGCTCGAGATCGAGTTCAGCGGCATGAATCTCGACGTCTTCGGGCGCGTGGACGGCGCGGAATCCGGAGGCCGGATGGGCGGCATTGGCCATGCGAAGCTGGCTACGGTGGGCGAGCGAGGGCATGCGCGAGTGATCTTCCGCGCTCTGGAAATCAGGCATTGGTACGGTACGGAGCAGATCGCGAACGAGACTGTCGAGCTCGGAATCGGTGATGAGGTGCGCCGTCTGCTGATGGCGGAGCGAGCCGCCAAGGACGCGAGAGAGTCCGATCAGTGCCTGGCTGCCGCATGCCAGGCAATAGGAACGGGGATTGGCGCTGATCATCTCGCACTGCACGCAGAATGTGGCGGACTGCAAGGGGACAAAGTTGACGTCCTTGAAAGTCGTAACATAAGCAGTGTTGCGGAACATGATTGCAGAGCCCTCGCTTCCTCAAAATGGTGGAGATGAAAGTAAATAGGGGGAGAGAGCACAAAAAGTATCGGGAGTGGTTCCTGGTGTGGAAAAGGGGCTTAAACCCATCGAGGAGTTTCTGGCGGAGGTACAAATCCGGCGAACTTCGTAATCTGCTTCAGAAGAAACGACTTAGAGCACAGCCGAGGACAAGGACTTTCGCGTATTGCTTTCACCCCTGCGAGTCGGATATTCTACGTGAACATTTCAAGGTCCACACTTGGACCGCTGGGGGAAATCATGGAATGGACGACACCGGCTTTTGAAGAAGTTTGCTTGAACTGCGAGATCAATTCTTACGCTAGCGCGAAGTTGTAAGTCTCTCCTGGCCTGTTAATGCCGCCTGCGCGCTGTCGTGCGCGGGTGCGTTTCTTCGCTCCTTCGGAGCTTCCTATTTTCTGTTGCGCGACCCCACGGCTTGCGCCGTGGGCTGCATTCTTTCGCCGCTTCGCGGCTGCTTGGGTGCGCTCCGTGGAAGAGATCCTGAGGTACGCGCGGTGCAGAGGACTGCGCGGCTGTTTCCGTTGCCATCCTGAACTCTCCCTCGATTAGGCTTAGCGATTCACGATAATTTCTGCGATGCGTTCGGCGGCGTGGCCGTCCCACAAAGGTATTTTGACGGTCGTCGTTCGTTTTAATCCTTCCGAGGTGGAATTCAGAATTCTCTCTACGGCAAAGCGCAGTTTCTTCAGGTCTCTTCCTACTAGTTGATTGGTCCCCATCGTGATGGTGATGGGACGTTCGGTATTTTCTCGGACGGTTAGGCATGGGACGCCGAGGAAACTTGTTTCTTCCTGGATTCCTCCGGAGTCGGTGATCACGACTGCGGCGCGACGCTGCAGGGCGATGAATTCTAGATAGGGGAGGGGATCGAGCAGGCGGAGACGCGGACTTGGGAACATCTGCGCGAATAAGGGTTCGAGTTTTGTACCCTTCGCGCTCGCTTCGCTTCGCTTGACGGGCGAGGCGCCCGTCGCCACACGAGCGGTGGAGGGCTCCACTTCTTTCAGGCGCTGGCGGGTTCGGGGGTGGACTGGAAAGAGAACCCCTAATTGTGTGCTGAGCTCTGAGAGCGTCAAGAGCAAGTCACGCAACCACGGGAGATCATCTACGTTGGAGGGGCGGTGCAGCGTGACCAGTGCGTAGGGGGGAGTCACGTCAGCGGGGAAATATTGGTCGGCACTGGGCAGGAGGCGAGCGAGGGAATCGATCATCACGTTGCCGACGCGGTGGATCTTGGATGATTCGATGCCTTCGTGGAGGAGATTCTCGTCACCGTCTGCCGACGGAGTAAACAAAAGATCGGAGAGTTGATCGGTGAGAAGGCGGTTGATTTCTTCGGGCATGCTGCGATCGCGGGAGCGAAGGCCAGCCTCGACGTGTCCCACGCGCACGCCGAGTTTGGAGCACACCAGAGCGGCGGCAAGGGTCGAGTTGACATCGCCGTAGACGAGAACAAGATCCGGTTTGCGCTCTTGCAGCACGGGCTCGAAGGCCTGCATGACGGCGGCGGTTTGCTGAGCATGGGTGCCGGAGCCGACTCCGAGATTGCAGTCAGGTTCGGGCATTTCGAGTTGCTGAAAAAAGACATCGGACATGGCGGTGTCGTAGTGCTGTCCGGTGTGAACGAGAGTCTGGCGCATATCGGAGCAGTTGCGCAAGGCGCGGAGAACCGGCGCGGCTTTCATGAAGTTGGGGCGCGCACCGACAACGTGGAGGATGTGCATGGGTTGGGGCAACGTGAATTGTATTTGGGATAGAGTCAGGAGCCAGGGGTCAGGGGTTACGTTTATCCGGCTTGGGCCGTGATGAGGGAAGCGTCCTGCTCGGGTAGCGAGATGACTTCTGCAGAGTGGGATAGCGTCCGGTCGAGCGCATCGGCGAGAGTGGTGGGGAAGGCTGCGGTCAGGAGATTGACGTCGAGTTGCAGATCGCGGGTGGAATAGAGCCGGTATACCGTTAGGGTTCCGCGGTTGCGATTGGAGGAACTGAGGAGATCGAGCGCGATGGTCCAAGCGGAAGAATGGTTGAGACTGTTGGCCCGCCCTGGCTTGTTCCAATGGAAGGAATGACTGGATCGGCGCGCGGCGGGGGCATCGAGAGATTCGACGGCTCCAAATTCTCCGGGAAGCAGCGCGACATTCAAATCGAAACCATCGAAGTCGTTGCTGCCGAAGGCCGCGAGGAGAATCCGGCGAACCTGATCGAAATCGCGAGCGACTTTGAGTTCCTCAGTGGCGCGGCGGACGGCCAGATTGTTGACGAAAATCTGGGGCTGGTCGAGGGTGCGGTGAGCGACGCGTGCCAGTTCACCGAATTCGAGATAGCCGAGGTGCTGAACACCGATCCAGATTCCGATACCCAACACGGCGAGCACTAAGCCAAGGGAGCTTCCTGTCGGCCAGAGCAAGAACAAGCTAAGCATCGCGAAACAGGCCGAGACTGCGTAAAGCACAATCACGACCTGGCGGTGAGTCATTCCATGCTGCAAGAGCTTGTGATGGATATGCTCACGGTCGGCGGTGAAGACAGGTCGTCCGCTGATGAGGCGGCGGATCACCGACAGGACCGTTTCGAGAATCGGCAAGCCGAAGGAGACTATCGGGATCGCGACCGCAACGATGGTAGGCGCCTTTTGCGCACCATAGAGTGCGAGGGCGCTGAGCAGGAAACCAATCAGCAAGCTGCCAGAGTCACCCAGAAAGATGGTCGCAGGATTGAAGTTGTAGCGCAGAAATCCCAGAATCGCACCTGCGAGGGCGATGGTCATGACTTCGACCAGTGCGGGCCCATGCAGGAGGGCCACCGTGAAAACGACCATCGTGGAAAACAGAGCGGATCCAGCGGCCAGGCCGTCGAGACCGTCGATCAAGTTAAAGGCATTGGTGATTGCCAGAACCCAGATGATCGTGACAGCGAAACCAACGTACCAGGGGAGGATACGGTCGCCGAAAAGTACGGGTATATTCACGATGCGCAAACCGCCGGCGTACAACATGGCGGCGGCAATTCCCTGCACCGTGAATTTCACATAGGGGCCGACGCCGCGAAGATCGTCGTACACACCGAGCAGAAAGACGATGGCCGCGGGCACGAAGATGGTACTCATCGTCTTCAGGAAGTACGGCGTATGCAGGGCGGGATGACGCATGGCCCAGAGAGCAGCGATGCCCATGCAAGCGCAGAAACTCAAGAAGATCGCTACCCCACCCAGACGCGGCAGAGGGCTGGAGTGTAAGTGGCGTTCTTGCGTAGGAACGGCGACGAAGCCGTGGGAAATCGCGAAATCGCGCACGTACTTCGTCAGGACGAACGCTGAGAGCAGCCCGGTAAAGAACAGGCCCAGACAAATTAGGGTCAACTACGCCACCTCGACACAGGCGACTACTGAAACCGCACTTGGACTGCAAGTATGGCAGCGAGACCTTGCTACCAAAAGTGAATGCAATGATTCCGGGTAGAGATAGGCCCTGACTTTAGCAGTACCAGAATGGGACTTTCAATCCACAGCAAGGAAAAAAGCTGTGGAAAACTAAGCCAGAGGTGCATGAATTGCGGGGTGCAACTCTATTTTGCTGTGCTAAACTGCTCTTCAAAATTCATCCAGAATGTTAGGGATCCCTAATGAAGTCGGGTATGGGACTGCTTCGCCGCAGCGGCACTTTCTCTTTTGTTCTCGTGTCCTTTCTAACCGCTGGAGCATGGGCGCAGCAGCCCGCGGGTAGAAGTCCAGCGGAACAGCAAAACACGGCGCCGACGGGCCTTCCCACGGCGCAGCCGGTATCGCCACCGGCTGTGAGCGCTTCCGGGGTGGTCAGCAATTCTGAAAAAGCGGATGACCCCTCAAAGGATAGTCCAGGAAAGTCCACGATTGTGACGCTGGGTCCGGGAGACCTGATCGAAGTCAACGTTTACAACGTTCCGGAACTGGCCAGTAAGGTACGGGTGAGCAATTCCGGGGACGTCTACTTGCCGCTGATTGATTATGTCCATGTTGAGGGTTTGACGCAGGAGGAAGCGCAAGCCTTGATCGAGAAACGGTTGGTGGATGGCGGGTTCGTGCGCAATCCCCACGTGACGATTTTCGTGGATGAGTTCACCTCCCAGGGGGTGACGATTATCGGCGAAGTGGGCAAGCCCGGGATTTATCCGGACATCGGCGAGCACAAACTTTATGAAGTGGTATCGCAGGCCGGAGGATTCAGCCAGAATGCTTCGCGCAAGATCGCCATCCTGCGGCGAAATCAGCCGGACCCAGTGCGGGTGACGCTGCCCCGCAATCTTGCGGATGACGTTAGCAGCAACGTGGAGATCATGCCCGGAGATACGATCACGGTGCCGCGCGCCCCAACCATCTACGTCGTGGGAGATGTGGGGCGTCCCAGCGCAGTGCTGGTGGACAACGGATCCCTGACGGTGCTGCAGGCCTTGGCACTGGCGGGGGGAACAAACAAGACGGCTAAACTCGGGGCCTCGCGGATCATTCGCAAAGGACCGGACGGCGGGGTGACTGAAACGAAGGTCGAGATCAAGAAGATGTTGGAAGCGAAGATTCCCGACATGCCGCTGCAGGCCGACGATATCCTGTTTGTTCCGGTCAGCGGCGGAAAGATATTCGCGGCGCGGACGTTTGAAGCCACCATGACGATGGCTACCGCGATGGCCCTTTATACCGTTCATCCGTAGAGTTGATTCAGCTTATCTGACCAAAGTTTCCAGCACTCGGATGTATTTGTTTGCGGTGCTCGCGCGGGAAAAATTCTTCACGATGTATTCCCTTCCCTTCTGACCCATGGCACGACCGAGTTCGCGGTTGGCGCTTAGCCGCTGAATCGCAGCTACGAGCCCGTCGGGATTTTCCGGCTCGATCGCGATTCCGGCAGCTGCTTCTTCGACAATCTGGCGTGCCTGACCGTCGACGCCAAGAATCACGGGACGGGCACAGGACATGAACTCGAGCATCTTGGTGGGGATGACTGTTTTGAATACGTCGGTCTTCTTCAGGAGCACAAGACACGCGTCAGATGCGGCGATGAAGGCGGGGATTTTCTCGCGGGGCTGCTGATCGAGGAATCGGACGTTTGCGAGACCACGGGATTGAGCAAGGCCTTTTATCCGATCTTTCTCGGCACCTTCGCCGAGTAACAGGAAGAGGACGTCGGGATCTTGGTGCTGCAGTTGGGAAGCTGAGTCAAGTAAGGTCTCGAGGCCGTGCGCATTGCCCATGGTGCCAATGTAGCTGACGAGAAATTTGGTTTCAGCATTCAGTTGTTTCCGAAGGTCGAGAGTTGCGCCGGTGGGAGCGGGCGCGAAGACCTCCGTTTCGACCCCGTTTTCAACGATTGAAATCTTTTCAGCGGGGACGCGCCAGTCTTCGATCAGGCGGTCCTTGAAGGCTGGGGTTACTACGACTAGGTGACCGGCGTGCTCGTAGAGGAAGCGAGCGATTGCGGCCAGCGTGTGATGAAGGAGCGAGTCTTCACTGCCGACACCCACGGCCGCGAGAGATTCGGGCCAGAGATCGCGGACTTCGAAAACGAAGGGGATCTGGCGGGAGAAAGCGATCCACCACCCGGCGAGGCCGACGAGGAGTTGTGGCGACGTCGCGATGATCACACCGGGGCGCGGAAGAGTCAGGCCACGCAGGGCGGCGGAGAGGCAAAACGACGCGTAGTTGCGCACGCGTTCGTGCGACTTGCGGTTGGGCAGGGGCCAGAGCCAAGTGCGGAAGACATCGATGCGGCCAACTTTTTCGTGATAAGCGAGGCGGCGCAGGCGAGTGTGCCATTCCGGCGGAACGATGCCGGTGGGGTGGTTGGGAAATCCGGTGAGGACAGACACTTCGTGACCGGCGTCCGACCAACGGTGGGCGAGTTCGGAGGCGCGAGCGGCGGGGGCACCCATCTCGGGCGGGAAGTATTGGGAGACGTAGAGGATTTTCACGCGAAGGTAGAGGGTATCGCAAAAGATGCGAAGTGTGGGATGGGGATTGATCTCCCACTCGCGTGAGGTGCGTCCGAGGCCTCGATCCTCGTAGAATCGCTGCGTGACTTCCATTCAAACCGGCGATTGGGTTCGAATCCCTTCACTGTGGCCCGGAGTGTGGAAGGTCTACCGCGTCCTTAGCGGGTTCACGGAGGATCGGTGGTCGTTGGACGAGGAATTGAGACCGCCGGGGCGCTGCCTTCTTTTTTGCTATCGGATCGTAAATGATTCGTGGCGGAGGTCGTTTTTTCATCAGTGCTGCGATACATCGCTTGCGAGGGCGATTTCGTCCGATGATCGAAAGAGGGTTGAAGATCTGTTGTCATCGGACATGAAGGTCGCGAGGGCGTTTGAGAAGTATCAGGCTGCTGCAAAGCCCATTGACCTTGTGGCTAATCTGGGATTCGGTGAATTCAAGGATACGGAGTTACAGGTTTTTCCTCCGACGTGCGGCAGGTTGCTGGCGGATCGCATCGCAGAAGGTCTCACGATGGATGAGATGTTGGGAGTCCTTCGAGACAGTTGGTTGGGAACACATCGGCGCAAGTTTCCCAATCAAGCGACGCTGCAACTCGTCTCCCCGGGGCATGAATTGCGAGGGGATCGATTCGTATACAGGAGCTACAGAACGCTGGGGTTCTGAAAGCTTGGAAGCTAGTAGTGGCAGAGCTTGAAAGCCGTTTTGTAAGTGAGGGCGCGGGCGCGGTTCAGGCCGCTCTTGGCGTAAACTTCCCAGCGATCGGCAACGCGGGCGAACAATTCCTCTCCGGTCAGGCGATACATCACGCGCAACTGCACGATGTGCAGACGGTGGTAGAAGCCGCTCGCGACCATGGGCAGGCGTGTGCCGGATTGTTCGTAGAGCGACCAGAATCCGAGATCGTAGCGATCGAGATTGTGGAGAAGAGTGCGAACGCAAAGCGTGAACAGTTCCTCCGCAGCGCTTTCTTTCGTCGCCAGCGCGTAGTCATAGACGCCCCAGAGCGCCCAGATAAATCCATTGAGGATGTGCGTGGGTGGAGAGACGATGTACTCCTCAAACCAGAGGTCGCCGGATTCGTCGGTGAAGGCTACGCCTCCTTCTTCGATGGGATGCTGGAAACTTATGAAGGTGGCGCGCGCGGCGTCGAGGTAACGTGAGTCGCCGGATTCTTTGTGGGCGCGTACCAGGAGCGAGATTCCCTGCCCTTGCGCCAATCCTGAGTACCAGGGTGCCTTGAGCGTGTCGCGATACTCCCAGTTGAAGTGATGTTTCCAGACGGATAATCCTTTTGCGTTTGGTTCGAGGTGCGCTAGCAGCCAGTCAGCGATCAGGAAGAATTTCTTTTTTCTCTTCGGGTCGGCCGTATTGCGCGATGGCAATAGGGTTGTGCTGCAGGCCGATGGCGCCGTGATAGTCGAGTTGCGGAACGCCGGAGGCATCATAGTGCCCACGGTAGTCCGCCTTTTCGGCGAAGAGCATGTAGTACTCGCCTAGTTCGTTGGGAGTGGCGTTCGGATTTTCAGTGGGCGTTTCGTGCCAGAAGGTTAGATGGCTCTTGCCGCCGAGCAAATAGGCGCTGAAGATGCGGCGATAGTAGGCTAGGCTCGGCACGGATCGGATCCTGTTCATATTACGGCAGGCGGGATTTCGGGGATGTGGCAACTTCAAAAGCATGAACCACTACGGGCACGAGGGTGGACAAAGGAAGGCTTCAGAATTCATGTCATCGGATTGGACTGCGATCGTGGACACAGCCAGGAACGGCGTTGAGTTTTCGCCATCCGGCAGGAAGGCGTTGCCGTATTGGAACAGGCGCATCGGCAGCGGATCCTTTTTCCATTCCAGGAGTGGCTGCCATGAGTCGGGAGACTTCACTTCAGCGCCGTAGACGCGAACGGTGCGATCTCGATTTACCTCGCTTGGCTCAATCATTGTTGAGAAGAAGACACGGCCGCCGACTCGGCATCCGTAAATAGAGGAACTGCTGATCTGGGCTCGTTGCGAGAGCTTTCCCTGGCGGTCCAGACGATAGATGTAGTTTGACTCTAACGGCGTATCAGAAGAGAAGTAGAGAGCGCCGTCGGTGGGGACTGCGGCCACCGCACGAGCCTGTTGGTTGCCCTGCATGACGATCTCGACGCGGGAGAAATCGCAGGAGGCACGAAGGATGCGGCATTCGTCGCCATAGTCGCCGGTGAGAATCCAGAGGAAATTACCCCAGGAATCGTGAACGATGTTGTGCACGTGGCGGATTGTGCCTTTGGGGAAAGTGTAGGTGATGGTCCAGGTTGCACCCGCATCCAGCGAGCCGTAGATGTGGACTTCATCGCGCTGGGCGTTATCGAAATATTCCCCCCAAAAAACGGCGCCGCCCAGAGTTGCGGTGATATGAAGAGGACGAGTACCGCGGGTGATCGCGTGCGTCTGGCGGAATTCTGATTCGCCGGGACCTAATGTGACGATCGAACCGGGAACGGCTCCGATGATTGCGCCGGATGGAAGTACGGCGAGCGCGTGGAATCCGTCACGAAAGATGCGCGCTGTAAAGCGATTGCTTGCCGAGAGGCGGCGGCGCGGCGAGGGGCGGAAGTACGCGACGGACTGCCATGTGATGTCGCGGGCATCTTCAATGCGGGCGCGGAGCAACTCGTATCCGCGCGAAGCGTAGAGGTGGTGTCCTGACCAGGCGAGGGCGCGCAGTCTGGGAAAGCGGGCGGCGAGGGTCAGCGACGGTTGCGGAGAGTTCATTCGTGAAAGCGAAGCCGGTTGGGATTCCCTCAGTATCTTATTGATGCGGGAGTGTGCAGGCAATCGGACGCAGACAAAATCGCGATCTTGCATATTTTGAGCGCTCGGATGAAGTCGGCGGTATGGGCTCTCCAGAGGAAATCAAAAACCCCACCCTGTCGCATAAGACTCGACAAGGGTGGGGCACCCTCAGATGTGGAGTTATGGCAGGAATGTCTTCATGCAGAAGCAACTGCCGCCGGCTTTTTCGAATTCGGATGTCTCGACCACGACTGGAGTCAGGTTTTCCTGGTGAAGGATATTTTCTAGCTGGGGGGTCATGTGTGGAGTGATATAGCGGCCGTTGACGACGATGCCGTTGCCCATGAAGCGGTGCGCTTCGTTCGAATCGAGAAGGTGAACTCGGGTCCAGTTCTTGTGAATGGCAGCGAGCGCATCGGCGGAGAAAGCTCCGGCGAAGATCAGAGCGGCTTCGTTGTTCAATGGGCATAGGCAAGTGTCGAGGTGATAACAGTAGGGATCAATTAGCTCGAGGGGCACGACGGGGATTCCCATTTCGGACATGGCGGCGGCGAATTTTTCGATGCCGCCCCGTGTGCTGCGGAAACCGTAAGCGCCATAGATGCAGGATCCATCGGGATGCCATAGCAGATCGCCGTGGCCCTCAAGATAGTCTTCTCCGAACTCGAACTCGATTTCGATGACGCGATAGCCGTGGGAGCGACACCAGTCAGTGAAGAAGGGGACCTCGCGCTGGCGGGAAGAGTAGACCATGTGACTGGGGACCACGAATTTTCCGTATCCTGCCTTCTCCCCAACAAAAACCTGGTTGGCGGCGAAGACCATGTCTTCGAGTCCTTCCACGGGATCGATCGCTTCGACCTCACATCCGCTTTGTTGCAAAACACTACAGAGATTTTCCCACTGGGTGCGCGCTTTCACTCTGTCGACTGCGTGATCTCGAAGCATGTATGGGTTTTTCTGATCGATGACATCAAAATAATTCGGAGGACAGACGAGCACCTTGGGCATACAAAAGAATGGTAGCTGTCGCGTTTCCGTGGATGCAAGGCATGGGGACGCGGGATCGGCAGTAATGCCGAATAGTCGGCAGAACGAGTTGTTGCTTCCTACGTCGGCAGCGCGACTACCCAGAAGAACGCGTTAGTGCAAACCCGAGACGCTGTGGCACATGACGTGCACTCAGATTCGAATTTGAGAGCTCCTGAAGTGTTTTCGAGAGAGCGGAAAGAACCATCGTCATGCTCAGCCATTGTGCTAATGCAGAGTGCCACATACCTTTTCTCCGGTTGCGGGAAGGCAAGTTGTTCCTGGTAGAGACAGATCGTTTGATGAAACCGGGGACGACCTCGGTTCCGCCGTTTGTCCGGGCGCGGCAACAACAACGGCAGGTGGAGCACTACTGGCTGTGCGATGAGTGCGCGAACCGGTGGACACTGATCTACGATCGTGAGTGTGGGGTTACACTGGCGCCGCTGAAGCGACCGGTCACGACGGTTGCGGCGGCAGCCGCGCAAAGTGGTGTGGCCTGAATTTCCCGCTATTCGCTATTCATAACCTTGCTTCTTCCACGTCTTCCAATCGTCGCGCACAACCTTCAACACCGCGGCACCCGCGTCGTGCAGCCACCGGTAGAATCCGTCCGTCGGCTCGTTGGTCCTGCCTTGGGAAAGTGAGAGGGTTTTCTATACGTGCAGGAGGAATTCCGGATCGTCTGGCAGGTCGCACCGAAACTTCACAGGATTGAAGTTCGAGTCAAACTTCAGGATGGTTCTCCCGGTTCGGCTTGCAACATAAAAGTTCCCGGAGTTTCCGAACGCCATTCCACATGAGTTCTTCACTTTCACGCTGTTGATGGCTTTGAGCACGAATTTGTCCGGAGAACTCGAGAGCAAAGCCGTATATATATGGTCTCCGCCGCTGACGTACAAGCTGCCGTTGTGGACAACAAGATGAACGGGCGATCCTGGCTCCAGCTTGTTACTCTGGCCTAAGTATTTGCCCGTGATGTCATAAATCTTGACGGCGCCGGCAGGCTGGTCTGCAACATAAAGTCTGCCGTTCGCCCATGCGACGCCCCTGACTGAGTGTTTCTTGGCTCCAACGTCCGCGTACGAAAGACCAGTCGGACACATAACCGGCGTCGTGGCTGGTTTGGACAAGTTGCCATTACTGGATGCCACGAAGGTACCAGAGAGGAATTCCCCGGAGGCATGAAGCGAAGCCGCGGTGGGCGCGGGCCTTCCGATCTTGCCGTCACCAGAGACGATCAGGCGCGTGATGACATTCGTATCCTGGCTGGACAAGTAGCAATAGCCTAGCCCATCGAAAGTGAAGTCGAAAGGGTGCAGGATGCCGTTGCAGGTCTGGTTCGTCGCAAGTCGGCTTACAAATCGATATTTCGTTCCCGACCCCTCGTAGCAAAGGACGCTGTTTTGGGTCTTGTTGGCATTTGCGACGTACAAGTATTTTCCGGAAAGGTAAATGCCTCGAAGTTCATTCAGGATCACGCCGTCGGTTTCGTCCAGTACAGAAGAAGTAATCTTGTTGCCGTCCTTGTCGTAGGCATGGACGTTGTTCTTATGGGGGTCCCTCTCGGGATTGCCGCCGTGGAGTGTGACAAACAGCATAGGAACCTTCCAGAATAATTTCAGATCGAAATTCTACGGCCGATGTCACGAGCAGCCCAGGTTACGGGAACCGATTCACCGGCACACCCTATAGTGGCCTCTGCAGGTTGTAACGTTTCACCGGTGCTGATCACCATAGCATTGAGGACGGCCGTCCGAAAGAACGGCCCAGGATATTTGCGTGGTACCTGAAATCAGGAAGTGCATACCCCGCTTTGACATCTTGACAGCGCTCATGCGGACGCATACTGTCCGCAACTACCGACCCTAGGAACTTGAACAGCCAGATAAGGAGGAGTCCTTTGACCCCTACATCAGCCGTCGTTTCTATCCCTGTAGCAAAGACAGCCAGGCGTCTGCAACTGCGTCGATTCGGTTTTTCCCTCGCGCTCGTGCCCACCCTGCTTCTCGGCCGTCCGACCTGGGCTCAGACCGCAGAAGCCGGGCAAGGCGATCAAAAAGTGAAGAAGGTGTTCTATTCCTCCAAAGACCGGCTGGAAACCATGCACGCGGCTTCGTTGTTTACTCCCAAAGTCGTCGGAGACGCGAACATTCTGGAGGGTCCCACGCAGGACAAGAAACAGTTTCAACTGCACTTCAATGACAAAGTGATTTGCGACTTCACGGCACCCGGCTCGCAAATGGGCGGTAAGACTCCCAAGTTTTCATGCAAGATCACCCGCGTCGAAAGCGCCGACGGAGCGGTTCAGACCCCGACTTCTGAGATGGATGAAGAGCCCATTAAGGTTAAATTCGGAGCTGATGACAACGAAGTCTACGCTGAGGTCGCTGCCACGCGGCTCATGTGGGCGCTGGGTTATTACGCCGACTCATGGTTCTCGGTTCGCGTCGAGTGTCATAACTGTCCCGAGAACCCGGTCTCCGGTTCGGGATCAGTGGGAACGCGCATATACGACCCAGCTACCATCGTGCGGAAGTACCCTGGCCACAAGATGTACGAGAACGGCAACGAAGAGCAGGGCTGGAGTTGGAAAGAACTGGATACTGCCAACGGTCGCCCAACTTACGAACGAGACGGTCTGAAACTCCTGGGCGCTTTCCTGCAGCACAGCGACAACAAGCCGCCGCAGCAACGACTGGCATGTGACAAGGTGCATGTGGATGAGAAGACGCAGCCCTTCACGACCACCTGCGACAAACCAGTGATGCTGGTCCAGGACGTGGGCGCTACGTTCGGTGGTGGAGGCTGGTTTACCAGCAACGGCTCGGCAAAAATGAACCTCCAAGTCTGGTCTGGCAAAAAACTTTGGAACAAGGTTGGTACCGAAGGTGCGCCCCGGCAATGCCAGGCTGCGCTACGCAAGAGTCTGACCGCACACGATGGCTTGAGTGATCCAATGATCAGCGAAGAAGGGCGGCGTTTCGATGCGGCCTTGATGTGCCAACTTTCCGACCGTCAAATCGAAGAGCTCTTCAAAGCCGCCCGAGCGGCACAAATGCCGCAGTACCACAACCACGACGGCACCTTCAAAGCGGGTG
>WNGO01000990.1_pt1 | contig 17975 bp, 21 predicted proteins | sample 5400511 | NCBI WGS metagenome assembly WNGO01 (sample SAMN13153380, study PRJNA577476) | soil metagenome | isolation source: 20 cm soil or saprolite under Garry oak tree replicate 2 | place: USA:California | collected 2016-06-15 | reverse complement strand
CCCGACCTTCAACGCCCCGCGCCGAGTGCTGCCTCGGGCCTCGCGGGCCTCCGGCGGGGATTCAGCCCCGCATGAAGCGGATCTCGGGTTACAGGGCACCGCTGGCTCCCCGCCTAGCACGGCCGGAGCCGAGTATACGAGCGGTTCCCGACAGGGTTCCGGCGGCTCAGCGACGGCGGCGAGGCCGGTGGATGAGCAGTGCGACGGAGGCGGTCACGAGGGCAGCGTTCGCCGGGATCGCGAACGCGAACGACGCGCCGCGAAGGACGAGCCACCCGGTGAGGAGCGCCAGCGCGCAGAGGATGCTGATGCCCACCGGGATGGCCGCGGGATCGGATACCGGTCGTGTCCTCATCGAGGAGCCTCCTGGGACGAACCCTTCAACGTGTGGTGTCGGTTCGAGATAGCCCGGGCTGAAGCGGGAACCTCAACGCCGCCTCGCGGCGTCGAAGGGACATCCGGGAGGAACCACTGCACCGCACCGATCAAGGAGGCGCACGTGCCGAAAGCGGTCACGATCTCGCTCGTCCTCGCCGTCAGCGTCATCGTCGGCGCGGTGGCGGCCACCTCGGCTGCCGGATCCGATCCCGTCACGCAGGAGCGGTCGTCCGGTCGCTCGGCCCCGGGTGCGGTGGGTGGTGAGCCGGCCCGGCCATCGCCGGGGACGGGGAGCGCCGTGGAGCCGTGCGGGACGACGGTCACGAACGGCACGGGCCCGGACGCTTCGGTCGGGTTCACGCCGTGCCCTGACGACGAGTCACCGGTCATCCACCCGCAGGTCGTCGAGCCGACACCGGGCATGGCGGATGTGCACGCCCGCCCGTTCGACACGGCGGCCGTCCGAGACGACGGGCGCACCGTGAACGTCGACTTCACTTCGGGCGTCGAGCCGTGTGCCGTCCTCGACCACGTCGACGTCTCGTACGGAGCGGATGCGGTCACGATCACGTTGTTCGAAGGCCACGACCCATCCGCCGGGGAGGTCGCCTGCATCGCGATCGGCGTCTTCAAGCGGACGATCGTGACGCTCGATCAGCCGCTCGATGGTCGCGCGATCGTCGACGGCGCGGTCGGCGCGGATCAACCCGCCTGAGGGCTCAGCCCACCCAGATCTCGGTCCGTCCGGCCTCACGGAACCCGAGCCGCTCGTAGACACGCGCGGCCTCGCCCCGGGCGGAGAGCCACGCGATGCCCGACCCGTCCCCCGCCCGGGCCGCGGCACAGGTGAGGGCCGCCCCGATCCCGCGGCGCCGAGCCTCCGGGGCAACGGCCACACCGAACACCGCGACCGCGCCCCCCGCGGGCACGCCGGTCGCGACCCCGACGATCTTCTGGTCGATGCTCGCCGTGACGACGTGCGCGACGTCGAGCAGCCGAGGGCTGTACATGCCTCGAGAGACGTCGATGTCGCCCCCGAACGCGATCGCATCCAACTCCGCCAGAGCCCGGAGATCGTCCGGGCCGGCATCGGCAAGGTGGGCGTCGGACGGGAGCGGTGCCTCGGCGAGGTCGGCCGTACGGATCGTCATCACCGGCTCCGTGAACGAGACGCGGAACCCGCGCGCGTGGACGGCCGCGTCGACGCTCGCGTGGCGACCGGCGAGGACGCCGATCCCGAACGGCATGCCGTTCGTGCGGAGGACCGCCTCGGCTTCGGTCAGCGCCGCAACGGGATCCTTCGGCTCGGTCGCGACGCACGCGAAGTTCTCTCCCGGATCGGGGAGATGCGACAGGTACACCTCGAGGCCGTCGATCTCCGCGACCTCTCCGCCGAGGACGGCGAGGGTCTTCGTGCGGAGCGCCGCCGCCATCGCACGCCCCAGCTGCTCGAGGTTCATGCTCGGCATCCTCGCAGGTCGGTACCCTGCACCGATGCTCGGAGTGGGATCGGTCCTGGTGGACTTCGACGGCACGGCCTGCCTGCACGACGTCGCCGAGCATCTCCTGAAGCGTTACGGCGACCCCTCCTGGCCGTGGTGGGACGAGGCCTGGGCTCGCGGAGAGGTCGGCGCGCGTCAGGGGATCACCGCGCAGGCCGCGATGCTCGACGCGCCGACGAAGGAGCTCGTCGCGTACGCGCTCCAGCACTGCCCGCTCGACCCCACGTTCGCGCCGTTCGTGGGTTGGGCTCGATCGATCGGCGTCCCGGTCACCCTCGTGTCGGACGGCTTCGGCTTCTACATCCGCCCCCTTTTGGCGTCGCACGGTGTCGTGGATGTCCCCGTCATCACCAACGACTGGGACGACGGCGCGATGACGTTCCCGAACGGGCACGACGTGTGCATCGGATGCGGGACCTGCAAGATGCGCGCCGTGCTGGAGGCGCCGGGACCGGTCGCCTTCGTCGGGGAAGGGGACTCCGATCGCTTCGGGGCGCTCTACGCGGACATCGTGTTCGCCAAGGATGCCCTCGTGGCCTGGTGTGAACGCGACGGTGTCCCGTTCGTGCCGTGGGAGGACTTCGACGACGTCCGGAGTCGCCTGGAGACCGCGCTCCCGCTCCCCGGGGCGGTCGCGCCGGAGCGTTGCCCCGGGTGGCGGCTGCCGTGACCGGCGGTGGCCGAGGGATTCGAACCCTCGAAACGCATTCCTGCGCTTACACGCTTTCCAGGCGTGCCCCTTCGTCCGCTCGGGCAGGCCACCCGGGGCGAGTCTAGCGAGCGGGCCGGGCGGCCCTCACGGAACGGCTGCGATCCGACGCGCGATGAGCGACGCGTACGCCGTCTGTCCACTCGCGGTCAGGTGATAGCCGTCGCGGGCGAACCATCCGGGATGATCACGGCTGTTCGCGTACCAGTCGATCAGATGGGCGTTCGCGAAACGCCGCGCACAGAGACGCAACCGACGGTTGTCGAGTATGCGCCAGGAGCGCGGCACCTTGAGCGTCACGAGGAACACGTGTCGATGGATGCCCGCGGCTTGCACGGCGTGGGAGCAATCCGAGGCTCGGACGATGCCGTTGTTGCCGAGATGGATCACGACGTTCTTGGGGAGCCTGCCGAGCCGCTTCCAATGCTGGACCCGCGCGGGCGCGTCGTAGAACTGACGGGAGACCACCGCATCCACGGCCCCGAAACCACGCGCATGGAGCTCGTCCTTCGCGCCGAGCATCACGGAGTCTCCGATGCCGAGACGACCTGCTCTGATCGACCCCGCGGCCGTCGGCGGGCTGGGTGCGGCGGCGACGAGGAGTGCGACGATCGCCGCGCGGAGCAGCAGCGGGCAAGGCATCAGCAGAGGCTACGGCACCAGCGTTCCATCCGAGCTGACGTTGAAGGGAGGGACCCCGGCGAGCTTGCCACCGTCGATCGGGATCGTCGCTCCCGTGATGTAGGAGGCGCGATCCGAACAGAGCCACACGACGACCCGAGCGACCTCATCCGGTTGACCCACACGTCGGATCGGCATCGCCGAGGCGGCCTGCCGCTGCGCCTCCTCGCCCGCGCGAGCGAGGTTGTCCGTCAGGATCGGGCCGGGAGCGACGGCGTTGACACGGATGTTCCTGTCGCCGTAATCGAGAGCCGCGGTCTTCGTAAGGCCGATCACACCGTGCTTCGCTGACACGTACCCCGCCAAGCCGCCTACCGCCTCTAGACCGGCCGTCGAAGACATGTTGACGATGGCACCGCCCTCCCCGGTCTGCAGGATGGCCGGGATCTCGAACTTCATCGAGAGGAACACGCTTCGGAGCGTGATGGCGATGGCCGTGTCGTACGCGTCGACGGGCACGTCGGCGAGGGGGGTCGGCGGCAGACCTCCCCCGGCGGCGTTGTTGAACGCCAGATCGAGCCTCCCGAACGTCTGGACCGTCCGGTCCACGAGCTGCCGAACCGCATCGGAGTCCCCGACATCGGTAGGGACGGCGATCGCGCGCCCGCCGGCGGCGACGATCGACGCCGCAACCTCCGAGAGCTCGCGCTCGCTCCGCGCAGCGAGGGCGACCGCAGCGCCCGCGTCAGCGAACGCTCGAGCGGTTGCGGCGCCGATCCCACGACTCGCGCCGGTGACGATCGCGACCTTGCCGCGCAGGGACGGATCGATCTGGTGCGCACCGTCGGACATCACCTGTGCCTCCTTGGATGGTCGTTGCCCGGCACGATCAGGGTTCAACCACCAGCGAGCAACGAGTCGCACCAAGGGTACGAGACGAGCATCCGGGCGCCGTCCTCGGTGACGACGAGCTGATCGCCCAGCTTGACGCCGTGGTCGGCGCCCACCTCCCCGAAGTAGCCCTCAACGACCAGGACCATCCCGGGCTCGAGCACCGAATCGGCGTTGGACTGCGCGTCCGATGGATGACAGACGCTCGGGTTCTCTTCCTCCAACCCGATCCCGTGGATCATGCACTCGTAGCGTTGGGCCATGAACCGCTCCGGGATCGGCGGAGCCATGACGGCCAGCTCGCCGCACGTGAGGCCGGGGCGGACCAGCGCCTCCATGCTCGAGACCCAGCTCTGAGCGGCTCGATAGGTCGCTCGCTGTGCGGCGGTCGGCTCACCGACCGCGAACGTGCGTGAGACGCAGAAGAAGCAGCCCTCCAGCGCAACCGAGTCCGTGTCGACGTACACGAGGTCGCCGAGCTCGATGCGACGGTCCGTCGCCTCCGCACGCCAGGGATTGGTGTTCGGGCCCGAGCACATCGTGTTCGTGGCCAAGTACTCCCCTCCATCGCGTAGCAACACCCGCGCCATCTCCGCGAGGAGTTCGCGCTCGGAGACCCCCGGCGCGAGCGAGGTCTCGACCGTCCGGAGCTCCGCCTCGATCACGGGAGCGTTGAGGTCGAACAGCGAGCGCTCGACGGGTCCCTTCACCCGACGCGCTTGCTGCGTCACCGGTCCCGAGTCACTGAGCCTGATCCCAGCGGACCGCAGCGCGAGGTACGCGGCCGTCCCGGCGCGATCCACGGCGACGAGGTCGCCTGTCACCCCCAGATCACGGAGCGCGGCCACGGTCACCTGCGCCCACGCGCCCGCTTCAGCGAGGGGGTCGTCGAAGAACTCCCAGGCGTGCATCGGGCGGACGTCGGGCGCTCGACGCCGCGACCGATGCACGGAGTTCGGGTGCTCGAAGAGGATGGGCTGGCCCTCTTGCGGGACCACCGCGCACCGCACGAAGGTGCTCATCGCGTACACCGGCATCGCGCTGGCACCGGTCGCGTATCGGATGTTCGGCTCGTTGAAGAGGACGCAGGCTGCCACGTCGTGCGCGCGCATCGATCCCTGCAGTCGGGCGAGTCGTTCCATCCGGAGCAACTCGAGCCGGTCGGCGTCCGGCGGATCCAGGATCGGGCTCTCGTACGTCGTCATGCTGGCTCATCCGGACGGTGGCGGAGGCGGCGTGATTCGAACACGCGAGGGGTGGATTAGACCCCTAACCGCTTTCGAGGCGGTCCCGTTCGTCCGCTCCGGCACGCCTCCGTGGCGAGTCTAGCAAGGCGCCGGTGGCGCCTCTGGCTCCCCCGTGGCACGATGCGGCCGTGGAAGCACACGACCTCCAGCGCATCCCCCTGTTCGCCGATCTTCGGCACAAGGATCGGGAGAAGATCGCTCGGTGGACCGACTCGGTCGACCTCCCGGCGGGGTACTCCTTGCTCCAGGAAGGCAGGTTCCCGCACGAGTTCTTCATCGTCCTCGAAGGGGAGGTCGAAGTGACGAAGGACGGCGAGCCGCTCGCGACCCTCGGGCCGGGCGACTTCTTCGGTGAGATAGCGCTGCTCGAAGACGAGCGTCGCACGGCGACCGTCGTCGCGAGCACACCGGTGCGGGTCGCGGTCATGGGCTCGCGCGAGTTCGAATCGATCGTCGAGCAGATGCCGGCGGTCGCGGCGCGACTCGATGCCGTGATGCGCGAGCGTCGCTCCCGCTGATCAGCGGGAGCGACGCTCGCGGAAGAAGGCTCGCAGCATCTCTCCGGACTCCTCGGCCAGCATCCCGGAGACCAACGTGGCCTCGTGGTTGAGCCGGGGATCCTGCACGAGGTTCCCGAGCGATCCCGCGAAGCCAGCCTTCGGATCGGCCGCCCCGAAGACGACACGGTCCAGGCGCGCGAGCACGATGGCTCCGGCGCACATCGCACACGGCTCCAGCGTCACGTAGAGCGTGCAGCCGTCCAGCCGCCAGCTCTCGGCGGAAGCGGCGGCGTGCCGTACCGCCAGGATCTCGGCGTGTGCGGTGGGGTCGCCGCGGAGCTCGCGCTCGTTGCCGGCGGCACCGATCTCCTGATCGTCGCGTACCACCACCGCGCCGATCGGGACGTCGCCGTGCTCCACGCACCGGCTCGCGAGCTCCAGCGCGCGGCGCATCCACTCCTCGTCAGTAGGCATCGATCTCGAGCAGCCGTTCGTCGCTGATCCCGAAGTGATGCGCGACCTCGTGTGCGACCGTGTGCGCGACCATGGCTTTCAGTCGTCGTTCGTCCGGGCCGGCCGAACGCATGATGGTCGCGCGGTAGATCGTGATCGTGTCGGGCAGGACGTTCGAGTACCCGCGACCGCGCTGCGACAACGGGATGCCACGGTAGAGCCCGAGCAGTCCCGGTTGACCCGACGGCGGGAGGTCCTCGACCTGCACCGTCACGTTGTCCATCGTCTCCTGCACCCATGCGGGCAACCCATCCAACGCCTCGCCCACCAGCTCTTCGAACCGCTCGCGCGTGATGTCGACACGTGGCACAACCGCATCGTCCCACGTCGGCTACATTCGGCCCATGCCCGGCGGGCTGCGCACCGATCTCTACGAGCTCAACATGGCCGTGAGCTACCTCCGTCGCGGCATGACGGGACCGTCCACGTTCAGCCTGTACGTCAGGAAGCTGCCGAAGCATCGAGGATTCCTCGTCGCGGCGGGACTCCAGGACTGCTTGGACTTCCTGGAGGACTTCTCGTTCGACGAGGACGACCTGCGGTACCTGGGCTCGATCGGCTTCGACGATCGAGCCCAGGAGGACCTCGCCGGGGTCCGGTTCGACGGCGAGGTGTGGGCGGTTCCCGAGGGGACGATCGTGCACGCCGACGAGCCGATCCTCGAGGTCACGGGGCCCATCGCGGTCGCCCAGCTGGTCGAGACCGCCATGCTCAACCGGATCACCTTGCATACGACGCTCGCGTCCAAGGCCGCCCGTTACGTCCTCGCGGCCGAAGGCCGTGACCTCGTGGACTTCTCGTTCCGTCGGACCCACGGGATGGACGCCGCGATGGCCGCGGCGCGGAGCTCGGCGATCGTGGGGTTCGCAGCGACGTCGGACGTCGCCGCGGCGCGGGCGTACGGCTTGCAGGTCGCCGGGACGATGGCGCATTCGTTCATCGAGGCCTTCCCGTCGGAGGAGCTCGCGTTCCGTTCGTTCGCGGAAGACCACCCGACGAGGACGACCTTCCTGGTCGACACGTACGACACGTTGAACGGCGTCCGCACCGCGATCGCGGTCGCGCGCGAGCTCGGGATCACCGACCGGGTCGGGATCCGGTTGGACAGCGGCGATCTGGACAACCTCGCGCGGGCCGCGCGTGCGATCCTGGACGCCGAAGGCTTGCCGAACGCGCGTATCTTCGCGAGCGGCGGCCTCGACGAGTTCGAGGTCGCCGAGCTCGTCCACGCGGGCGCGCCGGTCGACGCGTTCGGGATCGGGACCCAGATGGGGGTGTCGGCCGATGCGCCGTACCTGGACACGGTCTACAAGCTCGTCCAGTACGACGGCCGGCCCTCGATGAAGCTCTCCACGGCGAAGGCCAGCGCCCCCGGCCCGAAGCAGATCTGGCGGAGCGGCGGTGAGGAGGGCGACGTGCTCGGTCTGCGCGACGAGGACCCGCCGGCCTACGGATGGGACCCGCTGCTCGAGCCGGTGATGCGGGACGGGCGCCGCCTCGGACCGGATCCTCCGCTCCGCCGGCTGCAACACCGGTTCCAGGACGAGCTCGTTCGCCTCCCCACCAAAGCCCGGCGCTTATCCCATCCGGAACACGTCGTGGTCGGGCATTCGGCGGCGCTCGCGGCCCTCACGGTTCAGACGCAAGCCGACGCGCTGACCAGGGCGGGACTCGGCGGACCCCGCGGGAGCGACTGAGGGGCTACGCCGTCGGCAGCCAGACGTCGCGAGACGCCTCGTAGCGCGCGATGTCGGCGTCGTGTCGGAGCGTCAGCCCGATCTCGTCGAGCCCCTCCATCAGCCGCCACCGCGTGAAGTCGTCGATCGCGAACGTCTCGGCCACGCCGGGCGCGCTGACGGTCCGTCGATCCAGGTCGACGATGATCCTCGTGGTGGCGTCGTCGAAGACCGCGTCCATCAACGCCCGGACCGACTCCTGCGGGAGCTCGATCGGGAGCAGCCCGATCTTCAGCGAGTTGTTGCGGAAGATGTCGCCGAAGCTCGGCGCGATCACCGCACGGAAGCCGTAGTCCTCGATCGCCCACGGGGCGTGCTCGCGGCTGGACCCGCACCCGAAGTTGGGGCCTGCGAGCAGGATCGACGAGCCCGCGTACCGCGCGTCGTTGAACACGAACGCCGGGTCTTTGCGCCACTCGTCGAACAGGTACGGCCCGAAGCCCGTTCGCTCGACCCGCTTCAGGTATCGCGCCGGGATGATCTGGTCGGTGTCGACGTCGGCGCGATCCAGTGGCAGCGCCGTCCCCTCGATCCGGGTGACGGGTTCCACGGTCACAGATCCTCCGGCCGGGTGAAGTGGCCGGCGATCGCCGTCGCCGCCGCGACCCGCGGGCTGACCAGATGCGTCCTGCCGCCCTTGCCCTGCCGGCCCTCGAAGTTGCGGTTGCTGGTGGACGCGCTGCGGTCACCCGGCCCCAGGATGTCCGGGTTCATCCCGAGGCACATCGAGCAGCCGGCGCCCCGCCACTCGAAGCCCGCGGCCTCGAAGACGTCGCTGAGGCCCTCGCGTTCGGCCTGGAGTTTGACGGCGACGCTGCCGGGGACCACCAGCGCGCGGAGCCCCTCCTTCACCATGCGACCGCGGACGACCTCCGCGGCCGCCCGAAGGTCCTCGATCCGCGAGTTGGTGCACGAACCGATGAAGATCGTGTCGGGCCGGATCTCGCGGATCGGCGTGCCCGGCTCGAGGGCCATATAGGTGAGCGCGCGCTCGGCCTCCGGGGTCGAGGGTTCCGGGACCGAGCCGTCGATCGTGGTGGATTGTGCCGGGTTCGTGCCCCAGCTCACGTAGGGCTGCAACGACGTGGCGTCCAGCGTGACCTCCGTGTCGAAGGCCGCTCCGTCATCGGTCGCGAGCGAACGCCAGTGGTCGACCGCCTGCTCCCAGGCGGCGTCCTTCGGCGCGTGCGGCTTGCCGTCGACGTACGCGAACGTGGTGTCGTCGGGCGCGACCATCCCCGCGCGGGCTCCGCCCTCGATCGACATGTTGCAGACCGTCATCCGGCCCTCCATCGAGAGCGCGCGGATCGTGGAGCCTCGGTACTCGATCACGTGGCCGATGCCCCCGCCGGTGCCGATCGTGCTGACGATCGCGAGGATGATGTCCTTCGCGCTGCAGTCGGATGGAAGATCACCGTCCACCGTCACGGCCATCCACTTCGGCTTCGCCTGCAGCAAGGTCTGCGTCGCCAGGACGTGCTCGACCTCGGACGTTCCGATCCCCAGCGCCATCGCGCCGAACGCCCCGTGCGTCGACGTATGCGAGTCGCCGCAGACGATCGTCATGCCGGGTTGCGTGTAGCCCATCTCGGGGCCGATCACGTGCACGATGCCCTGACCCGACGCGCCCCAGGGATACACCGTGATGCCGAACTCGTCGGTGTTGCGTTCGAGCGCCTGCATCTGGCGAGCGCTCACCTCGTCGGTCACCGGACCCCTCGTGGTCGGGACGTTGTGATCCATCGTCGCGACCGTGAGGTCCGGGCGGCGGACGGTTCGGCCGTGCAAGCGCAGGGCATCGAAGGCTTGAGGGCTCGTCACCTCGTGCACCAGATGCAGGTCGACGTAGAGGAGGTCCGGCTCTCCCTCGTGGCGACGGACGACGTGGCGCTCCCACACCTTCTCCGCGAGCGTCTGAGGCGTTGCGGTCAGATCGTGCCTCCGTTCGTCTCTCGGGCCCTTGTTCCATATAATGGAACTGAGTTCCGATATCTGGAACAAGGAGGATAACACCCTGCCCAGGAAGCCCGATGCGCAGCGCGCCGAGGCGGAAACGCGACGAGCGCTCGACGTGATCGATCGCCGGAAGGTGGCGGACGGGCAACCCTTCGCCCCATCCGCACGTCCCGAGACACCCGTCGGCGTCATCGACCGTGCCGCCGCCGTGATGGACGCCGTCGAGGCGGGCGCACGATCGTTCACGGACATCGTCCGGGTGACCGGGCTCACCCGACCGACGGCGCACCGCCTGATCCGGTCGCTCGAAGACCACGGCTACCTCTTCCACGTGGACGGGCTCGGCTACGCGCTCGGCCCGCGACTGCTCGGGCTCGCGACGGCGGCGATGCGCGAGCTCCCGCTCCGGGAGCTCGCGCATCCGGCCCTCGAGCGCCTCGCGCGCACGACCGGCGAGAGCGCCCAGCTGTTCGTCCGCGACGGCGATCGACGCATCTGCGTCGACGCCGTCGATTCCGAACACGAGCTCCGCACCATCGTCGACGTCGGCGCGTCGCTCCCGCTCACCCAAGGTTCCGCGGGCAAGGTCTTCCTCGCGTGGGGTCCGTCCGGGAAGGGGGACGACATGGACCGGCTCGCCCAGCAGCTCGCGACGGCGAGACGGCGTGGCTGGGCCGACAGCTTCGGGGAGCGAGCGCCCGGCGTCGCGTCGGTGAGCGCGCCTGTGTTCGGTCCCGGAGACGCGGTCCTCGCGGCGATCTCGGTCTCGGGCCCGGCGAGCCGCATCGCGCCGCTCCGAGCGAAGGCCTACGCGCCGGCCGTCATGCAGGCGGCTCGGGAGGTGGAGTCGGCACTCGGTGGCTGAACGCGCGGGCGAGGATCACGCACGAAGCCAGCGCGACCGTGCCGAGCACGACGAGCGCCACCGCGGTCGATCGATCCGTGACCGTGCGGTGGACGATCTCGGCCACCGCTGCGATCAGGCCGACGATCCCGATCCCCGAGACCGCCCGATCCGCCACGAAATCCCCGACCAACAGCACACCGACGGAGGCGATCAGGGCCAGCCACCACGAGAGATCCGACGGCGCCTGTCGAAGCACATCGACGTCGACGAACAGCGCCCCGCCGATGATCGCGACCGAGCCGAGGACCATCGCGGTGCGCTTCGGGCGAAGGAGATCGAACGTGCCCGACGCGAGCGTGACGAGCCCGACGACCATCGTGACGATCGCCGGCCACCGGAGCTGTGGGACGCCCACCCCGAAGAGGGATCCTTCCGAATACGCCGCCGCCGCGGCCCCTACCTGCACCGAAGCCACGAGGGCCAGCAGCTGGAGGCTGCGCCGCGACAGGACCCAGAGCGGGAGCGCGAGCATCGCCGCGACCAGCGCCGTCACGACCACGAGCCACTTCCCGTGGAGCGCGATCGCATCGGGTCCCCGCGTGAACACGTCCACGGCCGCGCTCGCCCAAACGGCGACGGCGCCGAACCAGAGGACGCTCCGCATCCGCTCGTTCGCTTCGTCATGCCCACCCGCGATCCACGCGCCCGCCGCGATCAACGCGACGACGCTCGCGACATCCGCCGTGACCTGCTCGGCCGTGCTGGCCGATGCCCCGATCGCGATCGAGAGGCCGGTCAGCGCCGCGGCGGCTCCCGCGTATCCGAGGATCCCGATGATGCTGGTGCGGACGTCGGTCCGCTCGTCTACCAAGCGTAGGCCTCGGGGGCGGGGCCGCCGGGTCCCGGGAAGATCTCATCGAGCTTGCCGAGCACCTCTTCGGACATCTCGATGCCCAGCGCGCGCATCGAGCCGAGCAGCTGGGCTTCGGTGCGCGGCCCGATCACGGGGGCGGTCACGGCCGGCTGGTGGAGCAGCCACGCGAGCGCGACGTCCGCGGGACGGTGCCCCAGCTCCTTGCAGAGCGTCTCCCATTGATCCAGCTTCGGGCGGTTCGATTCGATCTCCCCCACCATGTAGCCCTGCGAGCGACGCCCTTCGTTGACCTTCTCCAGCGCGCCCGCGAGCAGACCGCCGGCGAGGGGGCTGTACGCGATCAAGCCCATGCCGTATTCCTGGATCGCGGGGATCACCTCGAGCTCGACCGATCGCTGCATCAGGTTGTAGGGCGATTGCTCCGAGACCAGGCCGAGCGTGTTGCGCCACCCCGCGATCTCGTTCGCCCGGGCGATATGCCAGCCGGCGAAGTTGGACGAGCCGACGTAGAGCACCTTGCCCTGGCGCTTGAGCTGCTCCATCGCCTCCCAGATCTCGTCCCACCACGACTGGCGGTCGATGTGGTGCATCTGATACAGATCGATCCGGTCGGTGCGCAGTCGCCGGAGGGACTCCTCGCACTGCCGGACGATGCCCAGCTTCGACAAGCGCGATTCGTTGGGCCAGTCGCCCATCGTCCCGTAGACCTTCGTCGCCAGGACGACCTTGTCACGACGGCCGTCGCCTTTGGTGAACCATCGCCCGATGATCTCCTCGGTCGCGCCGACGCCGAGGTGTCGGCCGAACACGTTGGCCGTGTCGAAGAAGTTGATCCCGTACGCGACGGCGGAATCCATGATCGCGTACGAGTCCGACTCGGGGGTGTGCGGCCCGAAATTCATGGTCCCCAGACATAACCGGCTCACGACCAGACCGAGGTGGCCGACGTGCGTGTACTCCATGACTCGAGTTTACGCCCGGGTACGCTCAGCTTCGGCGAGCCGGCCATCGCGCTCGGGGCCGCGGGCCCCCGGGATGAACATCGCCGCGATCGTCACGACGGCGCCCGCCACGCCGGCGAGGATCAGGGTCTGGTCGGTCCCGATCCAGTTCGCGAGCGGACCCACCACCGCGAAGGACAGCGGCAGCCCGGCGATCGAGATCATCCAGTCCAGGCTCATCACCCGGCCCAGGAAGTGCTCGGGCACGAGCCGTTGCAGCATCGTGTACCAGAGCACGATCAGGAGCGAGATCGACCCCTCGGCGACGAAGGCCACGAACAGGCCCTGCCACACCGCCGTGATCAACCCGAACCCGGCCGTCATCAGCATCCCGAGGGCCCACGCGAAGTACATCACGGTGATCGGGCGCCGGCCGAGCGAGCCGCGCTGCGCGGCGATGATGCCGATCAGCGCCGATCCCAGGCCGCCCGCAGCGAACACGAGAGCCAGATCGACCCCGCTCCCGTCGAGGTCGTGGCTGATCACGTAGGGCATCAAGGTCTCCCACGGTCCCCACACGCAGAACAGGCTCACCGTCGCGGTGACGAGCGCCACCCAGATCCACGTTTCGCTCCGCACGTACGCGATGCCTTCCTTGATCTGCGGGATCAGCGCCTCGTGCGCGCCCTCGTCCGGGGTCTTGCGCGTGTGCATCAGGAAGATGGACACCGCGGACCCGGCGAAGGTGAAGCCGTCGAAGATGAACGCCCAGCCGGTCCCGATCGCGAGCAACGATCCGCCGAGCAAGGGGCCGACGATCGTCATGGCGAAGGGCCGGACGACCTGCCCGACCGAGTTGGCCTCGACCAGGACGTCTTCCGGAACGATGGAGGGGACGATCGAGGAGAACGCCGGGCCGAACAGCGCCTGTCCGCTGCCGTAGAACACCACCAAGCCCACGAGGATCGGGATCGTGATCAGGTCGGCCAACGTGAGGATGCCGACCGTCGTGATCGCGACGAGCCGCAACAGATCGCCCGCGATCATCAGGTGGCGTCGGTCCATCCGATCCGACAACGCGCCGCTCGCGAGCAGTAGCACCAGCTGGGGCAGGGACCAGGCAACGCCCACGGCCGCGAACGCCGCCGGTGAGCCGTCGAGGTTCTGGTAGACCAGCCAGGCGACCGCAACGTAGTACGTCCCGTCGCCGATCATCGAGATCGTTTGACCGATCCACAGCAATCGGAAGTCACGGTGACGCATCGGTCGGAGGAGCCCGATGCGACTCGTCAGACCCGGCCGCTCGTCCACGCTCGAGCCTATCGTGCGTCTGACCGGGCGGTTAGGGAGTCACCAGCGCGCCGGGAGGGAGTCGAACCCCCAACCTTCTGATCCGTAGTCAGATGCTCTATCCATTGAGCTACCGGCGCAGGCAGCCCATGCTACCGCGCCGTCGTTCCGCTCAGGAAAGACGGCGCCGCGCCAGCTCTTGGAGATCGAGGACCACGACGCTCGCGTCCACATCGAGCGATGAGCCGCCCGGGAGACGCCTGGCACCGCCGTCCGCGATCCGATCTCGAAGATCGCTGTCCTGGTGCCGTCCGAGAGTGGCAAGGGTCGCGCTGCGCTGGATCGTCGTCATGATGTCCTCCTCCTCGTTCGCTGTCTGTACCCATGCTCGGCAGCTCGGGCACACCGGCGCAGGGGTCAAGGGTTCCGAAGTTCGGAGACCGGTTCCCTATCGGTCAGGCTCGGGATGACTAGTCACTCGGAGGTAGGGCTGGCCGAACTACGGTGGAAGGGGTACGGTCGCAAGCGAGGAACGGCTAGGAGAGGGTGCAGGTATGGGCGTGCTCATGATCATCCTGAGCCTCGCCGCGGCGGGCGTCGTGGCGGACTACATCGCCGAGAACGACCTGCTCACGGCGCCGAACCATGCGATCGCGCTGTTCGGCTCGAACATCACGGTCTCCGGCGTGGCGGTCGTGATCGTTCCCTTCGCGCTGGGCGCGCTCGCAGCAGCGCTCTTCGTGATCGGGATGGGCCTCATCCGGGGAAGCTCGGACAATTGGCGCGCGATGAAGCGGCGCGTCGCCGAGCTGGAGTGGGAGATCACGTCCCTCCGTTCGAAACTACGACTCAGCGAGGTCGTGAAGGCCGAGAAGCAGCGTCACATCCAGCTGCCTGAGGCCGAAACGGAAGACGCGAACCTCGACAGCTGAGACCGACCGGCCCTGTTAGACCTCGGTTTCGGTGTGGGCGTAGTACTCGTACGCGGACATCGCCTGGCCGGTCGGGCTCTTCCACTCGCGCTCCTCGGCGGGCAGCTTCCCGATCATCTTGGCCATCGCCCGAACGTGTTCGGCAACCGAACCGCAACACGAACCGATGTAACGGACGCCCGCGTCGCGCGCGTCGGCAGCGAACGCGCCCAGCTCCGCGCGAGCGAGGGTCTTCGGGGTGAGCCCGTACGGGAAGTCGGGCCAGGAGGTGAAATCCGCCGAGTCGTCCGTCGTCGCGTAGCCGACGGGTTGTGAGGCGACCGGGACCGCACCGGCGACCGCTTCCACCATCTCGACGGCGATCGGGAGTTGCTGCGTCGGACCGTTCAGGCAGTTGACGCCGACGATGTCCGCCCCGGCGTCGGCCAACCGTTTCGCCGACTCCCCGGGCGTGTCGTCTTCGTAGGAGCGCGCCGGGAGCCGTTCGAAGCACATCGTCGCCATGACGGGCAGTCCGGTCGCCTTCGCGCGCTCGACGAACAACAGCGCCTCGCCGGTGTGTGAGAACGTCTCCCCGATCCAGAAGTCGGGTGGTCCCGCGTCCAGCTGATCTTGGAGCTGCCGGTCGAACAGCGCGCGCACATGGTCGGCGCTCTTCGGATCGCCAGGGTCGTACGCCCAGGTGAGCGAGAGGTTCCCAGCGACGAGCGCATCCCCTTCCGCCGCGACCCTGCGGGCGATGCCGACGGCATCACGGTTGATCTCGTCGACCTTGCCCGCCAGCCCCACCGTCGCGAGCTTGTCGTCGCTCGCGTAGAAGGTCATCGTCTGGAGGACCTCCGCGCCCGCACGCAGGAACTCGCGGTGCAACTGTGCGAGCGCGTCGGGATGTTCGATGACGACCTCGGGCGTGAACGGCCCCGCCTGCACGTACCCACGCTTCTCGAGCTCGAGCAGGTATCCGCCGTCGCCCAGCACCGGACCTTCCGCGAGACGCTCCAGGATCCCCTTCGACACGTCAGCCTCCTCGGGAGGAAGGACCGAGTGTATGAAGGGGCGGGATCGGATGGGGGGCCGCGCGGCGACCGGTGGTCACCTGCGCCGGGATCGCGGGGTCACCTCATCCGAGCGGGGGAGTCGGGACCCTCGTCAGCGATGTAGCGGTACTCCGCCTTCTTGAACCGGGACGCATGCTCACACGACGGGCAACGCTCGATCATGCTCTCGACCCGCATCGCGTCGAACGTCCGTCGGTCCTGGATCGCAGCAGCGAACGAGTTGCCACAGTGCGGACAGTCGAGCGTCAGCACGGGGTCCCCCTCGCCCCGGCGGTCGCGGTTGCCGGACGACAGGCACGGGTGTAAACCGTCGCCACGACCATGCCTAGTACCTGGGGTCTAGACAGGACGACCGAAGGCGTCCGCGTGTACGGCGAATTGGATCTTGCCGCCGCGGAGCCATTCTGCGGTGAACTCTCGGCGGCGGTCAGCGGAGCGTCGGGCATGAACTTCCTGGTCGATCTGTCGGGAGTCACCTTCATGGACTCCTCAGGCCTACGCGCGCTGCTCAAGGCGTTGGAGCTGGACAACGGGAAGGATGTGATCGTCCAGTCATCCCGGCAAGTGTTCAAGCTCCTGCACCTCTCCGGTCTCGCCGACGACTCGCTGCCGAACGTCGAGATACGCCCACCTCGCTGAGTTCCCGTTGGGAGCCGGCTCTAATCTCGTGCCACTGGCTATCCGGCGCCGGTCGTCGTTCCCGGCGCTTGCGGTAGGCGCCACACGGAGAGTCCGCCCCCCTCGTAGTCGAGATGGAACCCCGCGCCTCGAACCATCGGCTCGAAGCGCAACCGAGCGGCATCGCCGAGGAGGACGGTCGCGACGTGATGGTCATCCATCCAGCGGAGGAAGGTTCCCGAGGATGGCGTCGGCCGGTCCATGCCCGCCCACATCTCGTCGTTCACGACGTTCCCCCGAGGTACCCGCCCGATGTAGCCCATCGCGAGGCGGAACGAGTACCCGGCCGAGAGTTGCCAGAGAAGCTCCCCTTCGTGCGAATCACTCAACGGGTACACGATCTCGTCCGGCCTGAGGACCGATCGGTACGTGCCTGAGGTGAAGAAGGAAGGGATCGTGCGAGCTTCAGCGCCTCCCGATACCATCGCATCGGGCACCAGCATCACGAGCGTCACGATCGCGAGACCCCACCGAAGCCAGCTGCGGCGCGGCGAGCGAGCGAGCCACAGGGCAACGATCACCCCGAAGGTCAACGCACCGAAAACGAAGAAGCGCCCCGGAAGCGCCGCCCCCAGCAACGGAACATGCTGGAGCAGCATGCCGGGCAACGGAACGATCGACAGACCCGCGACATGGAGCATCGGCCCCAGCGCCAATACGAAGCTGAGGGCGAGGAAGCCGAGGAGCAACCGCGTCTCCCTCCGCCGTCCCTGTGACACCGCGAACCAGACCAGGATCGCAACGGCGCACACGCCCAGGTACCCGGCGTCCTCGGTCGGGGTTGCCGGGAACCGCGATGTCAGCCCGCTGAAGGCCGCGCCACCGATCAAGATCCCCGGTCGCGGGATCACGAGACTCAGCAGGTCGACCGACCAGCCTCCCCACGGGGGAGGTCCGTTCATCGAGCCGTCCGCACCGAGGAGGGCGGTAACGAGATAGGGCAAGAGGATCACGGCCGCGATCGCACCCGAGAGCAGCGACAGCCGAGCCGTTTCCTTGATCCGAGGTCGGTCGTCCCCGCCGTATCTGATGGCACCGAAGAACGCGGCTGCCGCGAAGGCGACTGTCGTGGCAGCCAGTTCGGTGAACACGGTGAACAGTCCGACCAACACAAGCGCGAGCCACCCGACGAACGCCCACGGACCGAGAGACCCTTCCACGCGACGGACCGCCAGGTACACCCCGAGCGGTATGAGGAAGACGAGGACGAGGTTGAGATGACCGTGCATGTGGCCGGTCATGTAGGCGGAGAAGCCGAACATCGCCCCGCCAACGAGGGAGGCCGCGTATCGACGGGTCAGG
>WNGO01000988.1_pt1 | contig 17978 bp, 21 predicted proteins | sample 5400511 | NCBI WGS metagenome assembly WNGO01 (sample SAMN13153380, study PRJNA577476) | soil metagenome | isolation source: 20 cm soil or saprolite under Garry oak tree replicate 2 | place: USA:California | collected 2016-06-15 | reverse complement strand
GCGGTCGACCAGCTGGTGCGGGCCAGCAGTGATTCCGCGGGTCCGCAGGGGGGCGGGGGGGGCGGGGGGGGCTGGCTCACGCGCCCACGCGAACCGTTCCAGCTCGGCGCACCAAGCGTGGGGGGCGGCCTCTGGACCGCCGTCGGTTTCGAGTCGGCGGTGCTGGCACCACGACGCTTCATCGGCTTGTGTGCCGCGGCGATCACGCCGCGCGGGCCCGAGCTCCTGGTGTGGCGACTCGCGCCGGACGATCCCGAGCGTCTCCCCGGCGAGCTGGTTGGCTCGGCGGAGCTGCGTCCGGGGCAGCTGCGCATTTGGCCCATCGGCCCGGCGCTCATCACTGTCCAGGCACAGTTCTTCGACCCGCTCGCGGCGCGGATCCCGCCCGCTCCTCGCGTCGCGGAGGTGTATGTGACGTTCAACGGACGGAGCGGCCGCGGCCTGACGGCGCGCGCGGCGCTGCTGGGTGGGGAACAGATCGTCACGGACACCACGCTGGCCGCACGCTGGCAGCGCGCGCGCCGTCTGGCCGCGCAAGCCGACTCGGCGCTCGGCGCCGGCGACCTCGAGGCGTTCGGGCGACTGTGGCGGGAGCTCATGAGTGAGCTTGCTCCGCCGCAACGGCCCCGCTAGGTTGCGCCGCCGTGCAAGCACCGGGAACAATCGTCGTCGCGCTCGGAGGCAACGCGGTCGCTCCCCCCGGTGAGCGGCCGACGATCAGCAATCAGTTCCGCCACACACGCGCGAGCCTCATTCCGATCGTGGATCTCGCCGCCGCGGGCTGGGACATCGTGCTGGTGCATGGCAACGGCCCGCAGGTGGGTGACGAGCTGGCGCGCAACGAGATCGCCGCCGACCAGGTCGAGCCGCTGCCGCTCGGCGTCCTGGTCGCGGGCACGGCCGGATGGATGGGCTACATGATTCAACAGTCGCTGCAGAACGCTCTGGCGCGTGCCGGCGTGCAGCGGTCCGTCGTCACGCTCATCACGCAAACGCTGTGTCGCGCCGATGATCCCGACCTCCGGACCCCGTCCAAGCCCGTCGGCCACGTCCTCGATCCGGTGCGCCAGGCGCGGCTCGTCGCGCGCGGCATTCCGGTCCGCGATGGGCGCCGGCTCGCTCCCAGCCCCAAGCCGGCGGGGATCGTGGAGCGCGAAATGGTCCGTGATTTGGCGCGGGCCGGGCACATCGTGATCGCCGGCGGGGGCGGCGGGCCGCCCGTGTACCCCGACCCCAAGCTCGGTCTCGAGGGCATTGATGCGGTCGCGGACAAGGACCGGGTCGCCGCGATCCTCGGGCGGGAAATCGAGGCGCAGGTATTGTTGATCCTGACGAATGTGAATGCCGTCTATCGCGGTTATGGGACGCCGCACCAGGAAGCGATCCGCCGCTTGACGCTGGCGCAGGCAGACCATTTGCTCGCCGGCAAAGAGCTCGGCACCGGCAGCATGCGGCCCAAGGTCGAGGCCGCCGCCGATTTCGTGCGCACCGGCGGAGCGCGCGCCATCATTGCGGAGCTGGCGGACGGCCCGGCAGCCCTGCGAGGCGACGCCGGAACGACGATTGCGAAGGAGCACGCGTGAACCTGCACGAGTATCAGGCGCGGGACATCCTGCGGCGCAACGGTATCCCCGTGCCGGCGGGCGACGTCGCGAGCACGTCGGCGGAGGCGCGCGCGGTCGCGGAACGGTTTGGGGGACGGGTCGTCGTCAAGGCGCAGGTCCACGCGGGCGGTCGCGGCAAGGCGGGCGGCGTGAAGCTGGCGGACGGCGCCGACGCCGCCAAGGCGGCGGCGTCCGCCATCCTCGGCATGACGATCAAGGGTCTGACGGTGCACAAGGTCCTCGTCGCGCCGGCGGCGGAGATCGCCACCGAGAGCTACGTCGGGATTATCGTGGATCGCGCGTCGCAGCGGCCCGTCCTGATGGTGAGTCCCGCCGGGGGCATCGATATCGAAGAAGTCGCGGCCAAGACACCTGAACAGATTCATCGGCTCGCGATCGACCCACGCTATGGGCTGCTGCCGCATCAGGCCATGACGCTCGGCTTTGCGCTCTACCGCGACGTCAAACAGGCGCGCGCGGCCGCCGACATCATGCAGAAGCTCTACACCGCCGTGTATGCGGTCGGCGCGTCCCTCGCCGAAATCAATCCGCTCGTGACGACTCCCGACGGGAGCGTGCAGGCGTTGGACGCCAAGATCAGCATCGACGATAACGAGCTCGAGCGCCGTCCCGACATCGCGGCGCTGCGCGACGTCTCGGCGGAAGCAGCCGCGGAAGTGGCCGCACGCGAAGCGGGGCTGACGTTCATCAAGCTGGACGGATACGTCGGCTGCTGCGTCAACGGCGCCGGGCTCGCGATGGCGACGATGGATCTGGTGAAGTATTACGGCGGCGAGCCCGCGAACTTCCTCGACATCGGTGGCAGCTCCAATCCCCAGAAAGTCGTGGCGGCGCTGCGCATCATCACCGGCGATCCCAGTGTCCGGGCGATCCTCTTCAACATCTTCGGCGGCATCACGCGGGGAGACGACGTCGCGAACGGGATCGTGCAAGCCACGACGGCGTTTCCGCTCAAAGTCCCGATCGTGATCCGCCTGACGGGCACGAACGAGCGGGAAGGCATTGCGATCCTGAAGCGGGCGGGGTTTGCGGCGCTGACGGACATGGACGAAGCGGTGAAGCAGGCGGTGGCCAACGCCCACGGGAAGGCCGGGGCCGCGTGAGCATCTTCATCGATCACGCCACACGCCTCGTGGTGCAGGGCATCACGGGCCGCGACGGATCGTTTCACGCCAAGCAGATGATCGCGTACGGCACCGCCGTCGTCGCCGGCGTGACGCCGGGGAAGGGCGGCCAGCAATTCGAAGGCGCCGTCCCGGTGTTCAACACGGTCGCCGAGGCCGTGCACGCAACGCAGGCCAACGCGGCGGTCATCTACGTGCCGGCCGCGGTCGCATCCTCCGCGATCTTCGAGGCCGCCGATGCCGGGATCGGCCTGATCATCTGCATCACCGAAGGCATTCCCGTGTTGGACATGACCCGCGTCTTGCCGTTCCTCCACGAGCGCGGCGCTCGCCTCATCGGACCGAACTGTCCCGGGCTGATCTCGCCGGGCAAGAGCAACGTCGGAATCATCCCCGGCAACATCTGCCAGGCCGGGAAGATCGGCGTCGTGTCGCGCAGCGGCACGCTGACCTACGAGATCATCCATCAGCTCTCGACGCACGGGATGGGCCAATCGACCTGCGTGGGGATCGGCGGTGATCCCCTGATCGGGACCAACTTCATCCACTGCCTGTCGGCCTTCGAGGCCGACGCCGAGACGGCCGCGATCGTCATGATCGGCGAGATCGGCGGGACGGATGAGCAGCAGGCAGCCGAATTCGTGAAGCAGCGGGTCAGGAAGCCGGTGGTCGGATTCATCGCCGGCCAGACGGCGCCGCCCGGCCGGCGCATGGGTCACGCCGGCGCGATTATCTCGGGTGCGTCGGGTACGGCGGCGGATAAAATGGCGGCCCTCGGGACCGCGGGGATCAGCGTCATGAAGCGCCCGGCCGACGTCGTGCCCCTGCTCAAGGAGCGCCTGTGAAGCTGCAGGAGGTCGTGGACCAGCAGCATGTCGTCGTGCCGCTGATCGCTCAGACGGTCAAGGAAGCGACCGAGCGGCTGGCGGAGCGGCTGGTGGCGAGTGGCGCCGCGATCGAGGCGAACCGGCTCAACGCGGTGATCCGCAATGCCTGGCCCGAAGACATGGTCAGCGTGGGTGAGCACGCGTTTCTGCCGCACTTCCGCACCGAGGCGGTACGCAAGCTCGCCACCGCCATGGGCGTTTCCACGACGCCGATTCGGTGGGAGAAAGACGCGAATCGGACGGCGCGCATCGTTATTTTGATCGTTGCGCCCCCACGCGAGACAGCGACCTATCTCCAGGTCGTGGGGGCGTTCGCGCGGCTCCTGTCGGATCCCGCCACGGTGTTGGCGATGCTCGCCGCCAAGTCGGCGGAGCAGCTCGTCCAGATCGGGGCATTGCAGAACGTCGAGCTGCCGACGCACCTCGCGGTGCGCGATCTGATGACGTCCCACGTCCTCTCGGCGCGTCCGGAGCAGCAACTGGGCGACGTCGCGCGCATGATGATGGAAAACGACGTCCGCGCGCTGCCGGTGGTGGACGACCACGGCGCGCTGGTCGGGATGGTGACCCACCGGGAGCTGCTCAAGTACCTGATTCCCGACTATCTGCAGCGCTCCAAGAGCGGGAAGTTTCGCGCGCTGCCCGCCAACATGATGGCCGGACAGGGCAGCGTCGATCCGCGCGGGCTGCCGGTGAAGGACGTCATGTCCCGCGCCGTGCTCTGTCTCTCCGAGGACCAAACGCTCACCGATGTCGCGAATCTCATGAACAACAAGGACGTCGATCGTTTTCCCGTCGTGCGTGAAGGGATCGTGGTGGGTTTCCTGACGCGCGCCGACCTCATTCGTCGACTCGTCGCCAATCCCTAAGAGCCATGCTCACTCTCGCGATCATCAAGCCGGATGCCATCGCCGCCCGCCACACGGGCAAGATCATCGCCCACCTGGAGGCGGAGGGATTCCACATCCGCGATGCCCAGATGGTGCAGCTGACCCAGACCCGTGCGGAGTCGTTTTACGAGGTCCATCGCGAACGCCCCTTCTTCCGCCCGCTCGTCACCTTCATGACCTCGGGGCCGGCCCTCGCGCTGGCGCTGGAGCGGGAGAACGCGGTTACCCATCTGCGGAAAGTGATTGGCGCCACCGATCCCGCGCAGGCCGACCAGGGAACGATTCGCCGGCTGTACGCACAGTCGAAGGAGCGGAACGCCATTCACGCCTCCGACTCGCCGGAAAACGCCGCCCGCGAAGTGGCGTTTTTCTTCCCGGCCCGCGGCGCGTCGTGATGCCGTTGACGCAAGTGCCACAACGGTTTAGCTTCGCTGACCATGTTGCGAGTGGATCTGCGAGAGTTGGCCCGGGCGGGGGCCGCCCTAACCCGGGGGGAGCTCAAGCAGGACGACCCGGCGTTGGACGGGATCGACATTAGCCTTAAAGAACCGGTGGCCGTCGGTGGACGGCTGCAATCGATCGGTGAGGGACGGTTCTATTGGCAGGGGACGGCGCGCAGCGTCGCGCAGGGGGAGTGCCGCCGCTGTCTGACGCCCGTGGCGACTCCCGTCAATCTGGAGATCGGAGCGCTGTTTACCCAGGACCCCGAGGTGCTCGATGACCCGGATTCGTATGCGGTCGCGCCGGACGCCACGGAGATCGACGTCACGCCCGCGGTCCGTGAGGAGCTCATGCTCGCGGCGCCACGGTACGTGCTGTGCCGTGACGATTGCAAGGGACTCTGCCCGCAGTGCGGAAAGGATCTGAACGCCGGCTCGTGTGGATGTGCGCCCGCTACTGAAGCCCGCTGGCAGCCGCTCAAGGCCCTGAAGGACAAGCTCAGCTCATAACTCGAGGACGATCGAATGGCCGTACCCAAGCGCAGGACCTCGAAGCGCAAGAAGCGCGCGCGCCGCACGCACTACAAGGCGGTGCGCCCGACGCTGCAGGCCTGCCCGCGCTGTGGTGACATGAAGCAGCCTCACCGCGTCTGCCCGACGTGCGGGTATTACAACGGCGAGCAGCGGATAACGGTCGAGGACTAATGATCCGCATCGCGTTGGACGCGATGGGAAGTGACAACGCCCCTCAGGTTGAAGTGGAAGGCGCGGCGCAGGCGCTGAAGGAGCTGCCCGCCGAGTTCCAGATTCAGCTCGTGGGGCGGAAGGCCGACATCGAGGCGGCGCTCGCCAAGCTGGGCGACGTTGACCGCACACGCATCGAGATCGTGGATGCCCCGCAAGTCGTGGGCATGGGCGATAAGCCCCTCGCGGCGATCCGCGGCAAACCGCGCTCCTCGATCGCCGTGGGTCTGGATCTCCAGAAGAAGCACAAGTCCGACGCCTTCATTTCGGCCGGCAATACGGGGGCGGTACTAGCGGCGAGCACGCTGCTGCTGCGTCTCCATCCCGGTGTCCAGCGCGCCGCCATCGGCGCGCTGTTTCCCAGCGCCGGCACGCCGGTGCTCGTCGTCGACGGCGGCGCCAATGTCGACTGCGACGCCCGCGAGTTGGTGGGCTTCGCGCACCTCGGCTCCGTCTACGCGCGCGATGTCCTCGGCCGGCCTAACCCTTCGGTTGGCCTGCTCAACATCGGGGAGGAAGACGAGAAGGGAAACGCCGTCGTCAAGGAAGCGCACCAGCTCCTCAAGCAAACCCCCGGCATCCGCTACATCGGAAACATCGAAGGCCGCGACATCCCCGTCGGTGAGGCACGCGGGCAGCCGCTCGACGTCGTCATATGCGACGGCTTCGTCGGCAACGTCGTGTTGAAGTTCTACGAGTCGGCGGGCCGCGTGTTCGTGTCGCTCATCAAGCGCGAGGCCCCAGACGTGCTGCAGCGTCCCGAGATGGGGAAAGTGCTCAGCGTGCTCGACTACGCGACGTACGGGGGGGCGCCGCTGCTCGGCGTACAGGGCGTGGTAATCATCTGTCATGGCGCGTCGCCCGCCAAGGCGATCAAGAACGCGATCCGCGTAGCAGGCCAGGCGGTGCGCAGCCATCTCTCCGACGACATCGCCGCGGAGTTTGCCGAAGGGAAGGTTCCGGCATGAAGCGGCCCTTCGCCGAGCTGTGGGGCACGGGGAGCTACGCCCCGACGCGCGTCATGAAGAACGACGAGTTCTCGAAATTCCTGGAGACGTCGGACCAGTGGATCCAGGAGCGCACCGGCATCCGCGAGCGGCGCATTTCGAGCAAGGACGAGACGAACGCGTGCATGGGGAAAGCCGCGGCGCTGCAGGTCCTGCAGGAAACGGGACTCACGCCGCTCGACCTCGACGCGATCGTCTACGCCACGGCGTCACCCGACCGGTTGCTGCCGTCGCAGGCGTGCGATCTCCAGGCCATTCTTGGCGCCAAGAATGCGGCGGCGTTCGACGTCGGCGCCGCCTGCTCGGGGTTCGTCTTCGCGCTGAGCACCGCCGAAGGCATCATCGCGGCCGAGCAGGCCGAACACGTGCTCGTGATCGCCGCGGAGAAGCTCACCAGCATCATGGATTGGAGTGACCGCACCACGGCGGTCTTGTTCGGCGACGGCGCGGGTGCGACCATCGTTCGCAAAAGCACGAACGGCCGCGGGATCCTGTCGGTCTATCTGAAGACGGACGGCACGCTCGCCGAGCTGCTGTATCGGCCCGGCGGCGGGGCGACGCACCCGCCGAGCGAAGAGCTGCTCAAGGATCACAGCTATTACATCAAGATGGCGGGCCGCGAAGTCTTCAAGGCCGCCGTCCTGTCCATGGTGGACGCCTGTGATCACGCGCTGGAGCGCGCCGGGTTGACGGCCGGCGACATCGATCTGCTCATCCCCCATCAGGCCAACATCCGCATCATCGAAGCGACCGCCAAACACGCGGGCATGCCGATGGACAAGGTGTACGTGAACGTGGACCGGTTCGGCAACACCTCCGCCGCATCCATCGCCATCGCGCTCGACGAGGCCGTCAAGACCGGCCGGCTCAAACCCGGCATGGTCGTGATGCTGTGCGCGTTCGGCGCCGGCTTCACGTGGGGCAGCATGGTCGTGCGGTGGTGAGTGCGATCTGGCTCTGCCCGGGGCAAGGCGCGCAAAAAGTCGGCATGGGAAGAGACCTGGCGGAGCGGTTTCCGGCGGCGCGCGCCGTGTTCGACTCGATCGATGACGCGCTGGGCGTGGGACTGTCCCGCGTCATGTTCGCAGGCCCTGAAGCGGAGCTCACCGCCACGCAGAACGCCCAGCCGGCGATTCTCGCGCACAGCGCCGCGGTGTTCGCGGTCGTGAGCGGGAAGGTCGGCGCCGCCGCCCGGGCCGCGGCGGGGCATTCCCTCGGCGAGTACTCGGCCTACGTCACGGCGGCCGCGCTGGACGCGCCCGAAGCGGCGAAGCTGGTGCGACGCCGCGGCGAGCTGATGCAGAAAGCGGGGGAGGAGCGGCCCGGCACGATGGCGGCCGTCCTCGGCCTGCCGACGCAGGATGTGGAGGCCGCGTGCCAGGAGGCCTCGCAACAGGCGAGCCTCGCGGTCGCGGCGAACATCAACACGCCCGACCAGACGGTGATCTCCGGCGATCCGGAAGCCGTGGCGCGCGCCGGCGAGGGCTGCAAGAAGCGGGGCGCGAAACGCGTGATCCCGCTGAAGGTCAGCGGCGCATTTCACTCGCCGCTGATGGGACCCGCCAAGAATCACCTGCAGCTGGCGCTGGAACGCGCCGCCTTCCGGGACCCGGCGTTTCCGGTGGTGGCCAACGCGACCGCGGAAGCCGTGAAGGATGCCGGCCGCGCACGGCGGCTGCTGTCGGAGCAACTCACGGCGGCGGTCCGCTGGGTAGAATGCATGCAGCAGGCGGCGCGCCTGGGCGGCGATGGCGCGCGCTTTGTGGAGATCGGCCCCGGCGCCGTGCTCGCGGGCCTCTTGAAGCGAATCGTCCCCGAGGCGAACGTGGTCAGCCTCGGAACTGCGGATGAGGTGACCAAGTTCATGGAAGCGGCATGACGATGGCTCGACGAGCGGCGGTGGAACCGGGACTGCAGAGCGAGAATCGCATGCAGCTCGATCTGACGGGCAAGGTTGCCCTCGTCACGGGCGGCACGCGCGGCATTGGACATGATATCTGCCGCGCGTTCATCGATGCGGGCGCCAAAGTCGCGCTGTGCTCCCGTGACGGCGCGGCGGCGGAGCAGGCGGCGAGCGCCTTCGGCGAGGGGACGCGCGGCTACGCCTGCGATGTGGGCATCGCGTCCCAGGTCGAAGCGTTCGCGAAGGCGGTAGAGAAGGACTTCGGACAGATCGACGTGCTGGTCAACAACGCCGGCTTCACGAAGGACACGCTGCTGTTCCTGATGACCGAAGCCGATTGGGACTCCGTCGTCGACACGAACCTGAAGGGCACGTTTCTGATGACCAAATACGCGGCACGGGGCATGATCAAGCGCCGCTGGGGCCGAGTCATCAACATTACCAGCGTAGTGGGGCTGAACGGCAACAAGGGGCAATCGAACTACTCCGCCTCCAAGGCGGGGATTATCGGATTCACCAAGTCCGTTGCCAAGGAGCTGGCCTCCCGCAACGTGTTGGTGAACGCCGTCGCGCCGGGCTATGTCGAGACGGAGCTGACACAGGGCATCTCCGCGGAAGCCAAGCAGTACTTCCTGGACAATATTCCGCTAGGACGGCTGGGGCGGGGCTCCGACATCGCATCCGCCGTCCTCTTTCTCGCCTCCGACTTAGCCAGCTACATTACGGGTCAGGTTCTGGTTGTCGACGGCGGGATGGTGATGTAGCAGGTCCACCTTCGCTGAGGGTTACCCATGGCAATGGACATGAAGCAGCTCGAGGAGAAGGTCAAAGACATTATCGTCGAAGAGCTTGGGGTCGAGCGCGACAAGCTCACCAACGACGCGAGCTTCATGGAAGACCTGGGCGCCGACAGTCTCGACACGGTCGAGCTCGTCATGGCCTTCGAGAAGGAATTCGACATCGACATCCCCGATGAAGAGGCGGAGAAGCTGCGCACCGTCGGGGCGGCGATGAGCTACCTGCACGACAAGATGGGAAAAGGCAAATAGTGACGACCCGGCGGGTGGCGGTTACGGGGATGGGGCTCGTGACACCTGTCGGGAACGATGTCGCGAGCACCTGGGCCGCCCTCCTCGCCGGTCAGTCGGGGGCGGGTCCGATCACCCGCTTCGACTCCGAGAAGCTGCAGGTGCATTTCGCCTGCGAAGTGAAGGGGTACGACCCCCTGCAGTACATCGATAAGAAGGAAGCCCGCCGCTACGATCTCTTCTCGCAGTTCGCCATGGGCGCCGCGGTGCAGGCGGTGCGCGACGCCTGCCTGGAGAAGAGCCCGCTCGATCCCAAACGGATCGGGGTCATCATCGGGACCGGGACCGGCGGCATCGCGACGTTCGAAGACAACATGCGGACCTTCATCGAGAAGGGCCCGAGCCGCGTGTCGCCGTTCTTCGTGCCGATGTTCATGGCGAACGTCGCCTCCGCCATCGTGTCGATGCGCTACGGCTTCCAGGGACCGAACTACTGCACCGTCTCGGCCTGCGCCTCGTCCGGCCACGCGCTGGGTGATGCATTCGATCTCATTCGCGAGAACAAGGCCGACGTGATGGTGGCGGGAGGATCGGAAGCCGCGATCACCCCGCTCGCGCTCGCCAGCTTCGCCAACATGAAGGCGTTGTCGGAGCGCAACGACGACCCCAAGACCGCCAGCCGGCCGTTCGACAAGGACCGCGACGGGTTCGTGATGGGCGACGGCGCGGCGGTCGTGATCCTCGAGGAGTGGGAGCGCGCCAAGGCGCGGGGCGCAAAGATCGTCGCCGAGATCGTGGGCTACGGCGCCACGGCCGACGCGCATCACATCACCGCACCGGCGCCGGACGGCTCCGGCGCGCAGCAAGCGATGCGGCTCGCAATGCAGTCGGGCGGCATCCGGCCCGAGGAGGTCGGCTACATCAACGCGCATGGCACGTCGACCCCGCACGGCGACGCCGCGGAGACCGCGGCGGTGAAGGCTGTATTCGGCCCGCAGGCGAAGAAGCTGATCTTCGGCTCGACGAAGTCGATGACCGGCCACCTGCTCGGCGCCGCGGGGGCGTTCGAGTTCGCGATCTGCGCGCTGGCGCTGCAGAACGGCGTCATTCCCCCGACGATCAATCAGTTCAATCCCGATCCCGCCTGCGACCTGGACTCGGCGCCGAACCACGCGGTGAAACGGCAGTTCGACGTCGCGCTGTCCAACTCGTTCGGCTTCGGGGGGCACAACGTGACGCTGGCGGTCCGGAGAGTGACGTGACGCTGCGCGCAATCACGGACAAGGTCGAACGCGGCGAGCGGCTCACGCGCGAGGATGGTCTCGCGCTTTTTGCTTCTCCAGACCTGCTCGCGATCGGCCGCCTTGCCGATCTCGCCAACCGGCGCAAGAACGGCGAGCGCGTCTATTTCGCCGCCAATCAGCACATCAACCCGACCAACGTCTGCATCCTGCGCAACACCTGCGTGTTCTGCTCGTTCGCGCGCATGCCGAAAGAGGACGGCGCGTACACGCGCAGTCTCGAGGAAGTGTTTGCCGAAGCCGATGCCGCGACGGACAATCCCACGCGCGAGTTCCACATCGTCGGTGGGCTGCATCCCAAGCTGAAGCTCTCCTACTACACGGACATGTTTCGCGGACTCAAGCAGCGGCACCCACAAGTGATGATCAAAGCGCTCACGGCGGTCGAGGTCGCGCACCTGGCGAGAATCGAGGGGATGACCACGCGCGACGTGTTGCTTGCGATGAAAGAGGCGGGTGTGAGTACACTGCCGGGCGGGGGTGCGGAGGTCTTCTCGCCCGCGGCACGCGCGACCATCGCCGACCGCAAGCTCACCGGTGAGGAGTGGCTCGCGGTGCATCGCGAGGCGCACCAACTCGGCATGCCATCGAACTGCACGATGCTGTACGGCCACGTCGAGACGCTCGCAGATCGCGTCGATCACCTGCTGGCGCTGCGCGCCTTGCAGGACGAGACCGGTGGATTCCTCACCTACATCCCGCTCGCCTATCACCCCGATCACAACGAGTTGGGCGAGACGCTGGGCCGCACCGGGACGGCGACGACCGGCTTCGACGACCTCAAGAACATCGCCGTGGGCCGGCTGTTGCTCGACAACATCCCGCACGTCAAGACGCATTGGCCCATGGTCACGCCGTTCATCTCCCAGGTCGCGCTGACCTTTGGATGCGACGATCTCGAAGGCACGGTCGTGTTCGAGCGCGTCTACCACGAGGCGGGCGCGCCGACGCCGATGTGGCTGTCGTACGACGAGATCGTGACGCTGATCCGCGGGGCGGGGAAGGAACCGGTCGAACGGGACTCGCTCTACCGGACGGTCAGAACGTTCGACGGTTACGTGCCCAAGCCGCACGCGGCTCCGGTGCGCTCCCAGGGCCCCGCGCCGCAGGGAGCGCTATTCCAGATCGAGCACCGCACCCGGGCCGCGGCACGGGCGAAACAACCGGTGAGCACGGTTGTGGATGGCGCCGAATGAGAATTGGGCGCATCGGCTACATCAACTGCGCTCCAGTCTACGGCGCGATCGACCGCGGCGTCGTGGCGCTGCCGCATGGCGGCGAGCTCGTCACCGGTACGCCCGGCGAGCTGAACGATCTGCTCGTCGCGGGCGAGCTGGACGTCAGCGTGATCAGCGCGATCGAATACGCGCGGCACGCGAAAGACCTCGTGCTCCTGCCCGGCCTCGCGATTTCCTGCGACGGTCCCGTCCGCAGCGTCGCGTTGTTCAGCAAGCGGCCGATTGGAGAGTTGGACGGTCGGACGGTGTTGCTCTCGGGGTCCTCCCGGACGTCGGTCGCGCTGCTCGAGCTGTTGTGCCGGGACGTATGGAAGATCCGGCCCAAGTTCGCGGAGGCCCGCGCGGAGGCCCAGGATCTGGACGCCCTTGCCGCACTTCCGCATGAAGCAGTGCTTGTGATCGGCGATGCGGCGCTCGCGCTCGCCGCGCGCGGCACCTATCCCCAGCGCTACGACCTGGGTGAGGAATGGAAGCGGTGGACGCAGCAGCCATTCGTGTTCGCGGTTTGGGCGGCTACGCGCGTGGCGAGCCCCGCTGCCGTGCAGCGTGGCCATAGAGCCCTGCTCGCCTCTCGCAGCTGGGGTCTGGCACATCTCGACGACCTCGCCGCCGAGGCCTCGCGCAAGACCCGCGTGGCGGTCGGCACCTGCCGCGAATATCTCGGCGGGCTGGACTATGCCTTCAGCGACCGCCACCGCACCGCGCTGGCGGATTTCCTGCGGCGCGTCGGCGCACTCCAATTGGTGCAGGTGGCCTGATGGTCGATCGCACCAGCCCTGAGTTCCGCTCGTACGTCGAGCTGTACGACCACGCCTCGCTGCTGGAGCTGGGCCGGCTGGCGGACGACGTCCGCTGGAAGCTGCATCCCGCGAACGTGGTCACGTACATCATCGACCGCAACATCAACTACACCAACGTCTGCGTCGCCGACTGCAAGTTCTGCGCATTCTATCGCCGCCCCAAGCATCCCGAGGGCTACCTGCTGTCGTACGAAGAAATCGGCCGCAAGATCGACGAGCTGAAGGCGATCGGCGGCGTGCAGATCCTGATGCAAGGCGGGCACAACCCCTACATCCCGTTCGAGTGGTATCTCGATCTGCTGCGCTACATCAAGCGTCACCACGCCATTCACATTCACGGCTTCTCTCCGTCGGAGATCGATTTCTTCGCCGGCCGTTTCGGCATGACTATCGACGAGGTCATCCGCGAGTTGATGGCCGCCGGCCTCGACTCGATTCCCGGTGGCGGCGGCGAGATTCTGGTCCAAAGCGTCCGCGATCAGGTCGCGCGCAAGAAGGCAGGCGCCGACCGCTGGCTCGAGGTCATGGAAGTGGCGCACGGGCTGGGGCTGCGCACGTCGGTGACAATGATGTACGGCCTGGGCGAATCGTCCGCCGACCGCATCGAGCATCTGTTTCGCGTCCGTGAGGTGCAGCGCCGCACGCGCGGCTTCACGGCGTTCATCTGTTGGCCGCTGCAGCCGGAGAACTCCGAGCTGTCGCATCTGCCCAAGACCGACGCCGTGACCTATCTCAAGACGCAGGCGATCGCCCGCGTGGTACTCGAGGACGTCCCGAACATTCAGGCGTCCTGGGTCACGATGGGGATGAAGGTCGGCCAGGTGGCATTGCGGTTCGGCGCCAACGACTTCGGCTCGCTCATGATGGAAGAGAACGTCGTCTCGGCGGCGAACACGACGAATCGCACCACGCTCGCCGAGATGCAGCGGCTCATCGCCGACGCGGGCTACACACCCAAGCAGCGGAAGCAGGACTACACGATCCTCGAGGATGCCGCCTAGTGCCAGACGTCCTGATTCTCGTCGGCTCCGAGTCCGACAAGCCACGCATCGAGCCGGCATTCGAGATTCTGTCGAAGGCCGGTTTTTCCTACGAGTTCTACGCCTCGTCCGCTCACCGGCAACCCGAGCAGACCGGTGATCTGGTGAAGAACGCGCGCAAGAAGGGCTTCAAGGTCGTGATCGCGGGGGCAGGGCTCTCGGCCGCTCTCCCTGGATTCGCCGCATCGCTTACCGATCTGCCCGTGATTGGCGTGCCGTTTGCCATCGGGCCGCTCAACGGTCTCGATGCCTTGCTAGCGACTGTGCAGGTGCCGCCAGGTGTGCCGGTCGCAACGGTGGGCATCGACAACGCCAAGAACGCGGCGCACCTTGCGATCCGCATTCTCAAGGGCTGACCTAGAACAGTCCGACCTTCCCCCTGACCGACTCGATCAGCTTGCTCGGGTCATACCCGACTCCCTGCTTGAAAACCAGCGTGACGTGCCGGATGTCGGCAATGCTGGCCGCGGGATTGCCGTCGATCACGACGAGGTCGGCCTGCTTGCCCACCGCAATCGAGCCGATGCGATCCGCTCGGCCGAGGTACGTCGCCCCGTTCAGGGTGCAGACCTTGATCGCCTCGAGCGGCGTCAGGCCGCTCTCGACGAGCAGCTCGGCCTGTCGTTGGTCGGAGTAGCCGGGAATCACGCCGCCGCCGCCCGTCGGGTCGGTCCCCGCCAACAGCAGCCCGCCGGCGCGGAAGAACGCCAGCTCCATCGCGCGATCGAGCGGGAACAATTTGGCGAACGGCGACGCCGTGTTCTGTTGCACGCGCGTGTAGAGCTGATCGTACTGCGTCTTGAGCAGGGGATCGAGCACATCGGTCCCCTGCGTCGCCGGCTGCCCGGGCGTGACCGTCTCGAACACCGTCAGCGTCGACGTGACCGCCACGTGATGGGAGATCAGGTGCTGCACGAGGGAAGTGAACTCCGACGATTTGGCATCGAAGCCGACGAGCGCGGGCATCCCTCCAGTTGGTGCCGGACAGGCGTCCAGCTGCTTCCCCTGAATGAAGTCGGTGGCGACGAAGAAGCCGTGCTCCAGATCGTCGATGCCGAGATCGGCGGCTTCCCGGTAGGTGACTGAGCAGAGATGGCCCGTGATCTTGAGTCCGCGCCGGTGCGCTTCATCTACCGCCGCGGCGAGCTCGGCGCGGGTGATGTTCATGTATGCTTTGAACGACGTCGCGCCCGCGTCCGCCCAGAATGCCACGAAGCGACGCGCGTCGGCCGAATCCTTCAGCGCGTACATCTGTGTGAACGGGGAAGGGCCGTTCACGTATGGCGCGGTCGCGTCGATCCAGGGTCCCACCTGATTCCCGGCCTTGATCGCCGCCGCGAGGTTCAGGTCGGCGTAGCCGCCGACGTTGCCGCCGGTGCGCATCGACGTGACACCGCCCGCGAGGTACAGCCGCGAGAAGCTCACGTAATCGGCGCCGTAGACGCCCGGGCCGGTCGGGTAGTAGAGGTGCTCGTGCATCATCACGAGACCCGGGATGACGGACTTCCCGGTGAGGTCCAGCACCTGCGCGCCCTCCGGCACTCTGGTCGAGCGGGCGGCGCCGAGCAGGGCGATGTTCCCGTCACGGATGATCACCGTCTGGTCTTCTTTGGGCGCGGCGCCGGTGCCGTCGATGACGCGCACGTGGGTGAGCGCCACCACCGGCGTGTCGATCGCGACGTATTGCTTGACCGCGACGGAGAGCGGACGCTGGGCTGTGAGGAGTGTGGGAACGAGGAGCACGCCAAGGGCGCGGAGGGTTGTCGTCGACATGGGGTGAGACTAGCACAAAAGCAGGTCCTTCGCGCCTGCGGCGCTCAGGATGACATGCTCCGCGGCTCTTTCAGAGAGAGAAAAGGGAAAGAAGGGTACCTTTGCCTCTCTTCTTGTCCCCTTTTGCAAACGCGACCCAAACGCATGTCATCCTGAGCGAAGCCCGCGCCAGCGGGCGTAGCGAAGGACCTGCTTCGAGGAATTACCATACCGAGGGAAGAACAAGCGTGAGGACGATAGTTAGCCTGCAATACATTTCGCTAGCCCTTACTCGTTGTGGACCCGAAAGAAGGCAAGAACATACCCGTCGGCGTCGGTGACCTCGAAGCCCCACAGGCCATCATCAATGAACGACAACTCTTTCACGAACGACGCACCGCGCTGCTTGAACTCGTCGAACAGCGAATCGGGGTCCAGGGTGTAGATGTAAGCATCCCAGCGAGCCCATCCGTGCCGGGTGTGGTTTGGACAGGGAAGCACATCGGGAAGGATAGCCTTGAGCATGATGCCGATCCCGTCCCGGCTCACGTGGCCATAGTACACGTCTTCGGGTGGGCCCTGGAAGTCCAGCTTGAAACCGAAGCGCTCGATGTAGTGGGAGATCGAGGTCTGCAGGTCCTTCACGATGAAGAACGGACTGATTGACGCGAGGTTTCTTTTCGCTCCTTCGGGCTTTGCGCCTTGTGAAGCGGTCTTGCTTGAGTTCATGCCTGGGAGCTCCCGTCACTCTGAACAGCTATGTGAAGCGCTGACTCATTCGTTCTCAAATCACAATCCCACCACGCCAAGCAATTTAGACTGGTCTGTCTATTAGAAATAGTAAGGCCGTTCTGGAGCCAGCATCGGGTTTTGGAGCCGTTCCCTCATTTCGGAGCGAAGGATCTCCTTTTAGGGTTATTATGCTCTCCTCATGCGAGTTGGCATCGGCTACGACTCACACCCCTTCGCCGCAGGCCGCAAGCTGATCCTCGGCGGTGTGGAAATCCCCAATGCCAAAGGGCTTGCCGGCCACTCCGATGCCGATGCCGTGGCCCACGCGCTCATCGACGCCATTCTGGGCGCCGCGGGCCTCGGCGACATCGGCCGCATGTTTCCGGACGACGACCCGCAGTGGAAAAACGCCAGCTCGATTGATCTGCTGAACAAGGCATTTCTACGAGTCGTGGAAGCCGGGTTTCAATTCGTCCACGCGGACGTCACCGTGATCGTCGAAAAACCCAAGCTCGCGCCCCACCTCGATGCGATGGAAGAGAAGCTCGCCGAAGCGCTGCTGGCGGGGTCGGCACACGTATCCGTGAAAGCAAAGACGAATGAAGGCATGGGCTGGATCGGTCGCGGTGAAGGAATTGCCGTACTTGCAGTGGCGACACTCGCAGAGCCGAGCAGAGTCTCCTGACGGACTTCATCGCGTTTCTCGAGCAACTGCCCACCGGGCCGCTCTACGCCCTCATCGCCACGCTGGCCGCCGTCGAAAACATCTTCCCACCCGTCCCCGCGGATGTCGCCGTGTCGCTGGGCGCGTTCCTGGCCGGTCGTGGGGTGATGAATGCCTGGCTGGTGTTTGCGCTCGCCTGGGCGGCGAATGTGGCGTCGGGAGCCGGCGTCTACGCCCTGGCACGCCGTCATGGCGCCGTGGTGACTCGCGGCTTCCTGGGTCGCCACATCTTCACCCCAAACACCGTCGCGCACATCGAAGCGCAGTATCGCCGGCACGGCGTGTACGGCATCTTCATCTCGCGGCTGCTGCCGGTCTGGCGTGGTGTGGTGATGCCGTTTGCGGGGATCGCGCGTGTGTCGCCGTGGCGCGCGCTGATTCCGTTGGCGCTGGCGTCGGCTGCGTATTACGGAGCATTGACGTACCTCGTCGGCCGTTTGGGGACCGACCTCGAGGTAGTGATTGCAGCGGTACGCCGCGTCAACACCGTGCTCGCCATTGCGGCGGGGGCCCTCGTTCTGAGCATCGTGTTATGGATCGTACGGCGCCGTCGCTAGCGTGGAGCCTCGAGCGCTTCCGCGATTACCTCGCGCTCGAGGCGGGCAACAGCGGTCATACCGTCGCGAGCTATCAGCGCGACATCACGCGCCTGGCGGAGTACGCCACCAGCCGGGGAGCAAAGGCACCCGAACAGCTCTCCGCGCCGCAGCTGCGGGAGTTCATTTACTTCCTCAAGGATCTCG
>WNGO01001782.1_pt1 | contig 17982 bp, 8 predicted proteins | sample 5400511 | NCBI WGS metagenome assembly WNGO01 (sample SAMN13153380, study PRJNA577476) | soil metagenome | isolation source: 20 cm soil or saprolite under Garry oak tree replicate 2 | place: USA:California | collected 2016-06-15 | reverse complement strand
AAGGGCGCCGCGGCGTTCTCCGCGGCGAGCCGATCGGCGGCCTGTTTGGGGTCGGCGGGCAGGCCGAAAGCGCCGATCAGCGCGGCGAGCGTGTCCTCGCTCGGCTCATGCCAGACGCCGAGCGCATCGACATGCCGCATCTGAATGCCGATCAGACCGGCGACATGGCGCAATTCGTCGAGCCGGCTCATCGCGGCATCAGGAGATAAAACACCGCGCATTGCGGTGGCATCTCGTCACCGGGCGGCTCACCGGAGCTATAGAGCAGCCGGCCATCGGAGACGGACTCCGGCATCGTTAGAGGCGCATCGGCGAAATTGGCCAGCAGCACGAGCCATATCCCGTCGCCGAGCCGCCACGTAACCCGCAGTGCCGCCGGCCCGAGCAGCTCGTACTCACCGCCCGGCGTGATGCCGTCGAGTCGCGGCACGATCTCGCGATGGCGGATCGTCAGAAGCTTGCGATACCACTCAAGCCAGGATGCGTGCTCCGGCTCGCGGGGCTCCGACCAGTCAAGCCGCGCCGCAGCAAACGTCGCCTCCGCATTCGGATCGGGGATGTGCCGCTGCGCTTCCGGATCGGCGAATTCGGGGTAATGCGCGAACTCTCGCCGTCTTCCCTCACGGACCGCCTCGTCGAGCGGTGGCCCGAAATCGCAGAAGAAGGGAAAGGGCCGCCGGCTCGCCCATTCCTCGCCCATGAACAGAAGCGGGATCTCGGGCGACAGCAGCACGATCGCGGCCGCCGCATGCACCAGCGGCTCCGGCGCGTTCGCCCCGATCCGGGTGCCAAACGGCGTGTTGCCGATCTGGTCATGGTTCTGCAGAAACGAGACGAAAGCGGTCGCCGGCAGATGGGCCGACGGTTCGCCGCGCGGATGGCCGTGGCGATGTTCGGAGGGCTCGCCCTGATAGGCGAAACCGGTGGCGAGGGCGCGCCCGAGCTGCTCGATCGGGCGCTCGGCGTAATCGCCGTAATATCCCCGCGCCTCGCCGGTCAGCAGAACATGCAGCGCGTGATGCAGATCGTCATTCCACTGCGCCGCATAATCGCGCGCGAGCCGCCGCGCCTCGTTGCGGTCGTTTTCGAGGACCAGATGAACGGGGCGGCCCGTGATATGCCGGCGAACCGTCTCCGCCAGTTCGGTCAGGATATCGGGCGCGCTCTGATCGAGAATGGCATGCACGGCATCGAGGCGCAGCCCGTCCAGGTGAAATTCCTCGAGCCAGTAGAGAACGTTGTGCACTACGAAATCGCGCACCGGCCGCGAGCGCGGCCCGTCATAATTAATCGCCGCGCCCCAGGGCGTGTGGTGCCGCTCGGTGAAGAAATCGGGCGCGATCGCGTGGAGGTAATTCCCTTCCGGGCCGAAATGGTTGTAGACGACATCGAGGAATACCGCGATGCCGCGCGCGTGACATTCATCGATAAGCGCCTTCAGAGCCTCCGGCCGGCCATAGCGCGCGCTGGGTGCGAACCATTGGACGCCGTCATATCCCCAATTACGGCGCCCCGGACATTCGGCGATCGGCATCAATTCGATCGCGGTAACGCCGAGCTCAACGAGATGATCGAGATGCGCGATCGCGCCGGTAAAGTCACCACGCTCCGAAAAGGCTCCGAGATGCAGCTCATAGATCACCAGTTCGTGCCACGGCCGGCCATTCCATCCGGCATCGCGCCATTCGTAAGCAGCCGGGTCGATGACCTCGCTGGCGCCATGCACGCTGTCGGGCTGATAGCGTGACGCCGGATCGGGATAGGGCGCGCCATCGACCGAATAGCGGTAGCGCGAGCCCGCGCCAGCCTTCCCAGTCGTCAGCGAAAACCAGCCGTCCGGCTCCGCGACCATCGGCAGCGCCGGGATCGCCGGAGCTTCCAGCAACAACTCGACTTTGTGAGCGCGCGGCGCCCAGAGGCGGAAGCGGACGCCATCCGCGGTTAGCTCGGTGCCAAACGGCAGCTTATGATGGCGGCGCATCCTGATCCGCCTTCGGCCCGGTGCAGTCGAAGTCTGTTAGCACCTCCTCCTCCCGCGCGATCGCCGGCGCCTCCGGCGCGCGATTGATAAAGAGCGCGAAGGAATGGCCGCGCAATTGGTACACCTCACCCGGCTGCCACAGCCGGCCGTCTTTCGCCAATCCGCTGGGCTCGGCGGTATCGACGAGTGCTTCCCAAAGGAGCGGGGTCGAGAGCCGCGGAAAGCGAAAATCGAGATCGCCGTAATAGGCATTCATCATGACGAGAAAGCTCTCGTCGATATCGCGCTGTCCGCCGCGCGTATAGAACTCGCCGGCGGCACCGCCCAGCACGTAACCAAGCGACAGGGCCGACTCATTGCCCCAATACTCGCCGGTGACCTCGATCCCGTCCGGGGTTACCCAGGTGATGTCCTTGAGCCCGGCTTCCGACACGACCTCGCCGCGGAAGAAGCGCGGCCGCGAAAACACCCGGTGCCGCCGGCGCAGATGCACGAGATAGCGGACGAATTCGCGCAATGCTTCGTCTTCCGGGCGAATGTTCTCCCATTCCAGCCAGGAGATTTCGTTGTCCAGGCAATAGGCGTTGTTGTTGCCGCCCTGCGTGTGCCCAAATTCGTCACCGGCGAGCAGCATCGGGACGCCCAATGACAACAGCAATGTCGCGAGCAGGTTGCGCTTCTGCTGGTCGCGCAGGCTGACGATCGCAGGATCCTCACTCGGCCCTTCGACGCCGGTGTTCCAGCTAAAGTTCGGGTCGTGGCCGTCGCGGTTATCCTCGCCGTTCGCCTCGTTGTGCTTTTCGTTGTAGCTGACGAGATCCTGCAATGTGAAACCGTCATGCGCGGTGAGGAAGTTGATGCTCGACCACGGGCGTCGGCCGCGATAGCCGAAGATGTCGGATGACCCCGCGACGCGCGAAGCGATCTCAGATACCAGCCCCTTATCGCCCTTCCAGAAGCGGCGCACCGTATCCCGGTACTGCGCGTTCCACTCGGCCCAACCCGGCGGCATATTCCCGAGCTGATAGCCGTAGGGGCCGACATCCCACGGCTCGGCAATCAGCTTGACCCGCGCCATCGCGGGGTCTTGGCTGATCGCGTCGAAAAACGCGGCGCCTTGGCCGTATTCGCCGTTCTCGCGCGCCAATGTCGTAGTGAGGTCAAAGCGGAAGCCGTCGACATGCATTTCGAGCGCCCAATAGCGCAGCGAATCCATCACCATCTGCAGGACGCGCGGATGATCGAGATTGAGCGTGTTGCCGGTGCCGGTGAAGTCCTGATAGAAGCGCCGGTCGTCCTGCAGCCGGTAATACGAAAGATTGTCGATGCCGCGGAACGACAATGTCGGCCCGAGGTGATTCCCCTCGCCGGTATGGTTGTAGACGACATCGAGGATGACTTCGATACCGGCTTCGTGCAGACGCTTGACCGCTGTCTTGAACTCGGCGATCGCGCCGCCCGGCAGAAAGCGCGGATCCGGCGCGAAGAACCCGATCGTGTTGTAGCCCCAGTAATTCGATAGCCCGCGGCTTACGAGGTGACGGTCACTGACCGCGGCATGCACCGGCAGAAACTCGATCGCCGTGATGCCGAGCTCGACAAGATAATCGATGACCGTAGGCGCGGCGAGCGCGGCAAAGGTGCCGCGCTGGTGCATATCGACCGCAGGATGCTTGATCGTGAAGCCGCGCACATGCATTTCGAGGATGATCGTCTCCTCCCAGGACGTGTGCGGCTGGCGGTCATCGTTCCAGGTGAAGGCGGTCTCGACGACCCGGCATTTCGGCACGTGACGGGCACTGTCGCGGCGGTCGAAAGCGAGGTCTTCGCGCGGGCTGCCGACCCGATAACCGTAGACGACGTCGCTCCACCGCACCTGCCCCGCAATCGCTTTCGCATAGGGATCGAGCAGCAATTTGTTCGGGTTGAAGCGGTGCCCGGCGGCGGGATCGTAAGGGCCGTAGACGCGATAACCGTAGAGCTGGTCAGGCCGCATTTCCGGCAGATAGCAGTGCCATACCTCGTCGGTATATTCGGGAAGTTCGATGCGCGACTCCTCGTATTGACCCGAGCGGTCGAACAGGCACAGCTCGACCTTTTCGGCATGGGCCGAGAACAGCGCGAAATTGACCCCCTTGCCGTCCCAGCTCGCACCGAGCGGGTAAGGTTGTCCGGGCCAGACCTTTGTCGGCGGCATCAGGACGCCTCAAGGGCGCGGCTTCGTACGATGGGTTGAGTGGCGCGACACCCATCACCGTCTGACCGGTGGGGAGCGCGATGGGTTTCGCTGCGGTCGACCCATCCTGCGGCCCTTGCGATTGTCACGGCTCGAGCGTGAAGATCAGCACTCCGAGCGGCGGCAAATTCAGCTGTAGTGAATAGGCATGGCCGTGCATTGGGTGCGGCTCGGCATCGATCCCACCGGCGTTCCCGACGCCGCTGCCACAATAGATCGGCGCATCGGTGTTGATGCGCTCGCGGTAATGGCCCGGGCGCGGCACGCCGATGCGGTAGTCGTGGCGCGGCACCGGTGTGAAATTGCACACGATAACGGCCAACTCGTGCTCCTCGCGTCCCCGCCGCAGATAGGAGAGGACGCTCTCGGCACCGTTGGCGGCGTCGATCCAGGCAAAGCCCTGGGGCTCGCAATCGAGCCGGTAGAGCGCAGGGGTCGCGCGGTAGAGCCGGTTCAGATCGCGCACGAGCGCCTGCACCCCCGCGTGAAACGGATCGGCGAGGGATCGCCAATCGAGGCTGCTGTCGTGGTTCCACTCGTGCTCCTGCCCGAACTCTCCGCCCATGAACAACAACTTCTTACCCGGATGCGTCCACATGAAAGCAAAATATGCCCGCAGATTGGCGAAGCGCTGCCAGCGGTCGCCGGGCATGCGCCCCAATAGCGAGCCCTTCCCGTGCACGACCTCGTCATGGCTCAACGGCAGGATGAAGTTTTCGTGGAAGGCGTAGAGCAGCCCAAAGGTCATGTCGTTGTGATGGTATTTGCGGTGGATCGGGTCCATCGACATGTAGCGGAGCGTGTCGTGCATCCACCCCATGTTCCATTTGAACCCGAAACCGAGCCCGCCGACATAAACCGGGCGCGACACCATCGGCCAGGCAGTCGATTCCTCGGCCGCCGTCGTCGCGCCGGTCTGCTCCCCGAACACCAGCTCGTTCATGCGCCGTAGAAACGCGATCGCATCGAGGTTCTCGCGCCCGCCGAACAGATTGGGGATCCACTCGCCGGCGTTGCGGCTGTAATCGAGATAGAGCATCGAGGCGACGGCATCGACCCTGAGCCCGTCGATATGATACTCGCGCATCCAGTAGAGCGCGCTCGACAATAGGAAATTGGTGACCTCGCGGCGCCCGTAATTGTAGATCAGCGTGTTCCAGTCGCGGTGCAGCCCCTGTCGCGGATCGGCATGCTCGTAAAGCGCGGTGCCGTCGAACCGGCCGAGCCCGTGAGCATCGGTCGGGAAATGCCCCGGCACCCAGTCGAGCCACAGGCCAAGCCCGGCGCGGTGGCACGCATCGATAAAGGCGCGGCAATCGTCCGGCCCGCCATGCCGGGAGGTCGGCGCGAATAACGAGATCGGCTGATAGCCCCAGGAGCCGTCGAACGGGTATTCCGTGATCGGCATCACCTCGATATGGGTGAAGCCGAGATCGGCGACATAGGGCACGAGTTGCTCGGCCAATTCGCGATAACTCAGATAGCGGCCCTGCTCCGGTCGGCGCCACGAGCCGAGATGCACCTCGTAAATCGCGATCGGCGCCTCGCGGTCGTTGCGCTGCGCCCGCGCATTCATCCAACCGCCATCCTGCCAGACATGGCGCGATGGGTTGGCGACAACCGAGGCGGTGCCGGGCGGATGCTCGGCGCGCTCGGCATGCGGATCGGCTTTCAGCGGCAATAATTCGCCGTGGGCGCCGAGAAGCTCGTATTTGTAGAGATGCCCTGGGCGCAGCCCCGGCACGAAAAGCTCCCAGAACCCGCCGGCATGGCGCTTGCGCATCGGCATGCGGCGGCCGTCCCAGGCATTGAAATCGCCGACCAGGCTGACCCGCTGCGCGTTCGGCGCCCAGACCGCGAACGCGACCCCTTCGACGCCGTCATGCAACACCGCGTGCGCCCCAAGCTTCTGATAGCTCGCGAGATGGTTGCCCTCGACGAGCAGGTGGACGTCGAGTTCTCCGAGCACCGGCGGAAAACGGTAGATGTCGTCGAAGTCGTGCCAATGCCCGCCGCGCCACACCCGCAGACGGTAGCGGAACGGCGCGTTGCGGTCCGGCATGCTGGCGACAAAGAACCCGGCGGGGTGGATGCGCTCGCCTTGGGCGACGATCTCGCCGGTCGCCGTGTCGATGACCGCCATCCGTTCCGCATCGGGCAGCATCGCCCGCACATAGACCCCGGCTGAGGCCTTGTGCATGCCGAGAAACGCGAACGGGTCGCCGTGGCGTCCGGCGACAAGCGCCTCGACCTCGCGGCTAGGGCGGTGCGGCATGTTCGTCCCTGACCGGCGCCGCCCCGGTCACTTTCTCGACTACGCGCAGGATCCCGTTCAATGGGATCGCCGCCCAGGCCGGCCGGTTCGCGAGCTCGTAGGAGACTTCGTAGACGGCCTTTTCGAGGGTGAACAAATCGATGAGCGCTTTCGCTTGCAATTTGCTCGCCGGATAGGACGGGCAGCCGCGCATCGCCTTCCGGTAGGCGGCGCGGAACCCGTCGATCGCACGCTGCCGCCAGGCTTCGGCAAGCATATCCATGCGCGGCACCGCCGCCGGACGGGCCTCGCCAAGCTCGCGCACCGCCGCCGTCGCGGCGTAATCGAAGGAGCGGATCATGCCGGCGACGTCGCGCAACGGCGAGCTCTTACGCCGGCGCGCCGCGAGGGGCCGTCCCGGCTCGCCCTCGAAATCGATGAAAAAGAAATCGTTCTGCACCGCGATGACCTGCGCGAGGTGCAGGTCGCCGTGATAGCGCGTCTTTGTCGCGACAATCTCGTCCGGGACCAGTGCGCGGATCGCGCGGAACAGCTGCGGCCCGGCCCCGGTCAGCGTGTCGGCGAGGCTGCGCGCTGCTTCCGGTAGCCCCGCCTGGCCGCGTTCGAGACGCGCCAGCATCCGCTCGGCGTTCTCCTCCAGCGTCTGGCGCCACTCGGCGAGATCCTGGCGCGTGATCGGCTCGGGCGCGAAGGCGGGATCGTCGCCGGCGCGCTCGGCGAGCGCGCGGTGCATCTGCGCCAAGCGCAGCCCGAGCTGCCGCGCCAGCGCCAAAAAGAAATGGTCGGGGTCGGGCCGCTCGGCGGTGCGCCCCGGGGCCGTCGCGCCGGGCGCTGCCTCGTTGAGGGCGTCGTCGAGATAGCGGGTCAGATAATCGAGCGCCAATGTCCAGCCATCGCCCTGATTGCGCACGAACCCGAACAACACGCCCGCCGCACAGGTCTCCTCGGCCGGCGCCCCCGGCAATGTCAGCTCGAGTGTCGCCAGCGGCTTCGGCGTATTCGCAAACCCGGCGCGCTCGACGAGAAAGCGGCTCATCTCGACTTCCGGATGCGGCCCGGGCTGCAGCCGCCGATAGAGCTTCAGCAGCGCGTAATCCTCATACAAGACGGAGCTGTTCGACTGCTCGGCATCCAGGCGGCGCGCGACAAGCCGCTCCGGCAGCGGCGTCTCGGCAAACAGCGAGGTCGGGCGGAACCGCAATTCCCCAGACGCGCCGGCGGCGTCGCGAAGCGGCACGCTCCTCTCGCGCTGGATTGCCTCGAACAGCGCCAGCCCAAAGCCGTCTCGCGCCACCGCGTCGACGAGCGCCCCTTCGCGGCGCGACTGGCGCAACTCGGCCAAGGTCGCCGCCTGCAGATTCTGCCGCAGCTCGCTCCCCGCCGATCCCCACAGGGCGGCGAGCGGCAGCAGATATAGCTGCGGCTCGTCATTCGCGAGCTGCGCCTGAACGACGGCGATCAAATAGCTGCGAGAGTCGCTGCTGCTGTCTTCCGTCGCCGGCGCGGCGATCTCGCCATAGGCCAGCAGCCATGCCGCTTCGAGCTTCCGGTCCTTTGCCGCGAACCAGCGCTGCCGCGGCAGAAAGCCCGGGATCACGTCGCGTTCGAGCTGCGGCAGGTTGTGCCGGCCGGACAAATCCGCCCAGCCATGCGGCATGACCAGGGTGACGAGTTCGGGATGGCTCGCTTGCGTCACATCGCCGATATCACTTTCCGGCGGTGGCATCTCGAACCAGAAGAAGCTGTGCGGCGGCAGGGTCAGCTGGTAGGGCTGCTCGCCGACCGGCAGGAACACGCTGCGCCCCAGCACCTCGATGACCTGCCGGCCGCGGAATTCGGCGAGATCGAGCGCGACCGCCTGGGCCGAGCGCGACAGGTTGGCGACGCACAGGATCGTCTCGTCTTGCCACTCGCGCAGATAGGCAATGACCTTGCGGTTCGCTGGGTAGAGGAACCGTAGGCCACCACGCCCAAATGCGCGGCGCGACCGGCGCGCCGCGATCAGCCGCTTGGTCCAATTCAATAGTGATGACGGCGATCGGCTCTGCGCCTCGACATTGACCGCTTCGAAGCCGTAGACCGGATCCATGATCGGCGGCAGGTACAGCATCGCCGGATCGGCTCGCGAGAAGCCGCCATTGCGGTCGGGTGACCATTGCATCGGCGTGCGGACGCCGTCGCGGTCGCCGAGATAGACATTGTCGCCCATGCCGATCTCGTCGCCGTAATAGAGGACCGGCGTGCCGGGCATCGACAGCAGCAGTCCCTTGAGCAATTCGATCTTGCGCCGGTCGTTCTCCATCAACGGCGCAAGGCGGCGGCGAATCCCGAGATTGAGGCGGGCGCGGCGGTCAGCCGCGTAATGATCCCACAGGTAATCGCGCTCGCGGTCGGTCACCATTTCGAGCGTCAGCTCGTCATGGTTGCGCAGAAAGACCGCCCATTGGCAGCTCTCCGGAATTTCCGGCGTCTGCCGCATGATATCGGTGACCGGATGGCGGTCCTCGGTCGCCAGCGCCATGTAGATGCGCGGCATCAGCGGGAAATGGAATGCCATATGGCATTCGTCGCCCGCACCAAAGTAATTCAGCACATCTTCCGGCCACTGATTGGCCTCCGCGAGCAGCATGCGATTGCCGTAGCGACGGTCCATTTCGCCTCGTAACCGCTTCAGCACTTCGTGCGTTTCCGGAAGGTTCTCGTTGATCGTACCCTCGCGCTCGATCAGGTACGGCACGGCGTCGAGCCGCATGCCGTCGACGCCGAGATCAAGCCAGAACTGCATGACGTGGGCGATCGCGCGAAACACCCTCGGGTTGTCGAAATTCAAATCCGGCTGGTGCGCATAGAAGCGATGCCAGTAATAGGCCTGCGCGACCGGATCCCAGCTCCAATTCGATTTCTCGGTATCGAGAAAGATGATGCGGGTTTCGAGAAACTTCTGGTCGGTATCGCTCCACACATAGAAATCGCGAAATGGCGACCCCGGGCTGGCAAGGCGCGCGCGCTGGAACCAGCGGTGCTGGTCGGAGGTGTGGTTGATCACCAGCTCGGTGATGACACGCAACTTGCGGCGATGCGCCTCGCGCACAAAGGCTTTGAAGTCGCCCATGCGGCCATAGGCGGGATGGATGTTCTTGTAATCGGCGATGTCGTAGCCGTCGTCGCGCAAGGGCGAGGGATAGAACGGCAACAGCCACAACGTGGTGACCCCGAGATCCTGCAGGTAGTCGAGCTTGCGCGTCAGCCCCTCGAAATCGCCGACCCCGTCATTGTTGGCATCAAAGAACGCCTTGACGTGCAGCTGATAGATGATCGCGTCCTTGTACCAGAGCGGATCGCCCTGGACATTGTCGCCCTCGGCGCGCGCCATCTCGGCGGCGCCTGGCAACACGGCAGGAGCATCGTCGGGCGGGCTCATGACTGGACGGCGGGCAGCAAGCGGAACAAGTATGCGGGGTTGGTCTGCGGATCGAGCACAAGGTGCTGGCGATTGCCGCGCCACGCGGTAACGCGTCCGGTAAACGCCTCCTCGACAAAAAATTCCTGCGCCTCGGCGACACCCCATTCCGCGAGCGGTAATACGATCTCGCCCCCATGCGCACCGTGCGGGTCGAGATTAACCACTGCGATGACGATATTTCCGCGGTCGGCCGTCGCCTTTGCATAGGCCAGGATGTTCGGATCGGCGCAGTCGAGAAAGCGCAGATTCGTCAATTCGTGCAAGGCCGGGTTCTCGCGGCGGAAGCGGTTGAGGATCGCGATGTCGCGCTTGATGTTGCCGGGCCGATCCCAATCCCAGACCTTGTATTCGTATTTCTCGGAGTGGATGTATTCCTCGCGTCCGGGGATCGCGCCGTTCTCGCACAATTCGAAGCCGTTATAGATGCCGTAGGCCGGCGACAGCGTGCCCGCCAGCACAAGGCGGATGCGGAACGCCGGCCGGCCGCCCTCCTGCAAAAAGACCGGCAGGATGTCCGGCGTGTTGGTGAAGAAATTGGGCCGGAAATATTCCTTCCCCGGGCCGTTGGCCAATTCGCTCAGGTATTCGGTCAATTCCTGCTTTGTGTTGCGCCAGGTGAAATAGGTGTAGGACTGGCTGAACCCGGCCTTTGCGAGCGCCCGCATCACCTTCGGCCGCGTGAAAGCCTCGGACAAAAAGATCGCCTCCGGACAGCGCGCTTTCACTTCGCGGATCAGCCACTCCCAGAAGGGCAGCGGTTTTGTGTGCGGGTTGTCGACGCGGAAGGTGCGCACCCCCTGGTCGATCCAGAACAGCACGATATCGCGCAACGCCGTCCACAACCCCTCGCGGTCGGGGTTGTAGAATTCGACATTGACGATGTCCTCGTATCTCTTCGGCGGGTTCTCGGCATAGCGGATCGAGCCGTCGGGGCGGAAACGGAACCACTCCTTGTGCGCGGCGACCCAGGGATGGTCGGGCGCGCACTGGATCGCGAAATCGAGCGCGACCTCGATGCCGAGCTCGGCCGCGGCCCGCACAAAGCGCCGGAAATCGTCGAGGCTGCCGAGTTCGGGATTGATCGCGGTGTGGCCACCCTCGGCGGCGCCGATCGCGTAGGGGCTGCCGGGATCCTCCGGCGTCGCGACGACGGCGTTGTCGCGGCCTTTGCGGTTGACCCGGCCGATCGGGTGAATCGGCACGAGATAGACGACGTCGAAGCCCAACGCCGCGACATCGGCGAGTCGCTCGATGCAATCATTGAATGTCGCGCTCTTGCCCGGTGCCTTGCCCTGGCTGCGCGGGAACATCTCGTACCAGGCCGCGAACCGCGCCTCCGGACGATCGACGACAAGCTCCAATTCGTGGCCGTAGCGGACGCGGTCGGCGCGGTCGTCAGTCCGCGCCATCAGCTCCTGCAATTCCGGCGAGAGCATGATCGCTGCACGCGGGTCGCCGTCGCGGCCCGTTAATTCCTTGAGCAGCTTGCCGAGCCGGGCGGCATCCGCCTTTGAAGCCTGCGCCACCGCCGCTTCGACAAGGCTGGCGCCCTCGGCGAATTCGAGATCGACCGCCTGCCCGGCCTCGCGCTTTTTGACGAGATCCTCGCGCCAGCTCTCAAACCGGTCGGGCCACGCTTCGATCGTGTAGCGCCAGCGTCCGACGCGATCCGGCCGGAAGCGCGCCACCCATCGGTCGTTGTCGTGAAACGCGAAGCGCGTCTCCTGCCACACCTCATCCTCAAAGGCGTAATGGAGGACGGCCCGGAGCTTGTCGTGGCCGTCGCGGAACAGATCGGCCCAGACTTCGACGGTATCGCCGACAATGCGCTTTGCCGGATACCGCCCGCCATCGATCTCGGGATAGACGTTCTCGATAACGACGCGCGCGTCCGGCCGCCACGCTGGATGATGCGCCGGCTTGCGGCCGGCATCGCACGGCCCGATCGCCACCTGCCTAAAGGGCCGCAGCGCGGCGTGCAGCACCTTGACCTCGAGTGGCATGACCCGTAGTCGCGCCGGCGCTGGCTGCGGTTCGCCGCCTGGCCGGACCTCCTCCAGGAGCAGCCGGGCGCCGAGATAACCGAGGCCCGCCCCGGCCAACAATTCCTCGGCCACAACGTCATGCGCGTCGTGGTCTTGCGTATTGATCAGCGTCAGGGCGCGCTCGACGCCGGTTTCGCTCTGCCGCAGCAACGTAACGACCGGATCGTTCGGCCGCGACAGCAGCCGCTGCGGCCCCTCTTCGTTGAGCGCCGGGACCGACGCCTTCAGCCGATTGACGCCGGCGATAAAGGCGCTGAGGTCAAAGCGCGGCGACTCCGGCGCCTCCGAATCCTGCGGCACGACCGAGATGCGCCGCGCCCAGCCATATTCGAAGCCCATCGGCATCATGACGCCGGTCGAGAAGGCTGCCGCAAAGGCATAGGCTTGCCGGTAATGCGCCTCGATCTCGCTGTCTGGGAAGCCGGCGGCCACCAGTTCTGTGACGAGCCGCTCGGTGTCATGGCTCTCCGGGAACCCGATCGTCGGCGCGATATGGCGGAAGCGGTCATACTGGTCGAGCAGCCACGGGCTCTCGAAATCCCACCACTTGACGCTGTTGAACAGATAGTCGAACCCGGCTGCGGCGAGCGCCTCGACCTCATCCAGCGTGGCGCCGAGATTTTCGGCGAGGAACAGGATCTCGGGGTCGACTGATTTGGCGGCGCCGATCAGCCGGCGCCACACCTCGGCCGGCACCTTGTACGCGGCGTCGCAGCGGAAGCCGCCGAAACCGAGCCCGGCATAATGGCGCACGAGCGCCTCGAAATAGGCGACAATCTCGTCCCGCTGCGGCGGCCGGTAGTCGAGCTCGGCGAGATCGCCCCAAACGGTTTTGCGTTCGGGATCGTTCGGGTCGACGGCGAAGGGGGAGCGCACCGCGCCATCCCGGTCCCGGGCGAACCAGTTGGGCCGGCTCTCGATCAGCTCGCTGTCCTTCGCGGTGTGATTGACGACAAGGTCCATGATTGGGCGCAGCCCATGGCCGCGCGCCGTCTTGGTAAAGCCGCGCAGCAGAGCGTCGTCGCTCCCCCGGGCCTTACCGCGGAAGCGGGGGTTCAGCCGGTAATAATCCTTGACCGCGTAAAGGCTGCCGGAGAAACCGGGGTAGTGGAAGGGATTAACGTAAACCGCGTTGAAGGCCATGGCGGCAATCCGCGGCAATTCTGCGGTCCAGCCGGCGATCGGCCCCGCCAATGTCGGAAACAGATTGTAAATCCGCAGGCCTTCGCGCATCGCGCGAGCTCGCTCCCCGTTTGCGGCCCCACTGCTCGGCATCGCCGCGGCGCCGGTGCCCGACAGAACGTGCCGCCGATCAAGGATAGCATTCCTCGATCGGCGGGCACGAGAACACCGCACTTCGACCGTCCGTGACCCGAGTTATCTCGGTCTGCACCTCCGACGCGTTTACCCGGGGTCGCATCGGGGCCGCGGCATCACATTCCGCCGCGCAGAATTAGGTACGGCAGGGGAGGCGGGTCGGCGATCCCATCTCCCTGACGCGGGTATCGGATTTTATCGGCTCGTATCCGATTTTAACCCGACGCTGGCCGCGAGGCCTATTTCCGGCCGTAATGGTCGTCAAAACGCACGATATCGTCTTCGCCGAGATAGCTGCCGGACTGCACCTCGATCACATGCAGCGGGATCTTGCCGATATTCTCGAGGCGGTGCATCGCGCCGAGCGGGATGTAGGTCGACTGGTCCTCGGTCAGGACCACTTCCTCGTTACCGCGCACGACCTTCGCTGTCCCCTGCACGACGACCCAATGCTCGGCCCGGTGGTGGTGCATCTGCAGCGACAGCTTGGCGCCGGGCTTGACCGTGATGTGCTTGACCTGCACGCGGCTGCCATTGTGGATCGAGCGGTATGTCCCCCAGGGACGGTGCACGGTCGGCAGCGCGTCGGCCTCATCGTGCCGCTCGGCCAGGAGCCGCGCGACCAGCCGCTTGACCTCTTGGGTGCGATTGCGCGGCGCCACCATGACGGCATCGTCGGTCGCGACGACGACGAGGTCCTCGACCCCGATCGCCGCGACGAGACCGTTCTCCGAACGCAGATAGCAGTTGCGCGTGTCCTCGGCGACGACCTTGCCGGAAAGCGCATTGCCGGCGGGATCCTTGTCGCTCATCTCCCACAGCGCGTCCCAGGAGCCGAGATCGCTCCACCCCATCCCGACCGGTACGACCGCGGCCTGGCTCGTATGCTCCATGACGGCATAGTCGATGGAGTCGGCTGGGCAGTCGGCGAACGCCGCCTTGTCGAGGCGGATGAAATCGGCATCGGCTTTGGCCTGTTTGAGGGCTGTCTTGCAGGCGGCCAGCATGTCGGGCCGCAGCCGCTCCAACTCGCTGAGATACAAGGCGGCCGGGAACAGGAAGATGCCGCTGTTCCAGAAATAATCGCCGGCGGCGATATAGCGCTCGGCCTCCGCCGCCTGCGGCTTCTCGATAAAGCGCGCCACGGCGAAGGCGCTCTCACAGCCCTCGATCGGCTTCCCGCCGGCGATATAGCCATAGCCGGTCTCGGCGCGATCCGGCGTAATGCCGAACGTCACGAGCCGCCCCGTGTTGGCCGCCTGTGCGGCGCGCCCGAGCGAGCGCGACATCGGCCACAGCCGTGTGCCGGAGCCCCCCGACAGGATCACCGGGTAAATCATGTGCTTACCAATAAGACCGAAACCTTACCTAGGCATTGCCCGATCAGGCGTTTCAGTTAGGCGTTTCCCCGGGCTTCGCGCCACAGCCCGAGCTTTTCCTGGACCACCCGGTCGGAGAAGCTGAACAGCACCGCTTCGCTCCCGGGGTGGTGGGTGTGCGTCATCCAACTCGGCACGACAAAGATGTCGTGCGGCTCCCACGCGAATGTCTTGTCCCCGATGCGCGTCTCGCCTTTCCCCTCGACGACGACAAACACGGTCCCGTCGGTCGAGCGGTAGGGCTGGCTCGCAAAACCGGCCGGCATCAGCTGCACAAAGGTGGCGATCGTCGGCATCGCGAACTCGCCGCTCGCCGGGTTCACATAGCGCAACTTGTACCCGTGATAAGGATCGGGCGCGCCGTTCCGGCACAGCGCATCTAGCGCCTCGCGGGTCCGCCCATAAGGGTAATTGAACACCGGCGAGGTCTTGACCTCCGGCTTCCAATCGACCGGCAGCAGATTTTGACCAAAGCGGGCAAAGCTGTCGCCCTCGGGCCGGCTGACCGGCTGGATCGCGTCGGGATAACCTTCGGCAAAGCTCGCGCCCAGTAGCTTGACGATCTGGATGTCGAGCCCGTCGAGCCACACCATCGGCTCGCTCGTCTCGTTGCCGTGGTCGTGCCAGGTCCAGGACGGGGTAATGACAAAATCGCCCGGCTCCATCGCGGTCCGCTCGCCATCGACCGCGGTGTAGGCACCGTGTCCCTCGATGATAAAGCGCAGCGCCGATTGGCTGTGGCGGTGCGCCGGCGCGATCTCGCCCGGCATGATGAGCTGCAAGCCGGCAAACAGCGAGCCGGTGATCGAGGCCTCGCCGCCGAGCCCGGGGTTCATCAGCATCAACACCCGCCGGGTCGCTTCCTGGGCCGTGATCAGCTTCCCCGATTCCATCAAATGCGGTCGCACGTCGCGGTAATGCCAGATCGCCGGCACGCAAGAAGGCGCCGGCTCGGGGGTGACCATGCGATGCAGGTTCTCCCAGAGCGGTGCCAAATTCGCCGGCGCAATGCGGTCGTAGAATTGCTCCCGCTCAGGGGTACGGGCCGGGACGGGTTCGGTCGCCATGGCTCGGCTCCTCTATTCGGCCGCTTCCCGCCGCCTCTCGCCGAGCGTGAAGCCGATCTTGGCGAGATCGGCGAGGAGCGCCTTGGATTGCGCCTCGCTCAGCGGCACCATCGGCGGGCGCACCGCGGCCCAATCCGGGTCGTTGTGGAAATGCGCGACGATCCGCTTCAAGGCCGGCACCATCGGATAGGCCTGGATCGTCTTCCGAGCGGTCGTGATCTCGGCCTGCAATTGGTCGGCCTGCGGCGTCTTCCAGTTTTCGTAGACCTTGCGGATGCCGGGAACGTTGACATTGCCGGAAGCCGTAATGCAGCCGACCGCCCCCTTGCGCAGCCCGTCGAGCAGAAAGACCTCCGAGCCGGGGAACACCGCAAAACCGGGAAAGCGCTCTAAGAGTGCCACCGTGTTGTTCCAGTCGCCCGAGCTGTCCTTCAGCCCGACGACGGTATTCGGATAAGTGTCGATCAGACGGCCGACAAGGTCGAGCGACAGCCCGAGCACGGTCTGCGGCGGGATATGGTAGAGATACATGCGCAGCGCGGGCGAGGCGACCCGGTCGATGACGCCGGCGAAGAACGCGAACAGGCCGTCATCGTCCATGCCCTTGTAATAAAAGGGCGGCAGCATCAAGACGCCGCCGACCCCGTGGCCGACCGCGTGGCGGATCAGCGTCGCCGCCTCCGTGACCGAGCAGGCGCCGGCGCCGGGCATCAGCTTTGCCGGCGGGATGCCGGATGCGACGAGCCGATCGAGCAACGCCATGCGTTCGCCGGCCGACATCGAGTTGGCCTCGCTGGTCGTGCCGAAGATCGCGAGCCCATCGGCGCCCTGATCCAACAGCCAGCGGCAGAACGCGACAAAGCGCCCGGCATCAGGCTCGCCCGCCGGGGTGAACGGGGTCAAAACCGGTACCAGGACGCCGGCAAAGGGCTGCGCGGGCATGCAGTTCTCCTGCGATTCAGCAAATGTGGCGACGGGCGCCACTAAGCGCCCGACGCCGGATTCCGTCAATATTGCGTCGGCCCGGAAGAGCCTCACACCGTCTGGAGGATTTTCTCCTTGGTGATGTCGGGCGCCATGATCTGGTGCCAATCGGCGTCGCGCGGCAACACCTCTTCGCCGGCCCGGATATGGTAGTAGCTCGCGCCGGTGCCGGCGGGATTGCCGCCGTCCTTAACCGCCATGACCGCTTGGCGCAACATGCGCCGCGCCTGCCCGATCGCCTTGTCGCCCGGGCCGAGGTGTTCCTTCGAGCGGTCGACGATCGGCCCCATGCTTTCCTGCAGCGCGCGGTCCTGCTGGTTGATGCCGTCGATCCCGGTGTAGCTCTCGGTGCGCTGCACTTCGCGGTTGAGCCCGTAATTGTTTGACCGGTTCTGTTTCGAGCGGAACGTCTTCTGATCGACAAAATCGGGCCCGTTGCCGATGCCGTATTCCCGCCGATCCTCCTCGGTCAGCGCCGCATCGGTGGTCGAATACATCCAGTTGTAGACCATGCAGTTGTAGTCATCCATCGGGACCCAGATATGGCCGGCATCGAGCGGCAGCCCCGAGTCCGATCGCGACGGCCGGATCTGATGGAACGGCATGATGAAATGATAGGTGCGGATGTGCACTTCCGCATCGCCGAGCGGCCGGATGCCGGCGTAGAGATAGCCGTAATCGGTAACGTCGACGACGAGCTTTGGCGCTTTGCCGCGGACAAACGGGTTTGACGGTTTGATCCCGCCGCGCGTCGAGTTGTCGGTCAGGAGTCGGTGCAGGATCGGGGCATGCGAGGTGTCGATGCCGCCCTCCAGTGCCTGCAGCCAGTTGCATTCCTCGATGACCTTGCTGACATGGCGGCGTCCTGCCGAAACCTGCGTCCAGGCAAATTTGGGCGCGGGCGGCATCTTGTCGGCCGGGCCGAGATAGGCCCAGACGAGGCCGCCGAGCTCGACCGTCGGATAGGCGGTGATGTGGATGTGCTGCTTGAATTGGTGCTCCGGCGGCTCGTTGAGCTGGTCGAGGCAATGGCCTTCGACGTCGAACTTCCAGCCGTGATAGACGCACCGGAGACCGCATTCCTCGTTGCGTCCGAAGAACAGGGACACCCGGCGATGCGGGCAGAATTCGTCGATCAGGCCGATCCGGCCATCACTGTCGCGGAACGCGACGAGATCCTCGCCGAGCAGTTTGACGCGGACCGGCGGACTGTCCGGCTCGGCGATCTCCGACGA
>WNGO01001106.1_pt1 | contig 17988 bp, 22 predicted proteins | sample 5400511 | NCBI WGS metagenome assembly WNGO01 (sample SAMN13153380, study PRJNA577476) | soil metagenome | isolation source: 20 cm soil or saprolite under Garry oak tree replicate 2 | place: USA:California | collected 2016-06-15 | reverse complement strand
TCTTGGGGGTGCTGCTGCGGGCGGCAGGGTCTTAAGGAATCACCATCAAGGGCAGAAAGTGCAACTTCCTGAAGCACGTAGGCTGACTGGCCAGTCGACGCGCACTGCTGGAAGTTGGCGGGCCCGGACCGCGTTTCCATTTGTCGTCTTGATCATCAAGCCCCATGAGAGCTGATTATTTGCTGTAATTTAGGGGTTGTACCTGTGGAACACCCCAATCTCCCCGCTGTTAGATGAAGATGAGCAAGACCACCAAGGCTCTGAAAAAGCAGGCGGCAAAGGCCCAGCTGGTTGCCCAACGGTCGGCTGATGCCTTGGTCGCCGAGCAGATGTCCACCTTGGCCCAAGCGTTTCGAGCCCAAGCCGAAGTGCTGAAAAGGAAACGTAAAAAGAAGAAGTGACATGCCCTACACCGTGAGTGGAACCGACATCAGAGGCGTCAACACCACGAAACGCAAGACGTCTGAGCTAGCTCTTAAAAAGGCCCGAGAGCTCACCAAGCGAGGCTGTTACAACGTTCAAATAACCACCCCTGAAGGCCGGACTTACCACTCGTCTGAGTTTGGGGATCTTCCACGTACGCCTGTCGCTAGGCGGCCTTCTCAAAAGCACTCGCCCATCCCATAGGGGGCGTCTCGTTGGAGCCATCATCCCTAGAGAGCCCCAGATTGCTTGAAGCATTACTTGGCCATTGCCTGGGGCGTTTTCTCGCGGAGCACGTTGAGGATATTCTCCCGATCGTTCGGCATGATTGCTCCCCGGAGCGTCGCGTGCCATCTTTTCGATGATCGGCCAATTTGTGAGAAGGTACTTCTGCGCCTGTAACTTCGTTGGGAACCTGGTTTGCAGAGTGCAGCCCTGCCGCGCGTTCCCATTCGCAATCTGAAAAGATACCGTTTGCGGTCCCTCGCTGGTCTCTTGTTCGGTGGGCTTGGCAAGTTTCCGCATACACTGTTCCTTTGTGAAGCTTTCGCGCTGGTCGCGAATGAAGTCGGTGGTTTCTCGGGTAAAATTGGCTACGGATAGGTGGGTAATCGCCTATACGGCCCGGCAGGACTCCATCGATGGAGCTGTCTCAGCCGCCATCTTTTGGCGCAACTCAGCCTTCGTTCGGCGGTTCCCGCGTGATAGATGCTTGCCAGTAAAGACACAGATTGTATGTGGGGATGCCCGACGGAGAATTAAAGTCCGCCGGATGCCCAACAATCAGGGCGGCAACTTACTGCTCGATGGCGTCGCCTGCGGTTAATCCACGTCCGCTTGGGAGCGATTAGCGGCCTCAAGTCGGACATCGCGCCATGTATGAAAAGTACCAATTCCGGAAATCGTAATTCTTCGCGCGCTCAAACGTGCCAGCACAAAAGCAGCGCGTTTGCGGAGATCTTGCTCGTGGCTGGGTCTTTTGCGTGGCGATCGGACGGGTGCGCTTCGCTTCCGGAAGCGTTGCCGTGGCGTCGTCCAGGACTGCTTTCATCAATTCGATTAATTCGGGTTGAAAAACTGCTCCAGTTACGCCCATTGTCGTTTCCTCACGCTCTTAACTGTCCCTCGATATTGTGAGCCGATTGTTTAGGGTGCGTCTGTCCGACGCCGAACAAACGCAGAGCCATTTTCATAGCGGCTGGTCCCCGCTGCAATGCGGCAGCGAGCTCTGTATAGCGCGGGATCATAGATCCTCCCGCAGTCCCTTGAAGAACGGAGCCGCCCTTTGCCTTCGGAAGACTTCGCCCGGTATTCGATGATCTTTTTGAGAACGGCCTTACGCATGTACAGCGGCAAGCGTCGCAGGTCGCGCCCGTTGAGGTAAAGCAGGTCGAACGCGACCATCACGATCTTGGTGGAACGATCCTTGAGTTCATTCTGCAGCACCGAGAAATCGGATGGTGCCATCGGCGGCCGGGACGACTACTTCACCGTCGACGATCGCGGACCCTGCGTTGACGTGCCAAGCGTCCGAAGCAATCTTTCTAAAGCGGTTCGTCCGTCATTGCGCGGCGGGTGAAGACCTTCACCGCGGCGTCTCTGAGATGAACCTGGACGCGGTAGCCATCGAACTTGATTTCATGAAGCCAGCGGTCGCCTGACGGCACCTTCCCGATGGACGTCGCCGACTCCGGCTCAATAAATCCAGGAAACGGCGCCTTGGGCCGATCGCCGCCGGCTTTTTGCGCTCGAACGCCATCACACGAGGCGCATCGGAAGCGGCAGCTGTACGTCCTGATACCGCCCTTCATATCGGTCCACAAAGTCCTGCAGGAAGAAGGGCACGTCACGTATTTGCAGATCGCAGCGCCGGCGCAATTCGTGGGCGACGTCTGCCGAAACGTCCTGCGACCATTTTTCGGCGATGTTGAAGGCGACGACGCGGATCGGGTTTTTGTATTGGCCCTCGAGCAGGTCGAGGATCACAGTTTCCCGACTGGTCGCGTCGACATCGGCCTCGCGCCAGGCACGGCCGTTCCGGCCGAAGTCGTCGACGACGAGGTAAACGTCCCGATCGTTGTCATTCGGCACGATCGAGGGCGTCCAATTGGACTTACGCATTTAACGCACTCCACGCTACAGATCCGGGATTCAAGCCTATGCCCCCTCGAATCGTTCCCAGCCAACGGAACTGGTTTGCGGCTCGTTACGTTGTCAGCTGTTGACCGAGGCCGCCATGAGCAAACACCCAAAGACGATCCGCGCCAACTACATCGCCCATAAACACCCGATGCTTATCGTAACTGACAGGAGAGGCCTATGGGACTTGAGATAGTTTACTTCCTCGGAGCGTTGGTCCTTCTGGCCGCGCTGATCTACGCGTCACTCAGTTATCGCTATCGCAACAAGTCGGCGACACGAATAGGCGATGAGATCGCGCGCGACCGCTACCGCCGAAATGAGACTTGAACGTTGGCGGAATAGAGCGCGCGACCGGTTATCCTCGAACCGCGTAGCCGTCCTTCCCGCGGTACGAGCAGCAGCTTTTTCGGCGCCAGCGCCCGCTCAATGGCGCGTTCGGCTTCTGCCACCGCTTCCGATTTGCTCGCAGCTTCGCTGCTGACCACCACGTCGGCTACGACGTTCAAATGGTTTCACGTTTCAACCGACATAAAGCCTCATTCTGGAACTTATGAGCGCTGCCTGGGCAAGCTTCGGCTTTATCGCCAAGAGCAACCCTGATCCTCACGTGGGAGAAGAGTTGGAGTGGCCAAGGCTGATACTTCAGAGGTCGCCAAGCTCCTTCAGGAATAGCGGACCGCGCAGCCAGGGGTAGCAATCCGTATCGCCTCAGCAAACCTACGCTAGTCTTGGAACCATACGCTGTTCGTCCTGTTTATGCCTTCATGCACCCCGCGGGCCTTCGAGCGTCCGGAGGTGACGCGATGCGCAATCGAAATTGTAGAGAGGGCACCACCTCGATGTCCCTATTAACTCCAGCTGTCGACAGGTCAACCCTTGGCTTGCATTCACTCGAAAATTACGAGCCACTTATTGGCGCCACGGCGGCTGAACGAATATTCAGGAAAGCCGATCAGGTTCGCACGATGCAAGTTGCACACGTTAGTTCAACGTTTTATGGCGGCGGCGTCACCGAGATCCTGACGCCCCTGACGTTGATGATGAACGCTATTGGCATCGAGACCGACTGGCATCTAATTCAGGGTACGCCCGGCTTCTTCAGCTGCACGAAAAAGCTGCACAACACCTTGCAAGGTGAAAACATCGAGGTTTCCGACGCTGAAAGGGCGATATACGAACAGGTAGTATTTGAAAACGCCACCAGGCTTCATCTCGAAGAGTGCGATGCCGTGATCGTGCATGATCCGCAACCCCTGCCATTGGTGAGGCACTTTGCGGAACGCGAGATGCCCTGGTTATGGCAGTGCCACGTTGATCTTTCCTCACCATACGCGCCGGCGTGGAATTACCTGCGCGAATTCGTCGAGCAATACGATGCCGCTGTGTTCTCGCTAGCTGAATATGCACAAGGTCTGAGTATCGATCAGCGGTTCATTACCCCGGCGATCGACCCCTTTTCCGCGAAGAACAGCGAATTGTCCGATGAGGAGATTCGAGATTGCCTGGCGCACCACAGGATTCCGACAGATCGTCCGCTGGTGACGCAGATCTCTCGGTTCGATCGATGGAAGGACCCCATCGGCGTTATCGAGGCTTTCCGCAAGGCGCGCAAGCAAGTGGACTGCACGCTCGTTCTGGCCGGCAACAACGCACCCGATGACCCGGAAGGTGAGGTCATACTCGAGACCATCAAAAAGTCCATCGACGAAAGCATTATCGTTGTCAGCGTCGATGACCCGGTTCTGGTAAACGCGCTGCAGCGCCACGCTGCAGTGGTGTTGCAGAAGTCCACCCGGGAAGGATTTGGCCTCACCGTCACTGAAGCGATGTGGAAAGGCGCTGCCGTTATTGGCGGCGATGTAGGCGGCATTCGTCGTCAGATCAAAGACGGCGAGAACGGGTTTTTGGTCAAGACACCGGATCAGGCTGCCGAACGGATTGTGCAGGTTCTGAAGGACCCACAGTTACGCGGGCGCCTCGGTTCCCATGCGAAAGAGACTGTACGCGAGAACTTTCTCATGAGCCGTCTGCTGGAGGATTGGCTCGACCTGCTTGCAAGTTACGAGCGGTTGTTGCGTCAATGATCCCCTTGCGGGTGTTCGGCGGCCACACTGGAGCCGCTTGATCGGAAATTTTCCTGGCACAAAATCTATGCGGATTGCTCAAATCGCCCCTTTGGCTGAAAGTGTTCCCCCAAAACTATATGGTGGCACGGAGCGCGTCGTTGCATGGTTGGTCGACGAGCTGGTGGAGCTTGGACATGATGTCACCCTGTTCGCCAGCGGCGATTCAGGGACCCGCGCGAAGCTCAATTCCGTTTGGCCTCGCGCGCTTCGGCTCGGCCGGCCGCGTTCGGATCCGATAGCGGTACAGACAGCTTTGCTGGAAGCGATGTCGCAGCAAGCCGCCGAGTTCGACGTGATCCACGCCCATATCGACTGGCTGCGTCTGCCATTGCTCAGCCGGCTCGGGGTGCCATTCCTCACCACCATGCATGGGCGTTTGGATTTGCCAGGTCTGCCGAATGTCGTCCGCCGCTTTCCCGCTGCTCCCTTCGTATCAATTTCGAACAATCAACGTGCCCCCCTGGGCGACGCAAACTGGCTTGGCACCGTATATCACGGCCTGCCCGCCGGTATGTTCCGCCCCAACTTCGAACCGGGATCTTATCTTGCCTTTATCGGCCGACTCACCGCCGAAAAGGGGCCTGAAGTCGCCATTCGCATTGCGCGTGCCGCAGGAATGCCGCTTCGCATCGCGGCGAAGGTACCGCGTGGTGAGAGGCGTTACTTCAAGGAACGGCTTGAACCGCAAATCGATGGCGACCAGGTCCGTTGACTGGTGAAGTAAATGATAGAACCAAGGAGAAGTTTCTGGCGGATGCTTCGGCTTTGCTGTTTCCGATCGACTGGCCCGAACCGTTCGGTCTGGTCATGATCGAAGCGATGGCGTGCGGCACGCCTGTTATCGCGTTCCGGTCTGGCTCGGTACCGGAAGTTGTTGATGACGGCGTAACCGGCTTTGTCGTGGACGGGGAACCGGAAGCTGTTCATGCCATCGGGCGACTTGGCGAACTCGACCGGCGAGGAGTCCGTGCGCAGTTCCAGCAACGGTTCACAGCGGCGCGGATGGCGAGGCAATATATTGGACACTACGAAACGTTGGCGAGTGCACCGAACTTACCCGGACGCGGTCTTGCTCCGCCGATTTCCCTGCAGGAGTGATCAGAGATAACTTCGTACAGGGCTCTTAGACGCTGAGTGCTCTGCGAAAGGCCCGCTGCGAAGCGGGCCCTTTTTTACATCGCAATGCCGTAGTAATCATTCACCGAGCGAGCCCTTGCGGGGTCGTTCCAGTTCCAGGCGTTGTCGTTGCTATATTTCGGCGCTCCCTTGAGCTGACTTTCGGTGATGCCGGTGCGATAGCCGCCAAGGTTGGTATCGTATTTCAATGACTGCCATGGCAGGGGATAATGATCGTCGCCGATCCCGAGAAAGCCGCCAAAACTCAATACGGCGTAAGAGACTTTGCCGCTCATCTTGTCTATCATCACGCGCTCGATCGTTCCGATCTTGCTATCGTTGGCGCCATACACTGCAGTTCCTTCGACCTTATCGCTGCCAATAAGGGATCCGGTTTCTCTCGCTTCTGTAACCATGGTTTTTCCTCCTTGGTGAGAACGTGCAACATGCGGAGCCACGAATTGTTCCGCCAATCCAAGGAGAGACCTAAGCTCGATCCGAACTGTCTGCGTCGCTAAGAATGGATGTTTGTTTAGCGTGCGAATTCGGTCTTCTATGGACCCACAGGTTGTCTCTTGAAAATGCCTCACACGCAGACTTGCGAGACCGACGCGGTCTACTTTTTTATTTTGCCGCCCCACGGTCCGGTGCGGAACACTTCACAGCCAAAGCGGTTTTTCTCTCCCGGAGAAAGAAAAAATGAAGATCGCCCAAATCGCACCTCTTGCCGAAAGTTTCGGAGTGGTTAGCGCGTTGCCTGTGCCACGGGCCGACAGGAACATCAGTCGTACGGAGCGTCGAAACATGACCGAAAGCAAAGCTGTGGGAGGCGCGGGTATGGCGGTGGCGGGCGCAGCTGTATTGCTAGCCCCTTCGATGGCGAAAGGAAATGAAACGATGAGCGAGCAAGGACTTGAGAATCCAGCCGACAAGTATCCCAGGCCGCCGTACAAGAAACAGTCGCAGCCTTGGCCGGGGCTCGCGAGCAAAATGGATCCGAAGCCGGATCATGGCGAAACCAGCTATAAGGGATCGGGTCGGCTCGCCGGTCGCAAGGCTCTCATTACCGGCGGCGATTCCGGCATGGGCCGCGCGGCGGCGATTGCTTATGCCCGGGAAGGCGCCGACGTCGCCATCAACTATTTTCCAACCGAAGAGCTGGACGCGCAGGAAGTCATCGCGCTGATCAAGGCCGAGGGACGCATCGGTCTCGCATTCCCCGGCGATCTAAGAAATGAGAAATTTTGTCAGGACCTTGTCGCTGGCGCCTTGCAGGGTCTCGGCGGCCTAGACATTGTAGTTAACAATGCTGGTCGACAGCAAACACGTGCCTCGATCCTGGACATCACCTCCGAAGATTTCGATGCGACAATGAAGACGAACATCTACGCCCCGTTCTGGATCATCAAGGCAGCGCTGCCGCATCTCAAGCCGGGATCAGTCGTCATTGGGACGGCTTCCGAGCAGGCCTATGATCCGTCGCCGGACCTCTATGACTACGCTCAGACGAAGGCGGCGACGATGAACTACGTCAAATCGTTGGCCAAGCAGCTTGCGCCTAAAGGAATTCGCGTCAACGCGGTCGCGCCGGGACCGATTTGGACACCGCTGCAGGTGTCGGGCGGCGCAACAATGGAAAAGCTAGAAAAATTTGGTAGCCAGACTCCTATTGGCCGGGCCGGACAACCTGCCGAACTTGGTTCGATCTACGTTCAGCTCGCCGCAGCAGACGCGAGCTTTGCGACCGGCCAAGTTTATGGCTCTAGTGGTGGATTGGGACAGCCGTAACCGCGATAAATGTGCGGGTAGGCCAGCGTGTTTCACGCAAGGACAGCCGAGCGCTTGGCACCGTCACTGAGGTCAGCGAGCATGCCATCAAGATCAAATGGGATAGCGGCGCGACAAGCTATTATCGCCGCGACGATCTGAGCGATGTGGTGTTGAAAGAGCCGACGCAACAGTAAGGTACTGGCCCCTTTCCATCCACGATCAATGTCCGGGACCGTGCCGACAACTCGCGTAGAGTTTTGTAGTGGCGCTGATTAGCGCCGAGCGGTCTCAGGTTGACCCCCTCATTACTGAGACGCCGTTACGGCTGGCGAGGCTACGGGTATCGTAGACAGTGCCGCAGCCCCGTCTCTCAGAGGCCGCCTCAGTTGGTGGCCTCTTTTGTTACAAACCCTTGCCGTCATCCTCCTCCGGTCGATATACAAACGGCAACTCCAATTGGTCGTGGAAAGCGCTTAGAAATACTCAACCAACAAAGAAACGACCCCAGCCCTCCTCCCAGACTGAGGCCGCTTGGCATGGCCTTGTGCCGAGCCGGACAGCGACGGCACGTTTAAATAATCGACGGTCGCTAACATCGTTCCAAAAGAAACGGCCCCAGCCGGGGGCGGGCTGAGGCCGTAGGGGCTTGCCATGAAACGTGCCAAATCGGTAGAAGAGGCACGCTTTGATAAGTCGTGAGCCCCTCAATCGGTTCCTAGAAAGAGGCCCCGGTTAGGTAGTCCGGGGCCAAATCTCGGGGGCTTCACGTGCCGAGGAAGGCACGATTCCAAGAACCTTCCAGCGCGCCGGCCGTTCCAAAAAAAGAGCGTCCTAATTCAGTACCGCATTTCGAGGCCGCTTAGTTGGCGGGCTCCTTCAACCGCCACCACTTGCAAAAACGTCGGTTTGTCTTATCGGGGCCGCCTCTCCGATTGCCTCCCGGCGATCTCCGCGGCTTGCCGGTCCCTATGCGGAACCGAAGGGGCGTTTCATCCGTTGTCGTGGTCGCTTTAACGGAGCAATGCCATGGCAGACCGCGACCCCAGAGTTCATACACAAAAGATGCAGAAAGCCCTCAAGGAGATTCAGAGCCACCTGAGGGAAGATGTCGGAAAGGTGAAGGAGCCAAAATTGCAGGCTATGTTTGAAACATCAGCCGAGGTTCTAGGCGGCCTGATGAAGGCCCTTCAAGACTACGAAAAGAAGAATGAGGCGGCTTGGAAATAGGCCCACCTCAGTTGGCGGCCACTTTCATTTCGACCTAGTGCGTCACCCCGGTGAACCAGGATTTCTCCCTCTGCGTTCTCCAACTCTAACGAGGAGAGTGTCATGGGATTGGCTGAATACATGATCATCGCGCAAGGTGAGGAATGGGGTGTGCTGCACGATGGCGATATTAGTAACCGATACGCAACGAAAGAGGCTGCGTTCGAAGCTGCCGTTGCGGCAGCTTCGCTAGCTATTCGGGAGGGACATGAAGTCCGCCTGAGTGTGCCGGACCGATCGGGTGGAAACAAAACGGCACTCGGCGCGAAGTCCTGAGCGCCTTCCGTTTGGGTGCTCAGGACGGGAGAGGTGCCCGCCGGCTTGTGCCGCCGAACTTCCCATTCCCCAGCGTTCAGCAACCTTGATCGGGCATCTTTTTTGTCGATGGCTCGGCGCCCTGAGGCGCAGCCGCGGGTTGGTTTTGGTCGGTCATCTTGGCTGAAGGCTCGGCGCCTTGTGCCTGCTGTGCGCCCGTCGGCTGACCCTGCATTTGTCTTTGAGCATCCTGCGATGATGAGGCCACCTCTCCTGTCGCGCGTTCATCCCCGCGGTTGGAGGATGCTGACCGGTAAAGCCACCATCCGGCGGCTAGCAAACACAGGACGTGCTCATCAGCGCCCCAGGTCACGACTTGTGCGGCTCGTTCCGTTCCGGCGTTTGTATGCTTGGTGACTGCTTTTGCAACCCATCGATCGAGTTTCGAGGGTCGGACCGTGATCAAAGCCACGCAGGTGGACTCCTTTCATCTCCTTGGAATCATCGTGAATGCTGGAGGCTTGAGCTTTCTGCCGCGCGCCGCGCATTTTTCCCCGAAGCCCGCAAAAGGATCGGAAGCGCGTACCAACAGAGCACGATGACGAAAAAGGCCGCGCACGCGCCTACAGCGCTCCACCCGATGTCCTCGATCAATTTTTGCAGCACCACGTAAATTTCGGTCGCGATCCCGCCCGCAAGGAAAAATGGGGCTGCAATGACGAGCGCCGAGCCGATGCGCAAAAATTGCTCGGAATCTTCGCCACCATACGACAGCCGGTGCAAAGCCGCTGGCATCATGAGAAGTACGACATTTATGGCGATAAAGCCAAGCGCGAGTGCATGCATGAGCTTGGAAGCCTGCGGCAGGTGGTCGAAGCCTGTGGTTAGCATCGCGACGAACTGAAAGCCAAAAAGCGCTTGGGCGCCGGGGATAATGATCCGTGCCTCGGTCAGCAACTGCTCTATTTTGGTGCCAAGCGGAGTTTGCGATGTTTCCATAGGAAGTTTCTCCGATGCGAGTCCAATCAGATATTCGAAACCAAACCACGCCATCGCCGATAACCCCCCGATACTGAGGCCGCCGATGACACCGGCAAGGACGCCGAAGTGCCGACCGATCACGACGTAGGAAGACAGCGTCAGGCTCAGAGCCAAGGGAGCGAGCGCAAGCCCGGTGTAAAAGCTGGTGGCGCCGATCAGCCGTGCCGAAGAACGCCCTTTCTCAATCAGACGATGCTCCATAGACGGGACCACGAGGAAGGCGATCGCAAGGATTACTGAAGCGAGGCCGAAGAGGCAGAGATATTTGGAAAGAATGCTTAGTTCCAAAAATCGGTCCTGGAAGAATGCCTGAAACTGAAATCCCAGAAGCACTTGCGCGCCCAAGATCAGAAGACGCGTTTCATTCAGGGCCGTCTTTACTTTTTTGTCCAGCTCGCTCGACATTCGGGTACCCGCAACAGACGATTTGTGAACCAAGTACCCTCCTTCGAGTTCCCTTGAAAACGATCCTCCCCGCCTCGGGTGAGAAGATCCATGGCGTCGCTGGGCGCACAGCGCAAGCTGGAACTCTTGGCGTCCGTGGACGTTGCATGACAAGCCCGCGGAAAGGAGAGAGCGGAAAGTTATGACGTCAACCAAGAGTCAGGTGGATCCGATTTCGAACGCGGTCCATCTCTGCATCGATATGCAAAACATCTTTTCCAAAGGAGGGCTTTGGGAAACACCGTGGATGGAGCGCGTGCTCCCGACGATTGTGACCCTGACCTCGTGGAAGCCGGAACGGACGATCTTCACGCGGTTCATCACACCCGAGACGCCCGACAAGCGGCCAGGCCGTTGGCGGAAGTACTTTCGGCGCTGGGCGCAAGCGACCGGCGAACATCTTCCGCTTCACCAACTTGAACTAGTGTCTGAACTCGGGCGGTTTGCGCCGCCGGCAGTCATCGTCGACAAATCGGGTTACTCGGCCTTCTCTGCGCCCCGGCTTCTCACGCTATTGACCGAACGCCATATCGGAACGGTCGTCCTTTCTGGGACTGAGACGGATGTCTGCGTCTTGGCGACGGCATTGAGCGCAGTCGATTTGGGTTTCCGCGTGGTGATCGTCGAGGATGCTCTGTGCAGTTCGCTCGACGCGGGACACGACGCCCTTATGACGCTCTATCGCAACCGCTTCAGGGAGCAAATTGATCTGGTGGCGCTGGACGAGCTGAAATTGTTATGGGCGGATGCAGACCGCCGCGATTTTGCGACGCGGTAAAAACAATATCCGGCTCTGAACAAACCACGCGGGGTTTATTGGGAACAAATATCATGATGCCATGTTTTGAAGCAGTCGCTCTATCAGGGAGTAAATTAATGGCGGAGAAGGATCTCAACGACCTGTTTCTCGACACCCTCAAAGACATCTATTATGCCGAGAAGCAGATTTACAAATCGCTACCCAAGATGGCCAAGGCCGCTTCGTCCGATAAGCTGCGCGCGGCCTTCGAAAAGCATCATGGCGAAACCGAAGGACAGATTGAGCGCCTTGAGGAAATCTTCGAGTTGCTTGGTAAACCCGCCCGCGGCAAGAAATGCGATGCCATCGAAGGCATTCTCGACGAAGGCAAGGAGATTATGGAGGAATACACCGGCGCTCCTGCGTTGGATGCCGGGCTTCTCGCTTCCGCCCAAGCGGTCGAGCACTACGAAATCGCCCGTTACGGCACGCTCAAATCTTGGGCCGCCAAGCTGAGCATGGCCTCGGCCGTTCGCCTGCTCGACCAGACCCTCGCGGAAGAAAAGAAAACCGACGATACATTGAGCCAGATCGCGGAGACCGCGGTCAACGCCGAAGCTGCCTAAAAGGACAAGTCATGAGTAAATCAATTGCCACGTTCGCGGCTGCCACGGTGCTTTTATCATCGGCTGCCTTTGCCCAGTCAGTGGGAGAAAAGACCGGCGTGAATTCCACGCTCGGCATTGCGCCGACCACGGCCGATTTCGTCAAGGAAGCCGTGATGAGCGATATGTTGGAGATCGAGTCCAGCAGAATCGCTGAGCAGAAAGGAAATTCTGACGAGAAGAAATTCGCCCAACAAATGATCGCGGACCATACGAAGACCAGCTCTGCGCTAAAAAGCATGGTAACGAGCGGGGACCTGCAGGCGGAGATTCCTGCTGCGCTCGACAGCTCATCCCAGAGCAAGCTCGACAAACTGCGTGATGCCAAACCTGAAACCTTTCCGAGCCAGTACGACCCGATGCAGGTCAGCGCGCATAAGGACGCCGTGTCTCTGTTCGAGCGCTATGCCAAGGGCGGCGACAATGCGAAGCTGAAAGATTGGGCTGGCAAGACCCTTCCAGCGCTTCAGCACCACCTCGAAATGGCGCAGGAACTGGACAAGAACCGGAAATGATCCCTTGGCACATGTGTCTGCCAAGCGATCGGTAAGACCGGGCGCCGGGCGAGTGAATTCTCCCGGCGTCCAGACCGCCCGACGCGGTGATGTTTCATAGTTCCTGATTTCCTAGCAGAGGCATCTCGTCGAAATTTTCCTTCCCCTTGGCGACAACCATGGCGCCAACTTTTGCCGCGATAGGCCAGAGCTCGACGGAGCAATTCGGCGGCCTAACCGCGTTTACCCCTCCGCCCCCGGAGGGGTCAGCGCTTTAGCGTGAACAGATTATGCGATCCATCGCAGAGATGTTGCTGCCATGGCAGCCGATGAGAGTTATGACATAAGGTTCGACCCCCCATTTGTCCGCGGAACGCGCTTGCTGTTCCGGCTTACGGCCACCGCGTGCGAGCCATCTGGAAGCCATGTTGCGGTCGACTCCGAGAATGAAGCGCGATCTATTTACGCGCGACAGCAGTACCCAGGGCCTGCGATATTCGACTGCTAGAGCTAGAGCCGAAGGCGATGAGGAAATGATCAAAGCGGGAACTAGTCTTTGCTCGGAGCTGGGCTTAGAATCCTCTTAAAGGTTCCAATCCTAACCCTCATCCACCTGATTGGTTGCGCGGCCGTCCTTCCAAGGCATGCACCTACCGCGCGGTTGCGACACCGTGCGTTTTTGGTTTGGAGCCCGAGGCCGGCGCTAGTGCTTCCCCAAGTTCGGTAAGTACAAAAGTGCACCAACCTTGCGGGTTTCTTGAATCGAACGGCCATCGACCATCGGAACACCGATCGTCTCCGGGATTTATTCCCGGTGAGTTATGGGAGATTTCATGCCGCAACCATCACCGAAAATGCGGGAGCTTAGAACGGCCTTAGCAGTGGCGCTGGGCCTTGCGATCGCGTCCTTTGGGACGGCTATCCTGGCTGCGGGATACATTGCCAAATAGCTTGGCGAGCACTGCCGCGCCGTCGGCGCACATCCTTATTTCGGCTGGCTGCCGAAGTGTCGACGCCCCGCCCGAGGCGCCCTACTGCTTTTGCTCCGGATGAAGCGCCACTTTTTGCGCCTGCAAATCGTCGATCAGCGCCCTGATCCGGTCAACTGTGAGTCGGTCAGAAATTCCCAAAAGCAATTTGTGGTATCTTTTTGTCGGGCTGTTCGCATTTGTCGCACATGGTTAGCCTATGAGTGGGTGCTTCGATTCAAAAGCCACAACCAGCCACAGAAATATGGCCGCTGTCGTGGCGGCCAATGCGGACCATTGGACGCGCACCTGCAGCTGGCAAACCGCCAGACTGTACAGGGCGAGCGCAAACGAGCCGAGGATCATTGACCGCCCTTCGATCGACACGTAGTCCTCTCCTTGCTTCCACAGCGCCAGGCTAAGCGTTGCGAGCGCCACTGAAGGAGCAGCCCCGAATAGCCCGGCGAAGCTCTTCGGTCGCAGGATATCGCCGAGCACCGCAAAAGCGGAGACAACGATCCCACCGGCCAGAAAACGAATGAGATATTCCATCGGGTTGTTCTGGGTCCAGGAATGTGGAGAAGCATATGAACTTTTTTCGACATTCTGCGTTCCTTCGCTTAGTCAAAACATACACCCGTTATTGCAAGCATGGCTCCTATTTCTGTTCGACCCACGGAGTTTGATAAAGACGTCGCCGATGTGGTTGCTCGGTACACCGGCCCGCGCATCGAGCGAGGCGCCGAGGCTCTGACCTGGGGTGCAGATGAGCACGTCCTCATTGCAGCTGCAGCCATAGGGTGGTTCCTCACTCGCAAATCAGAGGAGCCCGTTCGTCGCCTAAGCACGCACATTCTGGCGTGCTCCCTTTCGGTGTCCATCCTGCCGCATATCCTCAAAACCTTCATCGATCAGGAACGTCCTGATCGCCGCACCATCAGGGGTCATTGGCGCGGCGTGCCATTTTCTGGGAAATCGTCGGACGCCTTTCCGTCCGGCCATGCCTTGCATGTCGGTGCTATGACCTCAGCCGCGACGTTAATGCCTCCTAAAGCCCGAAATCTGATCTGGGCGACTGGCGCAATTCTTGTTGGCACGCGAGTCGTCTTGCTGGCCCACTGGTTCACAGACGTGCTGGCTGGCCTTGGAATTGGTGTCGCGGCGGAGCGTGCCTTGCGGCGGCTGACCAGGCCAATGCCAATCCACGGTGGACGCCAGGAGTGACGATGACCCGTGACCGATAATGATGACCTTCGACGAGCCCTCAAGAGATCTGTTAAGCAGGTTAAAAAGGCGATAGCCGAAGCGGACAAACTGGCGAAAGAATGGATGGATCGGGTCGAGCGCGTAACTGATGACTAGATAGCCGACGATCCGAGTGTCTCTGCCGTCGTCATGTCGGGAATGGTTGCTCGGTGATCATTTACTCCAAAACGGCCGCCGACAGTACATTTCATTTCATATAGCCGGCGATATGCCGGACTCACAGGCGCTTTTCATTGAAAAGATGGATCACGCCGTCTGTGCAATCGGCGCAGCCCTTATTGCCTCCTTCCCGCACAAAGAAATTCTCGCAGCTTTCAATCGTCGCCCATTACTTGGATTTGCTATCTGGCGGGAGACTTTAATCGCTGCCGCCATTTTTCGGGAACCTATATTCGAGACAAGCCGTCTCGCGGGCTTCGTGGCGAGCCGTGTAATCGTCCCGGCCGAGATGCGGTGACGCTTGGGCTAAAGAATAGTCGTGAGCTGCCGTTTGATCTTATTGATGCTGGAACAAACACGCTCGCGAAAATGACGGACGCGAAGATTCGCCCCGGGGCCTTGAACGGGCCCGGGTCGCCGCAATCGAACATGGCCTCGCAGGCACGCCGCAATTCCTCGCATTGGCCACCCCGGCCTATTCGGACGCCTCCCGGTCCAATCTCAAAAGATTGGGAAAAAGCCGACGTCGGAATTACAAAAAATCGCCGTTGCCGCAGCGACGGCGAATGCAAGTCTACGCATTCGCTTGAGCATTACAAATCCTCCCGGCTAAATGCCGGTGAATCCCGGCTTTTAAGAATGTTTCACCTTGACGTTTCGTTCCTCGGTCGTCGGCGATGAGCGATCAGACCAACCGGGAATAAGGCGCATCGACCAGAAACGCGGTCTATTTGCAAATTTACCGCCTAAAGGAAACGGCCCCAGCCGGGGGAGCTGAGGCCGCTGGGGGCTTCTTAGGGTATGCCGGGGGCAGGCCCGGCACGACTCATAATGATCAAATCGCGGGATTGTTCCTCGCCAGCGCGGTGATACGATCCCTTGCGCTTCCTGCTGGAAGGGCTTTCTACCTCCAACTTCGCCCCGCTCCGGAAATGCTATTTTCCGGACGGGGCTTTTCGTGGGGGATGTGGGATGGAGTATCGCGGCAAGCAATACACTGTTGTCCAAGGTATCCAACGCAGCACATGGAAGTGGACGGTCCAATTGGACGAAGGGACCATTAAATCCGGCACCGCCGAAACGCGGGCTGCTGCAATGAACAACGCCGTGTGCCTGATCGACAAGGCGCTTGCGCCCAAAAAAATAAAGCCGAAACCTCCACCCTCAGATTAGTGGCCGATCTCCCGATCAGCGCTCGTTACGCATGTAGGGGCTGCGCTCGGAAACGAACCTCGCGTCAATTACTGAGTGCGACATTTTCCTTGCCACCCTGTCGTCACCCAATTTCGCCTGCCGATCCGCGACAAATGACAGCAGAAAGATCGCGCCGCCTAAAAAAACGAGAAATGCAAAGAAGGCAAATTTCATCGTCCGCTCCCGTCCTGCCCATTTCCAATGGATAAACGAGGCCAACGTTCCCGTGGTACGATGGGGAAATATGGAATGACACAGTACGGCGGTGAAGCAACGTTCAAAAAACGGCCCCAGCCGGGAAGACTGGGGCCGAAGGGTTTGCATCCGTACTTATGTGCCCATTCAGCGAGAAGCGGCACGTCAACATAATCCACCAGCCCAAAAATCGTTCCCTGCAACCGGTGAGCCTAATCTGAATGTCGCACTAGTCTAACGTTCCCAGTCGCTCAATGGCTTGGTGGCTGAGGGCCCGGCGACAATAGCCACTGATTGATTGGATGCTATTTCAAGCGGGCGCGCCTTGCTCTCAAGCGCTTCGCGCTCCTACCGAGCTATCGTGGCGGCTTTAGCTCCCCAGTGAGCCAGCCCACGGCGTCTGTGTTCATGGGGTCTATCCGAAAGGAGATTTTCTCAGTCCGATGACAGGTGCTGCACTCGAAAGTACGCTGCTCAACGCCTCGTTCGCCCCGCGAGATTCGAGCCAATCCCATCCTGTGTTTGCAGGTGGGACACATCGGTCGTTCAGCAATGGAACGTGAGCTACGCATACCCCACCTTCGCCCCCACCGAGAGAAAGGGCCGCACGGAAATATGTTCCAGTGAACTGCTTCTTGATGTCGTTGGCGAAGCCCTTCTTCTCAAGGTAGTCGAGCGTGCGTCTGCGCTGCCATCTCGAGCGCGAGCTGTTTTTAAATCGATTTTGAGCCCTGTAGGCCGGTTCGTCGAACGCCCGAGCATTCGAACCCAGCGACCGTGGGCAGGTCGACGCTCACCAGCGAGGATATCGTAAGCGCCTATCGCACTGCGCTGCAGAGTCAGGCCCCGCGCCGGCATCCGCTGTCACGGCTTTATATGCCGCCGTCGCGAAAGCGCGGCATATAAGAAGCAGGTCTTGGGCCTGTCAAGCAAACCCGCCGGGGCCGGTTGGTCAGGTTGAATCAGACCAGTTGCCTGCAATCAGTGCTTATTTCGGCCGCACCGTGGGATCGCCGCCGGGGCTGCCGGGGGGCGGGATCACCGGCGTGTTGCCGGCATCGGGTGTCGGCGCGCGGATCTCCGGATCAACGCCCGGCGGCGGACACAACACGCCGTCGGATCTCGCCAGTTTGTCGCCGAGCGGCTCGGCGCGCTGGCCGGTTGTGGTGCCTTCAGGCGCAACGGTGCCTCGCTGCGGCACCGGTTGCGTCGGCGCGCAGTCAGTGGCACGCGCGACCGCCGGTGGCGCCGTCGGGGCCGGCGGCGTCGCCGGCGCGGGCGGAGCTTGCGCGCTAACCACGCCTGACGCAGCCATCAGCATGCATGCGAGAAGGAATTGAGGTTTCATTCTCATGCGGGGAAAACGGCCGGCGCACGCGGAGGTTCCCGACCAGGCCGATCTTTAACCTGTTCGCGGATGCGGGAAGACGAAGATCGCGCCTCAGGATTTGCGGTAACGAATCAGCGAGAAATGCCCCATCGGGGGCATCGGGCGGCGCTCGGTCAGGCTGACGCCGCCGTGTTTCGGCGAGTTTGGTTAACGGAGCGTTAAGCAGGCGGATTGGACGCGTGCATCGCCGCGCGGGACTCCGCGATGGTCCGCGCAACGAGATCATCGACCGGCAGCACCTCGGTCACGCCGGAGGTGGAATGCCCGGCGCTCCAGATGTCGCGCCAGCGCGCAGGGCGCCGCTCGCGCGCGCCGATGTCGATATCCTTTGCGAT
>WNGO01000985.1_pt1 | contig 17993 bp, 19 predicted proteins | sample 5400511 | NCBI WGS metagenome assembly WNGO01 (sample SAMN13153380, study PRJNA577476) | soil metagenome | isolation source: 20 cm soil or saprolite under Garry oak tree replicate 2 | place: USA:California | collected 2016-06-15 | reverse complement strand
TGATCGCCGCCCTCGCCGACGCCATCCCCAACACGATCGTCCTCGCCGGCACCGCCTTGTTGATCGACTTCGGCCTCGGCTTGCTGCTGGGGGTCGTGATGGCGGCGCGCGCCCGCCACCAGCTCGACGCCGCGCTCGGCAACGCCACGCTCTTCCTGCGCTCGGTGCCGACGTTCTGGCTGGCGCTGATCGTCATCCTCGTGTTCGGCGAGCGGCTGCACTGGTTCCCGGTGGGCGGCACGATCGACATCGTGCAGCATCACAGCTTCTCGTTCCTCGGGCGCATTGCGGACCGGCTGTGGCACCTCGCATTGCCGGCGGTGACGTTGGGTGTCGTGGGCGCGGCGGGGACGGCGCGTTTCCAGCGCAACGCCACGCTCGACGCCCTCAGCGCCGACTACGTGCGCACCGCGCGGGCCAAGGGCGTCACCGAGCGGCGCATCGTCGTGGTGCACGCCCTGCGCAACGCCCTGCTCCCGGCGATCACGCTGTTCGGATTGGCCCTGCCCTTCCTGCTCACGGGCGCGGTGTTGATCGAGACGGTGTTCGCCTGGCCGGGCATGGGCAAGCTCGCGGCCGACGCCATCTTCAGTCGCGACTATCCCGTCGTACTGGCCTGTGCGGTTGCCGCCAGCGTGATGGTCGTGGGGGGCAACCTCGCGGCCGACGTGCTCTATGCCGTGGCGGATCCGCGCATCCGCATCACCGAGCGGGACCGCGCGTGAACCTGCGCGCGTGGCTCGCGCTGCTCGCCGCGCTGGGCGTCGCCTGGCTCGCGGCGCGAGCCGCCCGCCGCCGGGCGGCCGGCACTGCCGGCGGCCGGCGCTTCTTCGCGAGCCCGTTCGCGGGGCTGGGCGTCGGCGTGCTGGCGTTCTTCGCGGTGGTCGCCGCGGCCGCTCCGGTGGTGGCGCCGTTTCAACCCGACCGCCAGCTCGACATCATCGAGCTCGTGAACCGCGGGCCGTCGTGGGCGCACCCACTGGGCACCGACCTCTACAGCCGCGACATGTGGAGCCGGCTGGTGTATGGGGCGCGGGTGTCGCTCGGCATCGGCGCCCTGGCGATGGCGGTCGCGTTGACGCTCGGCGCCGCCGTGGGTGCCGCCGCCGGGTATTTCCGTCGCGCCACGGACGTCGTGTTGATGCGGCTGGTGGACGTCGGCCTCGCGATGCCGCGGCTGTTCCTGCTCATCGTGGCCGCCGCCGTGTGGCAGCACGTCTCGCTGGGAGCGCTGATTCTCATCCTGGGCGTCACCGGCTGGTTCGGCACCAGCCGGCTGGTGCGCGCCGAGGTGCTGACCCTGCGCGAGCGCGACTTCGTGACCGCGGCGCGCGCGCTGGGCGCGCGCCCGGGACGGATTATCTTTCGCCACGTGTTGCCCAACGTCGCCTCGCCGCTGCTCGTCTCCGCGGCGCTCGGCATCGGCAACGTGATGCTCACCGAGGCGGCGCTGTCCTTCCTCGGTATCGGCGTGCGGCCGCCGACGGCGAGCTGGGGCAACATGATCGCCGACGGCGCGGGGCAGATCGTCGCCGCGCCTTGGACCACACTCTTTCCCGGACTCGCCATCGCGCTCGTCGTGATGGCGCTCAACGCCACGGGCGACGCGCTGCGCGATGCGCTCGCCGCGCGCCCCAGCTCGTACGAGGAGGAGACGTGACCGAGCCGCTGCTGCGCGTACGCGATCTCCGCACCTACTTCGTCACCGAGCGCGGCAGCGGCACCGCCCGCGCGGTGGACGGCGTGTCGTTCGAGCTGTATCCGGGCGAGACGCTGGGCATCGTGGGCGAGTCGGGATCGGGCAAGACCGTCACGTCACTCTCGGTGCTGCGGCTGATCCCCGAGCCGCCGGGCCACATCCGCCCCGGCAGCTACATCGAGTTCGAGGGCCGCAATCTGCTGACGCTGGCCCCGGCCGAGCTGCGCGCCATTCGCGGCAACCAGATCGCGATGGTCTTCCAGGAGCCGATGACGTCGCTCAACCCGGTGTTCACGGTGGGCGACCAGATCGCGGAGGCGGCGATTATTCACCAAGGGTTATCCCGAAAAGCGGCGCGCGCGCGCGCCATCGAGATGCTGACGCTCGTGGGCATGCCCGATCCGGCCGAGCGCGTCGATCACTACCCGCATCAGCTGTCGGGCGGCATGCGCCAGCGCGTGATGATCGCGATGGCGCTGGTCTGTCACCCCAAGGTCCTGATCGCCGACGAGCCCACCACGGCGCTCGACGTGACCATCCAGGCGCAGATCCTCGAGTTGCTGGAACGGCTGCAGCGCGAGCTCGGCATGGCGATCATGCTGATCACGCACGACCTGGGTGTCGTCGCGGGCACGGCCGATCGCGTGGTGGTGATGTACGCCGGCCAGGTGGTGGAGACCGCCACCACCCCGGAGCTGTTCGCGAAACCGCGCCATCCCTACACCGAGGGCCTGCTGGCGGCGGTGCCGCGCGTGGATACGCCGCGCGAGCAGCTGCGCGCCATTCCGGGCTCCGTGCCGGCGGCGACCGAGTGGCCCGCGGGGTGTCGCTTCCATCCGCGCTGCCCTTATGCGTGGGACAAGTGCCGCAGCAGCGAGCCGCCGCTGCTCGACGCCGGCGCCGGCCATCAGGCGCGCTGCTGGCTCGTGACCGAGCCCGCGCGGCGGAGCGCGCCCGCGTGACCACGCCCCTCGTCGACGTCCGCGGCCTCGTCAAACATTTCCCCGGCGAGCGCGCGTTCTTCGGTCTCGGCGCGGCAAAGCCGGCGGTACGCGCCGTGGATGGCGTGTCGTTTGCGATCCGCGAAGGCACGACGCTCGGCCTGGTGGGCGAGTCGGGCTCGGGCAAGTCGACGGTCGCCCGGACGCTGCTGCGTCTGATCGAGCCCACGGCCGGCGCGGTGCTGTTCGAGGGTGCGGATGTGCTGCGCCTGGGGCGCACCGAGCTGCGCGCGTTGCGGCGCAAGATGCAGATCGTGTTTCAGGATCCCTACGGCTCGCTCAACCCGCGCATGACGGTGCGGGCGACGCTGCGCGAGCCGATCGTGATCCATCACCTCGCGACGGGCGATGCGATCGAGCAGCGCGTGCGCACGCTGCTCGACGAGGTCGGGCTCGACGCCCAGTACGCCGACGCCTATCCCCACGAGCTGTCGGGCGGGCAACGCCAGCGCGTCGGCATCGCGCGGGCGCTCTCGGTCGAGCCGCGGTTCATCGTGTGCGACGAGCCGGTGTCCGCGTTGGACGTCTCGGTGCAGGCGCAGGTCCTGAACCTGCTGGCCGAGCTGCAGCGGCGGCATCGGCTCACGTATCTGTTCATCGCGCACGACCTGGCGGTCGTGAAGCACATCGCCGACGAAGTGGCGGTGATGTATCTGGGGAAGATCGTGGAGCGCGGTCCGGCGGAGGCGTTGTATCGCGCGCCGCGCCATCCGTATACCGCGTCGCTGCTCTCCGCCGTGCCGGTGCCCGATCCCGCCGCGCCCAGCCGCCGCATCGTGCTGCAGGGCGACGTGCCGTCACCCGCCAATCCGCCGCCGGGCTGTCCGTTCCACCCGCGCTGCCCCCACCCGAAAAAGAACGAGCGCTGCCGGACGGAGCCGCCAGCGCTCATGGAAGTAGCCGCGGGACAGATCGCGGCGTGTCATTTTGCGAAAGAGCCGATGAGCAGGATGTAGGAGTGGAGAGTGCAGGCAGGCGCGTAGACGCGCCTCCCTACGCGTCTAACGTCCTTAGCCCGTGTGCGCCACCTTCGGCGCGCGTTGCAGCGTCTCCACCTCCGCCACCACGCCGAGCACCCAACCCGCCGTCAGCACCCACGCACCGACCTGCAGCCCGCCGGAGATCAGTCCGCCCACGAGGTACATCAGGACGGGCAGGCCCACGACCGTCAGTCGTAACAACTGCAATCGTTCGGTCTTCGTGCCGCGCTGCTGCTGCCAGTAGAGCAGCGCGCCCGTCACGACGACGGGCACGAGCCATTCCAGCGGGCCGTCGGAGTCGCCTTTGAGTCCCGCGTACAAATAGGCGCCCCACAATGCCAGGAAGATGGCGCGTCCCGCGGCGTGGATCGTGCGTCCGTGCCGCTCCTGAAAGCGCGCCAGTGTCGGCAGCAGCGTCACCAGGGCATAGGCGACGGTCGCAATCACCGGAATCCCGAGCAGCATGACCGTCGGCAGATCGTCCCACACGCCGGCGATGGGCCGCGTACCGCAGCTGTACGGCAGCGCCAGCCCGACGAGCAGCAGTCCCGCGGCGATCTTCTTGAGCATGGTCATTCCTTGTCGCGGTTAGCGCACCCCGCCCATCAGGTTCTGCATCGGCTTCACGCAAATCGCCATGACGATGCCGGCCGCGAGACAGACGGCGGCCGTCACTCCGAACAACGTCGGAAGCGGTGTGGTGCTGATGAACCCGGCCGACCAACCCGCCAGCTTGTTGCCGAGGGCGTTCGACAGGAAGAACACGCCCATCATCAGACCCACGATGCGGGCCGGCGCCAGCTTCGTCACGACCGACAGCCCGACCGGGTAGAGGCACACTTCGCCCAGCTCTTCGATGAAGTACACGCCCACGAGCCAGAGCGGGCTCACCTTGACACCGCCCTGCGCGATGGCGCCGGCCGGCATCAGAATGAGAAACGCGACGCCCATGAACAGCAGCGCGAGCGCGAACTTGGCGGGGCTCGATGGTTGCCGCGAGCCGAGCCGCACCCACAGCCACGCGAAGATCGGCGACAGGATGATGACGAACGCCGCCTGGACCGAAACAAACCACGACGCGTACAGCTTGATGCCGAACGCCTCGAGGTGCACGTAACGATCCGCAAACAGGTTGAGCGTCGAGCCGGCTTGCTCATAGGCCCCCCAGAACAAAGAGGCGAAGAGGAAGAACACGACGACGGCCAGGATCCGTTTCCAGTCCGCCAGTGTGAGCGGCGGCGGCGCGACCTTGCCGGCGGCATTCGGCGCGGGACGGGTGGCCAAGCGCGCGATGGCCGGCTCCAGACTTGTGCGTCCGAGGACGTAGAACACGAGGCCGAGCGTCATGCCCACGCCGGCGCAGGCAAAGCCGAGGTGCCAGTCCACCGCCTCGGCCAGCTTGCCGGCGATGAGCGGTCCGATCAGGGCGCCGACGTTGATCCCCATATAGAAGATCGAGAAGCCGGCGTCGCGCCGTTGATCGCCCGGCTCGTACAACGCACCCACGAGTGTCGAGGCGTTGGGTTTGAGCAAGCCGGTGCCGAGCACGATGAGCGTCAGTCCGGCGTAAAAGAACGGCAGGGGGTGGAACGCCAGCGTGAAATGACCCAGGGCGATGATGATGCCGCCGTAAAGCACGCTCTTATACTGCCCCAACCAGCGGTCGGCGACGATTCCGCCGGCGATCGCCATCAGCCAGACGCTGCCGACGTAATTCCCGTACACCGAGCCCGCGTGCTTATCGTCGAACCCGAGCCCCTTCACCATGTACAGGATCAGGAACCCGCGCATCCCGTAGTAGCTGAACCGCTCCCACATCTCCGTGAGAAAGAGCGTGGACAGCCCGCGCGGATGGCCCAGCCAGCCCTTCCCCTCACCCATCGGCATCGTCATGAGCGCTCGCTCGTGGAGGTCACGCGAACAGGTCGTCCTGAAGGAACCGCACGCCCGGCAGGGGCGGCCGGAGCAAGGCGCCGAGGCGCTGCTCCCATTTCTCGACGTCGAAGTGATGTTCGTGCTGCAGCGCCCGTCGCAACACGGGCGAGAATTCGTGAAACGCTTCCAACAACTCCGCGGTCGTGGCCCGCAGCGCTTCCGCCTGACCGCCTGCACCGGCGCTCATGTCGGCGAGGATCGCCTCTTCGGTCCGCGACGCCACGATCGGCTCAGGGCGGCCCTCGACGTAAACGTCGGTACGCTTACCGGGGCCGCGCTTGTCGTCGATCGGCATCAACCCGACGATCTGATCGGAGCGCCAGAACTTGCCGAAGCCGAGAAACACCATCCGCAGTGGTTGGATGTCCATGTTACCGCCTTTTCAACCCGCGCCGTTGCAGGAGGTCGTCCAACACCACCCGGTCGATCTTGCCGTCCATGCGCACGCGCACGTCGTAATTCTCCCAATACATGAAGTTGGCGAGCGCGGCCAGGAACGTCTGATTGGCCGCGCCCTGCGCGTGGTCGAGCCACTTCTCCGGCTGGCCTTTGGGCTCGGCCAGGAGAATCGGCTCGAGCAGCTTGACCAGGTCCGGCGTGATCGGCAGCAGGTCCTCGGGCCGGCTCTGAAAGAAGTACAGCTGGTGCAGGCGATAGAGCCGCTGCAGCTCGCGGATCGGATTGGTGTCGTCGTAGACGCGGATATCGATGTAACGGTCGTTGTTGCCGAGGTAGCCGGCGTTGGCGCGCACCACCAGCAGCGCCGCCGACTCCATGCCGCGACGGTCACCGCCGCCCGCCTGCCCCGCCACCAGCGCCGCGAGCAACCGGTCGGCGAGCGAGCCCGTGGCCTTGGTGAACGCGTCGGCCATGTTCTTCACAGTCTGGTCCGACACCATGATGTTCGCCTGCGCCGCGAAGCCCCGTCCGACGATCATCTGCCCTTTGCCGGCGGCGATGATCTCACCCGACGGCCCGCCGGTCCGTCCGCCCGCCCAGTCGAAGCAGGAGTCGCCGGTCCAGCTGGCGGTGCGGCCGTGCGCGTCCACCATGCCGACCTGACGCTGCGCCGGGCGCGGATCGGTGCGCATCACGATGCGCATCGCGTCGGGCGCGCTCGCGCCGAGCGCGATCAGCTCGAGACCCTTGTCGCCGTAATCGGTGTTGCCGAGCGATTGCGTCGCCACGGCGCCCACCCCCGCCTTGGCCCACGGCACGATGCCGCCGACGTTGGGGAACTTGGATTGCACGGCGACGCCCAAATCCCCGGTGGCGGAATCGTAGGCGACGATGCTGTACGTGTGGGCGCGCTTGGTGAAGTCGGGGGGCGCTGAAGTGGGTTGCTGCAGCAGGACGGCGAGCGCGGCGATGAGCATCCCTAGTCCTTTCGCATTTTTTTCTTCAGGTCCTCGAGCTGCCGCTGTGCCGTCGCCTCGCGCTGCACGCGGTCCAGATCGGCTTTCAGGAGGTCGTCCTGCACGTCCGTGCCGGGGCGGGCGCCGCCCGCCGCCTGGATGTCGCGCCACGCGGCCTCGGCCGAGCTTTCCGCCCGGTTCAGCGGCCGGCCTTGCTCGGCGGTCTTCAGTTGCGCGTGCATCTCTTCCAGGTCGCGCTGGGCCAGCGCCAGCTCGGCTTGCATCGCGGTGAGCTTCTGCTCCAGCACCGCAATGCGCTCGCGATGCTTCGCCGCGAAGCGGCCTGCCACCGCGACGGTCTCGGCATCCTGAATTTCGCCCGCCAGGCGGCCGCGGCGTTCGGCATCGGCCAGTCCCTGGCGCTCCGCCGCGAGGGCCCGCTCGGTGCGGGCGCGGGCTTCCTGGATCTCCTGCACCGCCACGCGCGCTTCGACGACGGCTTCACGCATCTGCCGCGCCAGGTCGCGCAGGTCGCCCGGCGGCGTGGCGGCGTCGAGTGCCGCGCGCAGGGATTCCCGCAAGCGCTCGAACAAACGCTCAGCTCTTCCGGACGGTCTTAGCGAAGAAGGCCGAGTAGACGGGCTCGGCCTTTTGCGCCTGGCATTTGGGGCACGTGGGACGCGCGCGGTCGTGCTCGTCCATCGACACGGATTCGTTCCAGCGGTGGCCGCACTGACCGCAGCGGTACTCGTAGATCGGCATGGCGAGTCCAAGGTTATTCCTGATGGAAACACGGGTCAAGTTGACGCGCGGGCGGAACGGGGCAGATTGCAGGCGTGCGCACCCTGCCGCGCGCGCGCGCCGCCGTCCTCGTGCTCGCCCTGCTTTCCTGCAACGACGGGCTCCACCCGGTGCCCGCCCCCACCACGTGCCCCCAGCACTTCACCGGCATTTGCGGGCACGTCACGTTCCAGGGCGCCGTCCCCGACAGCACGAAGGAAGTGGTCGTGGTCGCCTATGCCAAACTCCCGCTGTCGCGCGACGACCTGTTCAACTTCCAGCCCAACGTCGTGCTGGTGCAGGCGCTGCCGCTCGATACGACGTCCGCGTTCTACGCCGTGCCGCTGCCGCCAGGCCGCTATGAATGGGTATTGGCGGTGTGGGTGCGACAGGACTTTTCCGCCCTGCCCGCGGATTCGACCCTCAAGGAAGCCGGCTACTACCGCAATCCCGCCGACACGACGTTGCCGGGTGTTGTCAACGTGTATACACAAGGCACGGACTCGATCGACTTCCTGATCGACTTCGACCACCTGCACCCGCCCTGCCGGTACTACAGCCCGCCGTGCCCGTGAGACGCGCGCTGCTGTGCGCGGTGCTCCTCGGAGCGCCGGTGATCGCGTCTGGGCAGAGCACAGGAATGTTGTACGGGGTCATGCGAGACAGCGCAGGCTCACCACTCCCCTTTGGACATGTGCGCGGCGCCGGGCGCGAGGCATTTGGCGACTCATTGGGGCGGTACCGCATTGAGCTGCCTGCCGGCTTGGTACACCTGACGGCAAGCCGACTTGGATTCTACCGACACACTCTCGACGTGACCATCCCAGCGGGCGACTCGCTCCACCTCGACATCCGCTTCGTGCCGGGGATCCCCATCGACATGCAGCCAGTCATCACCACCGCCGCCAAACGCTCGCAACTGCTCGACCTCGCCGTCACCAGCGTCGCCCTCGTCACCGATTCCGAAATCTCGCGGCGCGCCATCAATACGATCGACGAAGCCGTGGGCAAAGCGCCCGCCGTGCAATTCTTAAATGGCCAGGTGAACATCCGCGGCTCCACCGGCTACGTGCAGGGCCTGGGCTCGCGCGTGCTGCTGCTCGTCGATGGCATCCCGATGAACCAGGGCGACCGCGGCGGCATCAACTGGGACGTGATCCCCGTCGATCAAGTGCAACGCGTCGAGATCGTGAAGGGCGCAGGGTCGGCGTTGTACGGCTCCGCCGCCCTGGGCGGCGTGGTCAACCTCATCACGCGCGATCTCCCGACGGGCTTCCACGCCCGCCTGCGTACCACCGCGGGCTTGTACGCCAATCCGCCGAACGACGTGTGGCGCTTCCGCGATTTCACCGGCGGCGAAGGCGGCGTGGACGTCGCCGCGTCGTACGGCAGCGACATATTGCGCGGCGCGTTCGCCGCGGGCGCCCGGCACTCCGACGGTTACCGCCAGCAGGATCGCGACGACCACTGGCAGCTCGCCGGCAAAGGCGAGTGGCTCGCCGCGCCCAATTTGCACGTGCGCCTGTCGGGCGCCTGGGCCGACGACGATTACCAAGTCCCGCTGCGCTGGTGCGTGCAAGGGGCGTGCGACACCCGCGGCCAGAGCTACCAGCCGTTCATGGTCGACACCAGCGACCTCGGCGCGCACACCACGTCGGGCAAGGGCTTCATCGCCGGTACCGTGGAGCGCACCGTATCGGACCGGCTCACGTGGACGGGCCGCGCATCGTGGTCGCGCACGCATTTCCAGGACTTGTTCCAGACGAGCAGCGAGTTCGCCATCGCCGACCTGTTCGGCGGCGAGCTGCGCGCGGTGATGACCCCGACGCCGGATCAGGTCGTCACCGTCGGCGGCGAGGCCGCGCTGTCGAGCGTCAGCAGCGATTTCTTCGGCGTGCACACCCAGGGGGAGTACGCGGCGTACGGCGAGAGCGAGCGGCGCCACGGCGTGCTGCGTTTCACCGTCGGCGCCCGCGCGGATTTTCTCACCGTGGACGGCGGCGGTATGACCGCCGTCGTGAGCCCGCGGGCGGGTCTGGTGATTCCGTCCGGCGGCGGCGCGTGGCGATTTTCGGCGGGGCGCGGCTTCCGCGCGCCGTCCATCGCCGAGCGTTTCGTGACGACCGTGGTGGACGGCCTGCCGGTGATCCCCAACCCCAACCTCCAGCCCGAGGTGGCGTGGTCGTTCGAAGTCGGGCACGCGCGCCCCATCGGCCACTGGCTGCACGCCGATGCCGCGCTGTTCTGGACCGAGGCGCAGCACTTGATCGAGCCCAACGTCGACACCGTCCAGGGACAGATCCAGTTCCGCAACCTGCAGCGCGCGCGCTGGGCCGGCCTCGATCTCGCGCTGCGGGCGCGGCCCTTCAGCGAGCGGCTGGCGACGTCGGCGGCGTACACGTTCCTCTACGCCCGCGAGCTGGGAACCGACTCGACCCCCGACCGGGCGCTCGCCTTCCGCCCCCGTCATCTCCTCACGCTCTCGGCCGACTGCGCGCTCGGCCCCGCGGCAGTGGGGGCGGATTTCCGCTACTCCAGCCGGATGGATCGTGTGGAGATCTACGAGCCGGATCCCCGGATCGCCGCCAAAGTGCTGGACCTGCGCGCCGAGTACGGCCGCGGGCCGGTCGCGGCGCACCTGCTCGTGGCCAACGCCCTCAACTACATCTATTCCGTGGTGCCGCGCACCCTGGAGCCCGTGCGCACCGTCACCCTGACCCTCGTGTATTCCTATTAAGTTTGGGTCATGCCCGTCCTCGCAATGAGCCGCCGCGCCGCCGTCCTCGCCCTCGCCGCCCTCACCGCCTGCGGCGGACCACGTTCGGGCTCGCCCGCCTGCGGTCTCGCGCTGCTCGCCGGACCGACGCTGATCCTCCAACGCCTCGGCGACGCGCGGGCGCTGCTGCTCGACGCGCCGCGCGGCCTGCCCGACCGGCTGCCGTTGCGAATCGTCGGCCACGGCAACCAGACCACCATGCTGGTCGGCTACCAGCAGGGACAGTTGGTCCTCCGCACCGACGGTGACACGCTGCCCCCGGTCTTTACGAAGGGGGCCGGCACCGACTCGACCGGGTACGCCCTGCTCGTCGCCGACGACTCCACCAACCGCGTGGAAGGCGCCCTGGTGTACGAGAGCCAGCGGCCTGGTGCGAATTTCCCGCGCCTCGGATCGCTCACCGACGGCTCGCGGACGATCCCGCTGTTCGGGGTGAAGGTCGACTGGGCGTCGATGAACAACCTGTCCTGTCCGCTGCTCGGCGCCCCCGCGAGCCCTCCCAAGAAATGAACCCCGCCGTCGCGGTCACTGCGCCGCGGCGCACCGACGGCGGGCAGGAGCGCGTGGCGCTGAACAGCGCGTATGTGCGCGCGCTCGCCGCGGTGGGCCTGCTGCCGCTCGTCGTGCCGCCCATCGTGGACCCCGCTCTGGCCGTGCGCGCGCTGGACGGCGCCGCGGGCCTGGTGCTCACGGGTGGCGAAGACGTCGAGCCCAAGCGCTACAAGGCTGCCCCCCATCCGAAACTCGGCGCCGTGGACCCCGCGCGCGACGCGGTCGAGCTCGCGCTGCTCGAGGCGGCGTGGACGCGACGCCTGCCGCTGCTCGCGATCTGCCGCGGCATCCAGCTGCTCAACGTCTTCCTCGGCGGCACGCTGTTCCAGGACCTGCCGAGCGAGCGTCCCGCGGGCGTGCGCCACGAGGGCAACGGCGCGCGCCACGGGCTCACCGTGGAGCGCGGCTCCACGATGTGCGCCACGCTCGGCGCGACGACGTTGGACGTGAACAGCCGCCACCATCAGGCGGTGAAGGATCTCGCGGGCGACTTGCTCGCCACGGCATGGGCGGAGGACGGCCTGATCGAAGGCGCGGAGGCCAAGGACGGGCGGCGCGTGCTGGCGGTGCAATGGCACCCCGAGGACGAGCACGGCGACGCGTTGTTCCGGGGCTTCGCGCGGGCACTCGCGTGATGCCGGCCGCCGGCCGCCCGGGCCGTTTCCCCGAGGGCGCCGTCGAGCTCCTGACCCGGCTCACCGCGCTGTCGCAGGAGCTCGCCAGCGCGTACCGGCCCACGACGGTGGTCGAGGTCGTCGCCCGTGCCCTCACCGACCTGCTCGCGCCGGCGCAGCTCACCATCGTGCTGCTCGACCCCGACGCCAATCACCTCACGGTGGTCTACGAGCTGGGCGGCGGTCCCACGCGCACCGACGATCCGCTGCTGCAGCTCGCGCTGGCGCGCGGGCCGCTGGTGCTGCCGTCGGACGTCGCAGCCCAGGCGCTGGAGCGCGGCGCCGACGCCGGGAACGACGCGCCCGCCTCATGGATCGGCGCGCCGTTGCGCGCCGTGGGCCGCACGATCGGCGCGGTCTCGCTCGCCTCGCACATCCCAGGCGACTTCGGACCCGCGGAGCTCGCGTTCGTGAACTCGGTGGTGGCCAAGGCGGCGATCGCACTCGAGAACAGCCGCCTGCTCGAGCTGTTGTCCTCCGGCAAACGCGAGTGGGAGCTGACGGTGGACGCGATCCCGCAGGCGATCTGCATCGTGACCGCCCACGGCGTGGCGCGGCGCGGCAATCGCGTCTTCGCCGATCTGGTCGGCCTGCCCGTGACCGCACTGCCCGGCCGGCCCTGGCTCACACTCGTGCCGCCGCCCTGGTCGGAGGCCGTGGGGCGCGTACTGGCGAGACCGGGTGGGCCGCCGGTCGAGCTGCGCTCGGGCGACCGCATTTTCCAGATCAGCGCGGTGCCGATGGCGGGGGCGGAAACGGGCGCGGCGGTGTTGATCTTCGACGACCAGACCGAGAAGCGCCGGCTGCAGGAGCAGCTGGTGCAGTCGGAGAAGATGTCGGCCATCGGCCAGCTCATCGCCGGCGTGGCACACGATCTCAACAACCCGCTCGCGTCGGTGGTGGGGTTCAGCGACTTCCTCTCGGAAGCGGGCGAGATCCCGCCCGCGCTGGCCGAGCCCCTCGCCGTGATCCGGCAGGAAGCGGAGCGGGCCGCGACCATCGTGCGCAACCTGCTGTCGTTCGCCCGCCGCCAGGAGGGCGAGCGCGGGCGCCAGGCGCTGGGTCCGCTGGTCGAGTCGGTGCTCGCGCTGATGCGCAACGAGCTGATGGCGCTGCGCGTCGAGGCGGCGCTGCAGGTGGAGACGGACGCACCCGACGTCGAGGTGAACTCCAACCAGATCAAGCAGGTGTTCGTCAACCTCCTCACCAACGCGGCGCAGGCGATCGCGGGCACGCGGCGGCCGGGGCACGTCTGGATCACAGTGAAGAAATGGCTGGACGGCGTCGCCGTCACGGTCGCCGACGACGGCCCCGGCATGAGCGAAGAGCTGGCGCAGCGCGCGTTCGAGCCGTTCTTCACGACCAAGCCCGAGGGTGAGGGCACGGGTCTCGGCCTCTCGATCTGCCAGGGCATCCTGCGCGAGCACGGCGGCCGCATCACGCTCGACTCGAGCCCGGGCGCTGGCGCCACGTTCACGGTCGAGCTGCCATCGGCGGGACGCGGCGCGCGGCCGTCCCCGGGCCTGCCCGCGCCCGCCGCGGTGCAGGCGCTGCGCGTGCTCGTGGTGGACGACGAACCGCACATCCGCTACTACATGCGTGCCACGCTCGAGAGCTGGGGCCACACCGTCCACGTAGCGGGCGACGGCGAGGACGCCTACGCGCTGGTGCTGGCGCAGCCGTTCGACGTGGTGATCTGCGATCTGCGGATGCCGCGGCTCGGCGGCCGCGAGATGTACCAGCGACTGGTGCGCGAGCGGCCCGCCAGCGCCGAGCGCGTGATCTTCTCGACCGGCGACACCGTGCGGGGCGACACCCTGCACTTCCTCGAGTCGCTGGGCCGGCCGTATCTGCGCAAGCCGTTCACGCTCGCCGAGCTGCGGCACGTCCTGGCCGGCGTCGTGAAGCAGCCCGTCTGAGCACCGTGCGCGTGTTGCAGGTGGACTCGGGCCGCGAGTGGCGGGGCGGCCAGAATCAGGTGCGCCTGCTGTGCCGCGAGCTGGTGCGGCTCGGCTCCGTGGAGCAGGTCCTGGTGACCCAGCGCGGTAGCGCGCTAGCCGAGCGCGCGGCCGCCGACGGCGTCATGGTGCGCGGCGCCGGCTGGACGCTGGGCTTCGATCCCCGGGCGGTGCGCCAGGTGTACGTCGCGCTGCGCGCGCTGCAACCCGCCGTCGTTCACGCCCACGACAGTCATTCCTTGATGGCGGCGCTGTGGGCGCGGCGCTTCACCGCGCGCCGCGGGCTCACGCCGCCGATCATCGCCACGCGCCGCGTGGACTTCCACGTCGCCCGCTCGAGCACCTGGTTCCGCGCCGACCACCTCATCGCGATCTCGGATGCGGTGAAGCGCGTGCTGCTCGCGGACGGCGCCCGACCCGCCGGGATCACCGTGGTCCCGTCCGGCATCGAGCCCGACGAGGTGCGGCGCGCCGCCGAGCCGCCGCTCGGCATCCGCGCGCGCCTCGGCCTCGCCGCGGGCACGCCGCTGGCCGTCAACGTCGCCGCCCTCGTGGATCACAAGGATCAGCGCACGCTCATCCGGGCAGCCGCCGCCGCGCGCGCCGCGCGGCCCGACCTGCACTGGGCCATCGCCGGCACCGGGGAGCGCCGCGCGGCCTTGGCGGCCGAGATCGAACGTCTCGGCCTTGCCGACCGCGTGCACCTGCTCGGCTGGGTCGAGCGCGCCGACGCGCTGATCCGCGAAGCGGACGTGTTCGTCATGTCGTCCAAGGAAGAAGGGCTCGGCACCGTCGTGCTGCACGCACTGGCCCTCGCCAAGCCGGTCGTCGCGACGCGCGGCGGCGGCTTGCCCGAGATGCTCCCGCCCGACGCCCTGGTGGACGTGGGCGACGCTGCCGCTCTGGCAAGCAAAGTGTTGGAAGTGCTCAACAATCCGCATTCCGCAATCGGCCATCCGCAATTGCCCCCGCGCTTCACGGCACACGCCATGGCGAGCGGCGTCTTGGCCCTGTATCGCTCGCTCGTCTAGATTGCAGGGCCATGATTTACGTCTGCGTTCCGGTACACGACGAAGCGAAGACCGCCGGCCTGGTCCTGTGGAAGGTGCGGCAGGTCTTCACGGCGTTTCCGCGCGAATACCAGCTGCTCGTGTGCAACGACGCGTCCACCGACGACACCCGTGACGTGCTCGCCACCTACGCCCGCGTGCTGCCCATGGAGGTCGTGACCCATCGCGAGCGCCGGGGGTACGCCAAGAGCGTGGAGACCCTCTTACAACTCGCGCTCGAGCGCACCGACCGGGCCAAGCGCGACTGCGCCATCGTCCTGCACGCCGACTTCGTCCACTCGCCCGACGCGATGGAGGAGATGGTCAAGCGCCTGGAGTCCGGGGCGGACCTGGTGGTGGCGGAGCAGACGCGGACCACGGGCGCCGTGTCGCGCGCGTACCGCTGGGCCCGCCGCCTCGCGCCGCGCCTGCTGCCCGTCCCGGGCGTGCGCGACACCGTCTCCGGCTTCGTGGCGTTGCGGTTGATCGTGCTGCGGCAGGCGTTGAAGCAGGCCGCTGCTGGGACGTTGCTTTCGACCGACGGCTGGTCCGCCAACGCCGAGCTGTTGGCGCGGCTCGCGCCCCACTCGCGCCGCACGGACACCGTCCCCAGCATGGCTCGCTACGACTTGCAGCAGCGCCCGTCGCGCGCGCGGCCCTGGGACCGGCTGGTGCAGGCGTGGAAGGCGCGGCGCGTGATCAAAGCGGCGCACGTGGCGGTGCTCGCCCTGTTCCTCGCCACGCCGCTGCGCTCGCAGCACGACTCCGCGCACAGCGGCGCGCACGCCACGGTGAACGCGGCGGCGACGGTGGTGCCGTTCGCTGTGGGCGAGCGGATGCGCTACCAGGCGAATTATGGCCCGTTCCACGTGGGCCAGGCGACCATGGAAGTGGTGGGAGTCGATACGATCCGCGGCGCCCCGGCCGTGCACCTGCGCTTCCGCATCCAGGGCGGCGCGCTGTGGTACCACCTCGACCAAACCATGGAATCGTGGGTGGGCAAGGACGACTTCCGCTCGCGCCAGTTCCACCAGGACGCCGACGAGCGCGGTCGCGTGTGGCATCATTATTACAACATTTTTCCCGACTCCGGCTTCTACCGCGAAGAGGGCGTCGACTCGACCTTTCCGACCATCGCCGATCCGCTCGACGATGCCGCTTTCCTTTATTGGATCCGCACGGTGCCGCTCGAGGTCGGGAAGCGCTACGAGTACAACCGCTATTTCCGGCCCGACCGCAATCCGGTGATCATCCAGGTGCTGCGCCGGGAGCGCATCAGCATTCCCGCCGGCAAGTTCAACGCGATCGTCGTGCGGCCCTACATCCCCAAGGGCCGCGGTATTCTGGCGGAGAAGTCGGAGACGCAGATGTATCTGTCCGACGACGACCGGCACATGATGCTGGCGCTCGTCTCGACGTTCTCGTTCGGCACCGTCACCATGCGGCTGAAGGAGTACTCCGTCCCGGGGCGTCCATGACCGACTATCGCGAGGCGGACCTCTCGCGCCTCAAGACTGTGCCCATCGCCCAGCGTCCCAACAAGGTCGACCCCACCCTGCTCGCCCACCCGCCCGGACCGGACACCAGCTTCGCCGCCTTCTGGGCCGCCCTGCCCGACATGCTCGCAGCCCGCGATGCCCGTGTGCTCGTCGATCAGCTCGTCGCGGCGGCGGGCCGCCGCGCCGTGGTCGCGATGCTCGGCGGCCACGTGATCAAGGTCGGGATGGGCCCGCTGTTGATCGAGCTGCTGCGACGCAAGGTCATCACGCACGTCGCCATGAACGGCAGCGCCGCGATTCACGACTTCGAGCTCGCCGCCTTCGGCGGGACGAGCGAAGACGTGGCGGCGGGCCTGGCGGACGGCACGTTCGGCATGGCGGAGGAAACGGGCCGCGAGATGAACGACGCGATCAAGCGCGGCGCGAAGGAAGAACGCGGCATGGGCGAAGCCCTGGCGCGCGCGCTGGCGGCGCGCCGCGAGCTGCCCGGTGGCGACGTGTCGCTGCTCGTCGCGTGCGAGCGGCTCGGTGTGCCCGTGACCGTCCACGCGGCGGTGGGCGCGGAAATCATCCACCAGCATCCGGCCGCCGACGGCGCCGCGCTCGGCGCCACGAGCCACCGCGACTTCCGCCGCCTGGCCGCCGACCTCCCCGCCCTCGATGACGGCGGCGTGGTCTTGAACCTCGGCAGCGCGGTCGTGATGCCGGAGGTGTTTCTCAAGGCCCTGAGCGTGGCGCGCAACCTCAACGCCGGCCGGCCCACCAGGTTCACGGCATGCGACTGCGACATGCAGCGCCACTACCGGCCGCGCGTCAACGTGGTGGAACGGCCCACACGCGGCGGCGGCCGCGGCCTGCAGCTCACCGGCCACCACGAGATCCTGCTGCCGTTGTTGTGCTGGGCCGTGCTCGGCCGGCTGGATGGGAAGAAGTAGCGTCGCGGTACTCACCGGCGTGGTGCTGGCCGCCGCGTGTGTCACGCATCGCACCATGCTCACGCCGCGCGCCACGGTCCGCGGCACCCCCGAAATCGTCGAAAACATCGTGCGCGCGGCGTTGCTGCTCGACGCCGCGCTCAATCGCGCGGCCGACACGCTGTACACGAGCGACGCCGTCGTCGTCGCCAACGCGCAGGTGCGGCTGAGTGCGCCGCGCTTCGCCGGCGTGACGTACGGCGGCCACGTGAGCGTGGCGACCGCTGCGGTCACGCTGGAAGGCCGCTTCGCCTGGGTGCTGGTGGACTACCGATGGGTCGGCGCCCGCCAGGCCGAAGCCGGGCGGGCGACGTTCATACTAGAGGATCGGCCGGGGGGCTGGCGCATCATTCACGTGCATTCCAGCCAAGTGCTGCCCTGGGATCGTTAAGACTCGGGTGCGCGTCCCTTGATCATGTCGCGGATCCGGTCGGCCGTGCTGGGGCTGATCATCCGCAGCACCAGATAGAACACGAAGCCGACGGCCGCGAACATCAGGACCGTCATCGCCAGACCGACCAAGCCGCCGAGCAGGCCGAATACCAGCTTCAGGGCCAGCCAGGCCACCAGCGCGAACACCGCGAATCCGAAAATGCTCCGGAACATGTTATCCTCCAGAAAGTGCTCCTTCGTACGCGCAATCTAGCAGGAAGTTTCCAGGCGCGGGACGTGTATGCAGCAATCGTATGACGTCAGCGTAATCGGCGGCGGCGTGATCGGCGCCGCCTGCGCCCGGGCGGCCGCGCGGCGCGGCGCCCGCA
>WNGO01000984.1_pt1 | contig 17993 bp, 27 predicted proteins | sample 5400511 | NCBI WGS metagenome assembly WNGO01 (sample SAMN13153380, study PRJNA577476) | soil metagenome | isolation source: 20 cm soil or saprolite under Garry oak tree replicate 2 | place: USA:California | collected 2016-06-15 | reverse complement strand
CCGCCGCCGCCCCCGTTCATCCAAAACCGGCGACAATTCTCGGTAACGTCGTCGAATACCGGATGCCGACCCGACCATCCACAAACGCTATCATGTTGCAATCCCTAGTTGAAGTACTTATTTATGCACAATGCCTAAGTCGCTGGCGTGCTCAATTTGTCCCTCGCGTTGATGAAGTTTTCCTTCGGGAATACCTGAAACGATATGGACAGAACCGTTGCGCCGACTCCCGGTCCCGGCTTCACCGCAACATCGGCAAGGACTAGGAATTGGCCATTGCTGGAGCTGGTCGCCCTGGGGCAGGGGAAGAGCGGCCCAGCCACTGCCGGTAAGCGAGATGGCAAGAATCAGAAAGCAGTAGGCACCTACGAGCGGGATTCTGTACATGGCTTCTAACTCCTTTGGGTTATGCGGGGAGGACTCGCTGCAAGCAAGTCCCGCGAAAAAAAGAAGCGGAACGCATGCACATCGCACTTCAAGGGCTCTGCACCACCACTTCTCTTCGAAAGTTTCGCATCTTTCAGGAATTTCGGCCAGCGCGCTACCTCGCCCAGCCCGAAAGGCGCGAACGAGGTTCGGCCACCATGGTCCGTTCGAGGTCCTAAGTGTAAATTAGACTTCTCCGAATATGCTCTGCCACAGTCAGTCTGACAAATGGACCGCCGCCGACTGTAAAGCATTCGGAGGCCGTGGCCAGATCCTGGTTAGTGGCGTAATCGGAAAAGTGCCGGTCACTGGCCAGAAACGGTGGCGGAGACGAGAACGCACTCGACCTCCTGCTCGAAGCTGGAAGGACCGAAGGACCAGTCAGCTTAGATGTTCACAAACTCCGAGTTCGGCCGCATCCTCGTACAACGGACGCGATGAGTTTGTTTTGAACCCGACGGCTAACCCGAGATCTGTCCGACTGCTGGGTGTTGTCAAGCACTTGGCAGTCCCCAACAGCCTTGTAAGTTGGTGAGAGTACTTGACATCCCCGCTCCGTCACGGCAGAGACCGCGGGTTCGCATCCCGTCGTCCCCGCCATACTCCTCAACGATCTGCAGGTTTAGTCGTTGCTCTTGTTTTTTTGTCACTCTTCCCTGCTTTGCCTTTACTGTGGGAACCAGCTAGTATCAAGCCATGCCAGTCGGCTGGAAAAACTACATTGCGAGCGACCCCGAAATTCTGCGTGGCAAACCACGGCTAAAGGGAACGCGTATTCCAGTTGGCCTTGTGCTCGGGTACCTGGCAGCTGGCAAAACAGCTGAAGACATTATCGCGGAATTTCCCGATCTCACACGCGACCAAATCGCCGCATGCTTGGATTATGCGCGCGAATTGGCCGAATTTGAGGCCGTCGTCTGATGGCCCTGAGGTTCTTGGCCGATCACTGTGTCCCGAACTCCACCGTCCAAAGCTTACGAGAAGCGAATCATGAGGTTCTGCGGTTGAAGGATGTTTTACCTGTGGAATCATCGGACACGGTCGTTATTACGAAGGCCCAGGAAATTGACGCCATTCTGCTGTCCTTGAACGGCGACTTCTCCCATATCATCAACTATCCACCCAAGAACTACAAAGGAATTGTCGCGTTGCAGATGCACAATCACGCAGAAATTCTTCCTAAACTCATCGCCCGATTGACCGCGTATCTGAAGGAGAACACCACGATGGACCATTACCGCGGGAAGTTGCTCGTCGTCGAAGTCGATCGTATCCGCATCCGGGAGTAGGGACCCGGGTCCGATTTCAATTGTCTTGGGCCACGAAGCAGGCAAATTCGCGAGAGCCGACTTCAGTAATCTGGGTGCAATTAGGGTGCAATAAGACTTCCGAACAATTACTTAGAGCGCCAAAAGTGGCGATCGGCGCCGTGAAGTTACAACTGGTTACCTCAGGACGCTGGATTGTCACGGCAGTTTCGGGTGTTGCAAGGCAACGGAAGGAACACGAAGATACAGCAAGGAACGCATTGTAACGCCAACAGCGGGAGCGTAGTTCAGTTGGTTAGAACGCCTGCCTGTCACGCAGGAGGTCGCGGGTTCGAGTCCCGTCGCTCCCGCCATTCTCAAAAACACCTACAGAAAGGGCTTCATTCGGGCGTAGCCACGAAAAGAGACCCAAAAGGCATAAGCAAATGGCAGCAACCCATGCGGCACCATTCTAACCCGCCTAGATCTGCGAATACGTCGTGGGGCTCAGAATCAAGTTGGTTATGTTAGAGACGATGCTCTCAAAGGCGTACCGGGGTGCACCCGATAGTTTCTTCCACTCCGGCGTCTCGCGGAAGGCATTCCATTTGGCGGTGCGATCCGTTAGGTCGGTGAAGCCCAACATGTATGTGAGGCAGGGCAGGCGCGAACCAACTAGCACGTCGCCATAGAAGACTTGCGAGAAGCCGGCCTTCTCAAAAACGTCGTACTCGCCGCTATTAAACATCTCAACCTTGCGACGATGATCCTGATCGCTGGGACTCTCATACGTGCGCAGCTCAAACATGCGCTCCTTGTGCTCCGTGGTGGCCGCAGGCAGCTTCAACTTGGGCCAGCCCTCGAAAGCCACCATCAGCGAACTCTCAATGCGAATGAAGGGGGCTTGATCGGCGGCAGAGGTCAAGAATGGTGCCCCTGCTTTCAGATACTCAGCGTCCTGGCCCAACCGGGCTTCCACCGTCGCCAAGGTCTCTACGGAAGCTGCCGCTATCAAGACATAAAACGTGGGGGTCACCGGACCGATGGTTACGTTGAAAACGCCAACCGAGGCAATTCCAAGGCGATGGAGTGCAGGAACGAACGCCTCCTTAAGGAATGCGTCGGTGAGTTTCTGCTGACGGCCGGACTGCACGTGATACTGGCGCAGCTCGTAATATTCGCGTTCGTTGGGGCTGGCTGCCTCCCGCTGCGATTGAGTCGGGGCGTTTAGCACACCTGCAACAGCCGTCGCGCCCACCGATGCCTTCACGAAAGCTCTTCGATTCATTGGTTCGGCTCCTGCTTTGGGCTAAGGTTTCAATCAATCGAGTAAGCGGGTGCATTCTACCAACCGCGCGGCAACATAACCACTGTAACAGCAGCCAAAGCTTCGAGGTGTCGAGTCGCATCGCCTCGCCGAGGAGGGATTGAAAATGAAAACGCAAATCAACGCTCACTTCACACAACGGGACTTCTTGCCCGGGATAACTTCAGGGTTGGCCGTGATCCAGGAGCAATCTGGGAAATCACGCTCCTCAAGCGGACCCGTTACTAATCCGGTGAATTTCCTCGAAGCCCTTTGTCGGCCAACCGGCTGACCGGCCCCAGGGCCGCGACGAAATTCAAGTCTACGAGAACGCTGTTTACCAGGACTTTGCGATTAGTTCCGAGTTGCTGACGATCCGCTCGGCAGTTCACGAGTTGCCAGAACGCCGTTCTCGCGAGTCTGAGGAGAAAACAGCCGGGTGACGAATGCGCGTCAGCGAAGCGACGCAGGGCGTGCCGTCCACGCCGTTGCGGCGGAGACCAGCCCCACAACGATGGCGCCGAGCAAGATGAAAAGCGAGGTGGCAAGGTCGGGCTTGGCAATCATTAAATAGAGGATGCCGAGCGCGAGCAGAAACCGCACTCGGATCAGTGTGATGATCATGGGACCTTGGACACACGCGCGCGCAGCTTCCGGAAGCGGGGTATTCCCCTCGGGCAGCACAGCACGCAGCATGCGCACGCGCGGCAAGATGAACACGAATCCGATCCCGAGCGCGAACACGATGGCCAGCAGCGACGCGACGAGCCAGCCTTGTTTCATGCTTTCGGTGATGGAAGCGAAATAACCGCCGCTGAGGATCAGAAGCAGGAGGCCGGGCCCGGAAATGGGCAGCGAGAGTCTGTAGATGCGAAGCCAGGCGCGGACTTCCTCCGCGTTTGTCGAGCGGCGCAGCAGAGAGGAGGTGACCCATTCGAGCCCGTACCCAAAAAACAGGCCGACCATCCCGACAAGATGAAGGAAGACTGCGATGGTAAAGCGTGTCATAGCGGACATAGTGTACAGCGGACCCGTTCGCGGATACGCCCTCAAATCTTGCCGTTTGGAGTGCGGCGGCTGGCCGCCGCTTTCACTGTTCGCCTGTCTCCTGTGACGCCCGATGCGAAAGCTGCGGTGTTCGCCCGACGAATCTCAAGGGCGAATTCCGGTGCCAGCGACCGTAGTTCGGCATATCGGCGACCACATCAAAAATCGTTTCGGCAGGACCGTGGATTTCACTCGCGAAACGCAGGTTTCTGACAGTCATGCAGGCTAATTCCTCTCGCAAAGAAGAGTCGAAAAATCACCACATGAAAGCCAACTCCTGGTAAGTGGCGTTCTCGTCAATTTGACCAACCCGGATTCGCGAGGGATTTCAAGTCAGGCAAGTCCGTACCGTTTACCGGGACTTAAGCGCATGCAGTTCGTAAATGTTGCGCAGCAGCGAGCCAGCCTTCAGTTTCAAAGGTCGGGCACGCCGTGAACGCACATGCCCGCGGATGGAATTCAGCGCGAAGAGCGAGCGTATTACCGTGGCCCAGACGAGGCGTTTTGGCCGAGGCTTTGCAGTGGAATACAATCCTTTCTGAGTCAGGATCGAGGGTGGATCGGCCCTCGATCTGTTTGGGGAAATGGAACTCGACGCGAGGCTCTTCCTGCTCGGTTCCCTCGAAAAAGCGCAGGCTTCCCAGGTCGAGCGTCATGCCGCTCGTTACCTCCAGGAACACTGAGTCGCGCAGATCTTCCTTTGCGTCCTTTAGAATGCGCAGCGGTTCACTTCCTTCAATCACAAGAACATAATCCGGCAGTTTATCCGAAGCGGCTCTCCCGTCAAGGCAGGATTTCGCAACTGGATGAGACGCTGTTGCGCCAGGCGGATCGTCTTTGAGGACCACCAAATTACGGGAACGCTAGGTTGTGGCTTGCTGCGGCTGATCTGAATGCCGGGAACCGGATTCGTGTTATTGGCGTTTACTGGGGCGTCGGTCACTATGCCGGTCTGAGGATCTGTGTGGCGTGAGGTAAACTCCCCTTCCACCTTCACTCCCGCGGGACTCCACGGAGAATCTTGCAGAATCCGAGAAACATCGGCGGTGTCGCCGTCTCAATCACCACCGTATCCAAGCCTTCCGACGCGGCGTAAACGGCTGCTGCCTGGCCGGAGGGTCCGGCACCGACAATGATCAAATCGCGGACCTGCGACTCATCGATCGCGTTGTTTAGTCCCAGGCACTCAGCCAATTCCTGGATCGAGGGATTCCGCAGCACGGAGCGAGCGCTGCAAATGACCACGGGAATCTCGTCGACCTTGACCTCAAACCGGTCGAGAAGTTCCTGCGAAGTCTTGTCCGTGTCGAGATCTACGTAGGTGTAAGGATGTTCATTCCGCGTAAGAAACTCGCGCAGGCGCCGGGTATTGGCCGAGTGGCGCGAACCCATCAGGATGACGTTTCCCTGGCCGGTTCTAATGAGTTCCAACCGGCGCAGGATGAAGGCCCTCATAAAAATCTCGCTCAACTCAGCGTCCTTGGCGACCAGCGACCGCAAGCCATCCGCACTCAGTTCAAGAAACTCACCAGGCTCGGTGACGCGGCCGCGCACGAGTGTGCCCCGCCCGGAGATCATGGTCATCTCACCGGTGAAATTACCTGGGCCGTGAGTGACGATTGAGCGCTCGCCCGCAAGATCCGATTGCACGATCTCCATGCTTCCGGAGAGCAAAACGAAAAACGGGACATTTGTCTCACCCGGTTCAAACAGGATTTCACCTTTCTTGACCTCACGGACCTTGCTGCCCGAGCGGATGCGGCTGATTTGGGCTGCGGTCAGAACTGGAAAGGCTTGGGTACGAGCGTCGAGTGCGCTGGGTACTGGCAGAGAAGACATTTCTCCTCCTAAAGCTCAATAGGGGTCGTAAGTATTAGAGCACGCCCGCAACCGTTCAGATGCAACCCAACCCTGGCTGCGCTTGCTTCGGGTTGTCAAGTTTTGTCCGAATGCGTTCTGGGAGATAATGGTTTCGGGGAGGCTCATCGCAACTCCCATCGAGATTGGCCGCTGCTCGCAAAAGGAGACTTCTATGGCTAGCGACAACAAAGATCAGCCTGTGCTGGGTCACATCGACGCCCTGGTCAAGGAAGAGGAGCGTCTCTATGCGCAAGGTGAACTCACGGATGAACATCGAGGCCGCTTAGCGAAGATAAAGGTCGAACTGGACCAGTGTTGGGATTTGTTGCGTCAGCGTCGAGCCTTGCGAGAGTTTGGGCGTGACCCAGACCAGGCAAAGGTGCGCCCGCCGAAGGTCGTCGAAAACTACGAGCAGTAGCCCCGCGCGGCCTTTACGCTTACCTGAGGGACCCGAACCTCATTCATGCCTATTATTCAGGTATGCCGTGATGGTCTGCTATGCAGCGCTTGAAATCGGGCAGGCTTACGCCCTCGCGAGCGCGCGTGCCGTCCGGCGCGGCTCGCAGATACTGCGCTGGCCAGGAGATGGAAACCCCCAACTCTTTTGCGACGTAGAGTGGCCAGTAAGGCTGGCTGTGGCTGGCGAATTGTTGTTTTGCTTCGGTGTACCAATGTGACATTGCGTTGAATCTTGACACCGTACCAATTCGCCAGGGACACCCTCAGCGGCAGGGACTTCACCTTGTCCCTCCGGGCAGGACCAACGAATTATATATCCGCTCGCGTGCGCGCCAAAAGGAATGACCGCATTGAGAAAACGTGTCAGCATAGTGCAATGAAACACCGAAAACAAAACAGGCGCGCTCCGCAGGCCCATCCATCTGCGTTGGCCGTACCTTCGTATCATCGCATCCTGGTTAAGCACGGCCTGATTGAAAAGACCCTGTCCATCCCCGATGCGTATGCAGTGTTTTTGAAAGTGGGCGCAGACCCGGAAGTACAGAAACTCCGTCGCAAGGTAGCGCGCGAGAACAGAATAAAACACGTTCCCGCTTTGCATCTGGCTACAGCGATGGCCCTGCAAGGCATGACCAAGCAGGAGCTCGAAGCTCTGAAATTGCGGATTGAAAAGAAGGCTGCTATTTCTTAGCGACAACTCCCACGGCAAGAGAGACCTTTTTGTGTGTGAACATCCGCTCCAGATTGTTGCGTGTTCTATTCTCTTCGCTATAACCCGAACGGGAGCCGCATCCGGGTAGACGGTTCGCGGAGCTGAAACGACTTACCGAACCCCAAGAGCGAACTCATCGCAGATTACGCGTAGCGGAAGCTGTTTCCCTAATTTGAGCCTACCGACATGCAGCGAAATAGGCTAGAGTAGACGGCCTCGCCGGGAACTCCGGCTAGGACGGAAAGTCCCCAGGAGCCTGAGTTCAATGCTTGCCTTAACAAGGACTTGTGCCTATCGAGATGCGAAAGACCTTGCGGCGTTGCCTTTTGGATAATTTCGTCAGCGCGAAACGAAAGGCTGGTTGGTGTTGGCCTCCGAATTTCTGAAAACGTTCCCGATGCTGCACGACGTTTTGATTGAATCTTGGCAAGAAGGCATGGGGGCGGGAAACCCGTATACCACTACGCCGCCGGGCAGAAGCTACGGACTTCCGCATTCCGCCGCAACGCGGGTCATCCCGTGCGCCAATCGAAGTTGTAACGGCCGCGGCTTCGACATTTTCCAGGACATATCAGAAATGGTGCGCGAAAAACTGCACATTAAGGAATTTGTGCAAGTGTGTTGTGGAGATGAAGGTTCTCCGAAGGAAGCGCAACGACGCCGAGACTGCGTCAACACGCTCCACTATCGTTTGACGCTCAAATACGAACCGGAGCAGCCCTCGTCGTAATAAACATTTCAGGGCGGTTAGCAACCCAGTTTTTTTATCTTGTCTTGCAAACTTAGCTTTTGGGCCAAAATTCTATGCGCACTGAAATGGCGCGATTCCTCGCCGCGACGGCTGTCCCATCCAGGTTATCGCTTCACCCCCGAGCGCCAGGAATCTGTCCCCGAGAACCCCGCGCGGCGTACCTGTATATATTAAGGATGGAGGAACCCGGACGTTTTCACGACGCTACGTTGGTTCGGATCGGGCGGCCTAGTCTGGACCGTTTTTCCCCTGGTCCTTAATGTATGTGCGCTCCACGCGCCGAGCTTCCTGCCCTGTGATTACCGAAAATTTAGTCCACGCACGACTGGTTTCTTTGAGCTCCTTCGCCGCTTCCATATCAATCGAAGCGTTACGCGAGCCGGTTGAGGCAATCAGCTTCAACCTGGGAAGGTGTTGAAGAAGCTCTCGCGGCAATGGAGTTCGCTCACGCATTACGCAAACGACGTCATACGGCAGAAGCCTGTCGACAAGAGCGGATGGATCTGCAACGTGGTCGTTAAAAACAGTGATCTCCGCCCGCCATGAAAGGGCCGACCAATCTGCCATTCTTAATGCAACATTCTGATAATCGTCCAGGATCGCGATCTTCATCGGCTCACTAGTCCCACCTCAAAAGTTTGCGTCGCTCGAAGGCCCCGACAGAACAGGTTAAGTTTTTATGGCACGGACTGAACTCCAGAGCGCACCTCGATTGATCCAATCAGGGTAGAGCTTGAGCATTTCGTCATATAGTTCCCGCGCAGTCGCCGTCTGCATGGCGAGGCGCTCGAAATCGCGTATATACTGCCGCGTTTCGCCGAGGATCCTAGGGCTATCATCGTTCCCGACGCGCTTTTGCCCGGCGATGACTGCGCGTGGCTTAAGCGACTCCATTTTATCAAGGGCAGCAATCCACTCTTGGCGCTTCTGCTGATCTGGCGACTCTGACAGATGCGGGTGATCGCTGTTGTAGGCGGCATCACCCGCTACGATCAAACCGACGGACGGAACGTGAAGGCAGGTCGTGTTAGCAGTATCGGTGAATCCAAGCGGCACACTGACTAAATTGTAGCCTTCCAGGTTAATGACGTTTCCGGATAGCTCTTCGGCGATTGCAAGATGGCTAGAAATCTGGCCGGGAAAACGTGGATTTCAAAAGGTAGCGAGAGACTCTGGCGATGCTTGCTGGCGCATAATCTTAATCACTTCCGGCCGCGCGACGAAACGCGCATCTGGAAATCGCTCCAGAACTGTACTGGTGCCGAAGAAATGATCGCCGTGGCCATGGGTGGCGTAGATCGTCGTCAAATTCTTTCCGCTCGCAACAAACCCAATTCGCCAGTGCTCGCGCCTGCTCGACGGTGATGGGGGTGTCGACCAGGACAGCGTCGCGCTCCCCAGAAATAAGCGTTGACGAAATCGGCGGCCACGGACGCTGCGTTTCCCCTGGAGGTAAATCGCTCGTGATGGCAGGTATGCTGCCCGCCAAGAAAACGTCCCAGTTCAGCGATGTTTTTCGAGTCGTTCGTCCGGCTTTGGAGGTACTGGTATCGGATTGCTGCTGCGTTGAATGGGCTTGGCCGGCTCGGATTGGCCAAGTCGAGGCCGTTACGAGAGCGATTCCGAAGGTATTCGAAATGAACTCACGTCTTGAAGTCATTGTGGCCTCATTCGGTTAGATCTGGGCTCTGCCGCCGTCGACGAACAGTTCGATACCCGTGACGAAACTGGAGTCATCCGAAGCGAGAAACAACGCCACCTTAGCAACTTCCTCGGGTTCCCTCATGCGTCCCATCGGGACGGTAGACACAATCCGCGCAATCACGTCTGCAGTTTGCCGAGTCGCCAGCGGCGTATTGATCGGACCCGGGATAACAACGTTGATCGGATACGACGGTCCCTCAGATCTGTAGTCCAGGTTCGCACGAACGAGCGGATGGCGGCCTTACTCGCGGCGTAGACGCCGCAGGCGGCAGTACCCTTAACACTCGCGACAGAACCGTTGAGAATGATGGAGCCACCATCATTCATTAGCGGTAAGGCCTTTTGCACGGTGAACAGCGTTCCCCTGATTGATGTTGAATAGCTTGTCGAAATGCTCTTCGGTGACGGCCCCAAAGGGAACAAATTCGCCAACCCGGCGTTGGCGAAAACAATGTCGATTCGCCCTTTCACCTTCGAGACGGTCTCGTAAAGACGATCAAGATCGGCCAATTGGGCAACGTCTCCTTGAACTCCAGAAACGTTGCTGCCGATTGCCTTCACGGCCTCGTCGAGTTCCTTCGAACGACGGCCCGTGATGAAAACATAGGCGCCCTCTTGGACGAAAAGTTTTGCAGTGGCCAACCCAATCCCTTCTGTGCCGCCCGTGATGACGGCGGTCTTGCCTTCGAGGTTTTTGGTCATTCTATTTCTCTTGCGCCGTTCAGCGAAAAAGCATCGTGACGCGGTTGGTGCCTTTATTTCGCCATGCGTGGCGCGTGCCGTTTTGTACAACCACATCGCCACCCTTCAAATGCAGGGTCTCGGCCTCGTCCAGCTCGAGCCAAATCTCTCCGTCGTGTGCAACTCATCCCACGGCGAGTCCAGGACTTGACCGGAAAATGACGAACGAGGATTCGGGCGGGCCTGAAACAGCCTTCCCGCTTCGGTCTGGAGAGTGACGGAATCCGGCGCGAACGTTGTGCGTTTGTCCTGCCCGCGGAAATGCGTGGTCAACCTTTGGCGATGCAGTTCCGCTTCGATCCGGATTTGGCTGATGACGCTCTACGACAAGGATGAAGCTTCAGACCTTACACCTAAGCAAAGAACGAACCTTTCGAAAGCCTCCTGTTCCGGGCACGGCGTCCCCAAGTTCCGGTGCAGCGGCCAGCCGGTTGCGGACGGCGCAAGCCTCGTCTTTCGAGTACCAAAAAAAAGAAAGCCCGCTAGATGGCTCTTCCAGGTCGCGCGCCGATCCGAAAATACCGGCTTGGATTAAAGTAACCTTTTGCGATATCATCGCGCCAATTTCTGTAAAATAGCCCCCCTCAGAAAAGGTCGCGATGAACGGTCGAAGAGAATTGCGAAGTCCGCAGCGATTTCGAGTTCTGCTCTCGAACGGAGAGCATCCGTTGGTCACAAAGAATGCTTCGACGGAAAACGTGAGCACCAATGGTGCTCGTCTCCAAAGTGATTGGCCCTGGCAACCGGGAACCAGAGTACTTGTCCAATCCTCGCTAGGCGAATTTTGGGGCCGCGCACGAATCGTCTACTGCCACACACTTCCATCGAATACCTTCGCGCTCGGCTTGCAGTTCTTCGTGCGGACTGGCGAATGGACCATGCAGACGTGATACGGTCGTCCGAAACTATCGTTACGCCGCATTGTCTAGCGATTTCTCCTTGACGACCATACGTGGTTCTTTATGCTCGCGGAAACCGACGCCGAATCGGCACCCTCCGCGCGGGGAAGGTGGCGGCAATCTCGAACCCTGCGTCTGTTATTTCAACCTTGTGGATCGCAGATCATATTTGCAGGATGGATGCCCGATACCACACCGAATTGACGACCGCGCTGGGGACCGCGAACGGATTGAGGCGAGCAAGCGAGCCACCGCTCCTCCTTTTAAGGACTGTGCACTATTTTGCTTGCGGGGACGGTCTGGCTCACTCGAATGTCGCCTTTTTGCCCGGCTGATGCTGCGTTGGGCGCTTCTTTGCTGTTGTCCGTCAATCTGTTTCGCACTCACGTCGCTCCAGCGGCCTTTGGCTTTTTCTCCTGTTCGTCCCACGTTTTTGCGCACTTCGCGCACAACTTTAGGGTTTGTGACTTACCCGGCATCTTCCGCGTGGCTGTGGCTTGTCTTGGGCACTCACTGAACTGTGGTCCTTGTTTCGCGTCGTCCGGAAGGAAAATTTTGGACGGGCACCTGCATTACTCACTCCGCGAGGATTATACGGTTCACGAAGGACAAATAGGCAAGCATGAAGGCGAAGAAGAATTGGTCGATGGAACTAGTAGGCGTGTGTATATCGGGAGGTGGAGCCGTAATTCACGATATTCATCGAAACCCCGCATGCAATTACAGTGATTCCCGGATTGCGCCGCCGACCCTTCGGTCCACAGTAACACTGACACTTCACTTTGCGGAAGGTCACCAAGGGGGTAAGTCTGTGTGCCCCGCACCCCGGGCAGACTTGCCCCCTCCTGTCGCGTCTGGCTATAGCCGGGTTGTGGCTCGGATGCGAGTCTTTTGACTCCGGGCTTCTGCTTCGTTGCTCCGCTGCGATCCGTACCAGCTGGAACCTCCTATACCTATTCACTCGCCTTCATTTCCGTGTAAAGGCTTCAGTTTGGCAATTCTCTCCTCAGCCTCTTTGGGATCGACTTGCAGCAGTCTCCCCGCACCGCGCCAAGTGCCTCTAGTGATTATCATTTGAACGTAGGTGGTCTCCCCCGCAGCAGCCTGCCTCTTTTCCTGTCTTCTTTTATGCTCCTTCACCGCTTAGAACCTCGCCGATTGAATCCAGATCGGCGATCATTTCGGAAGGAATTTTTAGCCTTGCAGCTGCGAGATTTTCGCGAAGATGTTCGATCGAAGATGTGCCAGGGACTGCTCTATCGCTCGCTGTCGAGCGCGGCCCTCTGCCGGGCAGGCTACCGGTCGCCGGCGGGGTAGCCTTCTCGATGGTGGCCAGGTCTTCGCAGAGAGGACCACGTCGGCCGCGCCGAGCGACTCGGCCAGCTGCTCGCGGTGGCGGGCGTGACCTGCGCAACGGTCGCCCCGATGCCCTCGGCGACCTTTTCCAGCGCGTCGGCGAGCGCGAGGCTGACCTGGAGGTTCTGGCCCTGGAAGCGCGACAGCACGCCGTAGGCTGTAATACCGATCCCGAGCTCGCGGGCGGTCGGAAGGATCGCCGGCTTCCGCTTTGTCCTGATGGACACTCGATTGCTGGCCCAAAGACAGTGAGTGCCCTGCACCAAACCTGTCCCTCACGCCAGTAGTTCGTGAGTCTTCGTCTGTCTACCATCCCGCAGGCAATTTCAGCTGTTGCCAAAAACTTCGGGCGCTTTTGGATCAGCGACATCAGCGGCTCCCTACCCCGCTTCTGACTGCTCGCTGGCAGAGGAAAAGAGAGTGAAGAAAAGTCAGAGATCGATCCGGATATCTGTGCAGGCCGTGGCGCAAGCGATGGCAATAGAGCGGCCCCGGGAAAAACGGGTTGTTTGGCAGGGCTGGGCATCGTTCGCCATGCTGGCCCTGGCGCCGCTCTTGTTGCTCAGCGGTTGCACCGGATCTGTTGCTAGCCTGAACAGCGCGAATCCGGCTCCGGTTCCGCCGGCGATCACGACGCAGCCTAACAACCAAACGGTCGTTGCGGGGCAGGCGGCAACGTTCATGGTGGTGGCTAGCGGCACAGCGCCGATGAGTTACCAGTGGCAGAAGAACGGTGCGAATATCGTCGGGGCGACCTCTTCGAGCTACACTACGCCGGCCACCGCGACTGCTGACAGCGGATCGACCTTCGACGTGGTACTGAGCAACTCGGCAGGGTCAGTCACTAGCAGTGCCGCGACGCTGACCGTGAATGCGCCTGCGGTTGCGCCGACGATCACCACGCAACCGGCAAATCAAACCGTGACAGGAGGACAGCCGGCCACCTTCAGCGTCGTGGCGACTGGCACCGCGCCGTTGAGCTATCAATGGCAGAAGAACGGCGCGAACATCGCAGGCGCGACTTCTGCCAGCTACACGACGCCAGCAACCGCGACGGCTGACAACGGCTCGACGTTCGATGTAGTGGTGAGCAATTCTGCGGGTTCAGTAACGAGCAACACCGCCACGCTGACCGTAAATGCATCGACGGTGATGCCGACGATCACAACCGGACCTGCCAGTCAGACCGTGACACCAGGACAGTCAGCGACATTTTCAGTGGTCGCCGCAGGCACAGCTCCCCTGAACTACCAATGGGCGAAGAATGGTGCCACGATTTCCGGCGCAACTTTTTCGAGCTTTACCACTCCCGTCACGACGGCATCGGACAACGGGTCACAATTCACCGTGGTGGTCAGCAACTCCTCCGGCAGCGTGACCAGCAGCCCGGCGACACTCACCGTCAACAGCGGCGGGCTTGCGAGCGACTGCACCATCTTCGCTTCGTCGTCGGGTAATGATGCGAACTCCGGCACGAGCGCGACGGCGCCAAAAACCTTCAACGGCGCGGCCGCTGCGACTCAGCCGGGTTCGGTCGTGTGCCTGCTCGCGGGAACCTACAACCTCAGCTCTTCATTCAATCCTCCTACAAACGGGAGCCCATCCGCATGGATTGTCTACAAAAGCTACGGAGATGGCGCTGTGAACTTTGTGTGGACGGGAGCTGCGGACGCGTCGCCGATGTTCCGCTTGGGTGCCGGCGGCACCACGTTTCCTACCGGGCCATCCTATTTAGAATTTCGCGGACTGAACTTTGATGGGGGAGGCAATGCCGGCGACGCCCTCTTCTGCCGCGGTGGCCATCACCTGCGCGTCATCGGAAACTCTATGAGCAATACGGGGGGTTCTGGGGTCGGCACCAGAGATTGCGATTACCTCACTGCCGATCACAACACCGTCTACCACAATGGCTACATGCCGGCGTCCACAAGCGTGCCGCAGTGGTACGGTTGGACCAGCGGTATCTCGTTCAACAGCGATCAATGGTTCGACACTTACCCGGGCTTCCACAACGTGATCGCGAACAACATCGTGGTCGGGGAATACGACAGCTCGACCAATCACACCGACGGCAACGGCATCATTCTAGACCTTAGCAACGGATCCTATTCGGCAAGCACCGCGAACACACCTCCGGCGCTGATCATCAACAACGTTGTGTACGGCAACGGCGGGAGATGCATCGAGGCTTTTGTTGTGACAAACTTCTGGATCGTGAACAACACCTGCTACAAGAATAATTTGGACGCAACACTGGGGAACGCGGCTTCGTTGACGACCAACAACTCGAAGAACGGGTACTTCATCAACAACATCGCGGTGGCATGGGATACGGCCAATCCTACCTATTCCGCGGAAGGAACGAATGCGACCATCAGCGATTATGGCAATCTGTACTACGGAAGCCCGCTGAATTTCACACCCAATGCTTCCGCACAGTTCGTGCAGGCTGATCCCTTGTTCGTGAATCCACCAGTTTTGACAGGTGGACAGTATGCTACCGCGCTAGCACCATCGCTACTGGGGCCAGGTTTAACGGTGCTAACGACGAGCCCGGCAATAGGCGCGGGAATCGACCCCACGACGCTGCCGAACCTGCCTGCAGAAATCGTCAACGATCTGAGGACGTACGTCTATACGGACATCAATGGGAAGGCGCGGCCGCAGGGAGGGAGTTTCGATTTGGGGGCGTACCAACACTAGAGAGCGAGCGCGCGGCGCGAACTTCTTCGATCGTATTCGCGTGCTCTTGAATGACTTCGAGATTTGCGAAGCTCTCCGGTGCGAGCGGGCTCATCAGGAGCCCTTTCACAAAACCTTCTGCCATAAGCAGCCAGTTGAAGATCGCCACAAGACCATGCACAAGACTGCGCTTTCGGAAGGAGATAGCGGTACGTGTCAGAAAGAGCCACAAACTCCAAATCTTCAGCCAGATAGAATCTGGTGCGGCCAGGCTCGCTAAAAGAGTGCCGAGCGTGGCGACCGACCACAACGCCGCTGTGGGACCCCACCATCGTTCCTTCAGCCAGGACCAAAGGAGTTTGCTTGTTAGGCGACCGCGAGCGCCTTGGCCGATTCCGAGAAGGAAATTGCGGCGCCGGCGACTCAATATCGTGGAGAAGGCAACGGGCGCATCGTTGTAATGACGCACAATCGGATAGTCGAGCTCGAGGAACCGACAGCCTGCCGGACGAATGCGCAGTCCAAGCTCAGGCTCCTCATCGGAGCAGACGTAAGGATTAAACATACCAACTTGCTCTAGAACGGAGCCCAATACAATGCCGCGCCACGACCTCCGGAAGAACCCCACCGCACCTCTATTGGGATTTCCGGCAGATTTTTGAGAAGCGGTGGTGTGGGCTCTTCTGCGACCGCTGAAGTGGGAAGGTTAATCACACGTCCCGTCACCGCGCCAGCGAGCGGGTTCTTTTCGAGTGCGCGAAGCGCCCGTGGGAGCCCTCCCGGAACCAGGCGCGTCTCGCCATCCAGAAACAGGATGTACTCGCCTTTCGCGTGTTGGTAACCCACGTATCGACCGATCGCAGGGGAGTGGCTGCCCCCCCTCGCAGACGCAAGATGCTGACAGGATAGCACCGCGCCAGCTCAACGGTTTCATCCGCTGAAGCTGAGTCGACCAATGTGACCTCCGTCGACGAAAGGCGCGATATGGCTTCCAGCACCGATTCGATCAGGCGGGTAGCATTCCACGCCTGATTTTTCGTGATCAATACGACCGACAATTCGGTCATGAATGTATCTCTTCCTGCCGCGCGGTGGCACCTGACCACGTGTAGACAAATCGGGTCTTGAATTCGCGGATGCTTCCGCAGGCCAAGATCCCCAGGACGAGTAGCACAAGGCCGTAGAGCAGCGTGGCGAAAATGCCCGTCAGAATGCTTCTCTGAGTTGCGGCCAACCCGAGATAAGTCGCCATGCATGCTGCCGCGACCGCAGGTTTCCAGATAATCTTGCCGAGCGGGATCCCGGATAGCAGTCGCGAAACAGGGACGTAGTGCTGAATGCTGCCGGCCAGTTTGTTAAGGACCAACGTGATCGCTGCGCCGCGAAGACCGAAGAACTTGATTAGCGGCCATCCCGCGAGCAGGTTGACGATCGTGCAGACCACCACAATTCGCAGAGTGACCTTTTCGCGATGGGTCGCCAGGAGAACTTGGCCGAGCACTTGACTGAACACCTGCAGCAGTAACGCCCAAGCGATGATGCACAACACGGGCGCTGCCTCGTGAAAGGCGGGATTCTTGTAAAAGAGCGACAAGACCCATCGGCCAAAGAAGAGAAATCCGGCGACCACGGGCATTGCCAACATGAGCAGCAATTCAATGGCTGGGACTGCAATGCGCTTGAGGTTTTGCAGACCGGGCTCAACTCTCTGGCACATCAACGGGAAAATGGTTCGCGCCAAGCTTTGAAACACCAAATTAAGCGGGACCATCACCTGGCAAGCGGCGCCGAACAAGCCCACTTGCGCCACCGAGCCGAGCTTGGAGAGAAAAAGGGCGATGGTGCTCCCCTCGATCGCCAGCGTCCCGTCGATTCCCAGAAAGGTGACTGCCGAACGAACGGTGCGTAGCGAAAACGAGAGACTCAAGGGTGCCGGCGGCGCGGGGAAACGCCGCAGAACAAACCAAGTCTCGACCATAGCTACAATCAGAAATGCAGATACCAGGACGCCGACAACCGCGTACAGACCGTGGTTTCGCGAGAGCAGCAGGAACGCCAGCATCATCTTGCCCAGATTCATCGGCACATTGACCCAAGCGATCCAGCGCATGCGTTCCCATGCTTGAAAAATGCCTTCGCAAACGGCGGAAATTGCGGCTGGAAACAACCCCAGGGAAAGAAGAATAATCACGAGATTCGTGGAGCGCGAATAGCGCATCAGGCTAAGGAATAGCAGTAGCGCGCTTACTGAGACAAGCGAAGACACTGCCAAAATCGCGCAGGAGTTAAGGAAATAGAGGCGCGTAAGGGAGCGGTCATTCGTGACTTCGCGAATGACGAAGACCTTCAGGCCCGCAGTCGCGAAAATCTGGAACATGTAAAACAGCGAAAACGCCAGCGTAAGCTGACCGAACTCTTGCGCGCCGAGGTGCCGAGCGACCATCGCGTAAATAACGAAACTTGTTGCCCGATTCAGGACATCGCTCGTGAGAAGGGACAGAGCGTCCCCGCCGACTTTCCGCAGACTGAATATCATCGCTATTGATCCCTTTCGCCCGTCGAATTCGGGGGACCTACCACTGGTTGTGCGGTTGCGCGAGGAATGCGAAGAGTGCTTGAAGAGGCTCTTAGAGGAAATTCGCCAGCAGCGAAATCCGAGGCAGCGCTGATGGAGCGCGATCTCAGGCGCCCCGGCGACGGAGCTGTTTGAGGGCCTCGCCGCAAAGCGCCATGGCCCGAGTGACACAAGGGTATAGATCGTCGGAGGCGTAGAACGCCGCTTCCTCGACGCCGCGAAAGGAAG
>WNGO01003613.1_pt1 | contig 18003 bp, 13 predicted proteins | sample 5400511 | NCBI WGS metagenome assembly WNGO01 (sample SAMN13153380, study PRJNA577476) | soil metagenome | isolation source: 20 cm soil or saprolite under Garry oak tree replicate 2 | place: USA:California | collected 2016-06-15 | reverse complement strand
ACCAGCTCCATCCCCTCCGGTAGCTGGGTGGTGGCGCATCAGTCCACGCCAGGTCTGGCGCCGGGTCCTGACGTGGGCCGACGGGCCGACGACCTCCCCGGGCTGCCCGGGCAGGCACTTCCCCCACCCTTGATCCAGGCGCCCCTGCGCGGGTGCGATGCGTCCGTACAGGTCAAAGGCGTCTTCGACGGCGCGACGGTGACGATCGAGCGTCGCTCCGGGACCGTTGATTCAGCGGGTTTCGATCGCGGCGCGCTGCGCTTCGTCCTGTCGCGGCCCCTCGATCAGGACGATGAGCTGAGTATCCACCAGGAGGTTGACGTCCGCTGCGAACGACAGCAGGTCACGTCCGACCCTATCACCGTCGGCAAGCTGGAGCCAGTCGACGCGCCCCACGTGGAATCGCCGCTGTGCGCGGGCGCGACCGTAGTGCTGGTGACCGGACTGCGGCCCGGCGCGACTGTCCACTTGGCCGCGAATCAGCAGGTGTACGACGGCGCTGCCCCACCGGAACAGACCTGGCTGGAGTGCCGGGTGCCGCCGCTGACCGGCGACCCGGTGAGCGCTACGCAGGAGGTGTGTGGCGTCACGAGCGCTCCCGCAGTTCCGGTGACCGTGGATCCGCATGAGGACAACGTGCCGGCGCCGCAGGTGCTCGGACCGCTGTTTTCGTGCACCGGTTCGGTGAGCGTGACGAACGCCCACCGTGGCGCGATGCTGCAGGTCTTCGCGCGCAGCCCACTCGGCGATATCGCCATCAGCGACCAGGTGCTCGCCCGGCACACGAATGTGGTGATCGGCGTGACACCGTTGCTCATCGAAGGCACCCGCGTATTCGTGCGCCAATGGGCGTGCAGCGATACTAGCGTGGACTCTGTCGACTATCCGGTTGTGGCGCATCAGGAGCCGCGACCGGTGGAGGTGCTCGGGCCCATCATTGAGGGGGATCGCACAGTAGGAGTGCGAGCTGCCGTGCCAGGTGCTGTGGTGGAGGTCTACGCGATCGCGGGCAAGGGTAGCGCGCTGGAGTTCCTCGGCTCGGCCGGCGCGGACGCGCTGCATCTGGTGACGGTCGTAGACCTCAATCGGCCACTCGTCGTGGATGAGAGAATCGCCGCCCTGGAGCGCCTTTGCGGACGAATGTCAAGCCTGCAGATTTGGGTCGTGGTGCAAGGCGCGTCGAAGTTCGGGCCCTGCCCGTTCTATGTCGTCGGCCACAATCCCAACACCGCGGCCGAGGCCACCGACGACGTAAATAACGGCGCCAACGGGTTGGAGCCGGACGTGCAGGTATATGAGGACAATCCTAACCTACTCTGCATCAGCCACGGCACTGGTGAGCCATCCGCATCCAAACTCGTGGATTACCTCGACGCGGTGCACCAATTGGCACTCGACAACCCACAGCTCGCGCTCGTCGTCTTCGACTGCAAGTCTGAAGTGACCTCACCCGATCATGGCTTCGAGCTGTTGATGGCGATCCGCCAACACCTGACCTTCGACAATGATCTCAACGTCATCATCTCCATCGCCAACCGCGATAACAACCAGGCCGCTTTCTTTGACCGCATCGTGGACATCCTCGGTCCACGCGAGGGCCTCATGATCGACGCTGAGAATGACCCCGGCGCTGTGGCCAACTACTTCACCAGCCGCGGTGTGGAGCATCAAGGCTACGGCAACGGAATCAGCTTTGTCAACTTCGTGCTCGGGCCGTATTACCGCTATACGCTGGAGGCCGCGTGCGGGATCCGCGCGCAGTCCGACCGTCCCAAGTTCATCTACGTATGGACGGTGAACGTTCACGACGAGCTGCGCGAGTACATCCGCATCGGAGTGGACGGCGCGATCACCGACGACGTCGCCGATCTGCGCTCCATCGCAGCTGAGGCGGAATTCAATCCGCTGATCCGGCTGGCCGCTCGAGCCGACAATCCGTTCCAACCAGCTAACTTCGGCTACGGCCTGCATATCCACACCGGCGACAAGTGGATGGCCGGCACTGACGCAAACGTAACCTTCACGCTGAACGGATCATCCGGATCGGCGAGCAAGACGGTGAACACCGAGCTTATCAAGCGTATGGAGAGTGACGACTGGAACTGGGTGACGATACCGACCGACGACCTCGGGACTCTGCAGTCGATAACCGTGCAGCGCGACAACAACGGCAACGGTCCCGACTGGTTCCTCGACCGTATCGAGGTGCGCAGCGCTCGGTTCGGTACGGGTGGGTTGGCCGTGTTCAATCGCTGGATTGACAACACTTCCCCGTTCACCGAACCGCTCATATGACGTGATAGTGGTCGAGGTGTGCGACGAATTTCATGCTAAGCATTTGATGATTTCAAGCTTGAGTAAGCAGTGTTATTGACTTCGCCACCAGTACCAAATGTGAGTATAAGCCCAAAAAGGGACCCACCCACAATACCTGTACTCTCTTTCACGCTTCCATCTGCATTACCCTCCTTGTGTTCTCTCATGGTTAGGGCATGGACACGTAACGATAACTAACAAGATGTGTCGATGGCAAAAAGGCTCACTTCCTGAAAAAACGCTCTTCGTCCTCATCTCGAAGGGCACAGTTATTAATGCCCTGAAACTCTGTCCAAACGTTTCACTCCTGTACCAGAACAGTGCCTCCTCGCTTTCTCAGCTTCATCTCAGTGTGCTCAGGTTCAACTCAGAGAGCTGGGCTATACTTCTGCGTAGTACGTTAAAACAGAGGCGTTGGCAACTGCTTCCTCAAAAGCCCAGAGAAACTGAGAGGAGGAACCTTCCTTTCAGCGGGAGCAACAGCTCTCGTCTTATTCTTGTTGTGCAGCAGGAGTTGTTTGCCAAAGATCCTGCTGTTATATCTTCTTTTGGAAAAGTCTCCCGATAGTTTGTCGTTTTCACGGAATACTACAGTTGAGCGCACCCGTGCACAGGAGAAAGGAAGAGCTGGCATGTCTGGAGAACAGAACAAGGCCCTGGCTAGCCGTGCTGTTGAAGAGTTCCTTACTCCAGGACCCATCGACCGAGCAGATGCGTTCTTCAGCACTGACTCCGTCAAGCACGTCCCTTCCCCCCCTGGATTTCCGACTGGTCTGGTGGGCTTCAAACAGTCCTTCACCTTCTTCCGCCAGGCTTTTCCGGATCTCCATTCCACGGTTGAGGACACGATTTCCGAAGGAGACTGATCATGTCTACACCTACTGCGACACCGCAACCCGCTCCCCACTCCGCACTCCGGAGTCTGGTGGCCCGCCATCCGGTGGCGGCCTTCCTGGTCATGGTCTATGCCGTGAACATCGCGATCGTTTTGCCACCGGTTCTGACACGGAATGACATCTGGCCATTCGATCAGGCCCTCTCTGCCCCGCTCGGCCATATCTTCGGGTCGGCGGTACCGGCCTTCCTCGTGGTGGGGGCCATGCACGGCCGGGCCGGCGTGCGCGACCTGGCGCGTCGGTGCCTCCGGTGGCGCGTCGGTGCCCGCTGGTACCTCTTCGCGCTGCTCAGCGTGCCCATCGGGGTGGTAGTGTGCGCGAGCGCACTCTTTGGGCTGGCACCTCTGCACGCGCTGCTGGACCAGTGGCCGCTGCTGTTCACGGTGGTGGTGCCACAGCTCCTGCTTTTTATCGTCTTCTCCAATGGTCCTGAGGAGATCGGCTGGATGGGGTTCTTGCAGGATAGGCTGCAAGAGCGGCACGGGCCGTTGAAGGCCAGCGTCATCGTCACGCTCCCCTTTGCGCTGTATCATCTGCCAGGCTTGATGGTCGACGAAGGATTAAGCCTCGCACAGCTCCCCCTCGCCCTCGGCTTGTTGGGCGCTTTGGCGATCCTTCAGCTGTTCGGACGGATCGTCATGATGTGGCTCTACAACAACACCAATCGCAGTGTGCTACTGGTGGGGATGTTCCACTCGAGCTTTGACGCAACGACTGCAAAGTTTGGCCTCACATTCATTCCAGACTATACTACTGGAGTTGTCACCTATTTAGCCAGCGGTGTCGTCGCTGTGACCGCCGTGCTCGTCGTTGTCTTCACCAGGGGCCGTCTCTCGTACAAACCGATCCTGGCATCGCCATCAGAAGAGGCACCGCACCCACCAGATGCGCCTCTAACCCAAGCCTGAACCCCTGCTGTTCCGATGGTTGCACCCTCTTTAGCTAGCAAGCAGTATTCCCCAAATGTGAGGAAGATTCTGAAAAGTTTGCCACACCACCTTGTGTTCTCTCAAAATGTTAGCCAAAAAGTCACTTGATTCCCTCCACTGTATTTTCAAAGCATGATATACTGATCGATGGACATTCATCGTTTATTTGACAGGGTAAGACACGCTTCTCCTGACCGACACTTCAGAAAGGAAACGAAAGGAGTACTTTATGAGAAAAATTATCGTCCTAACTTTTCTTACGCTTGATGGCGTAATGCAAGCACCTGGAGGACCAGGTGAAGACGACAGTGGTGGCTTTACGTATGGAGGATGGACAGTTCCGTACTTTGATGAATTTCTTGGCAAGGTAATGACTGAGCAAATGAGCAAGCCTTTTGATCTGTTATTAGGGAGAAAAACATTTGAGATATTTGCATCTTATTGGCCATATCATGAAGATGAAGGATCTGGCATCAACAATGCAACAAAGTATGTTGTTTCGAATACGCTTACAACGCATGAGTGGAAAAAGTCAGTCTTCTTAAAGGGCAACGTTGTAGATGAAATGAAGAAGCTCAAACAACAAGATGGTCCTGACTTACAAGTGCATGGTAGCTGGAATTTAATCCAAACACTTATGGAACATGATGTAGTCGACGAATTTTGGCTTAAGATATTTCCTGTGACACTCGGTATGGGAAAACGCTTGTTTGATACAGGTACTTTTCCGGCTTCCTATACACTGGTTGAATCTAAAACCTCACCACTTGGAGTTATTATTGCTACATTCAAACGTGCGGGAGAAGTCAAAACAGGATCATTTGCCTAACCGTTCACGATGAAGCAACAACACTAGTGAAGCTGATCTGGGGTTCGCGCCCAGAGGCATCCTTCACTTCGGGGGTCATGCTCATGACCATCTTCCCTTGAAGCGTGCAAAAATCGCGTGTCTCTTTCCCCAACCAGAAGCCGCGTCTACCTGAGATGTGCCAGAAATGCGATCTGTTTCAAGCATTTCTTGGCGCATCTCTCAGATATCTTGGCGCATGAGTTGCGGGGGTCTGACGAAAAAAGGTTCCTTGCAGTGCCGCGCCATAGTATGGTTCTTACGCAACCTCGCTGATCAAGATGGTAATTTCGATGAAGAGTGAGCAGGTTTTGGCGTGAAGGGTGGGATTTTGGCGCAAAGGTTGAGCAGCTCAACCATTGGTCGCTTGAGAAACCGCCGTCTTTCGCGGTTCACGATTCTCGACAAGTGTAAATTCACAAGCGGAGCATACCCGAAATGCTCGCATTGTCTATGGAAATGACCAATTTTCAGCTCAATGTTTCGCGCATTTGCATGAGCTGTCCGAACCTTCGACCCATGTTTCGATGTTGGTGGGGTTGGACACAACGAGTAAAAGCGGTACGACTGCACACCCGAATTGATAAAAACGATATGCGACCATCCGCCTCTGGAGCGCCTTTTCAGATGGTCAATAGCTGTGCTGCTCAACCTTCGCGCTGAAAAGTGCTCAACATTCACGCTTTTTACCACCACCCTCGCCTCATCGGGCAGGGCCAAGAGCGTGTTGCCATACTTCACCACTTTCAGCACTGGCTTCGTTTCAGGGCTGGCCGGTGTGCCAGCGTTATGCAAGAGGCCGGCGACATACTCAGCCCAGTTGCGATCATCGGCGCGTAAGACTTCGTACCAGCGAGGCTGGCCGCTTGGCTTCAGCGGAGCCTGATACATGAATATCGAAAACGGGAATCGGAAAGAATAACTCATGTTAGATTGAACGTTCTAGTGGCTCACTCTTGCTTGGCCCACCACTACGTAACCTTACCTAGCGATGGGCCAGTTAGTGACTTCTCCGGTGAAACGGCATAGGAAAATGGATGCATGATTGCTTTCCCATAAGGATATCCCCCAGGCTCAACGACATAATACTGACATCCACTCATAAATCGAAGGCGATGAAATTGCCTCCGGTTCACCTGCGACTTCGGCTCTCAAAGGAGTGATTTCCCCACGGAGCCAGACAAGTCACTTGACTGATTTATGAGTGGAAGTAGCATAATACTCTTGACAAGTTTGAAATATCATGTTAATATAATTGCTAAATAAAAGTATATTGCCATAAAAATCATTGAGATTGATGTCGGTATCGTTTTAGATGTAGTAAAGGATACCGTAGTGGTTCGCTATTTTGATCTTGCACAGTGACGTGCAGTGCTGGGGTTCATGATCTTTCTCTATGATATGCTAAGCAATAGCTGGAAGCGTTTTGGGCAGAACCGGTTTTGTTCACCTAACGAAATGACGGTGCTTGGTGTTTTGGTCTGCTCTACACCCTAGATGGTGAAGGAAATTGCGGTGTTGCCGTGTATGGACACGAGTGAACTTGCATACCTGTTTGACAGTCTGGAAAAGAACGGTTATGCAACACGAACACTGATCCTTGCAATTGGCCGACGCGTACTGACTACAGGAGTGGTCTCTTTTTTGCTCGTGTATTCTTTCAAGTTAGTATTATTTCAATTATGACATAATTATATTTTGAATGAAAAAGAAGTGGTAGAGTGAAGCGCAACTCTGGGCTTAGTACAGCAATGAAGGAGGTAATTATGCTCCATGACAAGATCGCGCTCGTTACAGGTGCAATCTCTGGAATCGGGAGAGCCATCACGATTTGACTTCCCAGCAGGCCGCGCGGCCCGTCGTCTATCTCGCAAGCTCGCCTGAGGTAGACGGCGTAATCGGGACGTACTTTGCCAACAGCAAGTCAAAGGTATCCATGTCAATTTGATATGATCAAGTGCTGCAAGAGCGCGTGTGGACCAAAAGTGCGGCGTTGATCAACCTGGCGGCGAGCATTCCACTGGACGTCGCCATGCGTCCGGCATAAAGCATTCAAGGAGGTACACAGCATGAAGAATCGAAAGGAACCGTTTGAAGCGCCCAAGCAATCACCTAGCAAGCTAACGCGCCGGGATGCCCTCACCGCCACCCTTGGTGTGATCGGGCTGACCGCATGGGGGGTCGTCGGGGGATTTTTCTCTAAGATAGCGTTTCCGCAACCCCTCGTTTTTGAATTTCCCGACAAGGTTGCGGCGCAGGGGATCCGGTTAGTGCCGACACCAGCCTGTCCCGATGACCATGAAGAGCCAACTCATGCCTTTGAAGAGGGGCCATTCTACACTCCCAATTCGCCGCTCAAGACCAACTTCCGGCTGCCCGGCCACACAGGACGTGAGCTTGTGGTACGTGGCCGCGTTCTTGACACACACTGCAGGCCGATCGCGGGTGCAGTGCTCGATTTTTGGCAGGTGAACGAGCACGGCGTGTATGACAACATCGGCTATAACTACCGTGGTCACCAATTCACCCAAGCCGATGGCTCATATGAACTTCTAACACTGTTGCCGGTGCCCTACGTCTTCGCAGGTCTGTGGCGTGCTGCCCATATTCACGTCAAGACACAAGGGCCGAACACGCGTCTGCTAACGTCACAAATATTTTTTGACAATGACCCTCAGGGCAACGCGCGTGCGTTCGACTTCGATCATGCTTTGCTAGCGAAAATACGCACATTGCCCGATGGGTCGGCGGAGACGGTGTACAACTTTGTGATGGAGGCAGTATGACAACGATACGTTCCCCGCGCTGGATTCGAATCATTAGCGCAACGATTGGCTGCGCCGCGCTTGTGTTGAGTGGCATCTGTTTCTTCGCCCCTCATCTCCTGTTTGGACTCGATGTGTACCGTACGTTGACGCGCCTTTCCCTCGGCCTGCTGGGCGCGTTGGCGGCTGGCTTGGGCATCACGGCGGTAGTGGCCGCAGCTGAGGGTGACCCGGTGGTGTTACGAACGGTGGTACTGGCGATGTTTATCGCGTCGGCGCTGACTCCACCGATCATCATCTACAACATCGGCGCCTTCGATCAGATGGACACCTCAGGAGTGCAGGCCTTCAGCGTTGCCGGAGTCGTGATCCTTGGCGTGAGCCTTCCATTGCTGTTGAGCCTACTGGTGTTGCAGCGGCTGCGGCAGGCGGCGAAGGTTGAAGCCGCTCCTGCGGGACGACAAGTGGCCAGGACCGTTCAGTCGGACATATCTGACAATCCTTCGTCGAGCATTTCATCGTGACAACCTCATTGGTTTGGTTGTCACGAGCAGGAGTTGGACTCCTGCTCGTATGACCCTTAGGGGGTCACTGTATCAATACGGGACAAACATACGGTAAGGACCTTTACCATCTTCATAATGAGCGCTTTTGCTGTAAAAAGAGAGAGAAGGGGCCTTTCAGAGATGGACTCATGAGTCCCGACGCTTTCATTCCCTCAACCGGATCGCGCCTCCGAAGACGATTTGCAGCTTAGCGTATGTTTCTCCCAATTTGCTATTGTGACCCCCTTAGGCGATTTCGCTTGCTGAGCTTGCTAGTCGACAGGATATCCTCCAGCGCTATGGCATTAGTCCCTGACCCTTATATCAGAATACCAGTTCAGGTAAAGTGCTCTTGACAGATTTAAATTATCATATTACAATAATATATTATTGAAAATAGTGTGCGACCAGTGTTTCGCGAGATCATCCCACGAGGGAGCAGATGAACTGGTAGAGAAGGAGTCTTTATGGATAACGATCTTGAGTCATCGCAGACGCGTGCTGTCCTTGACTTTATGCTTTTCCTGAGTGACACGTTAAGCCAAAGATCGAAGCTGTTTGAGCAGGAGACCTTGTGCTCTCCTGACGAGGTAAGCGTGATCTCTCTCCTTACCCGGCGCGGGCCTATGATGGTGAAGCAAATCGCCGAGGGGATGGCTGGAATAGATCCCAGTAAACTGACACGTATTCTTGATAGCTTGGAAGAGCATGGATATGCGACTCGTACCCTTAATCGTGAAGATCGACGGAGCTTTCTTGTCACTCCTACCGAGCGAGGGAGGCGACTTCTTGACGTCTTTACCGGACAACTCGGGGACCTTGCACAGGATCTGCTCGCTGCACTCACACCAGTGGAACGATTGATCCTCGTCGAATTGTTTACCAAAGTCCAGGCAAATTGGAATCAGAGACAGGATGCGTAGTCCTTTCTCGAGAAAGCATCAGCATTTGTGTAGAACGCCATCCTCTTTTTTTGTTTATTTTTATTTTCATTTTGATAAGAAAGCAAAATGAAACTATACAAAAGAGTTGCTTGGAAGTAGTCATATGGCGTGGCAGGTTCGCGTTGCGTGGATTGATCAGCTTACCCGTCACAGTTGAAGCGTCCAAGAGGGAGTTGAAGAAGTCAGAACTTTTTGGAGAAACGGAAACCACTCTTACTCGCGAGAAATAGCATGTCAACACCCGTGAGCCAAAGAAAGGAACACGCATGATCCAGAGAAACGGAGTTTTCCTCGTCACAGGCGCAAGTGCTGGCCTGGGAAAAGCTATTACCACTGGCCTCGCTCGACAGGGCGCAACCGTCGTGATGGTCTCTCGGAACCGTCAGAAAGGCGAGGAGACCCTGTCCGAAATTGCGGGGGTGACAGGCAATCCCTCCCTCGATCTCCTGGTGGCCGATCTTTCCTCGCAACAAGCGATCCGCCAACTCGCCCAGGAATTTCAGCAGCGCTATTCTCGCCTCCACATCTTAGTGAACAACGCGGGTGCTCATATGCAACAGCGCCAGCTGAGTGTTGATGGGATAGAGATGAATCTGGCCATTAATCATCTCTCGGCCTTTCTCCTCACCAATTTGCTCGTGGATACCATGCGCGCTAGTGCCCCAGCACGGATCGTCAATGTGGCGTCCAATGCCATGACCCGTTCGGTGAACCTGGATGATCTGCAGANNNNTGCCGTGTACGGGCAGGCCAAGCTGGCGATGGCGCTCTGCACCTATGCACTGGCTCGCAGGCTCACAGGCACGGGCGTCACGGCGAATGCCTTGCATCCAGGCTTGACGGCCACCAACATCGTTGATGCCGTGGCACCGCCGATCGCACGTCCTTTTCTCGGCATCATCAAACGCTTCCTCCAGACCCCGGAGCAAGGAGCGCAGACCGCGCTCTATCTGGCAACGTCGCCAGAGGTGGAAGGCGTCACCGGACAGTACTTTGTCCGCAGCAAGCAGGGGCGATCCGTCCCCAATTCTTATGATGAGGCGTTGCAAGAGCGGGTCTGGACCATGAGTGCGGACCTGGTTGGTCTGGAGCGTGCAGTGTCACCTCGTTCTTGATCGTGAGACACGAGGGAACAGCTCTTTTAGTTGTGTCTATGTATGACCAAACAGTAACAAATGCTATCGGTAGCTGCCTGGAAAAGGAGGAATCTCCCATGGCGAACAGACCGGCCATATTGGCCGAAGGACTCCACAAACATTATGGAAAAACGCATGCCCTGGCAGGGCTCGATCTGGTCGCTGAGCAGGGGAGCGTCCTCGCCCTGCTCGGCCCTAATGGCGCTGGCAAGACCACCGCCGTGCGTATCTTGACGACGCTCCTGCGTCCCGACTCCGGGCGAGCAGAGGTGGCCGGGCTCGATGTCGTCAAAAACGCCGACGCGCTCCGTGCGCATATTGGCCTGGCTGGCCAATATGCTGCCGTCGATGAGAACCTCACCGGGTACGAAAACCTGGTGATGTTTGGGCAACTCTATCATCTGTCAGGGAGCGTGGCACGGCAACGGGCCGATCAACTCCTGGCAGACTTTGACCTGGTTGATGCTGGCGCACGCACGGTCAAGACCTACTCGGGAGGCATGCGCCGGCGCCTGGATTTAGCGGCGAGCTTGATCATCGCGCCTCCGGTGCTCTTTCTGGATGAGCCGACCACCGGGCTGGATCCACGCGGCCGCCTGGCGATGTGGGAGGTCATCAGAACACTCACCGCTTCCGGGACCACGGCCTTACTCACCACCCAATACCTGGAGGAAGCCGATCAACTCGCCGACCAGATCGCTGTCGTGGATCATGGGCATGTGATTGCCAACGGCACCGCCGATGAACTGAAGGCCCAGGTCGGTGACGAGCGCATCGAGCTCACGCTGGCGCAGGGGGGTGACCTGGCTGCCGCTGCACAGGCGCTGCGTCCCTACAGTTCAGGCGAACTCCAGGTTGACGCGGAGCGCCGCCAGCTCGTTGTGCCGGTGAGACACGGGGCGCACCAGCTCGTTGCCATCGTGCGCGATCTCGATGCGGCGCAGATTCCCCTGGACGACCTGGCCCTGCGCCAGCCCACCCTGGATGATGTTTTTCTCACGCTGACCGGGCGCGAGGCTTCGGAAACAGAGCTGCCCGCTGAGATCGCAGACAGCCAACCTCTGGTAAGGAGTACACGATGAACAGCAGTACCTTGCACACGACCCATACCCTCTTGCCGCTGGCCCGTCCCTCGATCTATTGGACGCTCGCCGACGCGCTCGTGCTGGCCAGGCGCCAGCTGGTGCAGATCCCGCGCATCCCCGAAGAACTGCTCTTCGCGACAATCCAGCCGATCATGTTCGTCTTCCTCTTCCGTTACGTCTTTGGGGGGGCGATCGCGGTCAGTGGCACCAGCTACGTCAACTACCTGATGGCCGGCATCTTCGCTCAGACCGTCATCTTCGGCTCGACGAACACCGGTATCGGCCTGGCCACCGACCTGCAAAAAGGTCTGGTGGACCGCTTTCGCTCGCTGCCGATGGCAAGATCGGCCGTCCTCACTGGTCGCACCCTCGCTGACCTGGTACGGAGTACCTTCGTCGTGTTTGTCATGTGGATGGTCGGGCTGCTGGTCGGCTTCCAACCACAGGGCAATGTCCTCTCCTGGGTGGCGGCGGCGGGGCTTTTGCTGCTGACCAGCTTTGCCTTCTCGTGGATCTCGGCGACGGTTGGACTGGTGGTAAGCAGTGTGGAGGCAGCACAATCGGCTGGCTTCATCTGGCTCTTTCCGCTGACCTTCGCCAGTAGCGCCTTCGTGCCGACTCAGAGCATGCCCAGCTGGCTGCGTGCCTTCGCCGAGCACCAGCCGGTCTCCCTGATCGTCAACGCCGTGCGCGGGCTCTTGCTCAACCAGCCGGATGCCTCGACCATCTGGCAGGCGCTGGCCTGGTGTGTAGGTCTCCTCGTCATCTTCATTCCGCTGGCAGTCTGGGCGTATGGACGCCGCACAGCGCGCTGAGATAGGGATCGGAACGAGTAGCTTACCAAGAAAGAAGGAGGAGAAGTCATATGCATACAACTGTTCCGCCCGAAACCGGGCAAGCACAAAGTACTGAGCGCACAGTTGTGATGGATGTGCTAAACATCACCAAGAATCTGCCCCTCGGTCGCGAACGCATCGAGATCCTCAAGGGCATCAGTTTTCAGATCAGGAGTGGAGAGTTCGTCTCCATCGTTGGGCCATCCGGTTCAGGGAAAAGTACATTGCTTGGCATTATCGCCGGTCTGGATAATCCCACGACCGGGCAGGTGTTGATCGATGGCGTTGATATCACACGCATGAGCGAGGGCAAGTTGGCGGCGGTGCGCAACAGCGAGATCGGTATGGTCTTCCAGGCCTTCAACCTGATTCCCACGCTGACCGCCCAAGAAAATGTGGAAGTTCCCCTGTATGTCGGAAAGCACAAAGGCTCGCCATCCGCGCGTGCGCAAGAACTGTTGGCCCTGGTTGGTCTCACGCACCGGCTCGATCACCGACCGAACCAGCTCTCCGGTGGGGAGCAGCAGCGTGTTGCGATTGCGCGTGCGCTGGCAACCGATCCCGCTTTTGTGATTGCTGACGAGCCAACCGGCAACCTGGATGCGCGCAATGGCGAAAACGTGCTTGAGCTGATCGCCCAACTACGCACACAGACAGGGAAAACCTTCATCATCGCGACACACGACCCAGTGGTGGCCTCGCATGCCGACCGCACCATTCGTATCGTCGATGGCAAAATTACCGAGATCGAGCACTCCAACGGCAGTTTCACGTAATGACGGCGACGAAAGGAGACGCCCATGAAAGCTTCCATGTACTTCAACTATACCTCACGTTCGCTGCTCCGGGGTGGGCTGCGCACACTGCTGGCCGTGTTCTGTGTCGCCGTCGGCGTGATGGCCATTGTCGCCTTGCAACTGGTCGGCTCCATGCTACAAAACTCGCTCACCTCAAGCACGCGCGATACGAATGGCGGCGATATCGCGGTGACGGCCCAGAGCGTGCCGTTCAAAGCGAGCGACCTGTCCTACTTCGAGCAGCTCAAAAGCGAGGGCGCCATCACGAACTACACTGCTGTCATGAGCGCCAATGGCTCTTTGAGTCCGGTGGCATCTCCCGGTACAAGCGGCCCTTTGAGTCCAGTGGCATCGTCATCCCAGTCCTTCAGCGTCAATGCGGTCGACCCAAACAACTACCCGGTTGTATCGCCGCCCACATTCGTCACGCCGAGCTATGGCAGCGTCTCGAACCTGCTCACCAGGAACCAGGTGATCATCACCCAGCAGTTGAGCACCACGTTTCACCACAAGGTGGGTGACATCGTCACGGTGTATATCAAAACGCAAGCCGGTTCAGGTCAAACACTGCATGTCACGATTGCAGGGGTCGTCGCTGATTCAGGCGTATTCGCCCAATCTGGCAATCTCATGCTCATTTCGGCTCATGACGAGCAAGCCGCGGCTCCGAGTACGCCTGCATCCTATAGTACCGTCTATGTAACAACGGCAAATCAGGCACAGACTGACGCTGTGGTCAAGGCTATTAACCAGCACTTCCCGCTGGCCTCTACGCAGACGGTGGCCGGCGCGCTGCAAGCCCAGCAATCCTCAATTGACCTGATCAGCAAGTTCTTAGAGATTGCGGGTCTGCTCGCGCTGTTGATCGGTGGCGTTGGCATCGTCAATACCATGCAAGTGTTGCTTTCGCGTCGGAAGACGGAGATTGCCATGCTCAAGACAACAGGCTATCGCCGCGTGGACCTCTACGTGCTGTTTGGCCTGGAAGCGGGCCTGCTCGGCATGGTTGGCGGCATCATCGGAGCGGCAGCAGCCACTGGTGTCAGCTCCATCGTGCGCATCCTGATGCAAAATCTCGGCTTAACCGTTCCGTTCCAGCTGAATCCCTGGACGATCGCCGGTGGAGTCGCAATCGGCCTGGTGACTGCGCTGATCTTTGGCCTGATACCCATCGTGCAGGCGGCCAACATTCGCCCCTTGAATGTCATACGCGACCTGTCCGAAAGCCGGGGAGCGAGCAGTATCGCCCTGACGATTGCCTTACTGGTCGTACTCTCCGTGCTCTTCTGCGCGCTGGCGATCGTGATCCTCAAGAATGATGTGGTGCTGGGCATAGCAGCGGTCTACGGCGCCTTCGCTTTCCTGCTGGTGCTGAGCGTCTTCTTCGGCCTGGTCGTCTTCGTCGTCAGCAAACTGCCGGTGCCGGAACACTTTGATCTCAGGTACCTTGCCCTGATCCTGGTGGGTATGGCTGCATCGGTGCTGCTGTACCTGGTGCTGCCGGTGTTTGGAATCCTGCTGTTCGCTGCTTCGCTGGTGGGCATCGTTATCGTGCTGGTGCCGCGCACCTGGAAGGTCAGCACGAAGATGGCCCTGCGCAACATTGGGCGGCAACGCACACGTACGACGACGACCATGCTGGCCCTGTTCATCGGAGTCTTCACCATCGGGCTGGTGCTGGCGCTTGGGCAAGACCTACAAGCGCAGATTCGCAACGCATTTGCGCAGAACCTGACCTACAACGTTGTCACCATGACATCTGGAACAGATACGACTGCCTTGCAAGCGAGGCTTGGAACAGTTCCAGGCCTCTCGAAAGCGCGGACAGATACATTTGCGCAAATCGTGCCGACAGCCATCGATGGGCAGCCATTACAGCAAGTCTTGCCGACCGGCGATAGCCGCCAGCGAGCTATCACGTTCCTGAGTAGTATGGAGGGATACGACCTCTCACAGCCAGCACCTTCCTTGACGATTGTGCAGGGCCGTAACTTGCATGCGAGCGATGCAGGCACGACGAATGTGGTGGTCAGCGGTCTGCTGACCGCCACGGGTCCATTCCAGATGCACCTGAAACCGGGCGATACCATCATCTTTGCCAGCACAGATGGCAAGACGATGGAGTCAACGACGGTGGTTGGTATCTATGATCCCAATTCCTCCTTCAATGACCATGTAGGGAATGTGTTAGCATCGACAGAGACCGTGAGTACGCTCAGCCCGGCAACAACCGGGGTAACAACAGTCACCTATATGAAGATCGACTCCGCGCAGGTCAATACTGCGCTGAACACATTGGGGAAGCTCGTCCCGAACGCGACGGTGCAAAACCTGGCCGATATTGGTGCGTACGTTGGACAGCTCCTCAATAGCATCCTGGAGATGCTCGTGGCGATTGCCTCACTCTCGCTGATTGCCGGGGTGATCATCATCGCCAACGCCGTTGCGCTGGCGATGCTCGAGCGCAGACGTGAACTGGGAATCCTGAAAGCAGTGGGCTATACGAGTGGCACCGTCTTGAGCGAGGTGGTGATTGAGAATGGGATCGTCGGCGCGGTCGCCGCGCTCATGGCCATGTTGCTGGCAACAGGAGCGATCACCCTGCTTGGAAGGCTGTTCTTCAACCTCACCTTCAGCGTGTCACCGTTGATCGTCGTCAGCCTGATCGGTGGTTCGTCGCTGCTCGCCATGCTCATGGCGACCCTCATCGCCTGGGGTTCGGTGCGTGTTCGCCCGCTCGAGGTGCTCCGCTATGAATAAACACGAGGCCCGTCAGTGTAAATGTGCAGATACGATGAGGTGATTTTTTGCGAATTACCTGAGGTAGTCATGAAGAGGAATGTCATTAATACCATAACCTCGCCGAAATGGGCTCATGTCCACTTTTGGGGATGGATGAGCTTATTGATGAAATAGATGAGCTTTGAGAGCGTGCCAGTTGGTTCCTGGAGTTCAGGAGTCTCCCTCTTGAAGAAGGTCCTGCGGAAAAAAGGCCAGAAGCCCATCCACAAGCTGACGATGGAACAGCAGGAACCAACCCTCTTACCAGATCTCATGGAGGAAGGTGTTGCTCTCTGGTTAAACGGCGTGGAGAACGCGCTGGCGCAGAAGAGGAAATCCCGCTTTCCCATACATGGTGCGTTTCAAGAGTTTCAATTTCGTCACCTGTCCCTCGACCTGAGCGTTGTTGATGGACCAAGTGAGGCCCGCTTTCACAGCGGCTTTGTCTTTCTCCACCCCAGCGGCAAATGACTGAAGTTCTGTCAGGTCGCTGGCGGCAATGCGCTCTAACCAGGCGTCGAGTCGATATCCCTCTCTCTTGCGGACCATCTGCATGAAATCCTGAACGAGATCATACGTCCGTTTGAGGGTTGGGCTGGCTTGGCAGAACGTCGCCAGATCCTCTTGTTCGACCTCGTCCAAGCTCTTCTTGTCGCGTCCAAACAGCCAGACGGCGGTGCTAGCTGTAAAGGTGTGGAGACGATTGAGATTGAGAGAAGCCCGAACGCTCGCCTGTTTGAGCGTTTCAATATGGCGATAGACTGTCCGTTCTGATCCGGTGTAGCCTTGCTTCTGGATTTCACGCCAGAGCACCAGACCATTTTGCTCTCCCTCCTGCCACCGTTTGAGCACATAGGGAGCAAATGGATCAAAGGAACTCGGCTTCTTGCGTCGTTTTCTGGCTTCTGGAAAGGTTCCAGCGGCCAGCCACGTCCGCACGGTTCGTTCGCTCATATTGAGTTGGCCGGCGATCTCTTTTGCGGTCAAGCCCCGTGAGCGCCCCTGCATCACCTGCTCATAACGGGCCTTGCGCTCAGCTCGTCGCGTTAAACGCACTTTCTCCACATGGGCAGGCTCTTTAGGACGCCATTCTTCGATGGAGATGGTCGGTTGCCCACTCTCGTTCTGGGTTGGCTCGTCTCCTTTGCCTGCCGCTGCGATTTCGGCCTGACAGCGATCGAGAAGGAGCTGGGTTGCTTCTGCCAGGTTCTTACACACATGGAAGCGGTCGGCTACCTGAACGGCATGGGGAGCCGCTTCCGAAGCGGCTGATGCATACGCACTGGCACGATCTCGACTCACCACGGCAATCTCTGGATTATCTCGCATCCACGTGGCTGCAGTTTCCGCTTGACGATCCGGTAACAGATCAATAGGACGGTGACTCTCCAGATCGACAAGGATCGTTCCGAACCGGTAGCCGCGCCGGAAGCTAAAGTCGTCAATGCCCAGATACACGACTGACCCTCTCGCATCATCGGGCACGTCCATAATGCGGCGCAAGGTTGTGTTGCGAGAAGTCTCTATCCCTAAGCGATCAGCTAATCGGACTCCACCCTTGCCACAAGTCGCCAGGCCAATAGAGGTGATGTGCTCTCTGAGCCTGGTCGTCATGCGCGCCCATGGCTTGGCCAGATCTGGAAGGCGCTCGGTAAACACTTTACGCTCACAGTCGGGGTTGCGGCAAAAGAATTTGCGCACCGTCAGCGAAAGCTGAAGCTGGCGTCCGACACACGCAGCGTCTTTCAAGGTTCGATGGTAGTGACTATGGATGTGAGACGAAGGCTGTGAACAGAGCGGACAACAGGACTGAGGATGGGTTGAGATCACCGAGACCACCAGTCCCGTCTCCGTGATGTGGATCTGGTCAAGTTCCATTCCTTCTGGGAGGGCAAGGAGTGCTGCTTCTTTCATCATGGCCTTCCTTGACTGCATTTCCCCTATATTTGAGGTCTCTTCATTAAGAGGGAATCTCTCATGGCATGTCAAGTTCCCCACCGATAAGCTCATCTATCCCCAAAAGTGGCCATGAGCCGTTTTATGATTCAATCAACATAAAGGGCACAGGATCAAAGATTCGATAGGCAGTATTCTTCACGCTGAACGCTTCCTTTCATGACACCCAT
>WNGO01000983.1_pt1 | contig 18010 bp, 14 predicted proteins | sample 5400511 | NCBI WGS metagenome assembly WNGO01 (sample SAMN13153380, study PRJNA577476) | soil metagenome | isolation source: 20 cm soil or saprolite under Garry oak tree replicate 2 | place: USA:California | collected 2016-06-15 | reverse complement strand
CGCTGCCGCTAACGGAAAAAGCGGTAACCAAAAGCCGAACAAATCGGCCAATCGAAAGTGGCCACCAGACAAGTCAGTGCTCCATCGGGCAATTATTTCCGCGTATGAATATCCATCTTGCTCAGCGTTGGGCAGCAATAGCGCGGCGGCCAGACGACTAACGAGCGCGATGGTCCACAGAACCACCCATGTTGATGTGCGCACCGATGGGTAAAGGCTCGCTGTTGGCCCCTTCGTCATTCCGGGCGAAAGCTATGCCGCGAGCGAACTGTAGAACGGGGACCGAAGTACCTCATTGCACATTAAACAGAACCATAGCTCGGGTCGTCCTTCATTTTCTTGTTGCCTCGCGATATGCGAGCCAGGCATTCCAGGCACGCTCCCAATTCTGCTTGGCTGCCCAACCTTGTGCTTCGAGATAGCGGAAATACGCGGGGCTACTTGCTCGCTCACTGAAATGCCTGGCCGTAAGAAGCGCATCGTCGACGCGACCGTGCTCCATCTGCTCGCGATAAAGGGCATATCCAACTGCGTAGTTATCAGGCGCGGCCCGATAGCGATTCTCCAGCTCCTCTAGCGACGGCCCCACGGAAATCCGGGGCAACGCAACGGGATCGCCAAATCGCTGAATCAGTTCGTAGGCAGAACGAAAATCTTTCTTGCTGGCATTATACTTGGCGATTCCCAGCCAGGCATAACGGGTCCAATCCGGATGCTGTTGCACCAATCTGACCAGCTCTTCCAAATCACCGCGCTCCGACCACAAGACAAAGAGCGCCAGTTTCTCCGTGTCGGTCAGCGATTGTAAATTGGGGTCATTCTTCAGGAACTGCACGAGTCCGCGATGAAATGTTTCCCCGGCAACATTACTGAGGTAGGCCAGGGCCAAGTCCGGCTGACTCAGACCCACTTGCTCCAAAATTTGTGCAACCTCCGGGTTCTGCAGCGATTCGGTGTTCAGCATGCCAGAGTAAACATCCCGGCGCCGCGAGCGGGCCCGGCGCAGAGCTTCACGAAAGGCGGTTGGCGCGAGCGAAGGCTGACTCGAGAGCCAAGCATTTCCTTCGGCCAGCGGCACGTCATAAGAATTTGGCTCAAGAAAACGCGCGCGCCGGAAGTCATCGAGTGCTTGGACCGGTTGTCTCGCTCCCACCTCGGCGAGAGCGCGCACAAAGTACAATTGCCAATCGAGCGGGGCCCACGTAAACGCGCGACTCGTCAGGCTGATGGCTTGGATGAAATCGTGCTCGCGGTTGGCCACCGCCGACAATTGCTTCACGCTCGTTACTCCGACAGATCCAGGGAGCAACTTCGTGCTGCTTGCCGCAACCAACCACGACAGGCCGGCGGCAAATAAAACGACACCCAAGCCACGAAATAAAATTGGAATCGAACGGCTCGTCTTCAAATCCAGCGGCCGATGCAAGGAAAGCCCGAGCAGGAAAATCCCGGCAAAAGCTGTTCCGACCCGGTGTCCGGAAACGTCAATAATTCCGTGAATTGCGAACAAGAGCGCCGCGATAAGAGTGGCGAGCCGGTAGCGTTGATTCGTTCCTTCTTGCAACGGAAAAACCCTGCGAATGACCAAGGCAAGGCCCACGATTGCGACCGCCACGGCTGGCCATCCCACTTCGCTCCAAAGCCAAAGCCAATCGCTTTCCGGATGCAAGGCGCGCGTGTTGCCAAAAGAGGCGTTACGAAAAATGGCAAAGACTGGCTCGAAATTTACCAGACCCACTCCGCACCAGGGCGAGTTCCGGATCAGTTCAAAGGTATCGCGAAATATCCGCCATCGGAAATCGGTCGAGATACCGGCGTTGCTAACGTCGCGAAGATGAAACCTCTCCAAGGTTTCCCCGCCGAAAACCAGAAGAGCGGTCAGCAACAGGAGCACAAAAGACAATCCCAGCGCAATTCGCGAGGTGGACCGTTGCCGAAGAGCGAAAATGCCAAGCCAAAGCGCGCTGCCCGCGATGAGGATTAGAATTCCCGCACGGGAGAAACTGAGAATGAGCGCCGTAACAATAATCCCGAGCGCAGGAACCCATAAAGCCCACCGTTTTTTTCCTTTGCGAAAATCATCCTGGCCGCAGGCGAGGATTACGATGGCGGTCAATCCGAAGAGATCAGCAGTTTGATTTCGGTTCGGGAAGGGACCAAAGCCGCGTCTACTAAGCCAAAACGGCAGATTGAGATGCGTCCAATAGAACAGGATGCTGATGGCCGCCAGGATTACGATTCCAGTGGAAAAAAAGCGGAGCTGCGAGCGCACGGCGCGTAACTCGAGATTTTGTGTCGCGACGAGGTAGAGCCAGCTAAGACCGGCACTAAAACTGATCAAGCCACCCGCTGTAAGCCACGGTTGCGGCGTGACAGTCGGTACGAGTGAAATTCCAAAATCATTGACCAACGCTACCCGCCATGCTGGGATAAAAAACCAGCGGTCAGGCAAGAAGGCGATCGCAGCCAGAAGAAGAAGTGCGGCGAGGATGCCATTGGTGGCCGGGCCCAGTGATAGCCGCGGCGGTCGAACAACAAGAAAAAAGCCGAGGAACCCAACCACAATGCCCTCCGCCCACTTTTCGGTAGCGCCGCCCAGAAAACAGGCGAGCACGGGCAACAACGCCACTGCGGCGTTGCTGACGGAGGATGTCCCAACAGAATGCTGGCGCCGGCGCGATTCAGCTTGCGGTATGGAGTTTCGCATTAACCAAGGCCCGTCGTGGTGGTATGGGAATCGCTTTTAAGAACGACAGCCACTTCGTCGAGGCATAAAGACAGCATGAGCAGAGGAACATTAGCACGAGTTGAAGCCATGCTGCCATCGCGTACTCTTTCCCAACTCCAATCGGCATAGACATGGTTACGCAACGGACGGAAGGTCTTTACCGCCTCTTCCTGCTTTGCCAGATCATTATCGTCGCGGCCCTTTTTTGGTTCGGCGTTTGGGTGATGGTCACCTTTTACTCGCCCAGCGCGGAGCTGACCTGGAGACGTTACAGCATTTACTGCGCGGTGCTGGTTTTGGGCATGCTGTTGGAGGCCTTAAGCCGGTCGAAAAATTATTTTATCCAAAATGAACTGCTGCGTCCGCATCGGCTGAGTTTGCGGCAGACGATCGCCAGCGTCGGAATGCTGGTGCTTTACCTTATTGCGACAAAAGACGCGTTCATTTCCCGAATTTTCTTCTTCAATTTTGTGCCGTGGCTTTATGTCGCGCTTCTTTTCTCGCATTATTATCTCCCCTCCTTGTTGGCCCGTGGGATTTTCCGGCGGGAAGAAAAGACATTGTTGGTCGGCTCCAGCCGCAAAGCGGCGCAACTAGGCGATTGGCTGCGGCGCAAGGCGGAGATTGGTCTGCGCACAGTCGGACTGATTTCTGATGAAAAGATTCAGAACGGGCAAGACGGAATCCCTCTGCTCGGAACACCCGATCAAGTCGAGAAGGTCATTCGCGAGCGTGGAATTACCCAAGTGATCCTGCTGGAGTTTCCACTCTTCACCGATATCTACCAGGACATCATTCGCATTTGCGACCAACTTGGCATCCGATTGTTCATCCTGAGCGATCTCGAGGAAAAGCTGCGACATTCCGTGACGCACTTCGAAGACGGCGGTTTCCGCTTTATTGGACTGCGCGAGGAACCGCTGGAGAATCCGCTGAATCGCTTTTTGAAAAGGGCAATCGATTTGCTCATCGCCGCGCCGGTTATGCTGTTTATTTTTCCACCCCTGGCGTTAATCGTCTTCCTCGTCCAGCGTGCCCAATCTCCTGGCCCACTCTTTCATGTGCAACGACGCGCCGGTATGCAGAACCGGCAGTTTAAGATTTATAAATTTCGCACTATGAAGCCCGATCACGACGATCTTTCGCGGCAGGCCCGTGACGGCGATGCGCGTGTTTACCCCCTGGGGAAATGGTTGCGCCGGCTCAGCCTCGATGAAGTCCCACAATTCTGGAACGTGCTTCTCGGCGACATGAGCATTGTCGGTCCGCGACCACATCTGATCGAGCACAACAACGAATTCTCTCGCTTCATGGAAAACTATAACGTCCGCACGTTTGTTAAGCCCGGAATTACCGGTCTTGCCCAGGTGCGCGGATTTCGGGGGGAAGCACGTGATAATTCCGATATTGAGAATCGTGTCGCTTGCGACATTGAGTATCTCGAGAACTGGAATCTTTCACTCGAGTGCGGAATCATTTTGCGCACCTTCACGCAACTGATTAACCCGCCACGAACCGCTTACTGAGCGAAGTGCTCCGCTTTGCTTAAGGACTGCAATTGGCGGTAGAAATCCGCGAGCAAAGAGCGCTGCTCAAAACGCCTGACGTAAATGCGGCCATTGTGGCTCCATTGCCGAAGCCGTTCCCGATTTTGTGCGAGCTCGCGAAAAGTCGTGGCTAGTTGCTCGGCCTGGCCTGGGCGCAGATTCACCCCGAAACGTCCCTCGGCGACAGCACGAGCCAGCGCACTCTTGTCATCCGCTACGGTAACCACTGGACTGCCATGAGCGAGCGTGACTAAGAGTTTGCTCGGGAAGAACGCGTTGCCGGAACCGCTCTGCTGCGTAATCAGCGAGACGTCGGCATCCGCCAGAAGTTCCCGGTAATCGAGACCGAAATGCAGCGGCAGCATCGAAACATTGCTCAGATGTCGATCTTCCATTGATTTTTCGAGCGCCGCTCGTTCCGCGCCATCGCCGCAAATGACGATGCGTATTTTGTCACTCCCGTGCAGTTGCTCTGCTGCGTCGAGCAAGATACTTAGGCCTTGTTTTACGCCAAGGTTTCCGGCGTAGATTGCGAGAAATTCGTCGGCCGCAAAACCATTTTTTGCCCGGAACTGGCCACGCGCTGGAATCTGCGAATCATCTGGAAGGACAGCGCCGTTCGGGAAAAGAATCAGTTTAGCCTCCGGCACGCCCTTGGCTCGAAATGCATTTAGAATCTCCTCGCTAATCCCCGAGACGCGCGTGGCGTGTCGGTAGGCGAACGCTTCCAGCCAATACAAAACGCGCGTAAACCAGCCGGCGCGCAACATGCCCAAGCCAACTGCAGCATCCGGCTGCAGGTCCTGCACGTGAAAGACGTAAGGAGCACTTTTCAGGGTCGAAACCAGCCAGGCCGCCATACCGAGAAGCAGAGGCGGTGAGACGATGACATACAGATCCGGTCTCCGCAGTAAAAGAGTTTGGAGCGTCGATGTAACAATAAATGTCGCTTCATGCACAATTCGTTTCCACGCGGAAACGCGTTGCGGAACAAAATGCCAGCAGCGATGCACCGGCACGCCGTTGATCCGATCGGTGCGGAAAAGTAAACGCCGATCTTCCGGTCGTTTGCGCCAGGCGGGGTAGTAGGCAAAGGTGGTGATCATTTCCACATCCACGCTCTCGCGTTGCAGAAATTCGCATAGAGCGACGTTGTGGGGCGCAATTCCCGTGATTTCCGGCGCGTAGTTTATGCCCCAAACGATTACGCGCATCTGAATCGCTCAGTTTTGCGGTGTCTGGGCGCGGCGGCGCAGCTCGTACGTTTTTGCCAGGGAGAGAAATTCGTAGATTGCGTGTAGTCGCGCAAAATAATAGCCATCGCGACCGTCAAGAAAACCTTTTTGCCAGATGTAAATGTAAAGAAAACGCATCAGCGGCCGGAATGGCAGACGTTGCGAAAGCATTTTCAATTTGCGCCGACGGCCCACGTGCGCGCTACTCAAATCGGCCGAACTTCCGTGCAACAGGCTGTCGACCGCCACGCGAGCTTCCCAGTTGGAATATCGATTGTGCTTCTCGATAAAAACCTCGACCGATGGAAAGGCGTAATGATCCATTTCGCAGCACAATCGGCCCGTCGGGCCTTGCACGACTACGTGCTCATGAACCTCGTTGTCTCCGCTTTGCGTCTCGGCCGTAGTCAGACGTTCATACCGCCCTAACGAATGCTGGAAGAGTCGAAGGTTCCAGTTAGGATAATATGAATGCCGTAACCAGCGGCCTAGAAAGAAAAAACGGCGATTGATCCAATAACCGGCGATACCTTTGGTGTTGGCAACGGCGTCTGCGATTTCGGCCGCTGATTCTGGCGGCAGTACTTCATCCGCATCCAGAATCAGGACCCAGTCGTTATTGAACCGGAGATTTTCCAATGCCCAGTTTTTCTTTTTGGGCCAGGTCGCGTTGAATTCAAATTGGACGACTTTGGCGCCGTGCCGCTCGGCAATTTCGACCGAGCCGTCCGTGCTGTGTGAATCGACCACCAAAATTTCGTCGGCCCATTGCACGCACCCAAGACAGCGAGGCAAATTCGCCGCTTCGTTTTTGATGGGAATAAGAACTGAAACCGGTACTCGGGAAGTCATCGCGGCCGCAACACCTGGCACGGGTTCCCGGCGGCAATCACATTTTCCGGTACGTCGCGCGTAACGACCGAACATGCCCCGATCACACTGCGCGCCCCAATTGTGATACCGGGCAAAACAAAAGCCCGTGCACCGATGAAGGCATCCTCTCCGATGGTAATCTTGGCCGTCACCAGCGGCATTTCCGGCAGCGAAAAGTCATGGCTGCCAGTGCTGAGATAGGCCTCTTGAGCGACCGTCGCGCGCGCGCCGATCTCGATTTCACCAAGCGTATAGGCATTGGCACGGTCACCCAGGCAGGCGCGATCGTGCAGTGTTAAATTCCATGGAATGGCGATGCGAGCGCGCTGGTGGACAAAAGGTGTTCCGTGAATCCTGGCATCGAAGACACGCAACCAGAACAGCCGCCATTCATTCAATGGTTTGGGAGTCCACGCGCAAAAAACAGTCCAGCAAAATTCCCACAACACCCGCAAGAAGCGCTGATTTCCCGACCAGGGCGAATCGTAGGCCGACTTTTGTTCTGGATTAACGATCTGGGCCTGTGACATCAGAAGTGTGCGTGAGCGAATTGAAATCGCTGAGAAATTGATCGGCTACCCGGGGAAGGGAATATAGGGCGGACCGCCGATATCCAGCAGCGGCGACGGCGTTCAGAGAAGCTTCATCACGAACTATATCTTTCATCCTTTCGCCTAACGCATTATTTACGTTACCGGAGCGATGGCTAAAGATGAAACCTGTTTCACCGTCTTGCACAAAATCGCGAAAGCATTCCAGATCTGAAACAAGCACGGCGCAACCCTGCGCCATCGCTTCAAGCGGCGCCAGTCCAAACGATTCGCCGCGTTCCGCCAGCGAAGGATAGACGAAGAGCCTGGCGGCGCGAAAGATTTGCTCCAGTTTTCCGGAATCAAATACCGGCCCGGCGAAAATTACCTGATTGCTCACTTCCGCCGCAGATATTTCCAGAGAATTGAAATAGGATGCTCCGCCGCCGCCAAATTTGTTCTCGACCGGCCCAACAATCATAAGCTTCCAATCAGCAAAAACAGTACTCGCCTGGCTGGCAAAAGCTTTCACCAGGACATGCACACCTTTCTCCGGATGCACACGCCCCACGAACAGAATGATCTTTTCGCGCGCCGCATTTGCGGGAGGTTCAGACTTGGTAATAGATGGGGCGGCCGGATACGGAATTACAGTAATCTTTTTTTCCAGTCGTGGCACCTCACTTGCCACGGCCCGCGCAACAGCGCTGGAAGGCGCCTGGAGTCGAGCCACCCTGCCATATAAACGCATCTGGCCCTTTGGATATCTGGCTACGTGCACATAAACCCGGCCGCTGTTTGAATTGCGCAACAAAATCGGCAACCAAAAGGTGTTGGTCACCACAATATCAGCCGAAGGCAGGATCCTTTTGGCGCGGACAGAATAGATCAGGTCCAAGAACTTGAGCCACAGCAGCGAGCGAGGCGTGTCGAATCCGCGGACGCGAATGTGCCGCACGCCATTGAGAACCTCCGCGGGCGGAAACTGCTCGAGGGCGCGCGAAACGATGACTACCTGGTGCCCCCGGGTCGCAAATTCCTGAGCCAGCATGAACCAAGCTTTCTCCACCGCTCCGCCCATAATTGGAGGCACGGGCAGGAACGCGCCGAGGACGATGGTAATGTTCATGGCGTCTTGCGCGGCTCAGCCAGGACTCGCAAGAGCGAATCGATTGCGCCATCAATTCGAAACCGCCTTTCGAAGCATCGCCGCGCATTCGATCGCATCAATTCACGTTCCTCCGTCGACGCGCGCATCCAGCGTTCGATCAAACGAATCGCACCAGCGCGATCATCCTCATCGGCAAAACCGGCACCGTCATCCACGATTTCGCGCCAAATATTCACCTTGTTCGAAATCAAAACAGGAGTTCCGCAAGCGAGCGCCTCCACAACGGCGATTCCGAAGTTCTCCTGATGCGAAGGTAAAATAAACGCATCGGCCGCGCTAAAAGCCCCCCACTTCAAATTGCCGGTCAACATGCCGCTAAAAATGATAGGCGGTTCGGCACGGCCGTCTGCGGTCGCCGCAAGCCGTTTTAGATGCAGCAAATAGCTCTCATTGGCGCTTGGACCGGCTATGACCAAATGCGGACACTGCGGTATTCGCGATGAATTTGAGACCGTGGCAAACGCTTGGATTAAATCGTCGCAGCCTTTTTTTTCATGCAAACGACCCAGAAATAGCAGAAACGATTTTTCACGGAGTTGTGGAAATTTGTTGAAGAAATCATGGCGCGCTAAAGGCAGATCTACATCCGGTGCCGCCGTCCCGTAATTTACAACCACTTCATTACAGCGGTAGGGCGAGAACGACCGACGAGCCAGGCGCCTCTCCTCTTCCGATGTAAAAAGCACAGCCGCTGCATCCCGTAGCACACGATATTCGGCCCAGGGCCAATAGAGCATTTTCTTCAGATGCTTCAGCGGATAGGTTCGGTTGAACCATGGGTCGAGCATGCCGTGCGGGAAAACGAAATACGGAGTCGATGTGCCACGCAATGCCCGCCAAACGCCGAAACTGCTGTATTGCCAGATGCCGTGCACAATCACGGCGTCATATTGGGCCCGGTGCTCTCGAATCCAGGGAGTAAACCCTGAAGCATAGCCGTAGCTGCCACTTCCGGGCCCGAGTGCATGAACCGGAACGGGCGATTCGCGAATCCACGGGGTGGCCGGTCCATCGAGCGAAATGATTTCTACGCAATGACCGCGGCCGGCTAGAGCGGCGGATGACTGTTTGACTGACTCGATCGGTCCTCCTACCGCTGGGTTAAGCGTGTGAATGGAGCGCAGTACTCTCATCCATGCAGCGAAAACAGAATGCCAGTTACCACACGAAGCCTTCTGTGCGCCGGAAATATTTCATCTCCTGCGACAGCTCTTTTAAGGGCTCAGCTGGGATGCCCGCGTAAAGATGAAAGGGCGCTTCCCACTTCTTGTTCAGAAGCGATTTGGCGCCGAGGACCGAATGATGTGGCAAGACGCTGCCGCCGAGAATGACAGAATCCGTCCCGACAAAACAATATTCCCCGATATCGATCGGCTCGGATGATTGTCGACCGGCTTCCAGATCGATGCTGTGGGTAATGAGCTGCGAGCGAAATCCCGCGACGGTCGCGAAGGCGCCAATGCGCACACGCGCAGTACAATCGATCAAATGTCTACTACTGATGCCAGCGTGCGCCTCGAGGATAAGCTCGGGTTGCCGATCGATTTGATGAGCGAAATGGCGACTGTTGGTTTTGGGAAATCCTGTGATCCAGTTTAACTGCCCGATTATGGCGTGAGCGCCAACATGTAGCAGGTCGATGTTTTTGCAGAGATTCAGGTGTCCGATGCTCGAGTGCTCTTCCATAATCAAGCGGCGCGGACAAATCCAGGCCAGACCGATCCGGCTGTTTGGATGAATCGAATAGCCGAACTGCTTTTCCAGCAGCCGCCGACGCGCCGACCACGGCAGCAAAAATGAGAACAGCATGATCAGGTTCTTCAGCATGCTGGCGCAAGCGATCGGTACAATTCGCGGTATTCAGAGATCATCCTCGCGGCCGAAAATCGTTTCGCATTTTCGAGCGCACTGGCGCTCCACCGTTTGCGCTCTTCGGGATCGACCAGCCGCAACAGATCGGCGGCAGAACCTTCTTCATCATCCGGTTCGCGCAGTAAAGCGCCTGCGCCCGCGACCTCTGCCATTGGACCGGCCGAGCTGCACACCACTGGACAGCCACAAGCTTGCGCTTCAATAATTGGCCAGCCAAATCCTTCGAAACGCGATGGGTAAAGCAGCGCGTGGGCACGATTGTAAAGTGCTTCCAGAAGTTCATTCGGTGTGCTACCGAGATCGATTATTCGATCTTCAATTTGCAGAGCGCGAGCCTGCCTATGCAGGCTGTCGCTCAACCGCTCGCCCACGAACACCATCTGCGCATCGAGAGAGTCTGCGCATTTTGCAAAAATGCGAAGCACGCCTTCACGATTTTTGCGGCGGAGATTCGAGCCGACGTGCACAACGAATCGCCCTTCCGGTCTAAAATGGCTGATGCCTTTCAACCGCGAATCGACGACGCCGTCCGGCAAACGCTGGTACGAATAATTCAATCCTACCTCCACAATGGTGATTTGTGGCTTGCTTGCCCTCAATGCGACAAGCCGTTTCGCGTCCTCGGCGGTCGCACGCGAATCGCAGGCGATAATATCTGCACGTCGAAGGCCGCGCAAAATCCAGCGCTGAAGTATCCGGCCGGTTGGTGACGCCGGGCAATCTGTCTGCTCGCCCAATCCGCCACGCACAGCGAGCATGTCGTGGCATGTGATGATGATCGGGAAATGACGCGCCGCCAGGGCATACGGCGCGTTGGAATGATCGCAGATGTGAATGACAGCGGGGCGTTGCGCTAATTTGCGCCAGAGCCGCCAGCGAAACAGGACGAATTTATCAATATAACCCAGCCATTTGGACACCGTCGCGCCTAACGCTTGGATTCTTCCAAGCATCGCCGGTGGTCGAACCAGCTGAGTCTCGACACCGCGTTCGCGCAAGCCCTGCAGCATCATCTCGTTGAAGCGCAACATGCTTTGCTGCTGATCGGGCAGGTAATTACCGATCAGCAGAACCATTGTCTTGATCGCTTTCCGGCGGCGGCCCATAAAGCCGGCTCGCATAATCGGACCTGCGGGGAAGCGGTTTTGGTTCGTGAACTGCCGGTTCGGTTGGTGAAACGGCAGATTCCGCAGCTGGCGTTGATTTTCGCGTTGATGCAAGGCACAGGCCACTTAGGACCACGGCAAAACCCAGACTCGTCGGTTGACCAAAGGTGCCGTTGAGCAAACCGAAAAAGCCGGCGCTAAAAAGAAGGATCGGCAGCGTGAATCCGCGGGTGAGTTGCCGGAAAGCGAGATAACCGATCCGAATCGTCAACATCGTTCGCCAAAGAAGAAACGCCAACCCGAGGATAGGGCCGCTTTCCAGTAAGATGCGGCCCCACTCATTTTCGGTCAGTAAAAAGGCGGAGCGACCAATGAGAAATCGCGCGCCACCGGCCGTTCCAATACCCAATCCCAGGCCGCTAAGGGGCAATTTATCCAAAACCTTAAAGCCTTCGGTGAATCCTATGACTGCCCGGTCGATCATGCCTCGGACGATGGTAGTCTCGGATGCCTCAGCTGATGAAGTAAATCGGTCGGAGAGAATGCCGACGCCTTCCTTAAAAATTGGAAGCCGGCTTATGATTAAAGCAGCAACAACAATGATTAGGAGGTTGCGGCCGAATTGATTCACCGCATCCGGCCGCACGACCAAAATGACTAAGATGGAAAGGACTACAATTAGCACCGACGCGACGCACGAGCGGCTACCGGAGACAGCGATCGCAATGACTAGGGCAACGCTCGATGCAATCAGGAGCCACGTTTTATAACTGCGCCGAGAAAGCACTCCGTAAAGGGTAAAGGCTGCGGCAGCACTGGCGTAAAAAATTGGACCCGATATGAACGAGAAGGTCCCAGCCGGGCGAATCTTACCGCCACCTGCCTGGATTTGTTGGCCTTCTCCCAAACCAGCGGCGCGATTGATAAACGATTCTGGAGAGGCTTGGAATTGCGCGGCCATGATCAGACTCATCGGAATCATGCCAACAAGAACCCACCACCCGATCTTTTTGAGATCCTCCTCGTCCAGCACATTTGCCATCACGAAGATGAGCGGCAGATGAAGAAAATTCGAGCGAAACCCATAAAGGCTTACTTCAAGAATTGTGACCATCGGGATGTAGTCATACAGAACGAAAATACTCAGGCCAAAAGACAGAATCCCGATGATGGTAAGGGAAATGACATAAGCGTTCCAGGGAAACACGCGCGCACGCAATGCCAGGAGGTAGATCAAGATGACAACCGGATCGCGAATAATGAGCAGCGGATTTGAATACTCCGGCACAACCCACTTGCGCAAAGAACCCTCGAAAATCAAAAGGACGAGATAAAGCCAGATCAGCCTGCGTACATTAACCAAGCTTTTGTCCTGTCCTGACGGGAGCTGGTGAACGCGATCGGGAGGCGCATTTACTGCCTTGGTAAGAGGTGACATGTGGGGTCGGTTTTGATTCATTGAATCAGGGCGCGTGCCATGTCGCCCAGTTGCTGGCGATAAGTTTGCCACGGGAGAATCTCAGCTTTACGCCGCGCAGCCACCTTCATGTCGGCGAGAAGATTTTTGTCCATTAGCAAACGCGTCAATCTCTCCTCGATCGCCTCAGCTGAGCGAACTGGGACGATAAATCCATCGACACCGTCATCGATAATATCCGGACCGGCTGTGTGTGGTGTGGTAATCACAACCAGACCCTGCGCCATCGCTTCCAGGATAACGAGCGCGAAACCTTCGTGCAGCGATGGAAGAACAAGGACATCGTGTTGCGTCATTTGCAGCAAGATTTCGTCGTGAGACAGAGACGGAATCCAGCGATATCGCTCCAGCACCTTTTGTTCCGGCATGACGGGACTCACCCGCTGTCCGATTAAAGTGAGTTGAATCTGCCGCTCAAGATGACGCGCTGTCTCTAACAAATATCCAAGGCCCTTGGCCTGGCTAAGCGCGCCGACAAACAGAACACGCAATTGTGCGCTATGCTCCTCCGCTTTTAAGTGGCGATTGACCGCCGGTGCCCCGTAAGCGATGACCTGCACCGGCGCCCTTAGGTCCGGCGCCCGCGCCAGGCTGTCCCTCGAAAACGTACTGGGCGCGATGACGACATCAGCCAAGGCCAGTTCCTGGTCTTTGCGCGCCAGTTTTTCCTCGCTGTCGCCAAGCGCGCCAAGAGTCGATGCCCACTCCGGGTGTAACTCAGCCTCTTCAAGCTGATATTCGCGAACTTTCCTCCAATACACAATCGGGTGCTCGTAAATGCACTTCATCCCATGATTCTTTGCGGCGCGGAAGGATTCCAGCGCCCCATTATCGTAGGCGTAGACAGCTTTGATTCTTTGGTTCGAGGACAAACGCCGCGCGACGCGATTATCTAGCGAAAAGTAAACCGCATCCATGCTAAAGGGGCTGGTCTCATCGCGCGTTGGCCAAGTGAAGCCCAGCTGACCCGACAGCAGACGTCCCCACTCGCGCCAGGGAAAGGTCCGAATAAAGGGCTTGAGTTCCCGAGAAAAAGAACGTCGCCGGAGTTCTCGGCGCACACGTTCGGGGACTGGGAGATATTTGTCCAGAAAACCGTCCTCCTTCCAGTTCACGCAGGTCCAGAATTCTTCCAGCAACCGAGCTTCGGCAAGGGCAAGAGCGGTTTGCCGGACGTTTTGATTGGCGGTGGGATGCGAAAGGAGGATCACTGGAGTTTCGAGTGAAATAAATCCAGATAACGTTTGGCGATCAGTGCGGGCTGAAACGCGGCCAGATGCCGTGGCGCGTTCGCGGTAAATCGCTCTCGTTCGTTAGGCTGAAGTAACAGTTTTTCGAGAGCTTGCGACAATGCCTCCGCGTTCCCGTTGGGAAAAGTCATACCGCAGGGGCCGATCGCTTCGGGAAGACCGCCGCCAGCCGAACCCACCACCACGCAACCGCAGGCGATACCCTCCAGCGCCACAACGCCGAAGGGTTCGTCATAGCGTGAAGGGACAACCAAAATCTTGTGACGATTGAGAATTTCCGCGAGCTCCGCGCCACGTTTCGAGCCAGCAAAAGTGACCTGCTCATGAAGCCCGAGTTCTTCTGCACGTGTTTGCATCGCGCTTAGCTCCGGCCCGGAACCGACAACCGTTAACCGCGGGCGAAGTCCATGCGAGCGAAGCTGTTCCAACGATTGAAGCAGGACGTCGAGCCCTTTTTCCGAGACAATACGCCCCACGAACACCAGGTCGGAAGTGCGCTCCGGGACCGGCGAACGAGTTCTAAACACCCGCGCGTCGTAAGGATTAGGGATAACGATCGACTGCGTCTTGAACCAAGCAGCAACAAATCGGCTGATGGCAACGCTAGTAGTACGATTGACGACTACGTGCTTGAGTCTTTGCATCAAATCAAATCCAGCCGGCTGCCGGCAGTAGGAGCCTTGATGAGTAATGATAACGGGTTTTCGCAGGCATGTTGCCGGCCACGCCGTGCGCAGACTCAAGTTGTTGTGCCAGAAAACATCGCACCACTTAATTAAACTGAATAATTTCGGAATCGATGGTTGTCGCACGATCGAGCAGGAAAATTCCTCGGCGCCCCCGCTGCTGGTTTGGGTCACAACTGTGACCCGGTGACCCAGCTGGGAAAATTCTTCCGCGAGCAAAGCGCTAACGGTTTCGATCCCACCTATGCTGGGGGCAAAGGCGTGCGATGAGAGCAAGATCTTCAAGGTGCGGTTTGCAACTCCGGCTTATGCGAAAAAAGCAAGCGGTTACGAGGAATAATCGTTCCAGACGGTTCGCAGCATCTGCCGGCGCTTAGTCAGCTTTACTTGTGCAGAGGAATCCGTCCCCGTTTTGCACGCGAGCACAATAGTTTCTATGAAATGGCGAAAAAAGAGCGCCGGCTTAAGCAGCGCGACCTTAATGCCCCGGTGGCGCCTTAACAGTCGAAGCCGGCTGCGGTGAAATTCAATCACCCGATTGGAGGACCAGGCGGAGGATTGTGCAAGATTGTCGTGCACTACGTCTTGTGATGCGATTACGGCCATTTTCCATCCCGCTTTGGCACAACGCCAGGCCCAATCCAAATCGCTATCGGAAAAAGGAAACATTTCCGCATCGAATCCACTGGTCCGTTGCCAAGTGTCTCGTCGAACTAGCAGCGGACTGGTAAATACGGCATCACATGTCCGCCAGCGGATACCGTCGGTGACTTGCCAAACAGAATCATTGGGGCGGTCGAGCCGCCATAACATTGAAAGGTTTAATCCTAACGCCAGCGACATCGAAGTCGGGAAACGCGTCCCATATCCGCAAAAAGTGCCGCTGTGCCGTTTGACTGTGAATCCAGCCGCAGCCAGCCCCGGTTGGGCTTTAAGAAGCGAAATCGCCTGACAGATCGGTTCAACGCCCGCCAGCCAATTATCAGTCTCATAAAGAAAGAGCCATCGACATTCAGGAAATCGCTCGAGAGCAGCGCCGCATCCCGTGTTTACCCCAGCGCTGAAAGATGAGCTGCTCGCGGCCGGGTTGATAACGGTAAGATTATCTCCGGGATTTTCCTCACACCAAGCGCTGAGAAATTCTTTGCTGCCATCGTCCGACCCGGCTTCAAAAACAATGATAGCTGCGCCGAAAGGCGCTTTTCGCAATGCCTGGGTCAAAGAGCCGATGGCACGTTCCAAAAGTTCTTTGCGATTGAATGAGTTGATTACCGCGACCAATTCTATCGGTCGATTTCTGGTTTCTTCCTGCACCACTTTTTCTACTCCGAAATGATTCGACTGAATCATCCTGTTCTCACCGCCGTAGTCGGATCCGGAACAAGCCCAAGGACGTGTCCAATTCCGCGAACGAGATGGTCGGAAGAGACATTGCGACCGTACCAGGCATAAAATTCTGCCGCGACTTCCGCTGGCATTCTCGGCAACTCAGAATGCGCGGCCTCGACGAAATACGGTCCAGGCAGTCGATCGCCGTGTAGAGAAATCCCGGAACCCGAATGCGGAAAAACCGGTATAACGGCGTGTGCGCAAGCAGCCGCGAATGAGGTCGACTTAAGAATGGCCGAGGTCGGCACGTCAGGCCGATGGAAGTAATCAATCCAGGCGAACGAGCAAGTAGAAAGAATGCGGGAGGCTTCTTCGGCTTTAATTTGTGGCTGATAATGGCAAGGCAAAGGTCGCAGTTTGGCGATAATTGCGCGCGTTGCCGGATTATCCGCCCCGCCGAGAATAACTAACTCTCGCGGTGAAAAAGCCGCCGGGATTCGGTTTATGATTGTCGCAAACGACCGGATCGATCTTTCAACTAAACCTGTTCCTCCGCAGATGACCCAGCGATTGACGCTACGACGAACAAATTCATCTGAACCGAACAATGGCTCGCCGAAATTCGAGACGACGGGATGCACCGACACTTTGGTATTGGGGGCCAGACGTTCGAGTTCTGCCAGTGCCGCTTCGCTGCTCACTATACATGCGTCGGAAAGTTCAGCGATGGATCGGCAAATACGAATCTGCAAAGGCCGCAACCAAAATGCACTTCGCCATGGTGGCGCCGAGGCGTAAAGCTCGTGAAAAACTGTGAGTAACGAGCCAGGGCGCTCGCTTCGTAGTTTGCGTAAAACGCGCAGCAATGCAAAAGGCACGCCACGTTTCTGATAGCCGTAATTAACCCAATGCAGGATAACGCCGTCGAATTCGCTGGCGGATTTTCCCTCTGACAAAGAGTCGAGAGACCAGACCGCAAAGCCATGGTCGGTGGCTGCGGAATTGAATTCGTGGGCGGCAAAGATCGACTCGCAGCCATACATTTGTCGAAGCTTGTTAGCCACAATTAGGGCGTAATCACCCACTCCATCGAGCGCTCCGGGCGCCCTCGGGACGATCTGAAGCACTGTGGCTGAATTCTTCAAGCTACCGCGAAGCCACTCCAACGGCGTGGTTAAGACAATTAACAATCGGGTTCCAGAATCTTTCGTGCTGCTCGCCACGCAGAAAATTCGTCCGCGCCAGACTAAGCGCGTTGGCGGCGAGCTCCGCGCTAGCATCGTCCCCCAGGAGCCGAACCAAGGCGCCGGTAATTTCGTTTGGATCGAGCGAAGTAATGAGGGCGGCGGCACGATTCTTCGCGAGCAGATTATGCGCAGTAGTGCCGGGCGGACCGTGATAAAGAATTGGAATGCCGCTGCCGAGATAAGTCACCATCTTGGTCGAGAGGCTGTAAGCACCGAAAGCGCGGTGTTCTTCGGTAAATGGCAGGGGAAGATAAAGCCAGTCAGCGCTCTCGAAATCCGTTTGTACGTCGGCTTCAGAACCAAACGGCAATACGCGCACCAATTGGCTTTGCTTTCGAAGTGCCGATCTGATTGAACCGCAGCGCAAAGTCATGGAACGCGTCACGCTCGCAGGCAGATCTGAAGAAAGATGTTCCAACGCCTCAACAAATGCTTGCAGATTCCGTTCGTAGACCAGGTGAAAAAGTCCCATGAAATAAACGCGAAGTTGCTTCGGAGCCGCCCGCGGTGCCAGGGCAACACGATCGAGGCCGTCAGTGACAACGACAAACGGGCGGACTCCGTAGCGCTGGTTGTATTCCTGTCCTAATTCATTCGAAATCACAAATCGGAGATCGGCGCCCAACCATGCTTCCGCCAGGCAATCGGAAACGACGTGCGGCGGCGCGCGTCCCACAGAGGTGTAAACGACATCATCGTGCACGTGCAGAAAAAACGGGACACGCAATTTCTTCGCCAAACGATAGGCGTGATGAAAATCCACGCCACCGTGCGCGATGGCGTGTAAAGCCAGGGCGTGCGCAGATCGGCAGGCAGCTTCCAGTCTTTGAACAAAACGGCGACGAAACAAAGGCGCTGCGGCGTTCGGAAGTGCCATGAAGCGTGTCCGCTCGATCCGGCCGAAATGCGGCCGCACTGGTAAATGAATCTCGTTCCGATAGCTGGCTTCGGGTGGCGCA
>WNGO01001404.1_pt1 | contig 18017 bp, 13 predicted proteins | sample 5400511 | NCBI WGS metagenome assembly WNGO01 (sample SAMN13153380, study PRJNA577476) | soil metagenome | isolation source: 20 cm soil or saprolite under Garry oak tree replicate 2 | place: USA:California | collected 2016-06-15 | reverse complement strand
GTCGCGAAGTCGAGGCGACGCGTCAGCGTGGCGAAGGAGCCCGTCTTCGCGTCGTAGATTCGACAGAAGCCATAAGTCTGCATCATCCCATGCCAGACACCCCAGAAGAAAACGACGAGAACGATCCCTTTCAGATCCCACCAGTAAAAAGCTACGCAAACAGCGAGTAGAAAAATCGGCGCAAAAATGAAGCGCCAGCGAAACCGTTCGAACAGAGCGCGATCTCCGTAGGCGCGGATCATTCCCGGGAGGTGGTGGCCCATTGCGCCAAATGCGGCCACGAAAACGTAAATGTCTTGCGCGCTCCAGCGCGCCTGCGCCAGCAAGAACATCGGCACGAGAAAAAGCGGCGTTCCGACGTAAAGGATCAGGTCGCGCCAACTGTTGAGAATCCACAGAGTCTTTTTCGGCGCCGCGCCGGGCGCAGCTGGAACAGTTTGCGCCCGTGAAAATGCGGTGACGTGCTGCATAGGTTTGAGGCTAAGTTTTCCTTAATTTGCACGAAAATCAACGCTCCTCTACGAGGTAGCCTCGTTGTTTCAGGCGCCCAGCTCGGGAATGCTGCGCGAACGTAAAATTGGTGAACCGTTGCGCTGGTATGCCACCCGGCTGGGAAGGCTGGTCGATCGAACAGGGAAGGTGCCTGTGTTACGCGCGCTTTGCTTGCCACGCCGGTGCGATTTCGCCGAGTGGCTGTGACGCATAGCAAGAATTACTGCCAGTGGCTAAAGCTCGTCCCGAAGGATTTTGAAAACGATTGTGTTATCGACTGTGCCTTGCAAATCCTCTGTTCCCGGACCGCTGCCGAACGCAATGACATCGTCAACCGTGCCGAGGGCTGATTTCGCGTAAAACGCCGCCGGCTCCAACTGTTCCGCTTTCGCTTGATCGCTTTCGTTCCCGTTTAACTTGCCTTGGATTTTCGCCGCGCCGTATGACCTTGTGCCGTTCGGACCGGTTGCCCAGGTTATCCATGGCTGTCCGGCTGAATTAAGTCCGAGTAACGCAATTCCGCTGTCTTTGCGGAAAGGGAAACCGTTTAAGCTCAACCCGCCAATAGCGGCATCTCCGCAGACAACGATTGTCGATCTTTGGCCGGCATAGCGTCGCGCGACGGCAACCGCGCGGTCTAGCTCCACGGTTTCGCTAAGCGTTCTTTCCCCGTTGTTTTCCTCCGCAGCCTTGCGCATTAATCCTGCATCGACGACGAGCAAGTATCCGCCAGCGTTGTACTGAAGTAATTCAATCGCTCGACGCACCATATCGGAAAGACTCGGTTGCTGGCTGCGCTCTTCGACTTGATTCGCGAACGCGAGATCTACATTACTGAACGCACCGAAGAGTTTCGGCCGGCGCCACGCGGGAATCGCTTCAAGTTCGGCCCGCGTGCGAACGATGTCGAAGCCGTTGCGACGCAACTCGAGTAAAAGATCGCGCCCGTCCTGTCTCTCTCCGCCTTTTGTGCTGGGAAGAAACTGCGCCGCGCCGCCGCCCATTGCGATGTCGATCTTTCCACCATCAACAAATTCAGCTGCAATGGCATCGACGTCGTTTGGATCAACCGGATGTCCATAAAAAGCCGCGTTGGTTGCGTCAGTCATTTTCGCATCCGTTACAAGACCAGTGGCCCGTCGATTTTCCCGCGCTAATTCAACGATGCTCGTGATTGGTTTCCCGTCGCCATTGATCGCGACCGCGCGATTAGTCACTCTCACTCCGGTCGCAAGCGCAGTTGCGGCGGCCGCCCGGTCCGGGGCGGCGAAATCTTTCGAGTAATTGATCAGTAAAGCCAGATGAGTCATCGAATCGAGGCTCAGGCGCCCGCCCGCGCCGGCGGCATAGGCCCGCGTCGGAGCCAAACGGCCCGGAGCAAGTCCCTCTCCGATAAATAAAATAATTCCGAAAGGCTTCCGAATGACCCAGTGTTGAAAATAAAGAACACCAAGCCCGGCGAACGCGAGGAGACAGAAAAGCGCCAGCAACTGATTGCGCCATTTCATGAGGCCGATGTAGGCGCGCATCCTTTGCATTGTCAACGAAAGAACCGCTTGTCGATGTTCACAATCATCGGCAAAGTGCGGCCGATATGGCGGGCCCGGTCATGCTCATTATTCGGGATGGTTGGGGTATTAATCCCGGCGGGCGGGAGAAGCGCGAGCAAAATGGAGACGCAACGCTTCTCGCGCGGACTCCGTTCCACGACAAACTGTACCGGGATTATCCGGGTAGTAAATTGAGCGCCAGCGCGGCCGACGTCGGCTTGCCCGAAGGGCAGATGGGCAACTCAGAAGTTGGCCATCTCAACCTAGGAGCGGGTAGGATCGTTTATCAGGACCTGACCCGAATTAACAAGGCAATCGCCGAGGGCGAACTAGCCCGCAATCGAGTATTGCAGGAAACGTTTGCTGGTGCAAAGAATCATCGCCTTCATTTGCTCGGATTAGTTTCGGATGGCGGTGTTCACAGCCACTATTTGCATCTAATCGCACTTGCAAAGGCAGCCAAGGAAGCGGGCGTTACCGAAATCTTCGTCCACGCTTTCACTGACGGACGGGATGCGTCACCAACGGGCGGTGCCGCTTATCTAAAAACGTGTAGAGAAGAGTTGCAGAAGAGCGGCGCCCAGATCGTTACAGTTGTAGGCCGCTACTTCGCGATGGATCGCGATCGCCGCTGGGACCGGACCAAAAAAGCCTGGGACGCAATCGTTCTCGGTCAAGGCGAAGTGTGCAAATCATCGCCCTCTGCGGCGGTGGATCAGCAATACTCACTTGGAAAAACTGACGAGTTCATGCCGCCACTTATTTTTTCTTACGCAAATGAGCAGCGCGTACGTGATGGCGATTCTGTGTTGTTTTTCAATTTCCGCGCGGATCGCGCGAGACAATTGTCGCAGGCCTTTTTGCTGAAGGATTTCGACGGCTTCGATCGCGAAGTATGGCCGCAGGTCCACTTTGTCTCTCTTACCCAGTATGATGTGACTTATCCTTCACCATTCATTTTTGCTCCGGAGGCGTTGCAGCACATTTTGGGCGAGGTTGTAAGCGCCGCTGGCAAGTCGCAACTGCGCATTGCCGAGACGGAAAAATATCCGCACGTGACGTATTTTTTTAACGGCGGAATTGAGCGCGCGTTTCCTGGCGAGGACCGGAAGATCGTGCCGTCACCAAAGGTCGCGACCTACGATCTTCAGCCCGAAATGAGCGCCCGTGCGGTCACTGATGAGGTGCTCGCGCGAATGGCAGATTACGACTTAATCATTCTGAACTTTGCCAATCCGGACATGGTCGGTCACACCGGAATTCTCGAAGCGGGGATCAAGGCAGTGGAAACGGTCGACGAATGTGTTGCGCAGATTATTTCGAAGCTTCTCGATCTAGATGGCAAATGTATCGTCACCGCCGATCACGGAAATTGCGAGCAGATGCGAAATCCCGACGGCTCGCCAAACACCGCACACACCACCAATCTCGTGCATTTTATTTATGTGGCCAAAGATGCGGCTCGATTTTGCTGCGAAGATGGAATTCTGGCCGATGTCGCGCCAACGCTTTTGTTTCTGCTCGGAATGCCGCAGCCAAAGGAGATGACTGGACACAGTTTGCTCGTACCGATTTCCCAGAAAACCGGGATGGACTAGAAAGATCGACAACGTGCGGCCGAGACCTCGTCGAACGTGATTTCCAACTGTCGATTGAATGCTCGCGTCCCAGCCGCAGCGATCCGTTGCAAAAAATGAATTCGATTTTCGGGCGTTGTTTCCTGCCAGACTGGTTTGCGCATGAGCGCGAGCGCACCATCGTATTCCACAAGCGCGCCCCATCCGACCGGAATCTCCGAATCACGAAATAGCTCCTGCGGCAGGACCAGAAAAAATAAATTGGCAGAGCGGTAGCCAATCAATTTGTCGAACTTCGTGCAATCGTAGAGACGATTTTGGAGCGCACTTAGCTGACGCAAGACGCGCGCATAGCCGCGGTGACCGATCGCTGTGAAATCGTGTGAATCGAATTCGGGAAAGAGCGAATCGTTGATCCGTAGGTTGGGATGATGCAGCCGCAGGTGTTTTTCGAGGATCTGACGGCGGTGACAAACCGCGTCGAGAAGTCTGCGAGTACTCTCACTACGGCAATTGTCTCTTCGCAAATCGGGAAGCGCTTGCTTGCATTCAAAGATCGCTGTCGACCCAAACTTTTTCGGCAGCGGTCGATAAGCTGCGACATCGGCCCGAAATCGGCATCGCGGCAAACTGACTTCCATCGCGCAAGCAGAGTAGCCGTGCGCTTGCGTCCAGAGAAAAGCGAGGCGTTTTAGCCGAGCATGCCTCGTCGTTTCGCCGTGGGTGTTAGTTATTCCCGCAGCCATCTGGCGAGCTCGCGCGCCCAGTAAGTGATGATGATATCGGCGCCCGCGCGCCGGAGCGCAGTCATGATTTCGAAAACAGCGGGGCGTTCCTCCACAACCCCCTTTTCCGCGGCTGCTTTGAGCATCGCGTACTCACCACTCACGTGGTAAACCGCGGTCGGTTTTCCAAAACGCTCATGCACTCGCCATAAGATGTCGATGTAGGGCAAGGCTGGTTTCACCATGACGATGTCCGCTCCTTCATCGATATCCAGAGCAACCTCACGGAGCGCTTCATCTGCGTTGGCGTAATCCATCTGATAAGAACGACGATCGCCAAATTGCGGCGGGCTTTCCGCGGCGTCGCGAAATGGGCCATAAAAAACAGAGGCAAATTTGGCCGCGTAACTCATGATGCCGGTTTGATCAAAGCCGCCGGCATCGAGTGCTTCGCGAATCGCACCGATCCGACCATCCATCATATCGCTCGGCGCGACCAGGTCCGCGCCAGCTGCGGCATGAGAAAGGGCAGTTTTAACTAAAAGCTCGACGGTTTCATCATTGAGCACATGGAAATGATCGCCGTCGATGCGTGTGACGCCGCAGTGACCGTGGCTCATATATTCGCACAAGCAGACATCGGTGATTGCGATGAGATCGGGGCATTTTGATTTAATGGCTTGAAGCGCTTCCTGAACCACCCCATTTTCTGCGTAGGCACCGCTTGCCTGTTCGTCTTTTTTTTCCGGAATTCCAAAAAGCAGGACCGCCTGCAGCCCAAGATCTTGGGCGCGCTTGGCCTCATCAGCAATTTCCTTCAGGGTAAGCTGGAAAACGCCCGGCATGTTCGCGATCGGGCGCCGTCGCTCCAATTTTTCGTTTACAAAGAGCGGGAGGACCAAATCATGCGCGCTTAGTTGTGTCTCGCGGACGAGATTTCGCAGAGCGGGGGAACGCCGCAAACGGCGCGGGCGATGCAGCAATCTTCTCACGACCGAAGCGTACCCGCCTGGCCGAAACGCCGCAAGCTCGCCACAGGCCGAGTCCGTCCGACTGGCGGACTTGACGGGGAGAAGCGTTCCATGTAGCGCCTGCTGGCAGCAGCGCAATATGAATCGTCCGGTCCTGACCCGCCCGACCGACTACTTGCTAGTCGACATCAGCAACTCCTATGCGAAATTTGCTTTTGCATCGACAAAGCGGATTTCAACTCCCGTTCGGATTGCCACTAACAAGCTTTCAGGCAGCGTATTTTCGCGATTCTTAGGACAGCGAAGGGTCCGGAAGATAGTCGTCTCATCAGTGGTTCCCAAAAAAAATCGCATGATTTCAAAGGCCGCCGGAAAAACCGGGGTACTCTGGTTGAATTCGACCGTGAAACTTGGCGTTGGGATTGATTATCCCGCCCCCGAAACGATCGGAGCCGACCGGCTGGCGAATGCCGCGGCCGTTGCAGCGCTTTACGGTTGTCCCGCCATCGTCGTGGACTTCGGCACCGCGGTGACTTTTGACATTGTTTCCGCTCGCCGCAACTACATCGGCGGTGTAATCGCGCCGGGTCTCGAGGCGATAACCAATTTTCTTTACCAGCGAACGGCTCTGTTGCCGAAGCTCTCTTTGAAAGAGCCGCGACGCGCGATCGGACGATCGACAATCGGCGCGATGTTGTCTGGCGCCGTATTTGGTTATCGTGGACTGGTCCGCGAGATTCTTGCGCGGATCCGGGCGGAGCAGTTTCCGAGTGGAAAGCTTCACGTGGTGGCCACCGGCGGTTACGCGCGACTCATCGCAGCGCAGTTGCCGGAGATCACGGCAATCCGTGCGCACCTCACTCTGGAGGGGCTACGGATTATGGCCAATCTCAATTCGTAATTGTCCGCTGAATGCGCGCCGCGCAAATCAAGCTGTGTTCATCCAGTTGTATTGGGCACGATTTCTGCGAAACTGGGCGGAGTTGATTGGAAATTTGGACTTGTCATCGCAAATGAGGAAAACTTCTATCTTTACCCACATGAGAATTTGGAAAATCACTGCCGTTGCAGCGCTGGCGCTCAGTTCGTTTGCAGCAGACAACGTCGCACCCACGAAATCGGAGCTGGAAGAGATGTACAATAAGGCGTTCCGTGAGTTCGACGCGAACAATTTTCCGCAAGCGTTAAAGGAACTCGACGCGATTGATGCCCGCCAGCCCGAACTCGCACCATCTCAAAATTTGCGCGGCGTAATCCTGATGCGGCAAGGCAGCTACGACAAAGCGGAAGCAGCCCTGCTCGAGGCGTCTCGGATCGATCCTAAGTTCTGGAATGCGCGCTTCAACCTGGCGGAAATTCCGTTTCTCAAAAAAGACTGGGCGGAAGCGCGCAAGCGCTTTGAGCATCTCCTCTCGGGCGGCCAATCTGATCTGGCGAGTGAAGCGTCGCAGCTCATTCAATACAAGGTTCTCCTGACTTACCTGCTCGAAGGAAAGGAGAACATGGTTGATTCCATTCTGGCCAAGTTGGAGCTTTCGCCCGATACGCCGGCGGTAGATTATGTAAAAGCGGCTGTCGCGCTCCAACACAAGAATGAAAAAGAAGCAAAGGATTGGGTGGCCGTAGCCGAGAAGAATTTTTCGCCGCAACTGAACAAACTCTTTGCAGAATCACTGTACGAAGTCGGCTGGCTTGAAAAGCCAGCTGGCCAGGCCCGGGCCTCCCTGCCCTTAATGACCGCTGCCGAGCGCTCGGAAAAAACAAAGGCCGTAGCGCATTCAAAATTCGAGCAAGCGCAGCAGGCGCTAAGGCAGCGCGACTTCGGGACTGCTGGCAAACTAGTCGACGAAGCCGATCAGGCGGATCCGAATCAGCCGACGACTCTCAATTTGCGCGGTGAGATCTTGATGGAGCAGAAGCAATTTGATGAAGCCGAAGCCGCCTTCAAACGGGCGGCCAAACTCGATCCGAAATTCCGCGAGGCGCAATACAATCTCGCGCAAATTCCATTTAAGAAAAAAGACTACGCCAAAGCACGGGAGCGTTTCGAAACACTGTTTAAACAGACTCCTGGTGGAGACAAGAATCAGGCAGCACAGCTCATCAAATTTAAGATTTACATGACGCTTTTGCTCGAAGGCAAAGAGAGTCGGGCCCAGGCCCTTATGGAGCAGTTCCAGTTTACGGGAGATACCCCGGCTCTTTATTATGCTCAGGCCGCATGGGAATTCAAACACAGTAATCCAGAAAAGGCGGCCGACTGGACCGCATCAGCGAAAAAGATTTATTCGCCAGCGCTCAATAGTGTTTTTGCGGACACTTTTTATGACGTTGGCTGGATGCAGAGTCCAGAAATGGCGGCGGCGCCCGCAGCTGCATTTGACACTGGCAGTGTCATTGCATCACAAACCGAGGGAAGCCCCGCAATTGAGCCGAGTCCTATCCCTGACACTACTGTTGCCGCAAACAAACAGGCAGAAAGGTCGAGGGACGAATCTCTTGCTTCTTCGGCCCCAGCGGCGAACCCACGGATTCCTGGGATGGAAGCCACAAGTCCGGGAGCAAGAACTGAACCTCCTGCCGTTCCAGCCCCAAATGAATCGGCTGCGGTGGGAACAAGCGGTAAGCGAGAAGAAGTGCGTGCAGCTCCGGTTTCGGGATCCTCCTCTACTGCAGAATCCACGGCGGCGGGAGCTTCGCCCTCTGGGGCTGTAAATGCTTCATCTGCTCCCTCAGGACAAAATGAACAGCCGGGTCTCGGCCAAACAAAAGCCGGCCCGCCTGTCGTTGCCACGGCGCCCACCACGGTTGCTCGGGGTGGGCTCCCTGAGACTTCTCAGCCCCGTGTTAGGGAGATGGTGAGTCGGCAAACGTTGTTTGTCGGTGGGTTGCTGTTAGCTGGCATCTTTCTTTTGGCTTGGGTGGTTGTGCCCGAGCTTCGCCGCTATCCGTTCAATATCTCGGGTTACCGGCGGGCCCGATCTGTTACAAGATCGCACTCTTTCGAGCCAAGGATTGCTCCGGCGGAAAAGGCGATTGCGCTAAGCAATGGTTTTTTCGGTGGACCGCGCCAAGTTTCGCTGCGATTGACGGCGTCGAAACCTTCGTCGCGGAGCAGCGCGTTGCCATCAATCAAATCGAGCGGTGCTCTTGGCCGATTAGCGGATGTGGGAGAAGACTCAGGAGCTCCAGCTTATCACAAGATGGAGCAGGATCGCGAATTGCCTCCGATTGCCAAGCCAATCTTTGAGTCCTCAGTGAGTCCAATTGTCGAACAAACCGCCGAGATCTCATTGCCGGGTGTCCGGAAAGCGCCAGAGCTCGCTGAAGTTCCAGCCATTACTGAGTTAAAGACGACGTCCGCCATGCCAGCGGAAGAGCCAACTGAAATTCCGGTGGTTGCTGAGGCAGCTACAGCGCCAGTTATGGAGCCAGTAGTAGCCCCTGAGATCGAGCCGATCGCACAAGGGCAGCCGATTCCTCAAGTGCCACCGCCAGCAGAAGAGCCAGTTGAAACTCCTGTGGTCGCTGAGGAAGTGGCAATGTCCGCCGTAGGGTCAGCAAAGGAGCTTGAATTTGAACCTAAGGTAGAGCCCGAAGTCGAACCTATCGAAAAAGAGCGGGCTGTTCCCTCCCGACTGGCCGCTTCTGCGATGCAATCTTCCGAGGCTGAAACGATTGATGAGGCTGTATCTAATTTCCCAAATGCCCTTTCCTCCGAGTCCGTATTGCCGCAACCAACTGCCCTTGAAACTATGCCTGAACCGACCGAAGTCCCAGCCGCCGCGAACACGCCTCGTTTTGCTCCTGCCGCACACACAGCCGTGCAGCTGACTTTCTCCTTCGAGATCGTCTCCGTACAACTGACGCCGACTTTCAAGGTGCGTGCCTTGCAAGTGCGGCCCGCGTCAAAAATCGTAACGATGCGCCTTGCCCCATCGGAACGTCCGCAACCCGAGATTCAGCCGCAGGTGACATTCGAAATCGCGAAAATTGAGCCTACAGGCTCTGGTCTCGGAACAGTTCGGCTTATCAAATCGCCGCATCAGCGGCAGCAATCAGTGCAGCAACCAGTCGCCATCGCTTCGCCTTCATTCGAGGTTACAGCCTTGCAGCCGGTTTCGAGTTCAGACGCTGCCGCCGCCGCCATCCAGCTTGCTCCGTCGGAGCAAGGACAGGCCCATGTGCAGGTTACCGCAGACTTCCAAATGGCAAAGGTGGAATTTTCATCGTGCTTTGAAATAACGGGGGTCGTTCTCAATTCGACTGCCAGGCACGTTTCCGTGCAGTTGGCTGCCGCTGATCCGAGTGCCATCGAAGAAGCGCCCGTCTTTGATATTGCGAACGTGCGACTTACCGGCAGCGGCGATAGCGAAATACTGGAGCTCGATGCCGTTGACACCGCGCCGCAACAATCGTAAGAGCGATCGCAAAAGCGCTTGGCGCCCTTGACGTCGGTGCCTTTTGGCCCCGGGGCCGCTGTCCGACGCAGGTGGGTACCGATCTCAGCGCCGCTTAACGAAATGGCCGCGATTGAGTGATTGCAGCAGCTTCGGAAGAAATTCTCCGTCTCGTCGAATCAATTTGCCGTCGAAATAGATTTCTCCACCGCCGTATTCTGGGCGCTGGATGCTTACCATATCCCAGTGAACCTGGCTCCGATTCCCATTGTCCGCTTCTTCGTATGCTTGTCCCGGAGTCAGATGAAAGGAGCCGGCGATTTTCTCATCGAATAATATATCTCGCATCGGTTGCAAAACGTGAGGATTAAAACCAACCGAAAATTCTCCGACATAACGGGCGCCCGCATCTGAATTGAGGATTCTGTTAAGCTTTTTCGTTTCGTTACTCATCGCATCCACAATTTTTCCATTCTTAAACTCAAGACGGATTCCATCGAAACCAATCCCCTGGTAAATGCTTGGAGCGTTGAACGTAACCTGACCCTGAACGGAATCTCTTACCGGGCAACTGAATACCTCGCCATCTGGAATATTGCGATCGCCACCGCAGATCACGGCAGGAATCCCTTTCATACTGAAGCGGATGTCTGTGCCTGGCCCCTTGATTTCGACACGATCTGTTTTTTCCATCAACCGCTTGAGCGCCTTCATGCCGGGCTGAAGCTTGTGATAATCCAGTCCGCACACGGTAAAGTAAAAATCTTCAAAAGCCTCGGTGCTCATCCCGGCAAGCTGGGCCATCGACGGAGTAGGCCAGCGTAAGACCACCCATTTCGTTTTCTTAACTCGCTGGTCCTGCACAGCACGCATCCTCTTCGCCACCAATTTCATCTTCTCCGCCGGCACATCGGATAGTTCCGTGACGTTGTTGCTGCCGCGGACAGCGATATACGCGTCCATTTTTTTCATTCGTGCCAGTTCATGGCTCGCAATTAGGCTTAATTGTCGATCCGATGCTTCAAGGGCGAGCGAGCGGCTTACCCGAGCATGGTAATTCTGCACAAACGGAATGCCTCCAACGTTTCGCGCTGCTCGGATCAGCGCGATTGTCATTTCGTCCGGAACGTCAAATGCTTCGATCAGAACCGTTTCATTGCGCTTGAGTCGAATGGAATATTCCACAAGAAGTTTGGCGAGATCGTCGAATCGGGCATCGTGCATAAGACGGTTATGATTCCACCGAGCGCGGCAGATGCAACTGAGCTTATCGGCCAGCGCTCGAGCTAGCCCTGCACCAGACATTTTTCTCTAAACGCTTAAGTCGACGTCACGCTGGCGCGGCCAATCGAATGATAGTGAAAACCGAGATGGATCATCGTTTCCGGGTCCAATAAGTTTCGCCCGTCAAAAACGATTGGCGTCCTCATTTTGTTCTTCACGATCGCGAGATCGACATTGGCGAATTCGACCCATTCCGTGGCGATGATCAGTGCTTCGGCATTGCTCACAGCCTCGAGAGCAGATGGAGCAAATTCGGCAGCGCCGATTGTCTTCACGGCCCGAGCCTTTTCCATTCCCTTTGGATCGTAGGCGACGACATGTGCTCCTTCGCGCAACAGATCCGCGACGAGCTCGATCGCGACAGAGGAACGAATATCATCAGTGTCTGGTTTAAATGTGAGGCCCCAAACGGCAATACGTTTTTCGCGCAAAACCCAGAGCGTCTCTCGAATGGCTTTTAGAAAGCGCTCCTTTTGCATCCTGTTTATTCGCTGCACCTCCTTCAGCAGATCAAATGGAACACCGAGCCTTTCGCTGATCGTGATGAATGCCGCAATGTCTTTAGGAAAACAGGAGCCGCCGTATCCGATTCCAGCATTCAAAAAATCACGACCGATGCGATGGTCCATGCCAATTCCGTCCGAGACTTTTTCGACATCAGCCCCGCTCGCCTCGCAAATCACCGAAACCGCATTGATGTATGAAATTTTCAGAGCGAGAAACGAGTTTGCGCAATGTTTGATGAGTTCGGCGCTGGTAATATCGGTGACGAGAATCGGGGCCATGAAGGGTTCGTAGACTTTCTTCATCAGGTCGATGGCGTGCTCGCTCTGCGCGCCAATTACGATCCGGTCCGGGTGCATTAAATCGGCGACCGCACACCCTTCACGCAAAAATTCAGGATTGCTCACGATGTCGAAGCTTGCGCCGTGCCGATTGTAGCGTTTGATCGATTCCGCGACTTTTTCGCCTGTTTTTACCGGCACCGTGCTCTTGTCGACAATCACCCGATACTCGGTCAGTAATCCCGCGATCTCGCGCGCCACTTTCTACAAGAACCTAAGATCGACATCGCCATTTGGTTGCTGCGGAGTGGGAACGGCAATAAAGATGATCTGGGCTTTCTCGACCCCTTCTCGAATGCTGCTGGTAAAGCGCAGCCGATGCGCTGAGACATTGCGGTGAATTACCTCCTCCAGACCAGGCTCATATATCGGCACCTTGCCTGCCTGCAATGCCTCGATTTTCTGCAAGTCGTTATCGACGCAAATAACGTTATGCCCGACGTCCGCAAAACATGCGCCGGTAACGAGACCGACATAACCCGAACCGATGATTGCGAGGTCCATAAACAGAAAAACGCAGCGACTCAGTCGCGGCGGCATGAACGTCCGGTCGAACTTAAGAAGGTCAACATTGTTCGCGGGATCTCGTTCATTGCCCTTCGGAGGAGGGATCGAAATTCAGATCAACTCCAAACTTCGGAAATGCTTTCAGCGTCAACGAGAATAGGACACCATATTCCTTTACACCCTTGTTGTCGCGGATTACGCCGCCGAATGAGGCAACCCAGCTCGTCAGATCGCGATAAATAGCATAGCGCTGCTCCTCGAGAAGGCCGGTCGCCGCTTCGTATTGTTCTTGGACGCCGACGCCCCAATTGTCGTTGACGCGATAATATCCACCGACAACGAATAAGCTGCTGTCGACGAAGAAAGGATTACCATTCAGATACCGATGCCCAACGCTCGTTTGCAAATTCGCCATCGGTTGAACAGTCGCGAGAGTATCGATTTCCGTAAAACCTTTGTCGAAAGCCGGCACTTGGGAGTTGACCGTGAAACGTACCCAGGGCAGAGGCGTAAAGCTGATATTGTTAAAAAGGTTTGAATACGGGGTACGATCGTACGGATTGTCAAAGTTCACGTCGACGAAGCTATCGAGTTCAAACCAGGTGACCGTCTGGTCGTCGCGCCGAGTCTCAAGACGATTCCGGACACCGAGTCGCCAGACTGTCCAACTAGCGATCGAATCGATTGGGGTGAACTGCGGAAAATCAATTGCCCGAAGTTGGGTCGAGGGTTCAAATCGATCGAACTGCAAAATCGAGATCGGGTTTGGCCCGTTTTCCGAAACGTACGAGAAATTTGTGAACGGTTGGATCACGTGGAGAAGGCCATCCAGTCCAACGGCGCGGCTTTGGACATTTTCCCACGTTCGGGAGATCTTGAAAGAGGCTTCCACTCCTGTATCAAAGACGGTCCGGAATGTGTCGCCACCGAAGTCGATCGGGTGGGCCAGTGTTGGATTGGGAAGGAGGAAATCGGGCACCAGGGGATTAGGATTTGGTGTGAAGATGGTGTTCCCGAGATCGCGGGTATCCCCATAGTACGTTCCGCGAAAGCCAACCCGTGGCACGATAGAAAGCCAGCCAAAGTATGTGTTCGGATAGAGAAACTGATGGAAAGTATCGAGGCGAGTGCTGCCATAATTTTCAAAGCCGGAACCTTCAGGGAATTGCAGTCGAAGATCAGCGAAGCCGGTCTCGCTTTCATAGAAAATTGGCCCGCCGAAAAGCGCGTGACGCTTAATGTCCAATACTACTTCCGGCAAGCGCTGTGTTGTCTCGAAGAATTCGTTCGCCTGAAAGCGCGCGATTCCGGTCAACGTGTAAAATGGGTTGGTTTTTGTTAGTGCGACGACGTTGTCCGGATTAGGATCGATAGTAAATTCTCCTTGATAAAAATCCTGCATAACGAACTGATCACTCAGTTTTGTTAGATTCGCGATACCGTAGATATCATCGGAAAAATTCGTCCGATCCTGCAGGCTGAGCCGATAACGCCCGGTAGGAACGTCCTTTCGTGGCACAGCCGTGTCATTTATGTCCGGATTCTGGTCCTGGATGTAGTAAGTCTTGATCTTGGCCCAGCTGTTGTTGTCCTTTCCGTATTCGATAGTGGGATCAAATCCAACGGCCACACCACGCCGCCCCCGATAATCGAGCCGGATCCGGCCTTTGATATCGTCGGTGATAGGGAACGTGACCTGGGTCAGAACCGATGGTCCCCATGAGCTCAAATACGCTGGTGTGACCGTAAAACTAAACGCGTCATTGAGGGATTGATACATGTAAGGCCACCAAAAAACAGGCACCTTCCCGACATACAACGTGACGTTTCGAAAAATTACGCGGTCTTTCTCATATACGCGAATCGTTCGCGCCTGCAGATGAAAATCGGGGTTTGGCGCATCATGTGTCGTAAAGGTCCCATTCTGTATCAGGTAAGCCTTCTCGGAGATTTCGCTCACATTCTGACCACTCAGGAAATAAGGCTGCGCCTCGGTTCGCATGTTTGTCGCGCGAATCTGTTTCGTGTCGATGTTATAAATGCCGCTCTCGGCATGGTAGAACGAAGTGTCGTGGCCGGGCTCTTCATTATTGTACTTATTAGGGCGCTTATTGGGGTTGGGCACCGTTGCTGTCGGTGTATCGCGGTAGATCCGCACGTGGCCTCTCAGTTCGACCTCATGTGTGCTCGAATTGTACTGCGCGTAATCGGCATAAATATCCGTGTCGCCCACATGAATGGCGACGTTGTCCCGCGCTGTTGCCAGTCCGTTTTCATAGGTCGTTTGTCCAGTGGAGGTAATTTCAATCGGAGCATTCTCCGGGGTTTTGACCTCTCCCCGGAGGAAACCGGTGCTCGCAAGGAGGGCGGAGAGCAGCAAAATCGGCTTTCGCATCGCGGACGCTGAACGTACCGCAGCAAGGCCTTCCTGCAAAGCTAAAAGCGGTCTGTGCCGAGGCAAAAGGAACTGCGAACTGTACAGAATTGCCTTCAAGATCATGGGATTGATAACCGCAGGCCTGCGACTTGCTGATTGACTCCGCAGCTTAACACGATTGCGTGACGCGCCTTGGTAAGCGCCGTGCGTGAAGCTGGAACCGGCAACGGAATCGTTGACGGAGCGTGGAGCAGCGGCGGAAGCTCGCGACGATCCAAAGCCTGGGCTCCCAAAATCACCTGCCACACTCCCGCAGCACCAACGCTTTCGCCGAGTGCTGGCTTCGCTGTGTAGATCATCGTATCCGGGATTATGTGTTGCAATGCTCTACTTTCCGCTTGATCGATAAATGTGCCGTTTGCGCTCGAGATCACAAAATCGATTTTGCTTTCCGCGAGGTCGGAAACAATTCCCTTTAGGATTTCTTTTGCTTCCGTGCGTTTTCGGAAATACCCGCCGGTATGAGTGCGCTCGATCACCAATGAACCGTGTCGTGCGAGCACAATTGCTCCCGCCCCTTCACTCAAAATCACTCCTCGCTCGATTTCACTGAATGGTTCCATCGGCGGTTCCAGACGAAGAAGCCGCCACCGCCGATATGCATCGCACAACAGCCAATCCACTTCTTCATTCGTCATCAAATCCTCCGCCATTCTTATCGCCAGAAGCCCCACAGCGCTATCGCCCACGAGGGTGTAGGTGGCGCCTGTGACTCCCAAAATCGCCGCAAGATGGCTCGCCGGGGCATTAAAGACGGTTTCTGGGAACAGCAATGGACTGGCTGATTGCGCGCCCGCCTCGACGATGTCGCGGTAAAAGCGCTTCGTGTAAATCACGCCGCCGTTTGAGATCGCGAAGACGAGCGCGATTCGGTCGCCATTCAGAGAGTCAAGCTTCACTCCCGCATCTTGCAGCGCCTCCAAGCCTGCGGCTGCGGCGAAGCGCGAAATCGCACTGGCGCGGCGCAGGCGTGGATGAGGCGCCAGGCTCGCCAACGCCGAATCGGGTACTCGGAAAGCGCTATAGGATTGATCCCCGAATTGCTCCGTAATTTTTCCAGCGAAGGCCTCCGCCCCTTGGAGCAAACGTTTCCACACCGGATCAACGCCGTTTCCGAGGGGTGTAATCCACCCCATTCCGGCGATTGCCAGACTCATGCCTCGAACTTCCGCATCACAATGGAAGCGTTCGTCCCACCGAATCCGAAGGAGTTCGAAAGAGCGGTGCGTAGAGCGGCCGGCCGCGCTTCGTTCGACACAACATCTAGCTCGATGTCATCATCTGAAGCGTGAAAATTGATGTTGGGCGGAAGAAATTGATGCTGGAGCGCCAGCAGACAGACAATAGCCTCGACCGCACCCGCCGCGCCTAACGAGTGCCCCATCATGCTTTTCGTCGAGCTTACCGGCACGCGGCCAAACAACTCAGCGATTGCTTTGCCCTCCGCCGCGTCGTTAAAGAGGGTCGCCGTTCCATGCGCATTAACGTAATCGATTGCATTTGCCGAAATCTGCGCGCTCTGGAGGGCTCGCTCCATCGCCCGCCGCGGTCCAATGCCGCAGGGATCCGGTTGAGTAAGATGAAAATTGTCAGTGGACATGCCGTAGCCCGCTATTTCTGCGAGAATGGGCACACCGCGGGCGCGCGCGGCATCCAAATTTTCCAATACAAGAATCGCAGCGCCTTCACCGAGGACCATGCCGGTGCGATTCCGGTCAAATGGGCGGCACTTTTCTGGCGTCGAGGCTTGAAGTGAGTCAAATCCCACGAAAACAAGTTCCGAGAGTGCGTCGTATCCGCCCGTCAATACGCATTGGTAGCGACCCGAGCGTACACACTCGAACGCGTGGCCAATGGCATTGGTTCCTGACGCGCATGCATTGGCAATCACCTGGCACGGCGCAGAAATTCCGAAAGCTTCCTGCGCATCAATCACCGGCTTTTGCGCCGGATAATTCGCGATCCAGGTCGGTGAATGTCTCAGGTTGCCATGTCGATGTAACGATCGGTAGTAATCTTCACCATTAGACATGCCACCACTGGTTGTTCCAATTATTGTCAATTCAGGTTTGAATTCAGGCCCTTGCGTCGCCGCTTCTCCCAGAGCGTGGATTATCATGTGCGATGTGCGATGCAGCCGTTGCATGCTGCGTCCGGCAGCGCGCCCCTCCTCGAGCAAACGCTCGTCAGGAACTTGACCGGCAGTTTTGCATCGGCATTCAGTCACCGAAAATCGCGTCACTCGAGTGATGCAGTCCCTGGCTTCCCGGAGCGAATCGAGTGTCTCACCCAGTCCGAAGCCAATCGGGCTGACAACGCCTGCGGCTACGACGGCGACACGGGCGGGAGCATTTTTTCCGTTCCCAGCGGTATTTTCGCGCATTTTGGACAAAAAAAGAGCCTCGCGATTTCCTATTGCTTTATTAAAAGAAGCATTTTAGTAATGAAGCCTCAGTTGAGTTTATTCAGTGGCGATTTGAAATCCGATAAGCGGGAACAGTGACCTGGCTGCGTTTTCCAGAATAAACTCAATGGGAACTAAATTATACGTAGGCAATCTTTCCTTCAACACGACGGAAAACGAACTGCAAGAGCTTTTCGCACAGGCTGGTGCTGTGCAGGAAGTCACTCTCATGCAAGATAAATTCACCGGCAAGTCACGTGGCTTTGCTTTTGTGACGATGGGTTCGGAGCAGGACGCTCAAAACGCCATTTCAAAATTCAACGGCCAAACCATTGAAGGTCGGCCACTGACGGTCAATGAGGCTCGACCGCGAGAGGCGCGCCCGCCCGGTGGTGGCGGACGCGGTTACGGTGGGGGCGGGGGAGGCTACGGTGGAGGCGGTGGATACGGTGGTGGCCGCCGCGACGGTGGCCAGCGACGAGGCCATTAAGGTTCGCGAAAAGCGAATCGACAGTTGAATTGGGCAGGGCTGGATTCGAACCAGCGAAGGCGTAAAGCCAGCAGATTTACAGTCTGCCCCGTTTGGCCACTCCGGAACCTACCCGTCAACGCGAGCGTCGATATAACCCGCGATCTGCGCCTCGCAAAGTAATTTTACCCCGCGCAAGACACAAGGCAGCCAGATGGAATTTGTCGATCCCTTCATCCGAAACATTTGTCGATTACATCAACCACAGAACGCTATGCTTCCCGAGTAATTTCAGGATACATCGGTAGCGAGAACTCTCGCGCCTGGCACGTTCCGTCTCCAGAAAAGTCGCCTTT
>WNGO01004271.1_pt1 | contig 18020 bp, 13 predicted proteins | sample 5400511 | NCBI WGS metagenome assembly WNGO01 (sample SAMN13153380, study PRJNA577476) | soil metagenome | isolation source: 20 cm soil or saprolite under Garry oak tree replicate 2 | place: USA:California | collected 2016-06-15 | reverse complement strand
AGCCCAGCTCGTTTGGCAATCACTTTGAACTTGCGGAGGAAGTGACCCTCGGGTTTGCCATCCTCGTTTGTGAAAACCCAGCGGTCGGACACGGCGTGCTTCTTGTGATCGGCCAGCAGCGAGCCCAGCTCAGTCGTGAGCGGGACCTGCCGTTCTTCGTGGTTCTTCGGAAGGAAAGCGACATCGGACTTGCCGTCGCCGCTCACCGTGAAACGGAGTCCCTTCAGGTCGAGGTCTTTCCAAGTGGCGTACTGGACTTCCTGCTCGCGGCACCCGGTGCGGACAAAGAAAAGATATCGCAGATATTCTTCGGGCTTCATTGCGGCGAAGAGTTTGGATAGTTCGTCGGGGTTGTACGCCTTTGTCCGGGTCCGCTGAACTTTCGGGAGCTTGATTAACTTCGAAGGCTTTTCGACACCGTTCGCCTTCAGGAGAGAGAAAACAAAACCCATTCGAATGGTGATGGTCTTGTTGCTGTAGTCTTGCTCGCGCAAAAGCTCGACATAGGAGTTCAACGCCCGAGGTGTTGCCAACTGATCGATGAACCTGACGCCCCTGGGCAGATTTGCTAGCAATTGGTCGAACGCATTATTGTATGCGGCAATAGATCGCGGCCGGCCAAAACGGCGATCTTGCAAATAGTTTTCGATGGCGGTTTTGATCGAAATACGATTGGTGTTCGCTTCGTTCGTCAGGTCGTCAACAGTCAGACCCAACTCTTGCGCTTGTCGGGCCACCGGGGCGGCCTTTGCGGCCTTCTCCGCGGCCTGCTCCGTGTCGTGCTTAACCCACTGATACTTCCCGGCGCTGTTGCGTACTCGAATAAAGTAGGGCCCGTTTTTGGCCGCTTGAGGCCGGCGACCTACAGCGAGCGGTCGATACCGCCAGCCCATTCCCTCGATCTTCAGCCGGTAATAAACAGTCTGAATTGCCATTGAGTTTCCTCGCTGCAAGCCCATGCAAGGCTCTACAATTGCCACCAAAAATGTAGCATTCTGTAGCATGGATGTGAATAGTACTACTGGATGGGACTGTTTTAGGTATGGCGGAGAGGGTGGGAGTCGAACCCACGAGCCCGGTTTTGCCAGGCTACCCGCTTTCGAGGCGGGCTCTTTCGACCACTCAGACACCTCTCCGCGGTGGCTGAACCATTCTAACGGAGGCGCAGCGGCGGGGCAACGCTGGAGTCGCTACGCGAAGAATTAACACTTCGCGGCGCGGCCACGATCATAAAATTGCTCGCCGGACGGATATTTTGACGGCTACCCGCGCGCAAACCTCAACGCTCTCATTGACTTTTCTCAATGCTCTCAGCCTTAAATTCCGAAAAGCGCAACACAGAGGACACAAAGATGCACGGAGAACCACAGAGAAATCGGCCCTCCGCTTTCCGTCGTCCATTTCTGTTCATCTCTAGTAGAGCCTCAGTGCTCTCTGTGGCTTTTCTCGGCGTTCTCTGTGTTAAATTCCGGAAAGCGCAACACGGAGGACACTGAGAAACCTGAATGGGCTGAACTAGTTGCCGCTCTTCCACACGCGAAATGGCAAGAATGCCGGCACCCGCTTCCGATATGTGGCGTAGGCTGGGCCAAATCTGGAGGCCAATTCGCGCTCTTCGAGGCGAATGACAACCAGAGCCAGCACCCACCAGACCGCTAGAATTGTCCACAGGCGCGGCGTTCCCGCAATCAACGCGGCTCCCACGGCCGCACAAAACATCCCTGTATAGCGCGGGTGCCGCACGTATGCGTACAGTCCACCGGTGAACATTTCACCTGTTCCAGTGAGCTCCGCGTGGCCGACGAGTCTCTTCCCGCCCAGCTCGCGCTCCACGCGCAAGAGCAGGTAGACTTCGGCGCCGATGAGCGCCAGTCCCGCGGCGATTTCGACCCACGAAGGCCGCGCGGCAGCCAAAAGTAGCGGACGGAAAATCCAAAGCAAGACGCCGCCGACGGTCCACGCCGTGAGGCCCGCAATCCAAAACGCGGCACGAACCCGATTTCGCCAAAATGAATTGAAGGGATGGATGATCAGCGAATAGATCGGAATCGGGAGTTCGATGAAAAGAAAAAATCCGGCGACCGCTTGGAGGAAACGCATTCAACTCGCTTTCTGATCATTCGTCCCAAACAATGCGTGCAACGGAGAGTAACCGATGATTCCGAGTACAAGGGCCACACCGCCTAGCACGAGCCAGGTCCATTGCGTCCAACCCTGGTCGGCGCCCCACAGGCCCCAGCTCGCCAGAGCCGCGCCAGCCACAACATAGAGAAGACGCGCCATTCCCGCTACATTCGGTTGCGCCCCCATGCCCGCCCTTTCTCGTGACGCTTTCCGGCGTCAGGCATCTTAACAGAAGATTCCCGGTGCACCGGACGTTCGCATAAGACGGGATTGACGCCGCTGGCGTTTCCGTGGACGATGCTGGCGCGGCTTGGACAACTTTATTTCGGTGGGCTCCACGCCCCGGCCTGGCCGTGCGGTCAGCGTAAAAGCGGAGCCCGGACTCTTACTCAGCGGGCTCGAAGTAGATCCCGCACCCAACGGAGGAATTCGTGAGCAATCTCGAGAAAACTTCATGGAAAGCGATCGAGGTCGAAAAGCTGAACAATCTACTCTCACGCCAGATGATTTCCGGCGACAACGCGACGGTTTCGCAACTTCTTCTGAAGCGTGGCGCCGTCGTGCCGCGTCATTCTCACGTCAACGAACAGTACTCGTGGATCATTTCAGGCAAACTGAAATTTGTCTTCGACGACCGTGAAATCGTGGTTGGCGCGGGCGAATTTCTCCTCATTCCACCAAACGTGCCCCATTCCGCCATCGCGGAGGAAGACACAGTGGACGTCGATATCTTCGCTCCGCGCAGGGAAGACTGGATCCGCAAGGAAGACGCATACCTCCGAAAATAGGCGGCCCCGTCCTTGCGTCTGACAAAGCAGAGACGAGGTGGCCGAATGTGCGTCTAAATGGAAACAGGGGCGTGCCGGCCTATCCCGCGCGATATGCGCCGGTATATTATGGTTATCGTGGCGGCTGTTGCGGCCCTGTGAGGCACGAATGAGTTCAACCTGGAAGAACCGACATCAACTCGCGGCGCAGGCCGCGATACTGGCGGCGATTGCTCTCGCCACCGCTGCACTGTTTGCGGCGGCGGCGCAGGCGGATCGACCCTACGCACCCAGCCGCGATTACCACCTGCAGAACGTGCGCGTTTCCCTGCGCTTTGATCTCGATCAACGCAAAGTGATGGGCGAAGTGACGCACACGCTCTCCTCGCTGCGCGACGGATTGACGCACTTGGATTTTGATTGCGCGGAACTCACCATCTCCAGCGCCCGCGTCAACGGCAAAGACACCACATTCGAGCTGCGAAACGACAAGCTCCGCGTGAACCTCGGGCAACCCGCAAAAGCAGGAGAAAAGTTCGAGGTGAATCTCCAGTACGAAGGCAAACCCACGACCGGGCTCTTTTTCATTCTTCCGGACAAGGACGATCCTGGCCGGCCCAAGGAAATTTGGACCCAGGGCGAGGCGGAGGACACGCATCACTACATTCCCATTTACGATTATCCGAACGATCGCGCGACCAGCGAAATGATTCTGACGGTGCCCGGCGACTGGCTGACTGTCTCCAACGGAAAGCTCTTGAGCGTTCAGGATGTGGCGGGCGGAATGAAGACGTGGACGTGGCGGCAATCGCTGCCGGTTTCCACGTACCTCATTTCGTTCGTGGCCGGGGAGTACAAAGAGAAGCAAGACACCTGGCGCAATATCCCGATCGCCTACTACGTTCCTCGAGGGATGGAAGATACGATTGATTCCACGTTCAGCCACACGAAGCAGATGCTGGATTTCTTCTCGGAGCGGTACGGCGTCGCGTATCCCTGGGAAAAATACGCGCAGACGGCGGTGGACAACTTCGTTGCGGCCGGCATGGAGAATGTGAGCGCGACTACGCTCTCCGCGCGCGATATGGTGCACGCCGATCTTGCGGCGGAGAAATCTGAAGCCGCGGACGGCCTCCTCTCGCACGAGATGGCCCACCAGTGGTTTGGAGACCTCGTCACGTGCAAGGATTGGACCAACATGTGGCTCAACGAAGGCTTCGCCACCTTCGGCGCGAATTTGTGGGAAGAGCATGAGTACGGTGTCGATGCCGCCGCTTACCATTCCTGGCGCGAACAGAATAATTGGATGCCGTCGAAGGACCTTTTCCCGATTCCCATCGTTACGCGCGACATCAATGATCCGGTCGAATATGTTGGGAACGTGTATGACAAGGCCGGCTGGGTGCTTCACATGCTTCGCTCGCAGCTCGGGGACGAGGCTTTTTTCCGTGCCATCAAACATTATCTCGAAGCCAACCGTCTTCAGAACGTGGTGACGGCCGATCTGGTCAAGGCCATCGAAGAATCAACCGGCACAAATGTCGACCCATTTTTTGACCAATGGATCTACGGCGCGGGCGCCCCGCGCTTCACCGTGAAATCCGACTATGACGCGGCGGCAAAAAAAGTAAGCCTCAACATCAGGCAGACGCAGAAAGTGGAAGGGCACGTTGGGTTGTTCCGCGTGCCTGTCGATGTCGCGATCGCTACTCCCGGCGGTGAGAAAGTCTTCCCCATCCAAGTGTCAAAGGCCGATGAAACTTTTTCGTTTGCGGTGGATGGCCCTCCGCTGATGGTGTTGTTCGACAAGGGCGATAAAATTCTGAAATCCCTCGATTTCCAGAAGTCGCCCGAAGAATGGATCCGGCAGTTGCAAACTGCGCAGGACGTGCCGGATCGCGCCGATGCAGCCATTGCGCTTGGCGGCATCAAGGACAACGACGCCGTGACGGCCGCGCTCGGAGAAGCCGCCCGCCGCGACCGTTTCTGGGGGGTTCGAAACGAAGCCCTGCGCGCGCTCGGACGGGTCAACACGCCTAACGCGCGTAAACAGGTGTTCGCCGCACTCTCGAACGAGCAGCCGTGGGTCCGCCAGGTGGCCGTCGAACAAATGGGACATTTTCAGAACGACGAAGAAACCGTCAAGCGCCTGCAGGCCATCTACAAGGACGACAAAGCTTATTCCGTGCGCGGCGCAGCGCTGCAATCCCTGGCACAGGACAAAGGCCCCGGCACGGCAGCGCTCCTCGAAAAAGCGCTTTCCACTTCTTCGCCGGACGACATTCTTCGCCGGGCTTCGCTCCGCGCCATGGGCATGCTCGGCGATAACGAGGTTGTTCCCTCTCTGCTGGAATGGTCCTCGCCGGGAAAACCATCTTCGCTGCGCGGCATTGCAATTGGCGCGCTGGGACGCGTGGACCTGAAAAACCACGACATCACGGCGCGTCTCATCTCCTATCTGAATGAATCTTCGTTCGACATCCGCTTCGCCTCAATCTTTGCACTGGGCCATCGTGGCGATCCCGCCGCCATCGAGCCGCTCGAAGCGTTGCTCAAGACCGGGCAACTCTCCATCAGTGTCCCGCACGCGCTGGAAGGCTTGATCGAACAATTGAAAACGCAAAACGCGGCTCACAAGGATCCTCCCGCTGTAGACCAGAAAATCAGCGATACGAACGGCGCCGGCGCTGGCAATAATCAATTCGTTGTCGATCGGCTGGATCGCCTGGAGCGCCAAATGACGGAAATGAACGACCGGTTGCGCAAGATTGAAGCGTCATTGTCAGGCGGGAAGAGCGACTGAGGAGGAGCGTGACTCGTGACTCGTGAAAGACCACTTCAGGACATAGATACTGAACTCTTTCCGCGGATTACTGTTGTACTTTCCTGATGCTATTCCGCACCCATACCTCGGATTCTCCAGGATGCTATTGTGCAAGTTGGTTTTGGCGATCACGGCTGCAGGTTCATGCGGCGGAGCAGGTCTGCGAAGCGTGGGTCCGAGCGCAGCGGATCCCATATTGGATCGGGATTAATGCCAAAACCAGAGCCAATAGAGCGCTCCTCATAACCCTTTTCCAACCACTCGAATGCCTTATCCTTCTCGACAAGGCCCACATGGATCGCGGCCATATACGACGGGGGAACATGCATCTGCTTTGAGAGTTGAGTCAATTTATCGAGCACCTTCAGCGCCTCTGCTCGTCTACCCGCCACCGCATAAGTGTATCCGAGCCACGATAGTGCATCGACGCTGCGGGGAGAGATCAGCACGTCCTTTTCGGCCTCCGCTATAGCTTCCTTGTAAAGGGATTTGAGAATATAGGCCTGGCCCAGAAGATAACGCGCGCCACCGAAGTTTGGTTCTATTTCTAATGTTTTTCGCTCTTGCTCTATTGCTTGGTCGTACTCCCGTTCAGCGATGAAAATAAATCCCATATTCCTGTTAATGACAAGAGATAGGGGATCAAGTTCCAGGGCGCGTTTGTATTGAGCGACGGCTTCGTTAAGCCGTCCCATCTGTCCTAAAGCTTCGCCATACCATTGGTGGGCGGTCGCATAGCTCGGATTGAGTTCAATGGCCCGTCGAAATTCTCTGTCGGCGCCTGATCTGTCCCAATCATATACCGTTTTGATTTTTGCAAGCGAAGTATGAGCTTCCGCAAGCGTGTCATCTATTTCAAGCGCCTTCAGCGCAGCCTCGTTGGCTCGCGGAAAAGCCTCCTTCGGAAGAACAATATTGTATTCTGCAAGTGAACTGTAGCAATCGGCCAAGCCCGCATAGGCCACGGCGTAGGTGGGGTCTTTTTCGATGGCCTGCCGAAAGTATTCGATGCCCTTGTTTAGCCCCTCCTCGGTTCTCTTGTTCCACCAGTAGCGGCCTTTCAGATAGGCCTGATATGCCTCGGGATTCACGGTGTAGCTCTTGGCCATGCGCTTTTCATCTTCGCCCGTCAGACGCATTCGCAGCATGGATGTCATTTCTTTTGCGAGCTCGCCCTGCAACGCGAAAATGTCCGATGACTTGCGGCTGTACTGCTGGCCCCAGATGTGGCTGTTGTCGCGGGCGTCCACCAACTCGGCGCTGATCTCCAAGTCGTCGCCGCGTTGCATCACTCGACCTTTGAATACGGCTCGCACTCCCAGCGCCTGGCCCACCGTTCGCGCATCCGTGTCTTTGCCCTTGTACATGAAGGCGGAATCGCGCGACATTACTTTCAAGTGCGGCAACTGTGACAAGCTATTGATCAGGCTCTCGGTTATCCCGTCGCTCAAGTATTCCGTGTTGGGATCGGCGCTGGCATTCACGAAAGGCAACACCGCCAGCGAGTCGATCGTCTCGCCGCCACCCGCGCGGAGCCGATAGAACCAGCCCGCAGCCGCCAACAAAGCGATCAGCGCGACCGCTGAAATTCCAATAGCCGCTCTGCTGCGCCACAATGGACCAACGGGCGCTTCCGAAGCCGATGCGCCGACACCAGAACGCCCCGTATCCGTGTCGCGTTTCAATCGAGCTAGGTCTGTCCGCAAATCCGCCGCATTCTGGTAGCGCAGCTTGCGATCTTTCTCCAAAGCCTTACTGATGATTTCCTCGAGCTTCGGCGGGATGTCCGGATTGAGCCGGAGCGGCGAAATGGGAGCCTGGCTGAGAATGGCGTGAAAGATCACGCCTGACGTGTTGCCCGGAAATGCCAGACGCCCCGTGGCCATTTCATACAGAACCAATCCGAACGAGAATAAGTCCGTGCGCGCATCCAGCTCTTCTCCCCTCACTTGCTCCGGCGACATGTACGCCACTGTACCCAGCGCCGTGCCGGGGCTGGTCAGGTCCTGTTCGGAGGCGGTCGGCAATTCCGACGCCCCAACCCCCGGAGCTCTATTTTCTTTCCGGCCCACTTTGGCCAACCCAAAATCAAGAACTTTGGCGTGCCCGCGATCCGTAACAAAAATGTTCGCGGGCTTGATGTCCCGGTGCACGATCCCCTTCGCGTGAGCGGCATCCAGTGCATCGATGACTTCCGCTCCCCACTCCAGAACCTGATCGACAGCGACAGCCCTTCCGCTAATCAAGTGCTTGAGCGTTTGTCCTTGCAGCAACTCCATGGCGATGAAGTGCTGCCCGTTCGCTTCGTCGATCTCGTAAATCGTGCAGATGTTGGGATGATTGAGCGCAGAAGCAGCGAAAGCTTCCCGTTGAAAACGTTCGCGGGCAGCAGGATCATTCTCCAATTCTTGCGGCAGGAACTTCAGCGCAACATGACGGTGCAGCTTGAGGTCTTCCGCTTCATAAACCACACCCATCCCGCCACCGCCAAGCTTCTCCACAATGCGGTAGTGCGAGATGGTTTTGCCGATCATAGCGTCCGTACGTTGAGCGATGGTATGTTGACACAATGTTGAGGTCAATCAAGAGTTTGCGGCAGGGGTGGCCAAAGGCTCCAGACAAGGCCAATCACGCAATATGGAATGATCCTTCGCGCGTGTCATGAGGGCCTGGCTCAATTTACTCGGCGAGAAGGATGCGGAGATCGCGCAGATTGTTTCCCGTGGGTCCTATCTCAATCGCGTCGCCCAGCTTCTGGAAGAACGTGTAGGAATCGCTTCGCCGAAAATAATCGTTCGCGTCCAATCCCAATGCACGCGCGCGCGCGGACGTTTCTCCGTCGGCCACGGCTCCCGCCGCCGGGCTCGATCCATCGATGCCGTCCGTGCCGGCACTCAGCACGGCGATGGGCTGGCCCGCGATTTTCTCCACACACTGCAAGACAAACGCCGAGTTTCTCCCGCCTACGCCACTACCCGTGACTGGGGAGCTCACTTCGCCGTCCGCGATCACAGCCGCGCGGCGGCCTGGATTCGCGCGCTTCAGGTCGGCGAGCTGTGCCAGCAGGAAATCCGCCGCGCGCTCGACGGGCCAATCGTCGGTTGTGTTATCGCACACGGTCACGAATCCAGCCGCCTCGGCGGCGCGGTGCGCCGGATGGAATAAATCGTCGCGTCCGAGCAGAAGCTGAAAAACGGAATGGCGAAACGCGGGATCGTCTCCCTTCGGTGTTTCGCCCATTGTTTCGGGCCGATCAAATCGGGCGCGAATCGGCGCGGGTAATTTCGTCAACAACGCGTAGCGCTGGATCACGCTGCAAGCATCGGATACCGTCGTGGGATCGGGAAGAGTCGGGCCCGACGCCAGCGCCTCGCCGCCGAGGCAGCTACGGCCAGGCGTCCACCCTTCACCGCGGAAAAATGTTTCCGGACGGTATTCATTTCATCAATCGATGCGCCGCAGGTGACGAGCAACCGGTTCAGCGCTTGCATGTCTGCAAGTCCGACAGCTGGATCGAGCGGCTGTTCGACCAGCGCCGAGCCTCCGCCCGACAGGAGAAAGAAAATCAGCGTCCGTTTATTCGCCGTTGCGAGCAATTCCAAAATCGCGTGGCCGGCGGTGAAGCTGCCCGCATTCGGAACAGGATGTCCGGCGACGATGGCACGAAATCCCGGAGGCGCACTTTTTGCGAGAGTCGGGGCGACCACGATGCCATCGGCGCTGAAGGCTGGCGAGAGCATTTCCGCAAGTCCGCATGCCATCGCCACCGATGCCTTGCCGATGGCGACCGCGCGGATGCGCTCGAAGGATGCGAGGTCGATTGTCACACCGCCTACGCGGATGTGCGAACCTTCGCGGGCAAGTTTCCGCCGCATGGTCGCGGGAATATCAATCGCCGCGAGTGTGTCGCGAAACATTTGCAGGGCCGTTTGTTTGAGGTCAGGCATCGGATCACAGACAACAGGAAAAACATGTAGCACAGGCTTCAGCCTGTGTGGTTTTGTTTTTCAGCTGTTCAGAACGGCGCACAGACTGAAGTCTGTGCTACCAAATGCCTCCCTACACAGCCGCGCAACGATCCATCAGACGCTCGTGAAACACGTGTTCTACGGCTGACGAAGCACTTCCGGATTTAAAATTGTCGGCGGGCGCTTACCGCTGAAAAACGCGATAGCATTCTCGACAGCGATCATCGACATTCGGGTGCGCGTTTCGACGGACGCCGATCCGAGATGCGGCGCGAGGACGACGTTGTCGCGCCGCAAGCCCTCGCTGATCAGCGGCTCGCGCTCGAAAACATCGAGCGCCGCGCCGGCAATCGTTCCCTGCTCGAGCGCGGCCACAAGCGCGGCCTCCTGCACGACCGGCCCGCGCGTCGTGTTGATCAGGAACGCGGTCCGTTTCATCTTCGCGAGTTCCGCGGGCCCGATCAATCCGCGCGTTTCCGCACGCAATGGCACGTGAAGGGATAAAAAGTCCGCCTGCTCAAGCACCTGATCTCGCGGCAAATATTCCGCGTTCAGTTCCCTTTCGACATCCGCCGGTGCGCGCGTCGTGCTGTTGTAAATCACACGCATCCGAAATCCGGCCGCACGCCGGGCCACGGCGCGGCCGATGCGCCCAAATCCGATAATGCCAAGCGTCTTGCCCCAAACGTCGGTTCCACACAACTGGTCTAAATTCCATTGCCGCCAGGCTCCCGAGCGGGCCAGCCGGTCGCCTTCGACCAGGCGGCGCGCAACACCCATCAGGAGAGTCCACGTGAAATCGGCCGTCGTTTCGTCAAGCACGCCGGGGGTATTCGTGACGGCGACGCTTCGCTCCGTGCACGCGGGCACATCGATATTGTCGTATCCCACGGCCACATTCGCCACGATCCGCAGATTTGGGCCCGCCGCGTCGAGCAATTCGCGATCAACTTTTTCGGTCAGCAAGCAGATGAGCGCATCCTTGCCCGCAACGCGCTTCAAGACTTCCGGGCGAGGCGGCCGTTCATTCCTATCCCAATATTCGACTTCAAAATTCTCCGCCAATCGGCGGCGCGGTTCCTCAAACAAAGCGTGCGTGGAAAATAATCTTGGCTTGCTCACACCGCCGCCTCACGTGTGAAAAACAACACCGGAGAGTAACATATCTGCCGCGCTCTGCAGACGCCGCGATCCGTGATTGACATGAGGGAGGCGGACGGTGTATCGCTTTAGTGAAAATTAGGTGGAAACCGGCTGGAATTTCCGTTGCGGTGGCTTCCAACCGATGCACTTCACACCAATCGATTTCCAGGAGGATGTAATGGAGAAGAAGGGTCTACGCAATACCGGAGTCGGCCGGCGTGGTTTCTTATCCGGGTCCAGCCTCTTGCTGACGGGCGCTTTGTTGGGCGCATCGGAAGAAATGGAAGCAAAGGAAGAGCAGACCCGGATCCCGCCGCCCGCGACTCCTCAGGACAAGGACAGCCTGTTCGCGGATCTTGTGGCTGCCAATCGCATTTTGGCCGATCAAGGCGTGGTGGATGGATACGGCCACGTCAGCGTGCGGCATCCCACCAACCCGGATCATTTTTACATCTCGCGCTGGCTGGCGCCTGACTTGGTCACAGTAAGCGACATCGTGGAATTGGACCTGGATTGCGTTCCGGTCACTGGAGACAACAGGAGGCTTTACAGCGAACGCTTTATCCACAGCGAGATTTACAAAGTGCGGCCCGACGTCAAGTCGGTCGTTCATACGCACGCGCCCACGGTTGTGTTGATGGGAGTTTGCGGAGAGCCACTGGTTCCCATCTACCACATGACCGGATTCATCGGCGCGGGGCTGCCGACGTTCGATATTCGCAAATCATTTGGAATGACGAGCATGTTGATAACAGACGCGGCGAAAGGCAAAGCTTTAGCGCAGACGCTCGGAGATCACAGCGCGGCGCTCATGCGTGGACATGGCGGAATTACCGTGGGAACCAGTTTGTCCCATTCAGTCGGCCGCAGCGTCTATTTGAAAATCGATGCGGAAATGCAACTTCAAGTGCTGGGGAGGAAGATCGAGTCGCTATCTCCTGAAGAAGCGCATCTAGCAGAAGCTGGGAATCAAGACTTCCCCAAGGACTGGGACCTGTGGAAGCGAAAAGTTATGGGCAAGGGTTAAAAGGCTTGTCCTTGTCGCCCTGCGCCAGCCGAGAGTACACTCACTGCGGGGAACACGCGGAGGTGAGTGATGGCTCGAATCGTGCGTTGCGGGCTGATTCAAGCGCAATGTGAGTGGTCACCCGAGAAATTCTCGCTTGGGCAGATCAAGGAAAAAATGATCGCCAAGCATGAGAAGTGGATTGCCGCCGCGGCAAAAAGCAAGGTGCAGATTCTCGGCTTGCAGGAACTCTTCTACGGACCGTACTTCTGTGCCGAACAACAGTCCAAGTGGTATGGACTGACCGAGCCGGTCCCCGGCGGCCCGACCCTGGCGCGGATGCAAAAGCTCGCGAAGAAATACAGCATGGTCCTGGTCGTCCCCGTGTATGAAGTCGAAATGGCCGGTGTTTATTTCAACACGGCCGCGGTATTTGACGCTGACGGAAAGTATCTCGGGAAGTACCGCAAACACCACATTCCCCATTGCCATCCGGGATTCTGGGAGAAGTTCTATTTCACGCCGGGAAATGCGGGCTACCCAGTGTTTGAAACGCGATACGCGCGCGTGGGCGTTTACATCTGTTACGACCGGCACTTCCCCGAAGGCGCGAGAATTCTGGGACTGAACGGGGCGGAGATCGTATTCAATCCTTCCGCCACCGTGGCGGGACTTTCCGAATATCTATGGGAACTTGAGCAGCCCGCGCACGCGGTCGCCAACGGGTATTTCGTCGGCGCGTCCAATCGTGTGGGGACGGAGAAACCCTGGCAGATCGGCGAATTTTACGGGAAGAGCTATTTCTGCAATCCCCGGGGCAAGATTGTCGCCCAAGCCAGCCGGGATAAGGATGCATTAGTTGTCGCGGATCTGAACCTCGATGAAATCCAAGAAGTGCGTGAAACGTGGCAATTCTATCGCGACCGCCGGCCGGAAACGTACGGCGAAATCGCGCGCACGCAAGCCGCCGGAACCGCGCAGGCCGCGGATTAGGAGAGAGAATCCACAGATGCACACAGATGAACACGGATGAAGAAAAAAAATGAGGAACCATCTGGATAACGCTTTACAGATTTTTTATCTTGGTCCAATTTTTCTCTCTTTTTCCGATTTTTATCCGTGTCCATCCGTGTGCATCCGTGGATAAAGGAATTGCCATGACTACGCAGCCAAAGCAGACGACGCGCAGCGAAGAAATCATTCGGAAGCACAAGGAATATCTTTGGCCTGCGGTCACCAATTTCTATCAGCAGCCGCTGGTAGCCGACCACGGCTCGATGCAATACGTTTGGGACGTCGAGGGACGCAAGTACCTGGATTTTTTCGGCGGCATCCTGACGATTTCCGTGGGGCACGCAAATCCCAAGATCACGGGCCCCGTCAAGGGGCAGGTCGACCGGCTGCAACACCTTTCCACGCTTTACCCGAATGAAGCGATCGTGGCGCTTGCGGAAAAGGTCGCGCAGATCACTCCCGGCGCTCTGCAATCCAGCTTTTTCACCAGCTCCGGCACCGAGGCCAATGAGGCTGCCATCCTGCTGGCGCGGATGGCTACCGGCTGTTACGACATTGTGGCCCTCAGGCACGCGTATTCAGGCGGATCGTCATTGGCCAAGAGCGTAACGGCGCAGTCGCCCTGGCGTAAATCTGGGGTCATCAGCGTGGGCGTCGCTCACGCCATCAATCCGTACTGCTACCGCTGCCCTCTGGGCTTGAAGTATCCCGACTGCGAGGTTGCTTGCGCTAAGGACGTCGAAAACCTGATCCAGACGGGCACAAGCGGCCAGATCGCCGCGTTCATCGCCGAACCGATCCAGGGAGTGGGCGGCTTCATCACACCGCCGCCTGAATACTTCAAGATAGTCTTTAAAGCCGTGAAAAAGTATGGCGGACTTTTTATCTCGGATGAAGTTCAAACTGGTTTTGGCCGTACGGGCAAGAAGTGGTTTGGGATCGAACACTGGGAGGTCACTCCCGACATTATGACCTGCGCGAAAGGCATGGCCAACGGAGCGCCCATCGGCGCGACCATCACTACGAAGGAACTGGCGGCTTCCTATCAGGGGCTGACGATCTCCACGTTTGGCGGCAATCCCGTGACGTCCGTAGCAGCCAAGGCCACGATCGAATTCATCGAAGAAGAGAAACTTCTCGAGAATGCGGACACGATGGGCGCCTACTTCCGGGGCAAGCTGGAAGAGCTTCAACAGAAATACCCCGTAATCGGAGACGTGCGCGGCAAGGGGTTAATGCTGGCTCTCGAACTGGTGAAGGACCGCGAGACCAAGGAGCCTGCGCCGGAAGCAGCCACGCAACTGCTCGAGCGCACGCGCGACAACGGGCTGCTCATCGGCAAGGGCGGGCTTTACAGCAACGTCATCCGACTCTCCCCTATGCTGAACATTGCAAAATCCGACGTGGACGAAGCGGTTCGGCTGCTGGACAAGTCACTCGCGGAAGTACGTCCCTAATCTTGTAGTTGTCTTAGGCCATCGGGGCGTCGTTGGTGTGGCAACGCTGCCCCAAGCAACTCTGCCAATTGGGTGTCCCGGTACCCTCAAATGTACGATCAAGCCTCTATCAGTTTGCCAATCAATTAACCTGAGTGTTTTCAGAGCATAAGGGTACAGGGACAGGTTCCTATTTGGCACACTAGCGCCCAATTTGTGTTCCAGAGTGGACCAAGGGCTGGTACCGTAAAGTGAGGTCCACGAGAATTACCTTCAGCTGAGATCTGGTGACAATAGCGGGTGCCGACAATGGGATTCGCTACCGCACGATTGAGGAATTCGTGAAAAAGAAGAAACTGGGAGAGGTGCTCCGCGACCGGGGGAAAATCTCCGCCGAAGACCTTCTCCAGGTGGTCTCCGAGCAACAGGGCAAGATGTTGCACCTGGGTGAATTGATGCTTGAACGTGGGCTGGTCAAGAAGGGTGACCTGGCGGCCGCGCTCGAGGAAGTGTCACACGTACCCTATCTGGACTGCTCGGAAGTCGTGCCCGATCCGGAAGCCATTAAGCTAGTTCAACGCGCTACAGCCGAGCGCTGCGTTGCCCTCCCCATTCGAATGGAGCAAGAGCGCCTGGTCGTTGCTATGGCTGCGCCACAGGATCTGGGGAAGCTCGACGAGCTGCGCTTTTCGACCGGGATGGAAATCTCGCCGCGTCTGGCGTTCCGTAGCGAGGTTCTCAAAGCGATCGCCAAATATTATGGCGGCAGCGAATGGGAAACCACATCCAAGCTCAACTCTAACAACCAAGAAGACTCGCAAAGGGAAGAAATTGAATTCTTCTCGACTAGCTCCCGGCAGTCCAATCAAGAAGCGATTCAAGAAATGCAGGCCGATCAGCTGCAAAGAAAAACGCCGGCGGTGCGGTTAGTTTCAGAATTTATTCATATCGCGATGGCGAAGCACGCGAGCGATATCCATATCGAACCGCGAGCAGCGGAGACGGCTGTGCGGATCCGCGTGGACGGTGTGCTGCGTGACCTTCAGTCCATCCCGCGGAACCTGCAAACCTCGCTGATCTCACGTATCAAAATTCTATCCGATATGGACATCACGGAGCGCCGGACTCCCCAGGATGGCCGGTTTATGGTTTCCGTTGGGCCGCGGCAGATCGATCTTCGAGTCTCTTCTCTTCCGACCCAGTACGGGGAGAAAATAGTGATTCGACTTTTGGAGACAAGTGCGCCGCTGAGTCCGTTCGCCGATTTGGGAATTCCGGATGACGTTGCTGAGTCTCTCACGGACCTGTTATCGCTGCCACAGGGCATGCTCCTGGTGACCGGCCCAACGGGCTCCGGCAAGAGCACGACTCTCTACAGTTCGCTTCACAAACTGCGCAATCCATCGGTCAATATCGTCACTGTTGAGGACCCGGTTGAGTACGTCCTCCCCGGCATTAACCAGTCCCACGTCAATACCAAAGCTGGCTTGACGTTTGCGGGGTGCCTGCGCTCGATTCTCCGGCAAGATCCGAACGTCATCATGGTGGGAGAGATTCGAGATAAGGAGACGGCAGAAATTGCCATGAAAGCAGCGCAAACAGGCCACCTGGTGCTCTCCTCCCTGCACACTAACGACAGCGTTTCGGCGATCGTTCGATTAATTGACCTGGGGATTCCGGGCTTCTTGATCACCTCATCCGTGACGGGAATTCTGGCCCAGCGTCTAGTGCGAAAGCTATGCTCCTGCCATGTTGTCCAGGCGGCGACCCCCGAATTTCAGGCCCGAATGGTGCAGGCAGGCGCGCTCAAGCCTCCCGTGACCATGGCCGTGTCCATCGGTTGCGAGAAATGCGACCAGACAGGCTACAAAGGTCGAATTGGAATATACGAATTTCTTCGTTTCGATGATTCGATACGCGCGGTTATCCGTGCAAGTGGGAGTACGGATCAGATTCGTGAAACCGCTCGATCGAATGGGATGCGTTCGATGCAGGAAGACGCGATGGAGAAATTGCGCTCAGGGTCCACAACTCTGGAAGAGATTCTTCGCGTCGTGCCGGTGGAGAGCGTATCTCATGCGGTATGCGCGAAGTGCAGCCAGCATATCCTCCCGGCATTCAAGTTTTGCCCCTATTGCGGGACCCAGTGCACGCAAGATCCTCGAACCCAGCGCAGGCGGGCGCAGGATTCAGTTGCCGAAGGAGTTCTTCAATCGTGAGGGAGACCATCGGGAAGACGAACGTTGCAATCAGACAAGATGTCCGCTACCCACAGCTGACCGAACTCTCGATGATATACGAAGGCGCCACGGAAGAAGTTGCCGTGAGGCCGCCGGACCTCAGCCCGCACGGTATGTTCATCAATACGCCTAATGAATTCCCCGAAGGGGCAGTCCTCAAGCTGCGTTTTCGACTTTCGCGCACTGGTGTCGTCGTCCAGACTCGATGTGAAGTCCGATATTGCCTTAAGGGCGTGGGGATCGGCGTCGAGTTTGTCGACGCTCCACCCGAAGGTACTCGCGCGATTGAAAAAGAAATATCCGTTCACGTGGCCGGCAGATAGAAGGCTCGATCACGTGCGACTTGACGAGCTTACGGACTCCCTATCCCCCGTCCGCGACTCAATTCTATACACCTGCATTGCTTCCTACCGTCAGTCTCAGCGTGAGGGTCCTCCACTCGCAGGGAAGGCTTGACGTTTCTTGCGGGAGGATTCACCATTCAACGTGTAAAGGATTACGGAATAGATTACGCAGATGCGGTTGATGTCTGCGAAGACTCAATGGCAACTACACCCAGCCTATTTCCAGAGACCGAGAAGGATATTTTTTTCGACATCGAAACCCTTCGTCTTTCACACGAAGTCGAAGGCGGCTGGTCGAACATCGCACGCTTCGGTTTGGCGGTCGCGGTCACGTGGGATGCGGGGAACCGCTTCCGGCGCTGGTTCGAGCCGGACGTAAAGGCGCTCATTTACGAATTGGGCCGTTTTGCGCGCATCGTTTCTTTCAACGGGGACCGATTCGACTTCGAGGTTCTTCGCGGCTACCATCCGGTGGGCGATCTGGTTCCGAAATCATTCGATCTTCTGGCCGACCTGCACCGCAGACTTGGATTCCGCATCAAACTCGACGACCTCGCGCGGGAAACGCTGGGGCATCAGAAGAGCGGCAATGGCCTGGAAATCGTACAGTGGTGGCGCGAGGGCCGGAAAGAAGAAGTCTGCAAATATTGCGAAAACGATGTGCAATTATTGGTGGACCTGGTGGAGTTTGCCAGGCGCAAGAAGTACGTGGTTGTGAACAAGCGCCAGTTGCCCGTCGACTGGCATTGAAACTTCCTGCCGGGGATCCTGATTGATGCACGCAAGTAAGCTTGGCGGATTCGCTACGCTCCTCCTCGCGCTCACTCTGAGCGCGCATGCCGCCGAAAAGGTCACCTGGAAACCGATACCTGATGCGGTTCTTCGAATCGACGACCGCGCACCAAAGCAGTGGAGTCTTTTCCACGCCGGGAAGAAATACGATCCACTCCTGCTGCAGCTCGGTTCGCGCGTGTTGGTGATCTATGCGCACAACCAAGCTGTGTATGAGATTCCGCCCGCTCAGGTCGAGCACAAGGGTGAGGATTTGTTATGGCGCGAAATCGATAAGCCGGTGAAACCTCTCGCAACTTCCGATTGGAGCACGCGCGACATCGGTTCCGCGTGGCGCGTTCGGGTGAAACTCACCGAAGAAG
>WNGO01005395.1_pt1 | contig 18032 bp, 21 predicted proteins | sample 5400511 | NCBI WGS metagenome assembly WNGO01 (sample SAMN13153380, study PRJNA577476) | soil metagenome | isolation source: 20 cm soil or saprolite under Garry oak tree replicate 2 | place: USA:California | collected 2016-06-15 | reverse complement strand
CGGCTGTCCGGCTCCCGGAGGTGGCATAGGCGCTGGAGCGGGTGAGGAAGCCGCCCCAGCAGCAGCCAAAGCAGGATCGGGCGGGGAAGGATTCACCGGACCAGCGGGGGCTGCTATTACGATTTTTGGTTTGGAGTGCTTCGGCTTACCGACATGACCGCCGCGCTTATAGCCGGATGCTGCGCTCTGATCTTTGTGCTGCATGCTCCCAGATGAAGAGGAATAAAGCTTCTTGGAGCTATTCTCGCCCACCGCCCGCATGACCGGGATATCCAAATTTCCTCCCTTACCCATGCTGTGGGCCTTGGACTTATTGGTATCTCTCGCCTGATTTTTATAGGGATGCATGGCCCGATCCTTAAAAAGCGTGAATGCTCTTCCGTATCCTGATGGGTTTTAGCGCCGCCACGGGATAAATCTTCTGCTTCGCCTCTTGGCCCTCAAACCATTGAACCTCGACATGACGCTCATGAATGGCCGTAACGGTCAAAAGCGGACTACCAGATTTAAGCCTCACTATAGTCCCAATTGGATATAGAGGCAAAAAGTCCTTTAAAAGCATCAAATTGGTTTGTATGGTGCCCATTTACAGAGCGCCTACTACGGTCATGTAGGTGCGCAGATGCAAGTTCATAGATGATTATAACCCCCATTTAGCTTTAAGATATGTGTTGAGGGCCGCAACAGTGGTCGAATTGGTGAAGCCCGTTGCAACACCCCACTCGGCAAGCACTCCGTACCAAAAATCAGTAACATATGCCGGTTGCCGCCCCACACCAAAATAGCCGGGGTTTGACACCCAATTACCCGACGATGTGCCGGTGGTTGATGGAACGCCATCGGCGTAAACTGTCATCACACCACTGGAATCTATCGTAATAATAACGACATGCCCTGCGGGGGAGGCAGTCAATCCAGTCGCACTGGCATGAGTATTATTTCTATTTAAGTCAACGCCGGTGAACGTACCACCAGCACCAAGAACCCATGAACCAGGACTGTTGAAATCAAAGTGTATGCTGTCCGCAGCCTCATTATAGGACATGATTCGGCCGGATGCTGACGATGCCCCAGTGCCCAACGTGCCAACAAACCAAGCGGTCAGGGTATTCCCGGTCCCCAATGGCAACCCTGCTGCAAGCGCTCCAGAGTTGCCATTTATGAACTGAGCACCGGGAAATGAAGTATTGAACGCGGTAGCGGAATACACTACCGTGCCAGCGCCAATTAAGCCATGGCCTAGTCCACTCTGATCCGCAATGTTTGTAATATTTGAACCTGATAACGTCATACTTGCAGTCACGCTGGTATCCCACCAGCCGATCAGGCCGATAAGGCCTAGTGGCGAGAGGCCACCACCACCACCAGAAACCGAAAGCAATCCTCCCAACATATTATTTCTTCTTCGTCGCAGGTTTAGGCCTTGTCGCCTTGGCTACTCTGATTTTGGCGTCGGCGTCGATCTTGGCTAACTTCTCTTTATGCTCAAGCTCCCGTTCGGACATTGCATGTTTGTGCCGTTGTTCTTGTTCGGCCAGTTCTTCCTTTTGGCGCATTTCGCGCTCGTGTCTGTCTCGCTGTAATGCTAAATCGTGTTCGTGCTTCTGACGATCTTGGATGGCGTCCATAACCATTCCACCAGTCTTCATATGCATGTCAGAGGCGTGTTCCTGTTGCTTCATTTGCATATCGGCAGCGCTTTGATGCCGCTGAAGCGCAATATCATTTTGGCTTTCGGTTTGGGCACGATGATGATCCAGCAGCATTTTCATGGCCTCGGTTTGAGCGTCCTGCTGAACCTGCTGACCATGAATAATTTGCTCTTCCTGAATCTTCAGGCGCTCCAGAATAATCTTTAGGGCCTCTACCTTTTCTCGCGACTGGCGATCAGCTTGCTTGTCTTGCGATTGCAGCTTTTGAATCTCCATCTTCAACTGCATCTGGAGAACTTGACTTTGCATTTGTTGCTGATTGGCTTGCTGCTTAGCCTGAGCCGCAATCAGATTAGGATTAGGTGGCGGAGGAGTAGGCGTCTGCTTGAACAATCCCTCCGGATCGATGCCCGTAATCCGCATAATGCGGGTATCAACCGCGATAGGATCGTAAAGATCGGGCGCTCCTTGCTGCAAGGTCTTGATCACAACCGCCTTGGCAATGCGATGCATGCTGGTTGGATTATTCGGGTCAGCTACCGGAACCAGATTATTATTATCCAGCGCCTCCAGAAATTGCTCTTTCTTCCAGCGAAGAGCGGCTTTCTTGTCGTGCCGCCAGAATGCTTCCGGGTCTTCCTTAAAACGATCTTTGAGAAGCTGGAATTCCTTGCCTTGGGCCGCCGTCAGCCTCTTATGGACGGCATCCATTGTTTTGGTTGCTTGTTCAATCAATGCCAGCGTGGTTCCGACCGGGGCATCCTGCTTGCCTTCTCCAATGCTCATTTCAGCCGTACCGCCGACGCGCTGACCTAATTCGGTTATATTCTGTGTTAGCTGCATGAATGCAGCGCCCGGCTCTTTATATGGCAGCGGCATGACCGCTTGATTTATTGGAATTCCACCAGTGTCAATTGGAACGCCACCACCGGGAGGAATACGGAATTGATTGGTTAATTGCCGCCCAAATTGCTTGGCGTAGATAAAGCCGGGGAAAGATGAAAACATTCCAGCATCAAGCTGAATGCGCCAAGCCGCCGTCAATGCACTCGTAGTATTGCCCAGAATATGTATGAGACCAATGCCATAAAAGCCAAGAGCGCGTACAAAAGCAAAGTCCACAAAATACTCTTTCGCAAGGCACATTTTATCTTCTTTGCGCCAGTTACGTCTAAGCGCCAGAACTTGCCTGCTCTCTTTGTGTATAGTGACAACATATGGAAGTTGGAGTCCTGTTTCCTTCCCACTTTCCTTGTGTTCAAAGCCTGCGATATCTAACTCACAATAGCATTCATAGATTTCATGGTCCGAATCTTTCGGACGTTGCATGACAGGATTAATACCCTGAATTTCCTGTTTCTTCTCCTTGACGGGATCAGGAAGCTGGACCTGATTATCCGGAATATCGATATCGAGATAAGCACCAACCAATTGCATACGCTTTAGGACCGCAGGCCGCATTTTAATGCGATGTGTGATCCTGCCGCAATTTTCCAGATTTGTTTCGGCATTGGAAACAATCAAATCTTCCGCATCGATGCTTTCGGAGACCGGCCTGCGACGAAGCGGACAATTGTAGACTTTCTTGATGCCTTGGCCGCCACAGCCGATCCAGAACAGCATGCGATCTGTATCCGGATAATATTCCGTCGCCACGGCAGTCAGCCAATGGTTCATGTCGGTTTCAAGAGCTTCGGCCAATTCATCGGATTCGGCATTCATGCCGTCCGGCATCACCGGTTTGGGGGGAGCCATCAATCCGGTAGGAGGCGGAGCGGGAGGCCCGCCGGGGGCTGGAGGAGGCGTAGGGCCTCCCGCTGGCATTCCGGTCACAGAACCCGGAATTGGAGAATTAGGGGGCAGCGCAGCAGGGATGTTACCGGGAGGCTGTAGTCCACTGGACGGCCCGGGAGGTGGTCCCCCTCCCATACCGGGTCCCATAGGCCCTGCTGCGCTGCCATTCATAGGTGGACCGCCATTGTGGCCCATTTGAGGCGGCATCATCGGCATTGGAGGCGGAGGCGGCGGTTTTGGTGCCACTGGCGAGTCATTCCGGACCTTTAGCGGTCCAGCCGCAGGTAAAAGCTCACCGCGCGCATTGGCTTGAAATCTTAAGGTGGCTTCCAGTAATAGTGGGTGCTGAACCGTAGAGACACCTTCAGAGGTAGCCTCACCCTTGGGCTCATTGAGTTTTAGGCCAAGCAGACCTATTCCCCGGGCGCGGGTATCCAGCCAGTCTTTCCGAGACATATCATCGTTCTGGATGCCTTCCAGAAGCTCACTGGCAATCCGGGAAAGCTCACCGCTGTCAATTTGATCGGCTAGATTGGCAAACCAGTCCCCCTTGGCCTGTTTCTGGCTCTTGGGGGAGAAATCTATTGTTAAAGAGCCGTCAGGATTTTCGGTCTTGGAGGCTCCGTTCTGAATGGTTGTCTTGTTTGTGTCCGGAGAGCCAATATCGATGGTTGAAGACACCGAGAAGGGATTCGATGTTTCCGGATCAAGTAGGCGTATGGAGCCAGTGTTTACGGATCGGACCATTATGAAGTCCTTATCACTTCTTACCCGCTGGTTTGCTCTTTGTAGACCTCTATCGAGACCCGTATCACGAAGATTATTTATCCAATTATCATCCGTGATCAGATTTTTATGATCAATTTCACCTATAGGCCAAAATCCGTAATAATGGAACCATGCCAATCGATGAGCCATAAATCTCATTCCATCTATAGTAATAGATCGGTGGCCATGTTTATCTATAGTGCCCGCGACACTTCCAGAAATTGCTTTATTTCCGAATGAATTACGTCTTTTTCTCCATCTCAAAATTCCCGTAATAGGGTCATAATCAAGTGTTTGGCGAAGATAGGTTAACGTAAGTCTTTGTTGTTTGGTCAAAATCATCATTTATACCGGATAAATGGGGCTTACTCTTTGCTTGTACATCATTTCTTGTTCGTAATCCATTTCGTACTCTTCTCGTCGTAGAGCAAACCCGTGATCTCTCAGATGCCTGAGTGCCATCGTGGTCGAATCCACCAAGTCGTCATGGGAGCCCTTTGGAAAGACAGCACATTGATTCACGACTTCATCAGACCATGCCCTGACCGGCCTATAAACCATGCCATCCGAGAAAAGATGCAGAATACTATGCGCGCGGGCGACCTTATCGCCCTGTTTGGTGGGATTTACCAACTCGATGCCGAATTTACCATTGAAGCCAATAATTCTGCGGATTTCCTGACTTACCGATAAGCCAGAAGCCTTAGCTTCTATTAAAAGTTTATCTACTTGAAATCTGGCATGTGTAATAGGTCGGTCATCTTTCGTGCAACAATCTATAACCCTTTGAACTAACTTATGAATTTCTAGGCGTTCTTGCCAAGCATGAAGCATAATGATCTTGGGGTTATTATTGGCATCTCGGAACATACCCCAGATTGTAAGCGCACTAGCATCATTCTCCTGCTTTTCTGTATAGGCCGTATCTAAAGATGCTAAAATATACTCTAAATCCGGGTATTTCTCTTCTTCCCATTCATTCCAGTAATCGCGCCGGATGATGGAGCCGCCGCGCACCTCGGGGGTTTGCTGGTATTGGCCAGCCCAAGCGTATTCCTGCTTGGCATGCCTTAATTCGTCACAAACATTCTGCGGGAACCGCTCCGGCCACGCCAATTCCCCATCTTCGGTGCGTGGGTCTTCCCAAAAGAGCTTTACGGGCCTCTCAGCCTCCGGATCGGTATCCCAAGTATCGAATGTCTTGATTTTTCCGGTATCGTCATACCCATTTACAAAGCCGTGAGGTACATACGTCATCGGGATACATAAGTGCGTATAGCCAAGGTCTCGGTCGAGGGCCACACCAGACACGTCTTCCTCGTGAAGTCGTTGTTGTATAACGACTATTGCGCTTTCTCCCGGGCTATTCAGTCGATCTGGGACGATTTCCGTAAACCACATATTGGTATTGGCCCTAACCGCCTCCGATTCCATCAGCATAGTATTGTTGGCGTCGTCTATGATGAATCTGTCGCCGCGTTCCCCTACACCGATACCGCCAACGGAAGTGGCCAGCTTCCAGCCGGTCTGATCATTGGCGAATTTAACCTTGGTGAACTGTTCGTTGGATATCTTGAAGCGATTACCCCAAAGTCTTTGATATCGATCATTCATGACCACGTTGCGGCAACGCATATTGTCGCGTTCGGTAAGATGCGAGGCATAACTGGCGCAAATGTACCGATAGGATGGATGGTTCTGAGGCCCCCACTCCCACGCAGGCCAAAACACATCCGTCAACAGGCTTTTTGAAAAGCCGGGAGGAACATTGATTAGAAGTCTTCTAATCTCTCCTCTGGTAACTGCCTGAAGGTGCTCGGCAATGGCCGATAGGGACCAACCTTCGATAAAGGGTATGGCCGGTTCGACAATCGGCCAACAATATCGAACGAATGAAATCAGATCGCCTTCATAGGCTTTGGCCTCCAGTTTTTCCTTAAGCTTGCGAGTAGCCAAGGAAACGCGCTGGATTTGCTCCGATCTTAGAAGTGCTTCGGCCATGTCGTGAAATATACCCCAGCCGCCTTAATTTTGCCAACCTGAGAAGACAAACTGGGTTAGGAGGACAATTCATGACTGATCCAAAATACATGCGCCCCGGCCTTGATTTTGCGCGGGGCAAGACCATTGAAGAACTCGGCGAACTGCAAGCCGCACTCGGCAAGTCGCTGCGTTGGGGTTGGGCAAGCGTAAATCCTGAATTGCCTTCGGACAAGCAGGTTACCAATGCCGCATGGGTTCGCGATGAAATACGCGATGTTCGCGATGCGCTGGACAACCTCGAACGCGAACTCGATAAGACAGATTGGGTTTTGTGAAATTTTTTGTGTAATAGGGGGGGGTGTCATTTGAATAAAAATCAGCTTCAAACTCTCAAAGAAAGTATCCAAGAAGCCATTCTGGAACGCCGGGCTCTAGGTGAGTACAATGCCGATAGCAAGCATATGCTGTTCCTGTTGATTGGGTTACTCGAAACGGTGGAACACGCTATTTCTCAATTGCCCAAGAAATCCAAGAATGACAACGCCGGTTCTTAAGACCAATCGCCTGATCCTTTCCCCGCCCCTGATCCACGATCAGATGAATGTAGATCATTATCTAAAGTGGCTCTGTAATGAAAGGGTAACTCAGTTCTCGGAACAGCGCCACAAGACGCATACCATAGAGAGCCAGCGTGAATACCTGAAATCGTTCGGCGGTGACGATCAAATCTGGGAAATCAAACGCAACTCTACGCCCATTGGCAGCATTACATCCTACCGAAATCTACCCAATAGTATCTCCACTCTCGGGATCATGATGGGAGAAACACAGGTCTGGGGACAGGGATATGCCTCAGAAGCGTGGGATGCCGTCTGTCGATATCTGTTTGAAGACGGCATCCGTAAGATTGACGCCGCTTGCATGGCCAATAATACAGCTATGAGCAGCGTTCTTGTGAAATGCGGCTTTATATATGAGGCAACCATTCCCAATTTCTTCCTGCTTAATGGCAAGCCAGAGGATATGAAATATTATGGCAAATACCGCGAAGCGAAAATCATCCCGATCCAAGGCTCCGCCAAATGAAGCGTTTGGAATGTTGGGTGACATTAAGGCTTTCTGGGATAGCCAAGCCAAAGAGCATGGCGGGTCTGATTTAGCCACCAATCCGGACACGCATTATCGCTCTCTTGAGATTGAGAGCATCGTTCGCGCCATCAGCGCGATGAAGCATGATACCATTCTGGATGTTGGCTGCGGCAACGGCTTCACTACCAAAGCCATCGCCAAAGCATTCCCGGTCGCCGACATAACTGGCGTTGATTTCTCTCACGCGATGCTGGAAGAGGCCATTGAAAACAATAGCGCCCCAAACATCGGCTATGTAATAGGCAATGTTATTGGACTGTCCAGAGAGGAGGGATTGGATGTTGGCGGTTATGATGTTGTGCTCTCCTCTAGATGCCTGATCAATTTGGCCAATTGGGAAGAGCAGAAAGTCGGCATCTTGGAAATGCGAAAGATGCTGGTGCCAGATGGCAGATTAATACTGATCGAGAACGTCCAAGAGGGCTTGGATAATCTGAACGATCTTCGCGGCAAGCTGGGATTAAGCAAAATCAATCCGCCTTGGCACAATAAATATCTTCCACTTGACGAGACACGCAAGTTTCTTGACGGCATCAAAGGCCATATCCTGACTACGGAGTATGTCGAAAATATCGGCAATTTCTACTATCTGGCCTCCCGCGTTCTTTATGCCAAGCTGTGCAAGGATCAGGGCATCGAGCCTGACTACAATAACCCCATCAACGCCATTGCCTCACAAATGCCTACAATGGGGGAATACTATGCCTGTTCGCCAAATTACATGTTCATACTTAAAAATGAAGCGGGGATAGAATGGGGAAACAAGAAACCGAATTCCTAAAGGGCGAGGGAGACGCTTGGCATCGGCGTAATATCGATAAGATAAAGGGGACGCCAGTTCTCCAAGCTATCATAACCCTTCCGTCTTTCAAAAAGGTCGTTGAATTTGGATGTGGGGATGGTATCAATATTGGACATATCCAACTAACCAATGATTGCGAGGCTATTGGTATCGATCCCTCAAAAGAGGCAATAGCTGCCGCTCGCAAGACATATCCCAAGGTTAAGTTTATCGCCGGTACGGCATCCTATTGCCTTCTCTTAAGAGAACACGATCTGGTTATCTATGGCTTCTGTTTATATCTCTGCGATAGAGATACCTTATCTCATGTCGTCTCAGTCGGAGACCTTGCCCTCCAAGATGGCGGCCATCTGATCATCCACGATTTCGATCCAGAATATCCACATAAAGTTCCTTACCATCATAAAGACGGTCTCTTCAGCTACAAGATGGATTATTCCAAGCTCTGGCTGGCTAATCCGGCTTATTCTCTGGTGAGTAAGACAGTAATCCCGGATGGCACGGCTGTCTGGGTTTTGAAGAAGAATATCGCGGCTGGATGGCCGGAGGAAACATTAACATGAAGATCGGGATTTTGGGCTACGGTTCAATCGGCGAACGTCACGGGACCAATCTCCTTGGTCTAGGTCTAGGGCATCAAGTCTTATGGTACGATCCAAATGAAAGAGACTTATGTTCGCGCGAGGGCATAATCGATTGGGCTGACGCCGTTGTTGTTGCCTCCCCCACCAAGCAACATATACCTGACTTTCAGGATGTTATCGATCTTGGAAAGCATGTCTTTGTCGAGAAGCCTTTTGGCTATGATGCACCAGCGCCCTACATCGATGGTTACCTAAAGGGCGCTCGCATGCGTTGGGGGGCGAAAACTATTATCGCAACTGGCTTTAACTTGCGCTTCCATGATTGCGTCAAGAAAGCCAAAGAGCTATTGCCGGATATCGGCAATATAGTCGCGGCTCATTTCGCAGTCTTCCAGAAAACCGAGAAACCGCTGTATCTACAAGACGGCATTATCCGGAACTGGTGCTCTCATGAGATCGATCTGGCTCTATATCTTCTGGGACCGGGAATATTAAGTGACTGCCATTTCACCCCCGGCGATGATGGCAGAGACACAGTAGAGGCGTGGGTCAGTTTGGATATACCGACAGTCCAGACCAAATGCTTTATTCAGGCCGATTATTATACCAATCCAGAACAACGATTTTTCTGGATCGCCGGAGAGAACGGCACGATCTACGTTGATCTAATCAAACGCAATGTATTCTTCAGGGATCGAGAAGGTAACCCTCGACCGATCCTATCGGCGACCGACAGCTTCGACCGGAATTACATCGATGAAATGAAGTGTTTCGTTCAGTCAATCGAGACTGGTCAGCATCAGGCTCCGCTGGCTACCGGAGAAGATGGCGCGGCAGTACATCGGATCGTAATGGAAGCCAGAGAGAAGGCCGGATTGCATGACTAAGACTGTAGCTTTGACCGCTGAGCGATTGCGAGAATTGCTGCATTTTGATATCTGGGGCGATTTTCTTCTGCTAAAGAAGCTCACAACAGCATTAGGGTTTGTCACTTGGGCCGCTGATCGCACTCAGGTAGATCAAGTTATTGTGGCAACATCTACGCTTCCGCAGGATGACAAGATCGCAGAATGGTGCGCGGTCAACGGATTGGATTGTTTCCGGGGCAGCGAGACAGATGTTCTGTCACGGTTTCAAGGAGCCGCCCAGCAATACGACGCCCATATAATCGTACGACTTACCGGCGATTGCCCGCTGCTCGATCCCCGGGTAATCGATGAAGTCATTCAGCTTCGCAAAATGAAGGATGTGATGTATGCGACAAACACCGACCCTCCGACATACCCTGACGGTCTGGATGTTGAAGTCTTTACAAAAGAGGCGCTTGAGATTGCAAATCGCGAGGCAACACGGCTCAGCGATAGAGATACTGTTACTCGTTATATGGTTCGTAATCGCCACCGAATTTCAGCGGCTAATCTTACTTGTCTTCTCCCTGATCTTGTGGCTGAAAGGTGGGTTCTCGACAGTCCCGAAGACTATAAATTCATTAAAGAGATAATCAATCGCATTAGCGATGAAGACCCTCCCAGTTATCTGGCAATTCTTAAGGTTCTGGATAAAGAGCCGTGGCTGCGAGATATCAATAAACATTTAACGCGCAACGAGCGGCATTATGAATCTCTTGCTGCCGAAGACCTTGGCAAGCGCTCATATTCGATCTCCAAGGCGGTGTTGGATCGAGCCGAAGATTTAATTCCGTTGGGCGCTCAAACTTTCTCCAAGTCCAAGATGCAGTTCCCGGTGGGGGCAGCGCCGCTATTCTTGACGCATGGCGATGGAGGGTACTGTTATGACGTGGATGGAAATGATTATGTCGATCTTGTTGGCGGTCTCCTGCCTAATATCCTTGGTTATCGTGACCCTGATGTGGACGCTGCTATTCGTGACCAGCTTTCGCGTGGCATATCGCTATCGCTTGCTACAACGCTGGAAACATCTCTTGCCGAAAGGCTGAATTTTCATATTCCATCGGCGGAGATGGTAAGGTTTGGCAAGAACGGATCGGACGTTACCACCGCAGCAGTAAGGCTCGCCAGACATGTTACCGGACGCGACAAGGTTATGGTTGGAGGATACCATGGCTGGCACGATTGGAGCATGGCGGTAAAGGAAGATCGCAATCAGGGCATTCCGTGGCGCGTCAAAACACTATCTGATCTGCCACATGGCAACGAAGATGAATTTAGACATTATGCCGCCATCATCGTTGAACCCGAATTCTATTCATTTGAGGAACTTAAAGGGATACGCAAACTATCAGTTGATTGCGGGGCAATCCTCGTCTTTGACGAGATTATTACCGGCTTCCGTTGCGGAATGGGAGGCTTACAGAAAGTCCATGGCGTTACCCCCGATCTTTCTACTTTCGGTAAGGCTATGGCTAATGGCATGCCGATAAGCGCCTTGGTGGGTAAGAAAGGATTAATGGAACATATGCCGGAAATTAGCTATTCCGGCACCTTCTTTGGCGAGGCGCTATCGATTGCCGCAGCTATCGCCACCATAGACAAGCTCCATAAACTAAACGTCCCCGGCTATCTGCATAGGATAGGGGCTTATCTCAGGACCGAAATCAGGGCGCTTTTGGAGAAACACAATATAAGCTCAATCCAGCTTTATGGAGAACTGGCACTAAACCGAATTAAGTTCGATGATAAAACCATCCAGAGCCTTTTCATTCAGGAAATGGCCAAGAATGGCGTTCTTATTATTGGCAGCCACAACACTTGCTTCGCTCACAAAAGGCCAGAACTAGATCGTGTCTTGCGCGCGTGGGATGCTGCGCTTCAGACTATATCTTCTGGTGGTAAGCTGGAAGGAGAGATCATCCAAGGAAAGGCTGTGCGATGAAATATTCAGAACTGTCGGCCATCGAATTACAGCGCGAGATAGATCGAGCGGATTCCGAGGATAGTGGAACAATGTTGCCGGAGGCGTTGAAAGAAGTTGACCGCCTGCGCGGCTTATTGATCGATATTGTGGATATCTGCAATACCGATCCGGTGACGTTCTTGGCATCATCGACAACCGAAGACTACGATAAAGTTCTCATAAAAATCGATGATATTGCACATAAATATTGGATACCAACATGAGAGGTAAGTCCATACTGGTGACAGGCGGTTCTGGCTCCTTCGGTCACGCCTTTGTCAAAAGGGTTTTGCAAGAGTGGCCAGCGAGGCTGATTATCTTTTCGCGCGATGAACAAAAACAAGATCAGATGCAACGTCTGTTCGATAATGCAGCGTTGCGGTTCTTCATTGGTGACGTAAGAGACTGCCATCGTCTTAAAATGGCCATGTACGGCGTTGATATTGTTATTCACGCCGCTGCTCTAAAGATCGTGCCAACTTGTGAGTACAATCCCTTCGAAGCGGTAATGACTAACATACATGGAGCGGAAAATGTCTGCCGGGCGGCAATGGCGACGGGCGTTCCCAAGGTTATGGCCCTTTCGACGGACAAGGCGGTTAATCCGGTTAATCTTTATGGAGCCACTAAGCTGGCAGCAGAGAAAATCTTCGTCGCAGCGAATAACCTATCTGCTGGCCGCAGCCAGTTTAGTGTGGTTAGGTATGGCAACGTGGTTGGTAGTCGTGGCAGTGTCGCCCCCCTCTTCAAAACATTACATTCACAACGTAAGGCCCTCACCATTACAGACCAAAGGATGACAAGGTTCTGGATGACCTTGGATCAGGCCGTAGGCTTTGTGCTTAGCTCTACACAGATGATGCAGGGAAGAGAAATCTTCATTCCAAAGATACCATCCATGCGTATCATGGATTTGGCTGAAGCCATTGCCCCCGGAGAAGTACGCAACTTCACCGGCATTAGGCCCGGCGAGAAACTTCATGAGGTTTTGCTGACTGAAGATGAAGTTCATCTGGCCATGGAAGCGCATGATCGCTTTATTCTGAATGGCGGCCCCAGTAATGCCAAGATACCGCGCTATTCATCGGATACCAATCCTAATTTCTTGTCGGTCGAGGACTTGAGGAGAATGCTATGACGACAGTTGAGCCCAAATATATAGAGACGATGAATAATCTTGCCGAGGCCATTGATGAATTATTCAATGGAAAGAACAGTAGCTTGAACAAAGAAGTCGGATTTGCTCTTTTGGTCTGGAAATTCGGCGGCGAGGAAGGTCGTAGATGCAATTACATTGCAAACACGAAAGACCGGGCCGGCATTATTGCTATGATGAAGGAAGTAATAGCCCGCTGGGAGGGGCAGCCAGAGATTAGCGGGAGCGCATAATGAAGAGGGTAAAGACCATCAGCGCCAATGGCCGAAAGGTCACGGTAAGCATAAATGTTCAGGTTGACACCGGCTCAAATGGCTTACTGACAAGATACGAAGTTGAGGAAATGGTAAATAGACTTGCCTCCAAGTGCATGGTGATCATTCCTGAAATTCCATATGTCCATGTCGCCTTGTCAGAGGTTAAGGTTAAGTGAAGAAGTTTAATACCATCGATCAAAAGGAAATATTGGCTGCATCGCTTACTGTGCAGGAGGCCGCCGATAATCATAGCCCTCTTTCTGGATATATTGGGTCAAGTTCGTTCGGCGGCACATGGTGTACCGTCTTGGAGGCTTCTTGGAGAGAGACGTTTGGCATCAAGCATGCCGTAGCTGTGAATAGCGGAACCAGTGGGCTACTAGCCGCCTGCATGGCGGTTGGCGTGGAGCATAACAATGAAGTTATCGTATCGCCTTACACCATGTCTGCGACTGCGGCTGCTCCGAAGGTCTTGGGAGCGAAAATTGTCTTCGCGGATATCGAACCGGAGACATTCACGATAGACCCGGTGGAAGTGAGCAATGCGATCACGCCAAAGACCAAGGCCGTAATTGCCACAAACCTATTCGGCCATCCGGCGCAGTTACGGGAATTGCGCGATATTTGCGACAATCGAGGGGTTTATCTGATCGAGGATAATGCTCAGGCGATCTTCGCCAAGGAAGACGGCATTTATACCGGTACCATTGGCCATATCGGCGTGTTCTCGTTGAACGTCCATAAACATCTTCAGGTTGGCGAGGGTGGTGTTTGCGTAACAAATGACTCTGGACTTGCCAAGAAGATGCGAGAGGCCATGAACCATGGTGAAATGCGCGGCGGTATTTTAGGCCTTAATCTCCGCATGACCGAAGTAACGGCGGCCATGGCTTATGAGCAGCTTAAGAAGGCTCCGGAGATCATGACTCGGCGCAGGCATACCGCCGAGATGATAACCAGTCATATGGCTGAATTGCCTGTTAATGTTCCTGTGGTCAGGCCGGGATGCGAACATAGTTATTATTGCTGGGCAGGGTTGCTTGATGAAGCCGTCAGAGGGCCACTGCCGGAACCCTTTAAGGCTGGCTATGTGAAGCCGCTTTGGTCTTTGGATGCCTTTAAGGGCACTGGCAGTCGTCCTGCTGGAAATGTAGTTGAGGATATCGAACGTAGGATAATTCTGGTAGAAATCTGTTCTATCGATCCGACCGATGAAGAGATTATAGAAATGGTCGAGAAGTTAGGGAGGGTGCTATGAATAATCAAACGATAGATTACATCGAATCTGTTCGATCCAGTAATAACATGCTCTGGATGGGTATCCTGAAGATAGCCCTGAAGTATTCTCCAGCCGAGACCAAGGAGCTTCTGAGGCATATCAAGACCAACGATGATCGTATTTCAGAGGCCACGGGACGAATTATCGATGAAGATTAGCGATAGTGCGTGTCCTCACTGTGGACCTAAATGCAGAGCACCGGCAAATCGCGTCCGTAAGGTATTAAGAACATGGCGGGATGGAGAGTTTATTACCTATAAATGTATCCGATGTGGCATCAGCGGTTACTCCCACGAGACGATAAGACTTCCGGATGCAGTTCCAGTAGCGATGCCACCAGACAAAAACCGTTCAAAGATCGCCTCGTGGCTATGGAAAAAATCCAGAGAGTTTTATGGAACTGAAGTAGAGAAATACCTTGTTTCACGTTCATGCTATCTGCAAAGCGGCAACATAAGATATTTGGAGTCTTACAAAAATCATCCATCATGCATGATCGTGAGATTTGGGACTGACGATAGGCCTTCGTGCGTACATCTCACTCGCCTTGTGGATGGCAAAAAGGCTGGGACTGACCGCGACAAGATTATTATTGGTCGGTCAATCGAACCGATTATTGTTTACGATAATCCAGAGCGAACTGAACTCGTCATAACTGAGGGTATAGAAGACGCTGCCAGTATGGCCATCGCTACCGGATGGACTTCTTGGGCGTCTGGCGCGGCAGTGAGGATACCGGCACTTCTGAACGCCTCTAGATCGTTCACCCAAGTTTATATCACGGTTGATGACGATCCTGCCGGCCATTTGGCTTTCAAGAAGGCATTGGAAATAAGACCGGATATAATCTCGATTAACTTCTCCAAGACCATAGAAAAAGGCATTGATGCCAATAAGGCTCTTATCAAGCATGGCAAAGATGCTCTATTGGCTAGTATCGAGTGGCGCGAGGCTCAACATCGCCATGAAATTGGCCAAATAGGGTTTCATCAGATGGAGCGCGAGCTTGTATGGGCAAGCCAGATATTATCTTCGGTAAGAACCAATGAAGATTGACGGAAGACATATCGGAACCAACGTTCCGCCGTTCATTATTTGTGAAATAGGAGCCAACCATAACGGTTCGGTGGCTGAAGGTAAGCGATTGATTAATGCAGCCATCGATACCGGCGCTTCTGCCATCAAACTCCAGTGTTATACGGCGGATAAACTCACTTTTCGTGGCGATGGCGACGAGTTCAAGATCATGGAAGGGCCTTGGGAGGGACAAAGCCTCCATGAGCTTTACACAAAGGCAGAAACGCCAAGGAATTTACTTAAAGAGTTACTCTTATATGGTCAGAGCAAGGGCGCGACGGTCTTTTCTTCGGTATTTGCGTTGGAAGACGTGGATTTCTTGGCAGAATTGGGCGTTCCGGCGTTTAAAATATCGTCCTTTGAGCTAACCGATCTTCCTTTGATCCAAGAAGTGGCAAAAATAGGCCTGCCGACGATCATTTCAACCGGCATGGGGACCACTGAAGAGATTTTGGATGCTCATCACGCCTTTTCCTATATTTCCGATAAGCCAGATAACCTTGGTTTATTGCACTGTGTATCTTCTTATCCAGCCAAACCAAGCGAAGCCAATCTTTCAGCATTGGGACCGTTAAGTAATCTAGCCGGAGGGCATCATGTCGTGGGACTTAGCGATCATAGCATGGGGAATGGGGTTGCTGCTGGGGCTGTGGCTTTCGGAGCAGCAATTATCGAGAAGCACTTTACGCTGGATCGTCGGGCTGGTGGCCCTGACAGTGCTTTCAGCTTGGAGCCTGCTGAGTTCTTCAATCTAGTAAGAACCTGCAACGAGACTTGGCAGGCTATTCAAACGGATTTGGTTCCGAAGAGGCCCCCGAATCTTGCGTTTCGGAAGTCGCTTTACGTTGTTCGCGATATTTCCGCTGGCGAACAGTTTTGTAAGGAGAACGTCCGTGCAATTCGGCCAGCCGCAGGTTTGGCCCCGAGGTTTTACCAGTCCGTTTTGGCAGCGGTGGCAACTCGGGACATAAAGGCAGGCACCCCACTTCATTCTTCAATGGTTTCGGTCTTAAGTTGACAAGTAATTTGCAATCTAGCGCATGAGCAATACGCTTGAGCGTGTTCAGCTTCATATTGTTGGCCGAGAGTTCTCCCCCTTCGATGGCCGCAATCTGTCTCCATGGAATTCTTGAACGAAGGGCCAGTTGAGCCTGCGTCATATATGGTTTCTGCTTGGCACGAAGATACTTGATCCGCTCCGGAAGGGACTGATATTCGCTATGCCTCACAAGAGATATCTTCTTGGATATTCTGCCTAGGCCCTTTTTTGTCGCCACCTTCCAACTCCGCTATGAGATTTTCAGCCAGTTCCATCTCGTCTTCCGTAAAGTCACCCTCTATCATAGGGGCAGGTTTTACCATAATGGGAGGGGGGACTTGAGGTTTATTATATACCTTTGTCGTGGTCGCAGGAGCATACGCATATTGTTGCGCCATCATTTGATGGGCCTGACTTATCTGCATTAGGATTTGTGCGTATCTCTGGTCCACATCCAATGCCCAATTTTGTCCTTTCGCGTCGGTAAAGCAAATCGTAGTAATGGTTCCATTCGGGTATTGGTGTGCACCCGCTCCGGCACCAGTGCCCGAAATACAAGTAGGCCCTCCCTGAATCCAGTTCAAGGAAGAAATAACGTTGGTTGGCAATGAATACGGTGGATTTATCGCCATGTTATGGTCCTTTGGTTGTCCCCATTGATCATTCCATCCGGCCCGATGCCTTGAGCATCTTGGTTACGACTTCATCCGGCTCCATGCCAGCCCTTCTCATGTCGCGAACGGCTTGCGGCGAGAAAATAAATTCCTGAACCTTTTCCATCGCCTTCTCAGATACTTTGTGACCTGAGACCATATCGCTGATCCTGCCAGCCTCTCCCTTTAGGACCATTTCCTTGAATTGTTCTCTGTCTGGAAGAGATATATCAGGCAAGTCGTGATCGATGATGATCTTGATGGTATTCAAGTTACCTTCCTTGTCGCGGAAGGTCATTTCGCTGGTTTCGCGCCCCGATCCTTTTTCGGCCTGATCCTTGATGAATTCAGGGGCCTCCTCTTTGATTCTGTCGATAAAGGAAAGCATTCTGCGCTTCATCATAATGATATTTACAAGATGAAACAGGCCCACCGCCAGCGAAGTCACGCCAGCGCCCAGCATGAACCAACCCAAGGTCTCAATCGGAAACATTAATTAAGTGTCCTTCCAGACAATGGAGACATGGAGCCTTCGGCTTTTTTTAATTCATCCAATTCCTTGGATAACTCGTTGGCTCTGGCGATCAATTCGCGCGGAAAGGAATTATCGCCGTGTTCGAGCAGGAAATATACCGCAGCCAGTATAAGGCCGCCAAGAGGATTTCCCCTATCGCTTGCCGGATCGAAGCCGGGAGGCGTGAATAGCGCAAAGCCGCTCTGGTCTTCTGGGGCATTTGGCTCCCATTTCAACAGCCAGTCGCCGGGCTGGATTATGTCAGCCTTTTTGATCCTCTCACAGTTAGAGCCAATCGTGAATTTCTTAATATCGTCGGTCATTTTGGTTTCCCTCTCTTATGCAATTACCGGCATTTTCCTCTGGGCCAGCAATTTACCGATGCGGTTTTCCAATTCATCTATGTCGGATTGATGGCTTTGGATATGATTGATTATTTTATTGATCGCAT
>WNGO01000979.1_pt1 | contig 18035 bp, 22 predicted proteins | sample 5400511 | NCBI WGS metagenome assembly WNGO01 (sample SAMN13153380, study PRJNA577476) | soil metagenome | isolation source: 20 cm soil or saprolite under Garry oak tree replicate 2 | place: USA:California | collected 2016-06-15 | reverse complement strand
TATTCCTGGGACCTGGCCGCGCCCCTCATCCTCGTCGAGGAGGCCGGCGGGCGGCTGACCGATTTCAGGGGGAAGCGAACCTATGCTGGCGGCAACGCCGTGGCCAGCAATGGTCTGCTCCACGAGGTCATCCTGGAAAAACTCAACGGGGCGTAACGCCAGCCCGTACGTCAATCCATGCGAAAACTATTTCTGGCCTTGGCCATGGCCATCCCCGGCCTGCTACTCGCTCCCCTGGCGGCCAGCGCGGCTAACGCACCGGCGCAGATGATCGACTGTTCGGCAGCGGCTTCCTGGTGCTTCAGTCCGAATCCAATCCAGATCGCCGCTGGTTCGACGGTAACCTGGACCAATAACACGGGACCGAGGCACACCGCGACCTCAGACACAGGGGCCTGGACGACTGGCAACATCGCACCCGGCGGGACCAGCGCCGCGGTCGCGTTCCCGACGGCCGGGACCTTCCCCTATCACTGCGCGATTCACCCGAGCATGACGGGCACCGTGATCGTATCGGCCGCAGCCGCCCCGGGCAGCCCGCCGGTCCGGGGGCTCGCATCGGGTGGCGGAGGACCACGACTCCCGATCGGGGCGGCGCTGCTGCTTCTCGGGGTCGGCTTGCTAGCGGCGCGCGGCGTTCGCCGCAACCGGCCGCATGGCGCCGGCGAAGGCATCGATAAACTGCCGGACCAGTAGTCCGTCGGGGTCGTGGTCCGGGTTGATCTCGGTGACGACGAGCGCAGCCAGCTTGGGCGAGCCGACGAACACGCTCAGGCATCGCATCGCGTCGCCGAAGGACAGCGCATCGTAGTGCGGCCAATCCGCGAGAGGCATCTCGGCAGAATCCATCACGTCGACATCGAAATGTAGGGCGATCGCCCGCGCGCGCTCCTCGAGACGCGCTCGCGCCTGGGTCGCTAACTCGACCGGCCGGCCATCCATGGACGTCACCGGATACTTCGCCATCGCCGAGGCCTCGAGTACGCGGGATTCTGCGGGCTCGATCTCATATGGATGAAAGCCGAACAGGATGATGCGGTCCTGCTCCAGCAGTGGAAATCGTGGACCGATGTGGGCGAGGTCCGGATCTCCCTGGCCTATCAGGTGCGCCACGCCCATCGAGTCGAAGATGCCGGAGTGCGTGGTCTCCGGCGTCGTCAGGTCGGCGTCGCCATCGAAGTAGATCACGCCGAGATCGGGTTGATGCCGCAACAGTCCGGCCACGACGCCGAGCGTGATCGTACAATCGCCGCCGAGCACGATCGGGATCAGCTCGCGCTCGACCGCTCGCGCGACGGCGTCGGCGACCTGGCGGGCGACCCTGACCACCTGCGACTGGCTCTGGCGCTTGCGCTCGACGCGATCTGGCGCAAAGCGGATCATCGGGAGATCGCCCAGGTCCTCGAGTTCGAGGCCGGCTTCTCGCAGCGCGCCCACGAACCCGGCTGTCCGCAGCGCGGTAGGTGCCTTTTCCTGCCCGGGGCCGTGGGCACCGGCACTGGACGGGACGCCGATCAGCCCGAACTTCATCGTCCTTCCTGGTACGGTACTTCGACGCGCACCAGAATGTGCGACCCATCTCGGACCATCCGCCGGAGTCCCTCCGGGGTGGGCGCGCCCCACATCCCCCATCGCTCAACGATCATCTCCTGCACCGCGGGGTCGAGCTCGCTCGGATCGACAAACCGCACCTGTCCTTCGACCGATGGACCCCCTCCCGGGACCGTCAACCGCGTCCAGGGGTCGTTGCGCCAGCGTGCCACGCGAAGCGCATAGGCGTAATTGAAAAGGTAGATCTCGCCGCCGGTGGCAACGAACCAGACGCGGACCGCCCGCTCGCGGCCGTCTTCGCGCGAGCCGACCAGTAGCTCTTCCGTGCCATCGAGGGCTTTCTCGAATCCCGGCGGGAGCACGCCCGTCAGAATAAGCCGATGACGCGAGTGGTCCTGCTCGGGCTGGATGGCTTTCCACACCGCGCCATCTCCGCCGACCTCACGCCGCGCATGTGGGACCTCGCGCAGCGAGGCGGTCGGGCGTCGAGCGGCGGCACGACCGACCTCCCCTCCTCGACCGATCCGGGTTTCTGCTCCCTGCTGACCGGATGCCGGCCCTCGACCCACGGCGTTCGAACCACCTCGTGGCGTTACGCAAAGCTGCCGGCGTGGGCCGGCCTCGAGACGCCCGGCGTGCCCACCATCTTCGATGGCTGCCGCGCGGCCGGGATCCGCACCGCCGCCATCGTTGCCGACGACCGCGGGCTGCTGTGCACCGGATCGGCCGACACACGATGGCCCTCAGACGGTGCCATCCCGCCTGGAACCGCGTTGGATGCTCACGGCTATCCGGCGAACGCGGCCGTCCGCCCGCAGCTGCTGCAGGCACTCGGCGAAGAGGCCAATCGGTTCGTCTTCGGACATCTGAACGAATCGGACACCGTCGGGCACGACCATGGCCCGGAGAGTGAGGCGGCCCTGGCCTGCTACCGTGCGACGGACCAGCTGGTTGGCGAGTTGCTCGACGCGCTCGCCCGCCGCTGGGCGGACACCGTCATCGTGATCGTCTCCGATCACGACATGCAGTCGCGAAACGCGTCGGTGCCCATCGATCCCATCGCGAACAGCACGTACGGCTGGTGGGACGCCTTTATCCCGGACGGCGGCGCCGCCCTGGTCCACCTCCTTCCTGGCGTGGATCCGCAACAAGCCGGCGCAGCCCTCGAGCGGATCGACGGTATCGAAATGTGCATGGTGGCGAATGACTCGCTGGCGATCGTCGGCGCCGAACCCGGACGCATCTTCGCGGCGCCCATGTATCCGGCGGGAGGCTTCCATGGCGCCCCGGTCACCGCCCGCACCGTGGCGCTGGTGGGGGGCGGGGACCCAGCGGTTCGACGGATCGCCCACGCGATGACGATGAAGCGGCCTCATCTGACCGATTGGGCGCCCACGATTGCTGCCCTTCTGGGAATCGACCTCGGCGCTGTCGACGGCCGGAGCCTGCTGGGTTAGGCCGTCAAGGCCGGCGATGTCATCCGGCGCCTCAGGAAGGCGCGGACACATTGGTCGGCGCCGGTCATGATCGCTGGACCGTGGCCAAAGTATGCGTGCTCATAAGAGAGCGCTTCCAGTCGTTTCGGCGCTTGCAGGGCAAGCCGGTGCGAATGATTGACGTTCCATGGCGGGGTGCGGATTCCGCGCTCGTTGTTCAGGATGTCGCCGAGGAAGAGCGCCGACTCCGATTCCGAGTGAAGACCGATACTGCCCGGAGTGTGGCCCGGCCCGTGCACCACGGTCAGTCCCGCGATCGTTTCGCCGTCCTCGAGCAGCCGCGCCGCCCGCCCCGCGCAGGTCACGACGAATCGGGCCAGGCCTGGGGGAAGCCGGTCCGCCAGGCCCCACAACGTCATGCGTTCCCTCGGCCGGCGCGGTTGCAGGTACGCCGCGTCGGCCGCGTGCACGGCGAGACGCGCCCCGGTTGCCTGGCACAGGGCGAGCGCGGTGCCGGCGTGATCGATGTGGTGGTGCGTGAGGATCACCCAATCGATCCGGCCGAGGGCCTGTGCGTCGATGTAGCGAAGGACGGCGCGGAAGCTGCCGGTATATCCGGGGTCGACGACGGCCAGACCCTCGCCGCTTTGGTGCACGTACGCCTGGGCGCCGCGAACCCCAGGAATCCGGCGGATCACATCATCATTATTTACGGCCGGCGGATTCCCGGCTGGGGCACCTCGACCGGAGCCGGCGGCGGCTCCTGGATCTCCGGCTGTGGCGGCTGCGGCGCCAGCTCGGGTCCTGGCGGGTCGCCCACGTTCGGCTGGCCGGGGTTGGGAATCACGGGATCGGGCAGGCCGGGCTGATTTTCCATCGGTCTTAGCTTAGCTTAAAGTTGACAGGCACGCTATAATGTTTACGTTCTAGCATTGCTCTAGACGACGCGACAGGAAAGGAAGGAGGGCGTTGATGGATTCTGCTCCTCGGGCTAGGGCCACAGGGACGACCGCGAACGGCGACGGCCGGCACGGCCTGATCGATCTCGCACGTGCGGCGGTCGAAGACACGGTCCGCCTGGTCCAGCAGGAGATTCAGCTGGCCAAGATCGAGCTCAAGGAGATGCTGCAGAGCAACATCAAGGCCGCCGTGTTCCTTGGGATCGCGGCGTTCTGCGGCCTGCTCTTCTTCATCATGCTGCTGGTCACGATCGCGCTCGTCATCCCGGCACATGCGCTCGTCGCCGGCATCGAGACGGTGCTTTTCCTGGTGCTGGCCGTCATCCTCGGCCTGGTCGGAAAGCGCATGCTCCAGATCGGACCGCCACCCAAGACGATGACCACGTTGAAGGAGGATGCCGAGTGGGCCAAACAAGTACTGAAGCGAAACGGGAAGTAGAACAGACCCGTGCCCACCTCGGGGAAACCTTAGAGGCGCTCCAGCTGCGCGCCAAGCGCAACCTCGATCTCAAGACCCAGCTGCAGACCAATCACGTCCTCCAGCTGGTGGTCGGCACGCTGGTACTGGCGGTCACCGGCTTTGCGGTGTACGGCTACCGCACGCGTCGCCGCCGCTCCACGGCGGAACAGCTCGCCCGCAAGTTGAAATTGAATGATCTTCGCGATCGCCTCGGAGAGTTTCGTGACGATGCCAAAGCATGGGCGTCGGCACAGAAGCGCATCGTCAAGGCGGACGGGAAGACGAAAGTCGAAGTCCAATCCAAGGAGAGCATCGGGCGGCGACTGCTGATGAGCGCCGCGGAGGCTGCGCTCACCGCCCTGGCGGCCGGATACGCGCGCCGGCTGGTCAGCGGCTCGAGCACCCCGCACGAGCGCGGGCACGCGGCCGTCTCGAAGAAGCGATAGACAAGGGCGCACCGACTCCACCCAAGGGCGCTCGCGTGGCGGACCCGCGCCTGGCGGCGCCGCAACCGCAGCCACGGATGCGCGCATCGGCAGCCAAATCGGCGCGCTGGCCGCAGAACTGGATCGACTGGCTCAGGATCCGGCGTAACTGGATGACGGTCGCGGGCATCGTGTTCGGCCTGATCCTGCTGTTGGTGCTGGGCACCTTCGCCTATGCCTACGCCACCCTGCCCGACGCCAGCCGGCTGGACCTGGCCGGCGGCGACGTCAAGATCGTCGACCGAAACAACAACCCGATCGAGGTGCGCAACGCCCAGGGCGTGCGCGTCATACCGAAGGAGCTGAAGGATATCAGTCCCAACCTGCAGAACGCGACCATCGCGGTCGAGGACAAGCACTTCTACCAGCACCACGGCGTGGACTGGGGACGGGTCATCAAAGCGGGCGTCATCGACGTCATCACCCGCAAGCCTCAGCAGGGCGCCAGCACCATCACGGAGCAACTGGCCAAGATCGCCATCCTCCGATCGCCACAGAAGACGATCCTGCGCAAGCTGCGCGAGGCGCTGCTGGCAACGGCCCTGGAATCGAAGTACAGCAAGGCTGACATCCTCAAGCTTTATCTCAACTCCATCTATTACGGCCACAACGCAACTGGCGTCGAGGCCGCCGCCGAGGTCTATTTCGGGAAGCACGCCAAGGACCTGACGGTGGGTGAAGCCTCCCTGCTCGCCGGGCTGCCCAATGGTCCCAGCTATTACGATCCGGCGCTGCACAAAGACCGGGCGCTCGCCCGGCAGGCGGTCGTACTCGACGCCATGGTGAACACCGGCGTGATCACCAGCGCCCAGGCCGAGCAGGCGAAGAACGAGCCCCTCACGTTTGTCTTCAAGGAGAACCGTAGCAGCCTGGCGCCTCACTTCGTCGACTACGTTTTCGAACAATTGGAGACTGTCTACGGGCCGTCCATCATCAACACCGGCGGTCTCACGGTCAAGACCACGCTCGACCTGAATCTGCAGAAGGCGGCTGAGCAGGCCGTGGCCGTCGGTCAGCAGCGCCTGGGAAAGCTTGGTGCCGACAATGGCGACTTCCTGGCGATGGACCCCAAGACCGGCGAGATCCTGGCGATGGTCGGCTCAGCCGACTACCTCAACAACGACATCAAGGGCCAGTTCAACGTCGTGACGGCGCTGCGGCAGCCGGGCTCGTCCTTCAAGCCCTATGCCTACGAGCAGGCGTTCAAATCGCACAAGCTCACCATGGGCAGCCCGCTCGACGATACATCGAGGCATTTCGCCAACGGGCAGTTCCATGACTTTGACTTCCGCGACATGGGCATCATCTCGGCGCATAAGGCGCTCTTGCTGTCGCGCAATATCCCGGCGCTCGAGACGATGCAGACCGCTGGGGTCGACAACGTCGTCAATTTCGCCCACGACATGGGGATCACCACGCCGCTCAAAAGCGAGGTGACGACCGCGATTGGATCCAGCGAAGTCCGCCTCTTGGACCATGCCGTCGGCTACGGCGTGTTTGCCAACGGTGGGACCCGGCACGATCCGGTGTCGCTTCTCGAAGTCAAAGACAAAGACGGCAACATCCTGGACAATCCGAACAAGCCGCAGGGCAAACAGGTCATCAGCGCCCAGGAGGCCTACCTGATCACGGACATCCTCAAGGACTACTCGAGCCAGTGGAACCTGGGCTGGAACAAGCCGTTCGCCGGAAAGTCGGGAACGACGAACAACTACCGCGACGCCTGGATGATGGCGTACTCGCCCAACCTGGTGATGGGCGCCTGGGTTGGACATACCGGACCTGGCAACCAGGACATGAACGGAGTCTTCGGCACCATGGTCGGTAGCTCGGTCCTCAGGGACTTCATCAACAATGGACTGACCCAGGCGCACTTCACCGTCGACACCTTCAAGCGTCCCGATGGGTTGATCGACGGGCCGCCGTGTGCGAGCAGCGTGAGCACGTCGCCGTCGGCCTCAGCCTCATCGTCGGCGTCGGCGTCGGCGGGCTCGAATAGCTCCGAAAAGGAGCTCTACCTGCCGGGCACCGAGTGCAAGCCCGCGCCGACACCCTCCGCCACCCCGTCACCGTCTCCCACGCCACTGACGTCGGTCATCCCATCGATCGTCCCCAGCGGGATCTTGCCAACGCCGACGCCGAGCTCTGCGCCAACGCCAACGCCTAGCACCGCACCCGGCCAGACGCCTTAGAGTCGCCGCACGTATTCAAGCAGCGCCGGCAGGTCGCGAAAGACCTGCTGCGCGCCACCGAGGCGCAATTCCTCCTCCGTCCCAGCGCCGGTGAGGGCGCCCCAGAACACGACACCAATCTTGGTGGCGGCCTCGGCATCCCACCGCGTATCCCCCACCGCCGCGGCACGGTCTGGCGGCAGCGCGCTTCGCTTCAACCCGACGGCGAAGACGTCCGGCGCCGGCTTCGAGGTCTCGATATCGTCCTTGTCGACGATCAGGAAATGCTCGGGCCGCGCGCCGATGACCCGGAGATTCGCCGCAACTTCATCGGGATTGGAGGAGGTCGCGAGCACCGGGCGGATGTCCAGCTTGCGGATCCCGTCGAGGAATTCGCGGACGCCATGTACCGGGCGGACCTCAGTGAGGCGGCGCTTGTAGGCCTCACCATGCCGCTCCCGCGCGGCCTCACCGTGGCGCTCGTCCCATTGTTCTCCGGCGACAGCCTTGACGTACAGGTCGCCGCCCTTGCCGACCTGGCGGCGCAGGACCTCGTCGTCGACCTCGAGGCCAGACGCGGCAAACGCTTCCCGCCACGCCTCAATGTGCTGTGCGGTGTTGTCCACCAGCGTTCCATCGATATCGAGAAGAAGCACGCTGGGCCGCACGCTTGTATTTTCCCTCCCCCGCTGGCGGGGGAGGGCAGGGTGGGGGTCATAGAATGACCTCATGGCTAAGAAGCCCGCAGCGAAGCCGCCGCATAAAGAGAACGTGATTCAGCGCGTCGGCGAAGAACTCGAGGCGCGATTCTTCGAAGGTGCCGAACTGGCCACCGAGACGACCTCAGCTGAGACGAACGTCGCCCTGGCGGCGCTGGCCGCCATCGAAGGCCCTCGGGAGCCGAAGCCTGCATCGAAGGGGAAACCCGCCAACGCCAAGCGCAAGAACCCTCGACCCAAGAAGCGCTGACCCCTTCCCGTTCTACGACCGCGAGATCGCGCGTCTGCGGTCGCACCTTCGCACCCTCGGCTCGAGACAATGGTCGGCGCGCAGCCACTGTCGCGGCTGGAGCGTCAAGGACGTGGTGGCCCACCTGTCGACCGATGAGGTCTACAACCAGGCCTGTCTCGACGGAACGATGGATCAGTTGCCGTTCAGCGGCGGGCTTACCGGATGGAATGCCCGCGGCGTAAGGGTTCGGCGCGCGATGAGCCCGCTGGAGGTGTTGCAGGAGTGGGAGGCACGGCAAGCCCTGGTCCGCTGGGCCTGGGGCAAGATCGGCGTCGATGGGACGATCGCAACCAGCATCGGCCGCTACCCGCTGCGCCTCCAGGTCTGGCACCTCGCGCGCGAGTACGCGATCCACGCCGACGACATCGAGGTGCCGATGTCGCCGCGCGAACGCACGGCACAGCTTCGCTGGCGCATCGCGTTCGGGCTGTTCGCCGGCCAGGAAGAGGATGAGCCCGTCGATGCCGAGTTACGCGGAGACGAGGTCCAGCTCCGACAGGACGGGGCCGTGCACCGCCTCGAGCTCGAGACCTTCATCGCCTATCTCACGAATCGCCCGCAGCAATTGAAGGATGCGAAGCAGCGGGCAGTCGTCCGAAAGCTAACCTAGCTATCACATGGCGAAGCAGCAATACGTGTGCACCCACTGCGGCCGCCGCGTCTTCGCCGAGCGCGGACCGCTGACGGCGATCAAGCTCTGCCGCTCCTGCTTCGAGAAGGCGCGCGCGGAACAGCGGTCAAGCGCGCACAAAGACGAAGGCCCGCACGAAGAGCGTCCGTGAGAACTCCTCGCCGAGCTGGAACCCCGTAGCCCCCGCCACCCGCAGCCATTCGTGGCGAGGGTAGAAGTGAAAGGCTCCCGGGCCGAAGGCGGCCAGGTTCCAACCGTCGCGTAGATGCTCGACCAGCAGCAGGCGTCCTCCCGGCGGCAGCACCCGCCATGCCTCCCGAAAGAAGGCCTCCTTCGAGGCGGCACGGCGCAGCTCGTGAGCGACGAAGATCACCGTCACGAGATCGGCGGAAGCGGTCTCGAGCGGCAGCCGGCGAAAGTCCGCTTTGACTGACGCGTGCGTCGATCGCGCCTCTCGGCGCGCCCGCGCGATCGAGGGCTCGGGCATTTCGGCCGGATCGTAGATGTCGAGGATCGTCACCTCGGCGGCGGGATACATCTCCTGGAGTGCCGGGCTTGTCTCGTCCAGGCCCGCGTGGATGTTCACTACGTGCTGAGGGCTCGGCGCAACACGGTCGCGGATCCACTCCCAGCGGTAGAGGTCAGAGCGGTCATAGACGTAGTGCGAGACGGCGAGCGAAAGCGCGAGCCAGAATACCGCCGCGAGGGCGCCGAGAATCAGCAGCCCGGCGAGCGCGGCCGGCGGATGAACCACGTCGACGAGAAAGACGACCAGCGTCGAGACGAGCACCGCCACGATGTAAAGAGTCCAGTTGTAGCGGACGATCTGGAGAACGCCGTCGAACTGGCCGCGCGGCGCTCGCTCGACGGTTGCGCTCACGCGGCCGGCCTCAGCCTCTCGACGACGCCTCGCTCCCACCGGTAGGGGACGTTCTCAACGTGAAAGGCGTTCGCGAGCTTGGGCTCGACCGCGTTGAACGGTGGGTGTTCCAGGAAGGTGGCTTTGCGCACCATGACGGCGATCGGCTGCGGCTCCCAGCGCGAGCGAGTCGCCTTGATCATGACGATGGAGTTGGTCTCCGGCTCGTAGTCAAAGGTGTACGGGAGTGGACCCGCGAAACGGCGCGCGTCCTCGAGACTGGCGAAGGGCGACCCGACGGGCAACGGGGCCGGCCGGCTCGAGAGGTCGGCGACGACGTCGAGGTCGGCGACGCAACCGGGACTGCTCACGCTCACGCGCAGGCTGTCGCCCTCGGCTTTCATCGCCGCGCGGCAATGCACGTAGGCATAGTGCGTGAGGAGATTTCCGCCAAGGGCCATCAGCAACCGGTCGGTGTCGCTGCGCAGGATCCTCAGGCCGCGGAGTGAGGGCCTCGACGCGAAGCGGGTGAAAACCCGGTACCCGGTGAGGAAGAAATCGACGCCCAGGGCCGAGGGAAGGAAGGCCGGATGCAACCGCCGGGTCTGCACCATCGCAATCGCGATGAAGCCGTACTCGCCGTAGGTGTCGACGGTCAGTCCAGGTGGCAGGAGCTGCTGCAGCAACTTCGCCGGATAGGCATAGGTGAGGACCAGCGAGTGCGTGAAGAAGGCGTTGATCGGGAGCGGGTGACGGCGCAGGCGATGGAGCATCAGTGGACCTTCTCCACGGTCAGCCGGCCCCAGAGCATGGAGCGGTCGCGCGCCGCCCACTCGGTCGATTCGCCCGGGGGCGGCTCCATGAAGCTGCGGAGCACCACGACAGCTCCATCGTGTGCGCTGTGGCGGACGGCGGCCATCAGGCGCTCGCGGTAGGCCGGCTCCGTGCCATCCAGAATGTTCGACAGGCTGAACCCGATAAATGAGGCCGTTGGGCAGCTCTCGAGATATGCCGCCGCATCGGCGCACGCGATGTCCACTTTCCCTTCCCCGCTTGCGGCGGAGGGCAGGGTGGGGGCCACGTAATCCGGAGGATCCATCCCCAGAAAGAACCTCCAGGCATAGGGATTTGTCCGGTTGGGGTGGCGGGCCCAGCAGCGCTCGAGACGCGCACGGATGACTCGATCGAAACGACGGGGCAGCACCCGTACGAAGGTCGAGCTGTAAATCGCACGCAACGCCAGCGGGTTGATAGCCAGCGCGAGCGCGGCCTTGAAGCGTGCCGTGTCCATGTGCGCCTTCCAAAAGCGGACCTGGATGGCTGGATCGGTGAGCTCGAGGAAACGTCGAAGCAGTGAGCGGCGTAATCCCATCAGCGGAAGGAAGCGCCGCCCGGCCTTAAAGAACCGGTCGGCGGTCCCGGCACGAGCCGCCCCTCCCTGCAATCGGTCGCGGACATAGTCAACCTGGGCGGGGTTGATATCGACCGCGGTGACCTGCAGCCCGCGAGCGGCGAGTGCGATGCTGGTGGCTCCCGCCGAGGCGATGCAGAATACTCGCCCGGCGGCCGGCAACACCTCGGCCTCGATGTCCCAATCCTCATACATCTGTCCAAAGAGCAGCCGGGGCCTGCCACGGCGCGCATCGAGACGACCTCGCTCCCAGGGCGTGGTCGCGCTCATCGACGCGCCGTGCTCCAGATGAGGGCGACGAGCGCGAGGTTCTGGGTCAGCATGTTCGCCGGTTCGGGAATCGTGCGGCGGCTGAAAAGGAGGCCCCCGCCATTCATGGCGGCGAGCAGCGCCGTCTGCGCCGCCGCCGCGGTCCGCGGCGCCCGCCCACTCAGCACCCACGCCGCCAGCGCAACCTCGGCGGAGCCGACCATCGCCAGCACCTTTCGGGCGCGCGCCGGCCCCACGCCCGGCACGCCGGCGACAACCTGTAGATGGCGCTCGTTGGGGGCGACCAGCTTGCACCAGCCACCCTGGTAGAGCCAGATGGTGGCGATCGCCAGCCTGGCGAGCGCCTTCATCGCGTCGCCGCTAGGCCAAAAACCACGGCAAGGAAGGCGAAGGCCACGGTGAAGATAACGTCGGCAAGCCGGTTTTGCCGTCGGATCTCGGGCGGGTAGTAGAAGAGCTGGATCGGCACCCGCAGCAGCCAGAAGATCGCCAGGAAGGTGCTCAGAAAGCGGCCGAGCGGCCGGCCGCTTGCCAGATCGGTCGGGAACAGCAGCGAGAGAGCGGCAAATCCCAAGACGACCAGCACGATGTAGGCGGCATGCACGTAAAAGACCTGGCGGACGATCTCCGAGGCGCCAGCCAGGTTCTTCCGGTATTGCAGCCGAGTTGCCAGCGGCAGGTTGGCGAGGCCGATAGCCAGCTGGACGGCGCCGGCGACCTGGATCCAGGCGGCGAGCGAGAGCAAGTGCTAGCTAGCCTACCTCGATTCCCGCTAAGCTGTGCGCAGATTCCCTGATAGGGAAGGAGGGAGAAAGCTCGATGAGAACCGTGGCACGTGGGGTCGCGATCGCGCTTGCCGTCGTACTGGCCGCCTGTGGCGGCGCCGGGTCGACCGGAACGACCAGCTCGAACTCATACCAGGGTAAGACGATCCAACTCGGCGCGATTCTTTCGATTACGGGGGCAGGCGGCGTCTATGGCCCGAGCTCGAGGGACGGTATGCTCCTGGCGGTCGACAAGATCAACAATTCAGGCGGGGTAAACGGCGCCAAGATCTCGCTCGACGTCAAGGACGACGCCTCGGACAAGGCGCAATCCGCCCAGGTGGCGCAGACCCTGATCCAGCAAGGCCAGCTCTTGGCTCTTCTCGGACCCACGCTCTCCAACTCGGCGGTCGCCGTGCATCCGCTGGCGGAAAGCTTCAAGATCCCGATCCTGGCGGTCAGCACCACCGGTATCCACATCGTGCCGGATTGCAACTACCCGAAGACCGATGCGTGCAAATACGTCTTCCGGGACAGCCTGGGAGAAGAATCGGCGATCCCGACCAACATCAAGGTCTACGCGGAGGCGAAGCACCCCAAGACCGGCGTCCTGATGGTGGCCAATGATGACAAGTTCTCCTCAGACGGCGGCAAGATCGTGCAGAACACCGTGAGTCAGTACGGCATCCAGCTGCTCGATACCGTGCAGTTCAGCAAGACCACGGCCGACTTCGCGACGCCGGTCACCAAGGCCGTGCAGAAGAATCCCGACGTCATCTTCATCACCAGCCTGGGAGCGATCCCGGCCCAAATCATGATCCAGGCGCGCAAGCAGGGATTCACCGGACAGTTTCTGGGCGGCAACGGCTTCAACACGGCAAAGGTGTCCAAGCAGGCAGGCGCGGATGGCAAGGGTGCAGAGAGCGGCAGCGCCTGGTACATCAACAACACGTTCGCCTCGAACGCCGGGTTCGTGCAGGCGTACCGTGCTAAGTACAGCGCCGATCCGGACCAGTTCGCGGCGCAGGGCTATGCCGCGATCCTGATCCTCGCCGATGCGGCAAAACGAGCCAACCTGACCTTCAGCGACACCTCCGGTGACCGGACCAAGCTTCGCGACGCGATGGAGTCCGTCAACATCGACACGCCGCTTGGCCGTTTCCAGTTCACCAGCAACCACGACGTCAAGCAAACGATCTGGGTGATCCAGATGGACGGAAACGGCGGATTCACCCTGGTGAAATCGGTGACGCCTAGCTGAAGGCGCGTTGACCCAACAGGTCCTCAACGCGATCTTTATCGGGTCGATCTACGCCCTTTTCGCCGTGGGCTACACCCTGGTCTTCGGCGTGCTCGACGTACTCAATCTCGCGCATAGCGCCGTCTTCATGCTGGGCGCCGTTGTCACCTACTCGCTGGTCGCGCTCCACGGGTTGCCGTTCTTGCCGGCCGCCGTCATCGCCATACTCGTGTGCGGCTTGCTCGGCTTGCTGATCGAGTTCGTGGCCCTGCGCCCGCTCCGTCGCCGGAATGCGCCGCCGATCTCGGCGCTCATCTCCACCATCGGCCTGGCACTGATCTTCGTCGCCATCGTCGAACAGGCCAACTCCGGAAGCTTGTTCGGCTGGCTCTGGCAGGATGGCGCGAACTCGGTCCGCTTCCCTGCCGGTACCGTGCCCAACCCGACCTTTCACGTCGCCGGACTGACAATCGAAGGAACGAAGCTCGGCATCCTCGTCATCTCGGTGGTGCTGATGCTCGCCCTTGGGTACATCATGCGTTTTACACAGGTTGGCCGCGCCCTGCGCGCCGTGGCGGAGAATCGGCGCGCGGCGACTCTGCTCGGGATCAACGTCGATCGCGTCTTCGCCTCGACGCTCTTCGTGTCGTCGGCGCTGGGCGGCCTTGCCGGGCTGCTGTTCGGGCTCGCCCTCTCCGATATCGGTCCCTACATCGGCCGTGACCAGGTCGAACTGAAGGGTCTGGCTGTGATCGTCCTCGGTGGCATGGGCAGCATCCCCGGAGCCGTCTTGGGCGGATACCTGCTTGGCCTCATCGAGGTCTTCGCGTTCGTCCGCTTCGGCAGCAACATCGAGGCTGGCGTGGCTTTCGCGGCGCTGTTCCTCGTTTTGGTTCTGAGGCCCCAGGGGCTCTTCGGCGCCAAGCTGCGCGAGCGACTGTAGTGACGGCATAGGCGACTGTGGACTTCTTCGTACAACTCTTCACCGATCCGGTGGGCTTCTACAACCAGCACGAGTTGCTGATCGCGCAGATCGGGATCAATGCCATCCTCGCCATCTCAATCTTTGTCACGTTCTACTCTGGGCAACTCACCCTCGCCAACGCCGGTTTCATGGCGATCGGCGCCTACACGACCGTCATCTTGAGCCTCTATCTGCCGATGCCCCTGCCCGTGGATATGCTCGTTGGCGCGCTGCTGGCGGGCGCGATCGGCTTCCTTGTCGGTCTTCCGGTTCTACGGCTCCGCGGCGTCTTCCTCGCGATCGCCACCATCGGCTTCGTCGAGGCTCTGCGCCTGGGCGTGATCCTCAACGTGCCCATCACGGGCGAGGGCCAGGGCTTGAAGAACCCGAGCGCCGACCCGCTGGGCGGCATCGTCCCCATCCTGATCTCGGTGCCGATCCTGACCTACCTGGTGTGGCGGCTGACACACACCCGGCTCGGCCAGGCCTGGGCGGCGATTCGCGAGGACGAGCTGGCGGCTTCCAGTAACGGCATCAATGTGCCCGTCTACAAGATGGTCGCCTTCATCATCGGTGCGGTCGTCGCCGGCTACGCGGGTGCGCTCGAGACGCACATCAACTTCTTCGTCGACCCAACCGAGTACAGCGTCGCCCGCACCATCCAGATCCTTACGTTTGCTGTGGTCGGCGGGACGACGAACGTGATCGGACCGATCGTGGGCGCGGTCTTCCTCACCGCGCTGCCCGAGATCGTGCGCCAGTTTGCAGCCTATCGCGACGTCGTCAATGGCGTCATCCTCATCCTCGTCATCGTCTTCCGGCCGCAGGGCATCGTCGGCCGGGGCGGCCTCGCCATCATCGCGCCGCGCTGGTGGACGCGCTGGAGAACGCGTGAGCGCGCTGCTGCAGCTCAATAACGTCAACCGATCGTTCGGCGGCGTGCACGCCGTTGATGACGTGTCCCTGGAGATCGAGCAAGGGACCATCTTCGGCTTGATCGGACCCAACGGCGCCGGCAAGACGACGCTGGTCAACCTCGTGACCGGCTACATGCGCCCCCAGTCCGGCAGCATCAAGCTGGCGTCCCCTCCCACGCCTGCATCAGAGAAGGGAAGCAATTCCCCTCCCCCGCTTGCGGGGGAGGGCAGGGTGGGGGTGGCCGTCGAACTCGCTCGGCGTCCACCGCACGCCGTCGCCGGCATGGGTATCGCGCGGACATTCCAGACGCTTCGCCTCTACCGCAACCTGACGGCGATCGAGAACGTGCTGGCCGGCATGCATCTCCGGCGGCGCGACGACACGCTGCAGCAGCTGATTCCGATTCCCGCATTGCTCAAAGAGGACCGCAGGCGGTTGCAGCAGGCACGCGATCTGCTGGCGCGTGTCGGTTTGGAACCGGACAAGTTCGGCAATCGGCAGGCGGCCACGCTGTCCTACGGCGATCAGCGTCGCCTCGAGGTCGCGCGAGCGCTCGCCCTCAATCCCCATCTGCTGATCCTCGACGAGCCGGCCGCGGGAATGAACCCGGCCGAGAAGGATCGGGTCAGGGCGCTGATCCAGCAGCTCAACCAGGACGGCCTCACCGTGCTGCTGATCGACCACGACATGCGCTTGGTGATGGGTGTCTGCCGCCACATCGCCGTTCTCAACTTCGGCCGAAAGATCGCCGATGGCCCGCCCGCAACGGTCTCGCAGGATCCCGCGGTGATCACGGCCTATCTCGGAAGCCAGGCACAGAAGACAGCCGCGCATGTGCCGGGTTCGGAAGAAATGGACGTCGCGGCCACCTCGACGCCGGTCTCAACCGAACCCACCTCTCCCCTCCTCGACGTGCGTGATCTTCAGGTTTCTTACGGCGCGATCCAGGCGGTGCGTGGCATCTCGTTCGGCGTCGCCAAGGGGGAGATCGTCGCGCTGATTGGTGCGAACGGGGCCGGCAAGTCGACCATCCTCAATTCACTGTCGGGCGTCCTGCGCCCGCATTCGGGTGTCGCGCGATTCGGCGATCTCGACCTCACGACCGCGCCGCCCGACCGGATCGTTAGCCAGGGGCTAGTCCAGGTACCGGAAGGCCGCGAAATCCTCGCTCGTCTGACCGTCCGCGAGAACCTCGAGCTCGGGGCGTGGGCACGACGCAACGGTCGCTCCGCGCATCGTGACATCGAGGGATTGATGAAGCAGTTTCCCATCCTCGGCCAGCGCCGAGACTTGCCGGCCGGACAGCTCTCAGGTGGCGAACAGCAGATCCTCGCCATCGCGCGCGGGTTGCTGGCGCAGCCGAAGCTGCTTCTCCTCGATGAGCCGTCGCTGGGCCTTGCCCCGCAAATGGTGGACACCGTCTTCGACGTCATCAAGAAGATCCACAACGATGGCGTCACGATCCTGCTGGTCGAGCAAAACGCGCTGCGCGCGCTCGAGATCGCGGATCGCGCCTACGTGGTCGAAACCGGACGAATCCTGCTCAGCGGCACCGGTGCCGCCCTTCGGCGAAATCCGGAGGTCCAGAAAGCCTACCTCGGCGGGTAACCTTGGCTTGCGGGGGTGCACTATTTGGAGGAAGTGACAGGTTGAATTCACAGGACATTCGCCGCTTTCAGGAACGACTCAAGGCGGAGCGCGACACTATCGAGTCGCGTATCGCAACCAACAAACGAGGCATCCAAGAAACGGTGCGGGACGAGTCCGGTGTCGGGGATTTTGAGGATGAAGCAAGCCTCATCTCAGAGCGAGAAGCAGAGATTGACGAAAATGACCGGGATCGGAAAGAACTCGCCCAGGTAGAGAGAGCGCTCGAGCGCATCGAAAACGGAACCTACGGACTCAGCGAAGTCTCCGGCAAGCCCATCCCAATCGAACGCCTCGAGGCCGTCCCTTACGCAACAACCCTCATCGATGAGCGCCCACAGGAAACTCAGTAGCCCGTAGCACCGGATAGTGTGCAAAGCGGACCTAACCACTGTCCGCCCGCCGACACGATTTCAGCGCAACTCAGCGGATCGTTCTTCTCGGCCATCCTGTCACCTCGATGTGACGGATCCTCCCAAGATGCCCGTCCATACTTCGAGCGTGCTGCCACTTCTATCGAGGCTGAGGCGATATGCCGCAGGCCCTTCGTCGACCGGTCCCCAGCTACCTCCCGAGGTCCGATCCGTCTATGAGGAAGCGAAGCCCTTCACGGCTGGCAGTGCCCAGGGTATGAATCCGAGAGACGCCATCCGCTATGCCGGCGAGATGTGGGCGCAGACGTCCGTCCCAGATTAAGGTTGAGACGCGATGATCGATCGCTTGAGGCGATACCTGGCGGGTCGGCACAAGATCGACCTGAGCACCGGCTTCGATCCCGGCGATGTGGGGCAGGCGCTCGACACGCAGGTGCGCCTCGTAACCGGCAAAGTTCCGCCCGAGGTAATGGCAAAGGTGCTCAAGATCCGGCAACTCATTCTCGGGATCCTCCCACGTTCGGGCAATCTCCCACCAGGGTCGCCGCAGCTCTTCGTCATCGAGCGCACCGCCACCGACTACCTCCCTGCCTCGCTTCAGGCTTACCTCAATCTGCCCAGGGCATATGCGACCCGGCACCCGGTGCAGGACGGCAAGACGGCCAAAGAGGTCCTGTTGGATCAGCTGACCCTGCTGGAGACCAAGATGAACGAGGTTGCGGACGACGTCCACCGCAACGACTCGGATCGCCTGCTGGCCCACGGGCGATTCCTCGAAGAGCGCTTCGGCCACGGGCCGGGCCCCCGATCGGACCCGGCCCGCACCATCGGTTAACGGTCGGACGCTTTCGTATCGGTCGCGGCCAGCGGCTCGGTGTCGGTGT
>WNGO01002522.1_pt1 | contig 18039 bp, 20 predicted proteins | sample 5400511 | NCBI WGS metagenome assembly WNGO01 (sample SAMN13153380, study PRJNA577476) | soil metagenome | isolation source: 20 cm soil or saprolite under Garry oak tree replicate 2 | place: USA:California | collected 2016-06-15 | reverse complement strand
AGCCAGCGGTGACGGAACACCGTATCGTGCTCGCTCGGCGCGATCCGGTCGCGCCACGAGGCGGGCGGCAGAAACCGCGTCGCGGGCATGCCGAGTGGTCGGAACACCCGCTCGGTGAGAAAGCGGTCGAACGGCTCCCCGGTAATGCGCTCGACGGCCTGCATCAGCACGATGGCGCTCAGATCCGAGTAGCGATAGGTCGCTCCCGGCGACGCGATGAGCGTCGTCGTGTCCACCGCCGCGAGCGCCGCGGCGCGAGTGGCCGTGGAGTCGTACAGCGGGAGGTCTGCCACCAAGCCCGCCGAGTGGGTCAGCAGGTGTCGAACCGTGACGCGCTCCTTCATGGGTCCGCGGAACTCGGGCACGTAGCGCGTCACGGCCGCGTCGAGGTCGAGCTTGCCCGCATCCGCGAGCAGCATGCACGCCGTGGTGAGGCCCACCACCTTTGTGAGCGAGGCCAGGTCGTACAGTGTGCCGGCCTCGACCGGCCGCGGGTCGTCGACGCCGTAGTGGCCGACCGGCGCGAGCAGCGCGAGTCGGCCGTGCCGTCCCACGGCGATCACCGCACCGGGAAACGCGCCGCTGTCTACTTCAGCCCGCAGATACGTGACGACTCCGGCGAGCCGAGTGCTGTCGAAACCGAGAGATGACGGTGCCGCCGGCGGGATGCCCGTGCTCGCCGGGACCGGCGTGCCGTCCCGCCCCCCCGTCCGGCTGCACGCGGTGATCAGTGCGGCGAGCGTGAGCGTGACGTGGTGCCTCACGGGTGCGTCGCGGGGACGGTCACGCCCCAGCCGACGGCGTAGTCCGGCGGGATGCGGGTCGGGAGGTGGCCGCCGATCGGCACGCGGCCGAGCAGCGCCAGTGCCACGGCGCGCTCCGAGGCCCGCACGCCGCTCCAGGCGATCAGGTAGGACCGCACCGTCGGCGTCTGGTTGAGGAGGTAGGGGCTGCCGAGCGACACCAGCACCGTGGGCCGCGCGGCGTCGGTGACCGCGATCAGTTGGGCGAGCGAGTCCGGGAGGGCGATGTTCCCCCTTCCCGAGATGGGCCGCACATTGGCCACGAACACGGTGGCCGGCGCCCGCGCGATCGAGGCACGCGCCGAATCGTACGACAGGGTTCCCGACATAGGCCACAGCCGGAAGTACTCGACCGTGTCGCCACCCTGCCGCAACAGCTCCGTGAGGAACTGGCCGACGCCGCTGTTCGCCTCGTCGGCGTACGCGATCAGGGCGAACCGGCCGGGACGCGCGCGCAACGCGTGCAGCCGGCCGCCCACGTCGCGCACCAGCGTGAGGGAGCGGACCGCGACGTCAATGGCCGCGTCCTGGAAGCGCTTGGTGCCCACCACGCGCGGGATGGAGTCGAGCGGCACGGTGCGGCGCTCGAGCAGGCCGAGCCGACGCTTGATCTCGAGCACGCGGCGCACCGACTGCCCGAGTCGCTGCGGCGTGATCCGCCCCGCGGCGATCGCGGCGGTCATCGCCGTAAGGGCCGAGTCGGGGTCCGCCGGCATGAGCAGGAGATCCGAGCCCGCGAGGAACGCCCGCACCGTCGCTTCGCCGGCGCCGTACTTCGCCACGATCGCGCCCATCGTCAAGGCGTCGGTCGCGACCAGACCCGGGAAGCGCAGCGAGTCGCGCAGCAGTCCGGTGAGGACCGCCGCCGACAACGTCCCCGGATCGTTCGACCCCGTGAGCGCGGGGAACGCGATGTGCGCGCTCATCACCACGTCCGCCCCGGCGGCAATGCCGGCGCGGAACGGGACGAGCTCGATCGAGTCGAGGTGGGCGTATGCCGCCGTGATGACCGGGAGGCCGATGTGCGAATCGGTCTGCGTATCGCCGTGGCCGGGGAAGTGCTTGAGCGTGGCGAGCATACCGTGCTCGTGTAGGCCCCGCACGTACTCCGCGACCAGGCGGGACACCGTGCGCGGGTCCTCGCCGAACGAGCGGGTATTGATGATCGGGTTCGCCGGGTTGTTGTTGACGTCGGCGTCAGGGGCGAAATTGACGTGGATGCCGACGGCCCGGCCCTCGACGGCCGCGGCCGCGCCGATGGTGTAGGCATCATGGGGATCGCCGGTGGCGCCGACCGCCATGATGTGCGGGAAGGCGGTCGCGCCCACCACGCGCATGCCGGCTCCCCATTCGAGGTCGGCCGACACGAGCAGCGGGAGCCGGGAGCGCTGCTGCAGCGCGTTGAGCTTGGTGGCGATGTCGAACGGGGACCCGACCGAGATGATCAGCCCGCCGACCTCCAGCGAGTCCACCCAGCGCGCCGCCACTTGGAAGAGCGAATCGTCGAACGCAGTGTAGCTTCCGGAGAGCCACGGGATGACGAGCTGTCCGACCTGCTGGCGGACGGTCATTACGACCAGGAGCCTATGCGCTCGCATTGTCTCTCGCTGTTGGTAGTGATTGCCTGCGCCTTCCCCCCGCCGCCCCCGGCGGCGGCACAGGTCCGACCGGGGATCGAGGTGCTGCTGTCGGATTCGATCGGCGTCGCCGCGGGCAAGCGGATCGCGCTGCTCACGAACCAGACCGGCGTGGACCGCCTGGGGCGGCGCGACATCGACCTGCTGCGCGGCACGCCGGGGGTGCGCCTGCTGGTGATCCTGAGCCCCGAGCACGGACTGCGCGGCACGGAAGACCGCGCCGGGCTCCCCGATGCCGTCGACTCCGCCTCCGGCCTACCAATCTACAGCCTGTACGGTGGGACGCCGCTGTCGGGGATCGCGGCGCTTGATTCCGTGGATGTCGTGCTCGTGGATTTGCAAGACGTGGGGGCCCGCTATTACAGCTACCCGACCACGGCGGTGCTGCTGATGCAGGAGGCGACACGCCGCGGGAAGCCGGTGGTGGTGCTCGACCGGCCGAACCCGATCGGCGGTGTCGCGTCTCAGGGGAACGTGCCGGCTGGGCTCCGGCCGCCGGAGCGCGTCGCCGACTTCCTCGGCGTGCCGATGCGGCACGGCATGACGATGGGCGAGTTGGCGCGGTTCGCCAATGACGTGCTCGGGATCCACGCCCGCCTCAGCGTCGTCCCGGCGCTGGGGTGGCGACGCGCGATGTTTTACGATGACACGGGACTGCCCTGGGTGCGACCGTCTCCCAACATGCCGGACCTGGAGAGCGCGCTCCATTATCCGGGGACCTGTCTGTTCGAGGGCACGAATCTGTCGGTCGGCCGCGGCACCGCGTTCGCGTTTCAGGTGGTCGGGGCGCCGTGGCTGGACACCGGTGCCGTGTTGCCGCGGCTGCGGGGTGGGGGACGGTGGGCGCAGGAGGGGTTGAACGGGGTGGAGCTTTCGGGCGTGGCGTTCACTCCGCGTGGCCCGACGGACGGGAAATACGACGGCGTCGAGGTGCGTGGCATCCGGTTGCGTGTGACCGATCGGCGCCGCTACGATCCGACGCGCGCCGCCGCCCTGGTGCTGGCGGCGATCCGGGCCGCGCAGCCCGAGTCATTGCGTTTCGATGCGGCACGCTTCGATCGCCTGGCGCAGGGCGGGGAGCTGCGGCGCGCCATTCTCGCGGGCCGCACCGCGGACGCGATCTGGCGGGTGTGGGACGGGCCACTCGCGCTGTTTCGGCGGGTGCGCGCCAAGTACTTGCTCTATTGAGACTTTTGTCGCGCCCCGCTACCTTCCCCCGGCCATGAACGTCATCCCCCAAAACGTGCGCGATGGCTTCGGGAAACTGATCGATCCGCTCGCCCTGGTCTTCATCCGCCTGCACGTTCGGCCCAATCTCATCACCACCATCGGTACCCTGGTGGTCATCGCGTCGGCGACGGCGTTCGGCCTGGGGTGGGTGCGCTTGGGGGGCTTGCTGTTGCTCGTGTCCGGCATATTCGACCTGTTGGACGGCCGCGTGGCGCGCCGGGGGGACATGACCACGACGTTCGGCGCATTCTACGATTCGACGCTCGACCGGGTGGGCGAGTCGGCGCTGTTCTCAGGGATCGCCGTGTACTTCCTGCGAGGCGGTGTGCCGGCCGAGCGGCTGACGCTCGCCGTGGTGGCGTGCCTCGTCGCCCTGGCGGCGTCGCTCATCGTGTCGTACACCCGGGCGCGTGCCGAAGGGCTGGGCCTCACCGCCAAGGTGGGGATTGCGCAGCGCGCCGAGCGCGTGCTGCTGCTGGGCGCCCCCACGCTGTTTTTCGGCGCCGGGAACCGCGGAATGTTGTTGTTCTGGATCGTGGTCGTTCTGGCGCTCGCGACCGCGGTGACGGTGGTGCAGCGCGTGCTCTACGTCGCGCGCATGGCCGGCGAGCCCGCGGTCAGGCGGCCGCCACGCCCGCGCGACACGCTCCCGGGCCACGCGCCCGCGCTGCAATCTCGGAAAGGACCGTAATAGTGGTGGTCGAGGCCGGTCGGGACATCGCGCCCGCGAAAGGAAAACTGGGCGTGATGCTCGTGGGATTGGGTGCGGTCTCCACGACGTTCATCGCGGGTGTCGAGCACGTGCGTCGGGGGACGGGGCTGCCGGTGGGCTCGCTGTCGCAGATGGGGACCATCCGTCTCGGTAAGCGCACCGAAAAACGCAGTCCCAAGATCAAGGAATTCGTGCCCCTCAGCGACTTGAAGGACTTGGTGTTCGCCGCGTGGGACCCGATTCCCGATGACGCCTTCACCGCCGCGGTGAAGGCCGGCGTGCTGGACCGGCACGAGCACCTGGAGCCGATCGCGGACTTTCTGAAGGGGATCAAGCCCCTCCCCGCCGCCTTCGACCAGCACTACGTGAAACGGCTCACCGGCAGCAACGTGAAGCAGGGCAAGACCAAGCGCGACCTCGCCGAAGCGCTGCGGCACGACATCCGCGACTTCAAGCAGCGCTCCGGCGCAGCCCGCCTCGTGATGATCTGGGCGGCCTCGACCGAGGTGTTCCTCACGCCCGGACCGGCGCACCAGAGCCTGCCAGCGTTCGAGCGGGCGATGGAGCAGAACGATCCCGCCATCGCGCCGTCCATGCTGTACGCGTACGCCGCGCTGATGGAGAACGTGCCGTTCGCCAACGGCGCGCCCAACCTCACGGTCGACGTTCCCGCGCTCCAGCACCTGGCCGAGGAGCGTCGGCTCCCGATCGGCGGCAAGGACTTCAAGACCGGCCAGACCATGATGAAGACGGTGCTCGCGCCCGCGTTCAAGGCGCGCATGCTCGGACTCGCCGGCTGGTACTCGACGAATATTCTGGGCAACCGGGACGGCGAGGTGCTCGACGATCCCGAATCGTTCAAGACCAAAGAGGAGTCCAAGCTCGGCGTGCTCGAGTACATCCTGCAGCCGGACCAGTACCCCGAGCTGTACGGGAACGTATTCCACAAGGTGCGGATCAACTACTATCCGCCCCGCGGCGACAACAAGGAAGGATGGGACAACATCGACATCTTCGGATGGCTCGGCTATCCGATGCAGATCAAGGTCGATTTCCTGTGCCGCGACTCGATCCTCGCCGCGCCGATCGTCCTCGACCTGGCCCTGTTCTTCGATCTGGCGCAGCGGGCGCGGCTCTCGGGGATCCAGGAGTGGCTGTCGTTCTACTTCAAGAGTCCGCAGACGGCCCCGGGGCTGTATCCTGAGCACGATCTGTTCATCCAGCAGACCAAGCTCAAGAACACGCTGCGGTGGTTGATGGGCGAGGATCAGATCACCCACCTCGGTATCGAATACTACGAGAAGGCGTGAGCGTCACGCAGTACGTCGTCACGGCCGTCGGCCTCGTCACCATCCTGTGGGTGCTGTGGTACTTCCTGCTCTCGAAAGGATCCGCAACCGGGGCGTCCAACGTCGCCGGCGTGCAGGAAGTGCGGGTCGTCGTGAAGGGCGGCTACACACCCGATACGGTGGTCGTGCGGGCCGGCGAGCCGGTGCGAATCCAGTTCTACCGCGACGAGACCGCGGATTGCTCGGAGCGGGTCGTGTTCGAGGACTTCGGGATCGACACGGCGCTCCCGGCGTTTCAGACCACGCCCGTCGAGTTCACCCCCGCGGCAGCGGGCGAGTTCCGCTTCCGCTGCGGCATGCACATGCTGAAGGGCCTGCTCGTGGTGGAGTCCGCCACCACCGACCGGCGGCCCTCGTCTTCCCCGCACAAGTTTCATGAGTAAAGCCCGTATCGTCCTGCCCATCGAGGGGATGAGCTGCGCCTCGTGCGCCGCCACGGTGCAGGAGGCGCTGGGGAGCGCCGGCGGCGTGGCCCACGCCGCCGTCAACTACGCCACCGGCAAAGGCGCCGTGGACTACGACGACGCGCACACCAGCGTCGCCGAGCTGATCAAGACGGTCCGGGCGGCGGGCTACGACTGCGGCCAGGCGAGCGTCACGTTCACCGTCGAGCAGCTGCACTACGCTTCGAGCGTCGCGCCGCTCGAGCAGGCGTTGCGGGGCGTGCCGGGCGTGATCCGCGCCGCCGCCAACCAGGCGACTGAGACCGTCACGGTGGACTACATCCCCGGCGCCACGACCGCGGAGGCGCTCGAGGACGCGGTCGACCATGCGGGCTTCCGGGTCGCGGAGCCGATTGCCGCCGAGGACCCGCTCGAGCGGGAGCGGCTGGCGCGTGAGCGCGAGGTCCGCTCGCTCACGGGGAAGTTCGCCCTCGCCGCCGTCGTGACGGTCGTGAGCATGCTCGGCTCGATGCTCCTGATGGCGCACGATGCCGATGCCACGCTGAAGCAGGTCGATCTGCTCGGGCGGCTGCTCATGCCGGTCGCCGGGCGACTCCAGGAGGCGCTCGCCGGGCGTGGGGCGCTCGACCCGGAGTGGATCAAGATCGGCCTCGCCGTCGTCACCTTGCCGGTGGTGGTCTGGTCGGGCGGCCAGTTCTACCGGAGCGCGTGGAGCGGGTTCAGGCATCGCACGGCCGATATGAACACCCTCATCGCCGTGGGCACGGGCGCGGCCTACCTGTATTCGCTCGTCGCCACCTTCGCTCCGGGCGTGTTCGCCGGCGCCGGGCACCCGGCGGACGTCTACTACGAATCGGTATCGGCCATCATCGCGTTGATTCTTCTGGGACGACTGCTCGAGGCGCGTGCCAAGGGGCGTACCTCGGAAGCGATCCGGCGCCTCGCCGGGCTCCGCCCACGCGTGGCGCACGTCGTGCGCGAGGGCAAGGAGACCGCCATCGCGGTGGAGGGGGTTGTACCGGGGGACCTCCTGATCGTGAAGCCCGGCGAAACGATCCCGGTGGACGGCATCGTCACCGAAGGCGCCTCCGCGGTGAATGAATCGATGCTGACCGGAGAGCCGATGCCGGTGGCCAAGAAGATCGGTGACGAGGTGATCGGCGCGACGCTGAATACGACCGGCAGCGTGACGTTCCGCGCCACGCGAGTCGGCAAGGACTCCGCGCTGGGTCAGATCGTCCAGTTGGTCGAGGACGCACAGGCGACCAAGGCGCCGATCCAGCAGCTCGCCGATCGCGTGGCGGGTGTGTTCGTGCCGATCGTCATCGCACTGGCGATCGCAGCGTTCGTGATCTGGTACGATGTGGGGCCCGCGCCGGCCGTGGTGTTCGCGACCATCGCGCTCGTGACGGTGCTCATCATCGCCTGTCCCTGCGCGCTCGGACTCGCCACGCCCACGGCGATCCTCGTGGGAACGGGCAAGGCCGCCGAGTACGGCATCCTGATCCGGAGCGGAGAAGCGCTCGATCGACTCGCCACGGTGCGCACCGTGCTGCTCGACAAGACCGGCACTATCACCGAAGGCCGGCCGTCCGTCACGCACATCGTGACGGCCAAGCGGCCGGACGGCACGCCCCTGTCGCCGGGCGAAGTGCTCAAGTGGGCCGCCTCGGTGGAGCAGCGCTCGGAGCACCCGCTCGCACTCGCCGTGGCCAAGGCGGCCAGGGATCGGCAGGTCGACGTCCTGCCGGTCGAGAAGTTCGCGGCAATGGAAGGGCGGGGCGTGCGCGGTACCGTGGACCGCCGCATCATCGAGGTGATCTCCTTGCGCCACGCCCGCGAGCGCACGCTCGAGCTCGGAACGCTCGGTCCGGACGCCGACCGCCTCGCGGCTCAGGGACGCACCCCGGTGATCGTGGTGGTGAACAACACGGTGTACGGCGTGATCGCGATCTCCGACCCCATCAAGCCGACCGCGCCCCAGGCCATCGCCTCCCTGAGACGCCTGGGGATCGCGGTGCTGATGGTGTCGGGGGACTCGAAGCATGGGGCGCAAGCGGTGGCGAAGGAGGTCGGGATCGACGACATCCTGGCCGAGGTGTTGCCGTCGCAGAAGGCCGACATCGTGAAGAAGCTGCAGCGGCAGGGCAAGCGCGTGGTGATGGTGGGCGATGGGATCAACGACGCGCCCGCCCTCGCGCAGGCCGACGTGGGGATCGCGATCGGGACGGGGACCGACGTCGCCATGGAGGCCTCCGACGTGACGCTGATGCGCGGCGACCTGCGCGGCGTGGTGACCGCGATTCAGTTGTCGCGGCGGACCATGGGGACGATCAAGCTGAACCTGTTCTGGGCATTCGCCTACAACGTGATCGGCATCCCGATCGCCGCCGGGGCGTTGTACCCGTGGCTCCACGTGCTGCTCTCGCCGGTGCTCGCGAGCGCGGCGATGGCGTGGTCGAGCCTGAGCGTGGTGCTCAACAGCCTGATGTTGCGGCGCTTCAAGCCCGCATGGGAGGGGAACCTGTGAGGTATTTCCACCGGACCACCCTGAGCCCCGACGACGTGCTGGCGCAAGCCAAGGCGTTCTTCGGCACGCGCCTCGCGCCGGCGGACGAGGCGGCGCGACGGCGCATCTATGCGGGCGCGCTGGGCAAGGTGACGATCACCGCCCGCGCTGAGGGCGGGCACTACACGTTGGTGGAGGTCGGCACCGACCAGGTCGGGGAGTCGGAGCTCGACCGCCTCGCCAAGCGCTTCCTGGCGGAGGTGCACAAACAGGTGGAGCCGGGCCACGAGCTCCGGGGGGCCTACTAACCCGCCACCTTCGCGCCGTACCCCGCCTTCGCGACCGCCGCGATGAGCTGGTCCGTCGTGGCAGCGTCGTCGTTAAAATCCACTTCCGCTTCGCCGGACGAGAGGTCGACGACGGCGGAGTACACGCCGCCCGCGCCCATCAGCGCCTTCTCGACTTTCATCTGGCAGTGCCCGCACGTCATCCCCGTCACCCGCAGCTTCAACGTCGCCATACGGCCTCCTCACCGGAGCTTGATTTGCCCGCCCCGTCCAGCCAAGTTTCACGCCCACTACAATTTACGTCATGCCATCGCGCGCCGCACCGACCACGCAGTCGCCGCCCATCCCGGCGGGTCTCACCCGCGACCAGTTGCTCGAAATCTATCGCTACCTGCGGCTCACGCGGACCCTGGAAGAACGCCTCACCGCCCTCTACCGCCAGAGCAAGGTGATCGGCGGCTTGTTTCGCTCGCTCGGTCAGGAGGGGGAGTCGGTCGGCTCGGCGTACGCCCTCGCCCGAGGGCCCAACCCGGACATCCTGTCGCCGCTGATCCGCAACTTGGGCTCGATGCTCGTCATGGGCGCCGAGCCGTTGGCGATCTTGCGCCAGTATATGGCCAAGGCGGAGAGCCCCACCCGCGGGCGCGAGCTGAACGTCCATTTCAACGATCTCGAGAAGGGCTACCTCGGCCAGATCTCGCATCTCGGCGATATGGTCCCGGTGATGGCCGGGATCGCGCTGAGCTTCAAGCTGCGGGGCGAGCCGCGGGTGGGGCTGGTGTATGTCGGCGACGGCGCGACCTCGACCGGCACGTTCCATGAGGGTCTCAACTTCGCCGCGGTCCAAAAGGTCCCGCTCGTCGTGATCGCGGAATACAACCGCTGGGCCTACTCGACGCCTCCGGAGAAGCAGTTCGCGGTGAAGGACCTCGCGGAGAAGGCGAAGGGCTACGGCATCCCGGCCGTCACCGTGGACGGGAACGACGTGCTCGCGGTGTACGAGGCGACCAAGCTCGCGGTCGAGCGGGCCCGACGGGGCCACGGCGTGCAGTTCATCGAGGTCAAAACGTACCGTCGCAAGGGCCACGCCGAGCATGACGACCAGCACTACGTGCCCAAGGACGAGCTCGATTGGTGGGCCAAGGAGAACGACCCGGTCGACCGCTACGTGACGCAGCTGGTGCGGAACGAGTGGGCCGAGGAGCGCGAGCTGAAGGCGATCGACGACCGCGTGAAGGTCGAGATCGATCAGGCGACCGATGCCTGCATCGACGAGCCGTTGCCGTCGGGGGAGTCGGCCCTGGGCGGCGTGTATGCCGATCCGCGAGCGGCCCCGCGACACTGGTACCGGAGCCTGTGATGGCCGAAGTCACCTACCTGGAAGCGCTGCGCCAGGGGTTGTGGGAGGAGATGGAGCGCGATCCCAACGTGTTCATCCTGGGAGAGGACGTGGGGGCGTACGGCGGCGCGTTCAAGGTCACCGAGGGGTTCGCCAAGAAGTTCGGGGAGGGGCGCGTCATCGACACGCCGATCTCGGAGGCGGCGATCGTCGGCGCGGCGGCCGGCGCAGCCCACATGGGCATGCGTCCGGTGGCGGAGATGCAGTTCATCGACTTCATCTCCTGCGCCTACGACATGCTCACGAACTACGTCGCCACCGCCCGCTACCGCGCCGGTCTCGCGACCCCGATGGTGGTGCGAGGCCCGTGCGGCGGTTACGTGCGGGGTGGCCCGTTTCATTCGCAGAACCCCGAGGCGGCCTTCTTTCACACTCCGGGGTTGAAGATCGTCTATCCCGCCACCGCACGGGACGCGAAGGGCCTGATCAAGGCGTCCATCCGGGACGAGGATCCGGTGATCTACCTCGAGCACAAGTGGCTGTACCGGCGGATCAAGGAGTCGCTGCCGGAGCAAGAGGAGATCCTCACCCCGATCGGCGAGGCGCGGCTGGCCCGCGAGGGGAAGGACCTGTCCATCGTCACCTACGGGGCCACGGTGTGGAAGGCGCTCGAGGCGGCCGACCAGCTGGCGAAGGACGACGCCCTCTCGGTCGAGGTGCTCGACCTGCGGACGCTGTTGCCGATGGACGACGCCGCGATCATGCGGACGGTGCAGAAGACCAACAAGGTGCTCATCGTGCACGAGGACACGCGCACCGGTGGCCTCGCCGGCGAGATCGCCGCGCGCATCAACGAGCAGGCGTTCGCCTGGCTCGACGGCCCCATCATGCGGGTGACGGCGCACGACGTGCCCCTGCCATATGCGCCGACGCTGGAAGATTTCGTGCTGCCGCAGACGGAGGACATCGTCAAGGCGGCCCGCTGGTTGGCCGCCTATTGAGGTGCTAGGTACTGGGTGTTAGGGGTGAAACCCCAACACCTAGCACCCAGCCCCTAACACCTGGAGAGGTCATGGCTCGCATAGACGTCCTGATGCCGCAAATGGGAGAGTCGATCGCAGAAGGGACCCTCTCCAAGTGGCTCAAGAAGCTCGGTGACGAGGTCAAGCGGGACGAGCCGCTGTTCGAGATCTCGACCGACAAGGTGGATGCCGAGATCCCGGCGCCCAGTGCCGGCGTGCTGGCCGAGATCAAAGTGCAGGAAGGCCAGACGGTCCCGGTGCAGACATTGGTGGCGGTGATCGAAACCGACAAAGCCGCCGCGGCGACGACGGCAGCCCCCTCCGCGGCAGCCCAGCGGGCACCCGCCGCGTCGGGGGCCGCTGCCGCGCCGCCGGCTCCACCGCGTCCTGCACCTGCGCCGTCGGCAACCTCCCCGGTCCTCCCCCATCCTTCCCCGTCCTCCCCCGTCGTCCCGAAGGGCGACGGGGCTGAGACCGCCGAGGAGCGCTTGCGCCGCAAGTCCACCCCGCTGGTCCGCAAGATCGCCGCCGAGCATCAGGTGGACATCTCGACCATCCCGGGTAGCGGCTTCGCCGGCCGGGTGACCAAGCAAGACATTCTCGGATTCATCGAGCGCGGCGTTTCCACCCCGACTGCTCCCGGCTCCCGGCTCCCCGCTCCCGCGCCGTCCGGCCCCGTCCAGCACCCGGTCGTGGACCCTTGGCCCGGCGATCGAGTCGAACCGTTCTCGAAGATCCGGAAGATTACCGCGGATCACATGATCATGTCGCGCCGCACCTCGGCGCACGTGACGAGCTTTTTCGAGATCGACTACAGCCGCGTGGCCGAGCTCCGCCGCAAGCACAAGGCGGCGTACGCCGAGCGCGGCGTGAATCTCACCTACCTCGCGTTCATCGCGAAGACCTGCGCCGAGCAACTGCGGAAGCACCCGGTGGTGAACGCCGCGGTGTCGGGCGACAACATCATCTACCGTCGCGACGTGAACATCGGCATCGCGGTGGCGCTCGACTGGGGGCTTATCGTGCCGGTGGTGAAACGCGCCGACGAGCTGTCGCTCGGCGGCCTGGCCCGCACCATCAACGACCTGGGTGAGCGCGCGCGGACCAAGAAGCTGTTACCGGACGAGATCCAGCGCGGCACCTTCACCATCACGAACCCGGGCGTGTTCGGGTCGTACGCGGGAGCCCCGATCATCAACCAGCCGCAGGTGGCGATCCTCGGCGTGGGCGCGATCGAGAAGCGCCCCAAGGTGTTGACGCTGCCGGACGGCAGCGACACGATCGCGATCCGCACGATGGGCATGGTGTCCATGTCGTACGATCACAGAGTCGTGGACGGCGCCGACGCAGATCGATTCCTCGCCGACGTGAAACGCGCGCTCGAGGACTTTCCCGAGGGAGCGATCTAGCCATGCCCAAGGTGCTCACCGCGGCGCGGGTGCGCGTGCCCCCGACCAACGAGGCGGACTACCTGGCCACGCTGCGGGAATTGTGTCAGTTCGCCGACGCACGCGGCCAGCGCATCTGGCTGTTCCGCAATGCCAAGGACCCGCAGCTCTTCACGGAGTTCTCCGAAAGCCAGACCGAAATGTCGCACCGGGCTCAGGCGTCGCGGCTGCCCGAGGAGATCAAGCTCGAGAAACGGCTGCAGAGCCTGGGGACCTACGCCCCGGATGCCTGGGAGCTGTGGACCGAGGTTTCCCTCGCGACTCCGGCCGAGGCGTAGGCGAGCGGCGATGGCGGGGCGAACGATCGTCGTGGACGGGGAGCCGTGGGAAGTGGCCCCGGCGGGGCGCGTGACAGTGTACGACCGCGACCAGTTCGGCGTGGTGTTCGAGCAGGGGACCGGCCCCGAGCGCCGCCGTCGCTTCACGCGCTACGCGCCGGTCGGCAACCGCAGTCCCGACGCCGCGCTGGCCGAGCTCTCCGAGCGAGAGTTGGTGGAGCTGTTCCGGCAGTCGCAGCCGGCCTGGACCGCGCCGGAGGGTGCCTACGGCGCGCGTTGACCTGCATTGCCACTCGACGGCCTCGGACGGGGAGTATCCTCCGGCCGAAGTCGCGCGGCGGGCGCACGCGGCGGGTCTCGCCGCGATCGCCCTGACCGACCACGACACGACCGCTGGCGTCCCCGAGGCGGCCCGCGGTGGTGAGGCGCTCGGCGTACGCGTCGTGTCCGGCTGCGAGTTCAGCGTGAAGGCGCCCTGGGGCGAGCTTCACCTGCTCGGCTACTTTCTGCCGCCGGGTCATGTGCGGCTCGAGGAGTTCCTCGCCGGCACGCGGGCGGCGCGGCAACGTCGCGCCGAGCAGATCGTGACGCACCTGCGCCGGCTGGGCGTGACCATCGAGCTCGGGGACGTCGTGCGGGCGGCGGACGGCGGGGCCCTCGGTCGCCCCCATGTGGCTCGAGTGCTGGTGCAGCGGGGCGTGTGCATCGACATGAACGACGCGTTCGCGCGCTATCTGGGCCGCGAAGGCCAGATCCGGCAGTTCCAGGAGCAGGGGCTCGACGGCCTCGAGGTGCGGCACCCGAGCCACTCTCCCGGCACCGAGCGCCGACTCACCAAGATCGCGGAGCGCCTTGGCCTTGCCATCAGCGGCGGCTCGGACTGGCACGGCGACATGGAGCTCGGGGATTCGCATGCACCACTTGGCGGGTTGGACATCCCCTTCGACTGGCTGGAAAAGCTGGAAGAGCGTCGCGGGAAGGCGTCACGAGAAACCGTCGCAGACAACCGTGGGGGTATCTCATGAGCGAGCTCCTGGCCGTCGGCAGCAAAGCACCCCTGTTCACCGCCGCCGCGTCGGATGGCAAGACCTATAGCCTGGCCGAGGTGCTCAAGACCAAACAGGTCGCGCTGGTGTTCTATCCCGGAAACAACACCCCCGGCTGAAACCGCCAACTCTCCGCCGTGCGCGACGAGATGGCGAAGTTCCAGAAGGCCGGCATCCAGCCGTTCGGTGTGAACCCCGCCGGTGTGGAAGCCCATGCGAGCTACGTGAAGAAGCTCAACTTCAATTTCCCGCTGCTCTCGGACCCCGACCGCGCGATCGCCCGCGCCTACCACGCGCTCAAAGAGGACGGCAAGGGCGTCCAGCGCTCGGTGTACGTCGTCGAGCGGGACGGCACGGTCGCGTTCGCGCAGCGCGGTGCGCCCCCCGTGGACGAGATCGTGGCGCATGCCTCCTAACCTGCGCGGCAAGGTCGCGCTCATCACCGGTGTGGGGCGCGTAGGCCAGATCGGTCACGCGGTGGCTCGGGGGTTCGGTCGGGCGGGGGCGCAGCTCGTCATCGCGGACGTGAATGCCGCCGGGCTCGCGGACCGTGCGAAAGACTTCACGGCGGAGGGCCTCGCCGTCCATGCCGTGGCGGGCGACCTGACGACGCCGGACGCAGCCCATCGGGCCGTGGCTGAGGCGGGAGGGCGGTTCGGGGGGCTCGACGTCGTGGTCAACGTCGCCGGCGGGCTCGTGAACTACGGTCCGGTGCTCGACCTCACGCCCGAGCGCCTGGAGCTCGAGCTCGCGATCAACATCAAGACGACGTTCTACGTGTCGCAAGCGGCCATCCCGGCGCTGCGCGATCGCGGGGGCGGGGCCATCGTGAACTTCGCCTCCGCGGCGGTCTTGAAGCCGCAGAGTCAGATGGCCGTCTACACCGCGGCCAAGTCCGCCGTGGCCGGGCTCACCCGCGCGTTGGCGAGAGAGCTCCGCGACGACCGGATTCGCGTGAACGCCGTCGCGCCCGGCACGATGAGGACGGCCGACAATCTCGCACAGATGCAGGCCGCCAAGGTCCGCTGGGTGGAGCTCGACGACCTCGTGGCCGCAGTGCTGTACCTCGCGAGCGACGAAGCGCGGGGTGTGAGCGGTGAAATCCTTCCGGTCACCGGCGGGGACGTCTAGGCGTGAGCGAACCGGTCGCCATGCGCGACGTCGTGGTCGTCGGTGGCGGGTGCTACGGGACGTTCTATGCGGGGCAGCTCGCCAAGGCCAAGCAGCGAGGCAAGGCGCACTTCCGGCGCGTCGTGGTTGTCGATCGTGACCCGGCCTGTCGCGCGCGGGAGGAGCTGGGCGAGGCGCAGGACCGGACGTTCGTGGTCCGCGAGTGGAGCGACTATTTCGGTGAGCTCCTGGGCGGAGCCGCCCGCACGCCGGCGGGGTCGCAGGATTACGTCGTGCCCTCGCCGCTCATGCCGCACCTCATGTTCCAGTGGCTCGTGGCCCACGCGCGCGAGCGATGGCCGGGGCGCGCCATCGACGTCGCTCCCGTGCCCGGCGAGCCGGGGACGCCTTACGATCGGACGGGACCCGACCGTACTCGGTATGTCTCGTTCGCCGACTGGATCTGTCCCACGCACTGCATCGAGCCCGCCGTCTGCCCGGCCATCGGGAGCGCGCGGACGTGGGAGATGGGGGATGCGGTGCGCGGGCTGGCGGAGCGGCTGCGGGCTGCGGGCGAACCAGTGCATGGACCGGCATTGTTCGTGTGCCGCCATCATGTGTTCGGCGTCGGCACCTTCGCGGTAGACGCGGTGATCGAAGGCGACGCGATGGTGCGGGCCGCGGGCGAGAGCGGCTCGGCGGCGGCGGTTCTGGTGGGGACGATCTCGAGCTGTCATGGAGCGGTGAACTTGCTGCGGATCGGGGCGGCAAAGGCGGCAACGGGCGGCACGGGGCGGCAGTAGGAGTTTCCTTGCCGCCTCTGCCGCCTTCTGCCGCCCTTTGCCGCCCATGACACCCGCAGAGCGTCAAGCGATCGTGACGCGGGCGTGCCGTTTGTTCAATTCCGGCGACTACTGGGCCGCCCACGAGGCCCTGGAAACCGTCTGGCGTTCTATTATTAGTGACGGCGACGAGGACACGGCACGCGTTTGGCAGGGCTTGATCCAGGCGGCGGCCGCGTTGCTCCATCAGCAGCGGGGGAATCGGCATGGTGTGGCGGTGGTGGGTCGAGCGGCCCTCGAGAAGCTGGAGGGCCCACAGCGGTCCGATGTCGAAGTCGAGACCGTTCGATTTCGCGAGCAGCTGGCGCGGGCGCTCGCCGGCGATGCCGAGCCGCCGCGCCTGGAGCTGCGTGGTGCGGACGGAGAGTTGAGGACGGATGACGGATAACGCCAAGCACGGATACGACGTGATCATCGTGGGCGCGGGCCCCGCGGGGCTGTGCGCCGCGATGTACGCCGGGCGCGGCATGCTCAAGGCGCTGACGATGGAGCGCGGGGCGCCGGGCGGCGAGCTCTTGAACACCGACCTGATCGAGGACTACATCGGGTTCGAAAGCATCAAGGGGTGGGAGCTGGCGCAGAAGATGGCGGAGCACGCCAAGAAGTTCGGCGCCGAGATCGTGACCGATACGGTGGAGAAGGTCCGCAAGGCGGAGGACGGCTGGTTCGACGTCTCCACGGCCCGGGGCAAGACCTATCGCGCACCGGCCGTGATCCTCACCGCCGGCGGGACCCCCATCAAGCTCGGCGTACCCGGAGAGAAGGAGTACGCCGGGAAGGGTGTGTCGTACTGCGCGGTATGCGACGGGGCGTTCTTCAAGGGCGAGGTTCTCGCCGTGGTGGGGGGAGGAGATGCGGCCGTCGAAGAGGCCGACTACCTCACCCGCTACGCATCCAAGGTCTACATCGTGCACCGGCGCGACCGGCTGCGCGCGTCCAAGATCCTCCAGGAGCGCGCGTTCGCGAACCCCAAGATCGAGATGATCTGGAATAAGCACGTGGTCGAGATCAAGGGCACCGAGCGCGGCATCCATCACCTCGAGCTCCTGGACACGGTGACTCGTGAGCACTCGAACCTCCTGGTCGGCGGCGCGTTCATTTTCATCGGGTTCAGGCCCAACACGGACCTGGTCGAGGGCCACGTCAAGCATGACGCGGGGGGCTACTTCGTCACCGACGACCGGATGATGACGTCCATTCCGGGTCTCTTTGCCGCGGGAGACGTGCGCAGCCAGCTCACGCGCCAGATCACGACCGCCGTGGGTGATGCCACGACCGCCGCGATTGCCGTCGAGAAGTACCTCGCGGCCCTGCGCGAGGAGCCGGCGTTGGTGCGCCAGGCGCGCCAGGCGGTACCAGAATGAGGGTCGTGCAGATCCCGAACGGCCAGTTCGTCGAGAACTGCTACTTCGTGATCGACGAAGCGACGGCCGAGTGCGCGATCATCGACCCTGGCGAGGAAGCGGGCCTGATCGCGTACAAGCTCCAGGCCGAAGCCGTCCGGCCGGTCGGGATCTGGCTCACGCACGCGCACATCGACCACGTGCTGGGCGTCCCGCGGCTCAAGGCCGATACGGGGGCCCCGGTCCATCTACATCCGGCGGACCGTGTGCTGTACGACCACGTCCCGGAACAGGGCCTCGCCTTCGGCATGCGTGCCGAGCGGCTCCCCGCACCGGACCGCGAGCTGGCCCACGACGACGTGCTGTGGGTGGGCGGACTCGAGTTCCGCGTCCGTCACGCCCCCGGGCACTCGCCCGGGAGCGTCGTGTTCGAAGGCCAGGGCGCGGTGTTCGGCGGCGACGTGCTGTTTCAGGGATCGATCGGCCGGACCGACCTGCCGGGGGGCGACTTCGATACGCTGCTCAAGAGCATCGAGCGCGAGTTGCTTACGCTGCCCGATTCGACCATCGTGTACAGCGGGCATGGACCGGAAACCACCATCGGACGCGAGCGCCGCGCCAATCCCTTCCTCACCGGCGCCTACCGCCTCGGCTAGACCGCGGCCCACCTGCCTGCGCTG
>WNGO01001047.1_pt1 | contig 18042 bp, 18 predicted proteins | sample 5400511 | NCBI WGS metagenome assembly WNGO01 (sample SAMN13153380, study PRJNA577476) | soil metagenome | isolation source: 20 cm soil or saprolite under Garry oak tree replicate 2 | place: USA:California | collected 2016-06-15 | reverse complement strand
CGCTGAAGCGCCGGCTCGGCGACTGCATGCGCTCTGAAGAGCGGCGGATTTAACGCGTCTGGCGCGTGACCGGCAGCCGGTCCAGCGGAGCGAGGCTGCGGAGCGGCCGCAACTCAACCCGCGACCCCCTGAACCCCATGTGACTCGTTAGGGGAGCGAGTTACGACACCAAGTAGTAATCACGCGAAGTTCTGGGCGTCGGTGTCGTAACAGCGAACCCGAAGATCAACCGAGTGTCGTGAGAAACTCACAGCAAAACTCACAGCGGGCGACCTCTCGAAAAAATCGGGGGGTGCGTCGTTTTTCGTCGCCGAGAAAGTCACCGCAACTCGGCGCGCGCCGGAATACCGGAGGGGTGACGGAACGCCGCCGTGACTTGCATGCCTGCCGCCGAGGGGCGATTGTCTCGTGGTCCGCTCTTACGTACGGTGGGCTAGTCCATGCCGACAAAGCCTCGCTTCATCGTCTCGCTCGAAACATCATCCTATCACAAAGCAGAAACCTTTGTTGTGCCCGAGACTTGGCCTACTTCCCCTTCACTCAAGAGAAATGTCTCGCTACGCCTGGCATGGCGCTGTGTGTGCAGAGTCCGTGGGGGACGTGAGGAGCTTGACGTATTCCTGCGTTCGCCCGCCGCGCCGACAAACCGGTCCGTGCTCGACGTTCTCGTCCACGTATCGGCCAGCGTGGGCAAAACCAGCGAGCCGAATTTGTACGTCCTGATAATTGACCTGTGGGCCGACTTGACCCGCGCGCAGGGACTGAACCTCCACTTGGCTGTTGAGTCTCTTAAGGCGGCCCTGAAACAAGTGATGTCCCAGTGCTCAAGCCTTGTCCACGAAGTCACACAGCCTGAGCAAGTCTACATGTCGGTGAGGCTACCCACACGCCTCGCCCGCCAGCTAAGGACTTCTGATCGGGCTAAGGTGGCACTAGGCCCACGCCTCCCACCGGACAAGTTCTCTCAAGTCGCAACGACGGTAGGGCTGGACGGAAACCAATTGACCCTCGGACCGGAACCGCCGCGGACTCCAGCCGATGTTGAGACTTGGCTAACCGACGAGACGCGCGACCACACGAAGCACGTGATTCCTGAATCATCGCCATCGCGTAAGCGAGCCCTCATCCCGATCGCCATGGCGGCAGTCCTCGTCGGAGCGTGGGCGTTGCCCCTCCGCACTTGGTCAGTGGCAACCCTCGGCGCGGTGGTTGCCGTCCTCATCACTCTCGCACTGTTCCCAGCCCGCGAGACGGGGCTGGGTGCGACGCTCAGACAAACGAGCACCATAGCGGCGCTGGGACTGTTTTGGATCGCAGTTTTCGGCATTGGGTACGCCACTTGCGAATTGCTGAGCCCGGGATCGCTCGGAGTAAGCGTCACAAGACTAGGTCATCCCTTTCTCGTTGCGACCGCGCTCGGAGTCGCTGGCGGCCTTGTTGGCAACGACAACCCAACGGGCGCGGCGCGGATCCTAGCGCACGTGCAGCTCTTGCTATTCCTGGGTGGACTTGTGGGCGTCCTAGCCATTCTCCTGCGTATTGATCTGAACGTCAGGCGTCGCGATCAATAAAGTGCTGGTGAACGAAAGGGCCCGCCGGGTGCAGACCCAGCGGCTCCTGATGTCGACCCTCCCAAGATTCAGGGCGGAAGAGTCGTTCCTCCCAAAAAAGGACGCATGGCTGGCCCGAGACGGACGTTGTTTGACCCTGTAGTAGTGCTCGAGAAACGCCACCCCGACTTCGAACGCCTGCGCACATGGCCTGGCGCGGAGCCCACACGCTGGATGTTGGACGACATCTACCAGACTTTCGATGATCCGGAGGGCAACTTCCTCGAACAGTTTCAGACCTCTGGTTTCGATGCCCGCTATTTCGAGCTCTACCTCTTCGCCTACTTCTCGCGCTGTGGCTTCAGCGTAGATCGCACGCGTCCGAATCCGGACTTCCTGGTTTCGAAGAGCGGTCTGACGGTGGCCGTCGAGGCGACAACCGTCAACCCATCCACTTCTGGTACTCTCGCAAAATTGGGGAAAAAGATCTCTGAATTGTCCCCAGAAGAACTAAGGGAATACCAGCGGCACGAACTCCCGATTCGGTTTGGAAGTCCCCTGTTTTCTAAGCTCCAGAAGGAGTACTGGAAGCTTGAACACTGTCGAGACCTACCGTTCGTGCTTGCAATCGAAGCCTTCCACGATGACGAATCGCTGGCGCTGTCTGACCATGCGTTGACCACTTACCTGTTCGGCCAGGATCATATCGCCAGTTGGGGCCCGGGCGGCAAACTAAAGATTGAACTGAGCGACCTCAAGGAGCACACCGTCGGCGATAAGCGCGTTCCATCCAACTTCTTTAGCCAACCTGGCGCCGAGAACATAAGCGCCGTGATGTTCACCAATAGCGGCACGAACGCGAAGTTTGCCCGGATGGGATATCAGTGCGGAGTGGGGCACAATACGATCGACATACGCCGGGTGGGGTACTGCCTCAACCTTGATCCCGACGCCATGGACCCGACCTTCTTCGCATACGACCTCGATGACCCTCCGCTAGTGGAGTCCTGGGGGCAAGGGCTCGTCGTTCTGCACAATCCCACTTGTTTGCGGCCCATCCCGAAGATGTTTTTCGTGGAGGCTGGGCATGCGTCCCTTGAAGACGGGCGAGTCAAGATGGAGGTCCCGGGTTGGCATCCCTTCTCCTCCAAGACACTCGTCCTGTATATCGGCGAAAGCAAGAAGAAGTTGTCGGAAGCGCTCCCCGGCCGGAGGCTGCGGTTCGCAGTCGGAGCGATTACGAAGGATGACTTCCAGGGGATCTGCGGCTTCACTGTGCCGGAATCCAACCCGATTGGGGAGGAACACGGGTGGTTCTCAGACGAGACCAACGCGTTCCTAGGGGTGGTGATTCGCGACAAGATTGACAACGATTGGGGCTATGTGGTACTGGCTCGGGACCAGCACTTCCGGTTCCGCGCCATTGAAATGGAGGCCAGCCTTCTCACCCGAGACCGGGCGCGAATGGACTTGCAAGAGAAGATGGCGGATCTCCTCGCGGCGCCTCAGAGAATTTTCCCGCAAGAAGGTTAGTGGGCCGGCGGTCGTCCTCGGGGAGGAACATCCTTCAATTGGGCGCCATCCTACGGGCTTGCTGACAATCGCAACCAGAGTCGCACGCCATGCTGAGTGTCCTCGCGCGGCCGGATGCGAAGCTTGCTTGGAAGTGGAATGCGGCATCATCGTGGTACCCCATCAGCCACTTCATCGTCGCGGCGGCACCGACCACGCCAGAAAAGCAGGTTACAAACGGTACGGCCGGCGCGAAGTTGGGGTCGCGCCCTTCGAACCGAAGGTTCTGGTCGGTGACGCGACCGCAGATCAGGCGTCCTTGTTTGCGCGCTTCCTCTAGAGTCTCACGCTTGTCCTCCGGCGCTTCCGCCACGTCGCTTTCCGTGATGACCGTAGTTGCCCCTTCCAAAATCCGATCGATCCGCAATCCCGTTTCGCGAGCCACGCGCTCCGCCCAACCAACCTCATCTGTGGGGCGATCCAGGGCGCGGAGAAGGCAAATGCCAGCGCTGCGAATCGGCTTTAGGATCACCTGGCTCGTCAATCCGCCGGCCGCCATGTCGATCAGGACTTCAGGCCAAAGGCGCTGTACGGAATGCCGGGCGTCCACGTTGTCCAGGCCGTTGACCACAATCGGAGGCACGGGAAGGCCATACCGAAGCCGGATCTTGAAGAATTCCCACTCGTCCGGCCTCGGCTTCACTGTGATCGCCGGAGCCAGGAGCGCCGCGATCATCTCCACCTTCGCCGTCTCAAGCCACTCCCTCCCTGAAGCCACATACGGCCCGAGGTTCTCAATCTTCAGGGCCTGTCGATCAATCGCTTCCAACCGCCCCACGATGGGTAGACGCTTCACTGTGTAAGCCCAGCCATTCGTGACCCCGCCACAGCCGACAAGGAGGGCATCGAGTTCAGCCGGAACGGCAGGCAGCTCAGGGCCCGGCGGGAGGGTTCCGTGCGGTCCGACCTCCTGGGTGAAAAGGGACATCTCAAAGGGCGACGTCACGAGGGGCCGCCCGATGATGTCTAGAAAGGCACGCCCCGCGCCGAGACACGCCGCGGCCACTGCACCAATCGCGTTCGGGGTAGTCGGTCGCCAGGGAATCCGCTCAATGCCGGATCCTGCGGCGGCGACCCGGGCGACCCAACCGGTCGAGTTGACCGTGACGGACGGGAAGCGCTCAAGGATCTCGATTCCCACGTTCACAATGGCGGAGAACCGCGGGGCGTCGCGGATGTCCGCGACCTCAACCGGATGGCCAGCACCATGCACTCGAGCGGCAATCGTGCGCGCTTGATCGACGAGATCAGGCGTTGAGACGCAGACGGCTACATTCGGACAGAAGCGAATGATCTGGTTCACCAGGGAGAGGAAGGTCTCGCGGGCGTCTGGCACCTCTGTGAAGGATGCCTCGAGACGAACCAGGACTTGCGCATCATTAATCAAATGCTCGAGCGTCGCCTCGTGTGCACCACTCACTTGCGCCGCGAGTCGAACCGGTCGGCTGAGAAGGCTGCTGATCCTCAGGTCGTCAGGGGCCATACGCCCTCGTCGTCCGCACGAAGGACGTCAACGGGGTCGGTGCTGCTGCCCCGCACCCGTTGCGTCAGTTCCGGTCGCAAGAGTTCACGGTAGTCGTCCGCCTCATAGACATACCAGCCCCAAGAGAAGGGATCCTCGTCCTCTCCCCCGTTGCCGATAACCACCGACAGAATCCCCGGCACGCAGACACTCCGGTGCCTATCAGACCACGAGAGCCGTACAGGCACACCGCGGACGTGGGTGTGAGCAATCCCGAGAAGCGTAAGGCCTCGCGGTTTCGCCCACCGTGAGATCTCGCCGAATACCTCGGGACTCACGCGCCAGTGGCCTATGCTCTCCTCGACACCGCTACCCTTTGGGAGAACCACCACCGTCACGCGGGCGGTGTCCTTCCTGACTCCGAGCCAAAAGGCTCCTGATTCCTTCGCTTTGCGACCGGCCGGTCGGACGCCATCGAGAGTTACCCTTCTCGCGGCGTCCGACACGACCCATTCCTTGATCGTTGGGTAGGGCGTCGTCACTGGCTGGTCGAGCCGGGAGTGATCTGCTCGACCAGGTGGAACTCGGCCTTTCGCTTATGAGGACCGAGGAGATCATCGAGCGTCTGCGCCGTATTCGTCACGCGGCCGCCCTCGAACTCGAGAAAGTATTCGTACTTGTCGCGCTCCTGCCGATCACGAACACCGAAGAACACCATGGCGTCCGAGCGCACAGTGTCGAGCGTCTGCGCTCCTGAATACTCGTGATGGAATGCCGCCGTCGCGGGCAGGTAGTCGACAGCGACGTCGACTTCCTTCCCGCCGCGCTTGTCCGCAGGTACTTCCACCGCCGCCTTCTCGCTGGCCGTCATATCTCCTCCCGACGTTTGTCGGCCGGGCAGCCGCCTCCGAGCGGAGGCGGTCCGGCCGCTTGGGCGCAATCTTGGTAGACGGCCTCAGAATGTCAACCATTAGCGCTAGAGTGGGAAATGTTTGTACTGCCAACTGTTGACGTGGTTGACTTCTGCGAGCCAAGTGTCAAGATTGTGTTCCATGGATCGGAACGCGGCGACCGACCGTTTCTACAGGTTGCTCGGGACACGAATTGCTGAACGTCGCAACACCTCCAAGCTGACCCAAGCACAACTCGCCGAGCGGATTGGCTCAGCTCGCACCTCTATCACCAACGTTGAGTGCGGACGGCAACAGATGCCGCTGCATCAGCTTCTGCGGATTTCTGAGGTCTTAGAAGTAGAACTCAAAGACCTTATACCCTCCCGAGAAGAAGTTCATAACCAAGAACGGATACCGGTTGTCATCGGTACAGATCGAAAAGAGGTGCCGCCCGCAACGGCGCGCCTCATCACGAGCATCCTCGACGGACACGACGGAGCGTACAATGACACCAGAGGAAAGAGCAATCGACCTTCTAAGAGAGCACAAGATTCTAAAGCCACCGGTGGACGTGGAAGTGATCGCCCGAAAAGAAGGAGCTAAGGTCGTCTTCCAGGATCTTGAGCCGCATGTATCGGCCGTACTAGTTCAGCGGGATAAGACAGCTACCATAGGCGTGAATGCTCTGCACCACCCGAACAGGCAACGCTTCAGCGTAGCCCACGAACTCGGGCACTACTTGATGCACGCAGATCGGCCGACAGTGTTCGTTGACGAGATGCTTGTTCACTTCCGGGCCGATGCGACATCACAACCAGTAGACCAACGGGAGAGCGAAGCGAACGCGTTTGCGGCCGCACTCCTGATGCCAGGAGACTGGCTTAAGAAGGATCTCCGCGGCCAGAACATCGACGCATTGTTTGGCGACCTGCCCCTCGAGAAGCTGGCACGCCGCTACCGCGTCAGTCAGCAGGCGCTCTCGATTCGGCTGATGAATCTTGGGCTGCTGGCGGGGATTGACGGAGCTTGAGAGACTGTCCGCGAGTCCGATCAAGAAGGCAGCGCGCCACTCTAGCTTTGCAACCCAAGAAACGAGACATGGACGAGTGCGGGAGGCATGAAAACCATGGCCAAAATCAGCAGTTCCAAGGACGTCTTGATGCTGCTCCTATACGCCAAAGGGCAGAGGGGAGAGCAGTGCGAGCCGATTCGCGGTCGAACCCGCTTGATGAAGATGGTCTTCCTGTTCGACAAGGAGGTTAGACGCAAGTTCAATCTCGAGCAACAGATCCCAGAAAGTGTGATCCCGAAGTTCAAGCCTTTTGACTTCGGTCCGTTCTCCGCTGACGTGTTCAGTGACCTCGAATTCCTTGTGGAACTGGAATTCGTCAAGGTGTCCATGCTTGAGAATGCGGAAGTGGTTCCCGAGGAAGCCCAAGAATACGACTATTGGCAGGCCGGCACCGATCCAGGGGATGGATCCGGCCCAGAAAGCGAAGAGGAGTTCTCGCTCACGAATGTGGGTCGTGAGTTTGTGGAAGAGCAAATCGCGCCGGCACTCACTCCCGAGCAATGGGACGTGTTGGAGAAGTTCAAGGCGCGTTGCACTGGGACCGAGTTGAGGTCCCTCCTTCACTATGTATACAGCCGATACCCCGACATGATTACGAAGTCAAAGATCAGAGAGGCCATACTTGGCCAGGGGTAATGGCAGGCCGTCAGGGCGTCCCATGAAGAACGAGTTCTCTTTCGTCAACACGGCGTGGCGACGCTTAGCCAACCGCAAGACGCTGTCGGCGTGTCGGGAAGTGCCTCTGCTTGGGCGTGCCATAGACTTGGCTCTAGAGAAGGAGGGAGCGGTTTTTGCATTTGAGTTCAAGCTGCGCGACTGGCGAAGAGCACTTGTACAAGCGCGCGACCACCGCCTGGCGGTGGACTATGCCTACATTTGTATGCCGAAACGAGCCGTCCCCGACGTAATGAGGACAGCCTTGCTGGACTCGGGAGTGGGGCTTGCGTTCTACTCAACAAACCAGGGATGGCCATTTGAGATTGTTGTTGAAGCCCCAAAGTCCACAGACGTCTGGCCTGCGGCACGTGAAGCCTTGCTGCGCTACCTAAGGCATAACAGCAACCAATCTCGATGACCAAACAGGCATCAAGTCCAGTAGCCGGCCCTCACATCGTTCGCTATGGCACGGCGGCCGATCAGAAGTTTCTGCTCGGCGACTTTCTGGATACCTATGACCAGCTCGTGATTAACGCGACTATGGCAGCGCACATGCCAGCCGCCCTAGCTTCATTCTTGATGCAAAGGGCCAAGAACAAGCCGTACTTCATCGACCCACAGACGCATGCATTCCAACACGAGTTCAGCAACCTCGAGTCGTCCTCGCCGAATCGCGAAGGCGAGGTCAAGCGCTCGGCGGATCTCCTCGCGACAGCCTATGGTGATCCAGTTCGAGCCTGCGTAGACCGACATGAGGCCGTGCTGCCTAAGGACTTTCTTGAGCCCAAGCTTCGAGCCGAGTTCTGCGAGCGGGTGATTCGATTCCAAGTGGAGCAGATCGCAAAGCAAGCAGAGAGCGAAGACGTAGTGAAATACTACGAGTTCCTCAAAGGAAAAGGCATGAGTTCAGGTGCCAACGTTCGGCCCACGCTCGTAGTGCCTCCTTACTTCTACCTAACAGCGAACACGATAAAGCGCTGGCTGCCCATCAATGTTGCTTGTGCAGTGGACGGCCAAAAGACCGCCGGCGCCCTGAAAATACCTATAGGTGTCCAGATTGTGATCTCACAGGACGTGCTGATGAGTGATAGCCTCCTTGGCGACGTGATCAAGGAGTACAAGAAGGTACAACCAGACGTCTTCTTGATCTGGATCGATGCGTTTTCGGAACACGCCGCATCCGAGGAGGAGCTTCGTGCCCTAGTGAAGGTCGTGCAGGAGCTCGGAAAGAGAGCCCCCGTCGTGAATCTGTACGGGGGGTTCTTTTCCGTAGCCCTTCGCCTTTGCGGTCTGACCACGGCCCTCGTCGGAATCGCTCACGGTCTCGAGTATGGTGAGGACCGCGGAGTGTTGCCCGTCGGTGGAGGGATTCCTGTCGCAAAGTTCTATTTGCCCCAGTTACACATGAGGCTTCCCTTCAGAGATGCGGTTCGATCGCTCGCCAAACTTGAGGTCAACTCGGTCGCGGACTTCCATACCAAGGTTTGCAATTGCCCCGAATGTCACAAAGTCATTTCCACGAATCCCGGAACAGACTTCATGAAGTACGGCGAGAGCAGGCCCATTTCATTTAGGCGGAGAGGACAGCCAACAGTGGTGGAATTCCCACTCCCGGAGACTCGAGCAAGGACTGTACGACACTACATGTGGTCGAAGGCGTCAGAGTACCAACTGAAGCTGAAGCCGGCTCAGATCGTGCATGAGTTGCAGCAGGAGCAAGAACGGCTGGAACGGGTATTGGCCCTGTCCACAGTGGCGCACTGTGAAATCTGGGCCACGCTGCTGTCCGGCAAGTGACCCCTCCTTCTAGCTAAGTGGCTCCTCCGCCCAAGACAGTTTTCGTATTCGGCGCGGGTTTTTCAGCCGCGGCGCAATTCCCCCTGCAAACAGCAATTCTACCTCGAATCCGCGAATTCCAAGTCGATTTGTTGACATCGCCTCGGCACACTATCGATGTCTTCGAACCAGCGAGGAAAGAACTCCTTGAGTTCCTCGAGCGCGTCTTTCCGGCTGGCTCAAACCCTCCCCTAGAGGACGTATTCACGCTGCTGGACCAGGCCATTGCACATCGGGACTCGTGCGGTGGGTATCCCTGGACAAAGTTGGTCCAGATTCGGGAGAGCTTGAGCCGCGCGATCCTGTTTGTTTTCCATCAAGCCGGCGAGAGTCTCACAGATGAGAGCCGAAACGCCTATCGCTCGATAGCCAGCTATCTCATTGGCCTCAGGGCTGAAGATGGCCAGGAAGGGGATCCGTTCAGCATAGTATCCCTCAACTGGGACTACCTGCTTGATGACATGATCTTTGAGTGCATTGATCAGGCCGGTTTGGACGCCAAAGTCGACATCGACTACTGTTGCTATACGAATCCCATGGGATCATCGCAACACATTCCATCTCTTCTGCAAAAGACGAGAGGCCTCTTCAATATCAAAATCCTCAAACTGCACGGTTCAGCGAATTGGCTGCGGTGCCCCAATTGCAATCGCTTGTTCACAGGAGTTGGTGCGAAGGAAGAAGTATGGGACAGCTATGTCCTCCCGCACGTTTGCAGGTATTGCACGCCCGGCGTGCCCGAAGGTGGGGAAGGCGACCTTACACCCCTATTGGAGCCATTCGTTATCAGCCCAACTTTCGTGAAGGTGTTTGACAATCCACATATCCAAATGATCTGGCACAACGCCTATGTCGACTTAGCTGAGGCGGCGAGGCTGATCTTTGTAGGGTATTCACTGCCGGAGGCAGACTACCACGTTCGAACGCTGCTGAGGCGGGCAGTGAGAAGAGACGCCGATGTTATAGCTGTGCTCCGCCAGGAAGACGAGCCGTCGGTCAACGTAGAGGAGCGCCTCAGGAATCTCTACGCGGCAGTTCGGTACCGCACATTCTTTGGAGCCGCTCGCGTGCATATCGACGCAGGAGGTGTGGAGGCGTTCTTCAAAGGAGCTGTTGGCGACGTAGCGCTCCAAGACGCTCTAGACGCCGCTAAGGGACGGATAGTGGGAGTCCCTTAGCGTAGGAAGGTCACGCGGCTTGGGCTCGGGAGGTCGTAGGGCCCACAGGCATCTTCCACCGCGCCCATGACATCCGCATCGCTGAAGAGGCGGACGTCGTCCTCGACAATCACTTTCTTCCCGTGAAGCGACGCCTGCCAATTGGCATACAGTGGCGGTCCCGTGTCACTTCTTGGCGTTGGCCGGTTTCTCCATACGGAGGGTAGGGTCCCCCAACCGAATCTTGGCACCGCGAAAGCAACGGAGCTAGGTCCTTGGAAGCCACTGGGGTCAACCACCAGCCATGGACCGGTCGCTCGCACCCGAGGCGGTAATTATATGATTGACAAGTGAATACATTGTGATACATTGCATGCATCGCGTCCCAATGGTGGCGGAGATGACCGACCGCGAAACATTAGAAGAACAGCTGTCGATTCGACTAAGCAGCCGTGACCTTGCGCGGCTCGAGGCCGTCGCGAAGCGCTTTCCGATGGCCACGCGGAATGCGGTTGCACGGACGGCGCTACAGGTTGGGATGGAGGAGTTAGAGAAAAAGCCGAGCAGGGCCTTGCGGGCACGCGAGAGGGGTACAAAGGTGCAGCGATGAGAGCCCCTCGTACGGCGACCAAACCGCGCCGCGGACAGGGGCGCAACCTTTCCGATAGCGATGTTGAGCGGCTGCGCGAGGCCCTGCTCTTCTCAAGCTATAGCTACGTGGCCGGAAGCACGCACGGATTCTATCACTATCCCGCCCGATTCTCTCCCGCGATTGCGCGAGCTGTCATCGAGGTCTTCTCCGACCCCGGCGACTGGATTCTTGACCCCTTTATGGGTGGGGGCACATCGGTTATTGAGGGCCTCGCCATGGGACGAAGAGTCGCTGGAATCGATATCAACACACTCGCACACTTCGTCACGAAGGTGCGAACTTCCCCGCTCTCAAGGAGCGACGAGCGCGAGCTGCATCGGTGGGCCAAGGCGTCGTCCACCAGGTTCGGCAGCGGTGACATCACCGGTATTGCGACGGTAGAGATTAAGAACTTGCCCGGTGCGGTTAAGGCATTTGCTGCAGGGGCGCTCCGCGAATGTGCATCCTTATCCACTCCCAAGCAGAAGGCATTTGCTAGATGCGTCCTTCTCCGCCTTGGCCAGTGGGCTCTGGATTGTCGCGACATCATCGCCCCAAGGCGGCGCCGACTGGCTACCAAGTTGCCCGAACTGACGAGCGCGATGATCTCTGGTCTGCGGGACTTCGTTAGCCAGTGCCGCCGGGCAGGCATTCCTAAAGAGCGTGTGCCTCGTAATCGCCGACTGCTATGCCGAAGCGTTGTTGGTCTTGAGGAGGACGATCGGTTGGCAACACTCCACCGAAAGCCCAAACTGGTCTTCACTTCCCCGCCGTACCCAGGCGTCCACGTACTGTACCATCGGTGGCAATACCGAGGTCGTCGAGAGACGGCAGCGCCATACTGGATCGCTAGCGCTCGAGATGGACGCTTTGAGTCCTTTTACACAGGGGGAAGCCGCACGCCGACAGGTCAGGCGAACTACTTCCGCATGATCGCAAATGCCTTCGGCTCAATCCGCCACGTAATAGATCCTGATGCCGCTGTTGTGCAGCTCGTTGGATTCGCCGACACAAGCACGCAACTCCCGCTGTACCTGCAGGCAATGCACGATGCAGGTTTCGAGGAGTGGCGCCCCAGCGTCGTCGGCAAAGACCGGCTCGGGCGAAGAGTGCCAAATCGGAAGTGGTACGCGCGGCTGCAAGGGGACTTGGACGCCTCGTCCGAGGTCCTCCTACTCCACCGTCTGCGTTAGGCGTCCCTCGTCATCAACGAGATACCTCCATCAGTCTGATCAAGGTCGTGGCAACCCTCGCAATTTCGAGACGCATTTCATCTTCGCCGGGAACGCGAAGCGCTTCATCCGCTGACTGAGCCTCCTGCCGCGCCTTTCTGAACCGATACATCTGGTACAAGTGAAAGGCCACATGAGCCGTGTAGCGAGTCATGCGTTCCTGAATCGTCGCCTCATCGAGCGATCGCTTGAGGAGGCTCTCTCGATAGGCCTTGAGCTCCTCGGCGTCCGCGTTGATGATCAACGTCAAGGGTGTGCTATCGGTTGGCTCCGTGAATGCCGCAACGTCCTCCTTCGTCCAAGCCTGCGTGCCCCAGCAAGTGCCCGTGTCCCACTCACTCTCGTGAACGATCTTCAACTCGTATGGGGGCCTCCTCTGAGAGGCTGTCTCCGGAACCTTTGCAGCGGTTCGCCTTGGCTCGGGCGCAGGGGGAGTTTCAATCACCTGGCCGCTAAACGTCGCCACAAGCCGTTGCCCGGCAGGCCCCGCCGCTTCGAGCTCGAAATCGAGTTGTTGGTTCGGGATGAGCCCGTGTGGCGTGTCCAACAGGAGTTCGAATCTCCCGTCTTTTGGCTGGCTGAACCCGATCGAGGGAAACGTGCCCATGGAGAGGCAGCGAGCACGCAGCGACCACGACGGCGCCGATCCACTAGTCAGCGAGTCGTCGCCATCCCAGCGGAGTCGAACGTGGGTAGAAGCCCCGCCAGCAGCGAGTTTCACGGGCTGCCGGCTGACGACGCGCAGAAACGTTGGATTCTGCCTAAGCACCGGTGGCGGCGGCGGAGGAGGGGGAGGCCCTGGCTTTCGGCTGATTACGATCTCACGTTCGATGACCCGTGCGTCGTCGAAGCCCTTGAACCGGCCAACTACCTGCAATGATGTCACAAGCGGATACTCATCCTGGTCGAACCCTTCGGGCTCCGTGAAAGACATTCTGAGCTCGAGGCTTTCCGCACCACGCTTCTCGTTAACGGCGAGTTCGTTGATAGCTGGTTGGATGCCAACCTGGATTCCGTCCAGCCGCGACCAATGGCCGTTAGGTGAGGCGGCGATGACGAGTGACCGCTCGATACCGGAGCGAAGGCGAATCCTCGAAACGTCGGGGTCTATGGTGAGAACCGGTGGAGTCCCAGCGGCCCCCACGTCTGGCGTTGCCTCCATTACCACGCGCTGACGCTTCTCTGCCCCGAATCCTTGTTCTTCACCCGCCTTCAGCCCTGCTTCGCCGGCACCTGCATTCTGGTGGCCACCAGCCGAGTGGTGCGCCTCAATCAGCTGATCAAGCTTTTGGCGCACGACCTCATCGCCGGCCTGCAGCTCGGAAATCTGCTGTTCGGCTTCTGTCTGGAGCCGAGTGAGATCGGGATCACCCTTGAGTGTGGCGATCATTCGTGCCCGAATGGCACCGAAAACGTCGCCCTCATAGAGCCCTTGTCGGGACCCCTGGACGATCTCCGAAATGGCCTCATGAGTAAGGCCATCAAGATCCACGATAATCATCGTGCGAAGCCGTAGATACTTGAATCCGAGTTCGCGCGCGATGAAGTTGCTGTCCAGGGCGTCGTGGCGCTGACCGTTGATTATGAAGACGACGCACTGTTTGCCGTGTGCAGACCGTTCGAGATAGCTGCTCAACGGCGAACTTCCCTCCTCGATTGGTTCCTGCTCATCGGTGCTCGGTGTGGGTTCGTCCTTCTTTTTCGGCTTGACCACCACGACCCGGATTTGGATAGTCCCGTACGTCCGTACGCCAGCAGCGTAGGTCTTGTCGAGCTCGAGGGTAGTCACTGTTCAGCCTCTACTTTCCTTTCGACCGGCTGCGGCTCAAACGTCTTATCAAGGTCCTTTTGCTCGCCCTTCAAACGAGACAGGCGATACCCGTTCCCCCACATCGGATCGGGGGTGCTGGGCGCCGGCCGAGTGTACAGCTCATATGGCAAGACAGGGTTGAAGATCAGGTGATTCAACGATTGATACAGCGTCCTCGCGGGCTCGGTTGGGCCGAAGTTGTACTTGAGGTGCGCGATGCGCGTGCCGTGCCGGAAACCTGATTTATCCGCAGCCGCCACACCAAGAACAGGCACTCGTCCGTCGGGATGGGCCGCAAGGTATGCCCAATAAACGTCTCGCCGTCCTGCAGGAAAGATCTTCTTAATTACTGTCCACCCGATTCCGTCACGCTCTCCCTCGAGAAGGTCAGGAAACCGTCTCGACATGATCCACGAGTAATCGCTTGCGGCATACGCGGACGAGCCACCTTGGCCGAAAACGCCGATCAGGTAGGGCTTGTCAGGCTTGTCGCTGCGTCCCAGGCTAAGCAAGGTCGCGTGCATACGACCAGGGGCTTGGCCAATGCCATCGTCTTCGACAATGACGGCGTACTCGACTGGGCGGGTTTCTCGCACGAGCCTGATCCGTACCCGGCGGGCAACGTCTCTAGCGTAGTCGAAGGCCTTCTGTCCACGAATTGGCTGTGGCCAGCGCGGCAGCACGTCCAAGGGTGGCAGGTCAAAGTATCGCTTCACAGCCTCTCGGGGACTCTGAGGGGCCAGAGTGCCCGGCCGCGTTTTCAATTCGCGGTGGCGCTCCATCTCCACCAGCGCCTCCATCGCGTTGATCGTTCTCTCCGCAATGGGGTTCTCGGGAGCGCCCGCGAGCTTTATGCGACCAGCGTTGCCGAGGTCACGTCCAACCGGATACCAGTGGAAGGAACCTTCGCGCCATCCTCGCTCGGGATCCGACTCGTGAAATGAGTATTCGTTCTCCGCCACAACTGGGAGCGACGCTACCAGATCACGTATCGTCTTACTGCTCGTTGCTGAGACCGCGGCGCGGAAAAACCTCTCCCCGTCCTTGATTTCAGTCGGCTTGACGGACGTCATATTCTTTCTCTCTTGGAAGCACGGTGGTAGCTAGGGCACTCGCCTCGTAACTCACGTTGCGACCCTCCCAACGACGACGAAGCAATCCCATATCGGCAAGGCGGGCGACGATCCCGCTGACATGAGTTTTCGTCATCACATCGGACCAGTGTGTCGGCAACTCGGGTCGGACCGCGTTGAGCAGTTCGTCCGGAGTCACCCTGCCAGCCAGGACCGCCGCCAGCACGAGTCGGACATCATGGAGCTCGCCAGGCACGTAGGTGAGCACTTGATTGGTAAGGAGGGACCGCTCGTCGTCCGACAAAGTCGCTACTGCCTTGCGAAGGTCGTCGTCCAAGACGGGATTCCTGACCGACGCTAGTTCGTAACCTCGTTCGGTGAGGACGAGCCGATCTCCATCAAAATCCGCAAGCGCGTACTGGCAGATAGCACCAGGGTAGATTTCCCCCGACCGGGTCGTCCTTGCCAGAAACTGGCTGAGGAAGCGATCCTGCGACGCGATGTTGCCACGTCGTGGTAGACCCGTCGAGAGCAACTCGTCACGCTTTCGTCCCGCTGCGTCGTCGATCTCCTCCAGCGCCGAGCCCAATGCCGCGGCATCACTGGAGAGACGCTCACTCACCAGGTCGTAGCGTTCCCATTCTGCTTTGCCGGCGTTGGCCACTGCGAGCCAGCGGCAGGCGAACTTCAGTGGGAAGAGTCGGTTCACTTGTCCCCACAGTCGCTCTGATGGTGGCCGTAGAGCGGCTCGAGCTGGCGTCGGGGATCGGTCATGATCTTTCGGCTGGGCCAGGCGCCCGAGCAGGTCGGCGACATCGACGGGGGACATGCCTTTGCGAGTTCGGGAATCGCGACCGACTCGTACTGCTTGACGATCAGAGGCACGACCGGCAGGCCGACCCTTCGCTTCGTTTGCTCGCTTCTTCGACGTCGCTGGTGCCGTCCGGCCCACCTCGCGATGTCCGCGCGCTACGAGTTCTTCTGGGCGGAGGCCATCCTCCAACGCGACTTGATTAAACGCGGCTATCTCGAGGAGCTGCTCCGGCGTCGTGTAGAGGCCCTTTTCGACGAGAGCCTTGATGCGCTCGTAGATGCCCGACGTTAGGTTCACAGTTATTAACGGCATGACAATAGAATAATGCGTTTCCGAAGCACGTCAATACGTTTCGGAAACTGTTCGGTTCCGATACAAGATCAGCTTTGAGACGCTGTGCGATCGCACTCCAGAACAGCGATCTCGCGGCTTGCTCACTTCCTATCGAACGTGCGGTCGATCTCTCTGGTATGCGGAGTAGCCCGCCGGACGGGTCAGGACAGAAAGGGACCGGGCTAGTTAGTGCCGTCCCGACTAGCGTCCGAGCGTGTAAACATCTCCTTGACTCGCCGCGCGCGGAGGACCCACACTTCCCGCAGCCCGAAGACATAGCGCGCCAATACAACGTAAGACGCGCCGCAACAAAAGAGCGGGAAGTGTGCCCGCCCTTAGTTGCGGCGCGTTTTGCTTTTGTACCTACGGAGGATAGGACGCTGAGAACGCATGGGAAGAATCGACCGAAGGGCACTGACAAACGGGACGCCGCTCGTGACCAGCAGGATTCTACCGGCGTTCTAGCACCGTCCTACCGGGTGTTCTAGCAGCAGTTCTAGCGGATTTGACCAGCAGCATGGAGCGCACAATGAAGACGAAAACCACGAACGAGGCCCCTCGGCCACACCGGGACTTCGCCGACGACATCGACATCATCATCCATGGATACGGTCCACGTGTGCGGGTCGTGCAGCTGTGGCGCCGCATAGACCCGATGCGAAACGAGTGGACGTACATCGGCCGCGTCCCCCCCGAACTGTGCGAGATCGAGCTAATCGGCGCGCGCTTCGGCGGCGGCGAGTACCGCGCCAAGCTCCTCGGCGACTGGGACAGCAAGCGCCGCCAGGAGGAATACCTGGAGCAGGTCACGTTCTGTCTCGACCAGCAGTACTGGCCGATCACTGCCGAGACCCGAGATCGCATCAGGAAGCAGCACGGCATCTAGCATGGCCGATCTGCGGCTCGGTCTCAACCTGCCGGACGGCACCCCGCCCTGGCTCGCTGCCTTCATTCTCGAAGCGCAGCGCGAGACCGATACGCTCCGCGACAACGGCGCCGAGCAGGCCGCCGCCGCCCGCACCGCCTTGCTCAAGAAGCTCGTTACCGCCGCGCAGGCCTATCTCGACACCGAGCTCGACGCCAGCGAAGCCGCGTCTGAAACGGGCAGGTGCGAAGAGACCATCCATCGTGCCGTCCGCGACGGGACCATCCCGGACCGCCGCGCCAACCCCGTTGACCGCCCGGTGACCCCGGCTCGGCACCGTTGGGGGGCAAACCTGGTGAATTGTGCCCGGTTCACCATATGCATAGATTCACCATAGGCCCGCATTCACCGGCTCGCGATCGTCGGGAAGGTACAGTTCACGGAGAAGGCGCTCGAAGAATTGCGAGCGCTACCGCTCGGCATCAGCGTCGAGGATGCGCACCACATCCTGGAGAACCTGACCGCCAACGAATGTGCCGGACGGTTGGTTTCGCGCGAAGCGGAGGAGTGGTTATACGTCTTCAAGCCCCAGATCGCCGGAACCGTGCTCTACGTGAAGGTCGTGCTGCGGGCGGACTGCGTGGTGATCTCGTTTCACGAGGAGGGTGGCGATGACCCAGACGAAGGCGAAGACCAAGAGGCGTAGCGCACCGAAGCCGCGGCGCGGTCGCGAGTTGCCTGACGACGCCTGTCCCACCTGCGGCACGATCATGCGCAGCGCGCGGAGCAAGGTGTTCGTGTCCGTGAACGGCGATCAGATGGCCGTCCCGGACATCCCGCATCTCCGGTGCCCGAAGTGTGGCGAGGGCCTGTTCACCCTCGCTGCGGCCCGCGAGCGGGAGCGTCGCGGTATCGACTTGTACCGCGCGAAGTACGGCCTCCTCTCGGCAGACGAAATCCGGGCGATCCGTGAACACCACGGGCTGACGCAGGCCGAGTTGGCGCGGATCCTCCGGCTCGGGGGCAACACCCTATCTCGTTGGGAAGCCGGTCGGAACGTGCAGTCGGCCGCGATGGACGTGCTG
>WNGO01001660.1_pt1 | contig 18053 bp, 18 predicted proteins | sample 5400511 | NCBI WGS metagenome assembly WNGO01 (sample SAMN13153380, study PRJNA577476) | soil metagenome | isolation source: 20 cm soil or saprolite under Garry oak tree replicate 2 | place: USA:California | collected 2016-06-15 | reverse complement strand
AGCGCTGGTAGCGATGCGATGGGTGGCGAGCTTGCTCTATGGTGTGACGGCACACGATCCGCTGACATTTGTCGGTGTCGTCGCGCTGCTCGCGATTGTCTCGGGCGCGGCCTGCTATATACCGGCGCGGCGTGCGATGCGTGTCGATCCAATGGTGGCCTTGCGTTACGAGTAGGAAGCTACCCATCTCCATGTTGCGGAATATCACAAGCGGCCTCCGATCATTGTTCCGAAAGGAAGAGGTGGACCGGGAGTTGGATGAGGAGCTTCGCGCCTACCAGGAGATGGCTGCCGAAGAAAAGATGAAGCAGGGGATGAGCCGCAGAGAGGCGCAGCGGGCGGTGCGGTTGGAGCGGGGCAGCATAGACGTTACCAAGGAAATCGTCCGCACTGGCCGGTGGGAATCTTTTGTGGAGACGTGCTGGCAAGATTTGCGCTTCGCTGCTCGTATTCTTCGCAAAAATCCTGGTCTTACTCTCGTCGCCGTTCTCACGGCTGCTCTTGGCATTGCCGCGAACGTGACCGTCTTCAGCGTGATTGATGGATTGTTTCTTCGCAGCGTTCCGGCGAAAAATCCCGAGCGGCTCGTTCGAATTGTTGGGCCGGAAAACGATGGCGAAGGGCTCTTTAGCATTCCTGAATTTGCATACCTGCGGGACGGCGCTAAGACCGTCGAAGAGCTGACCGCTCACTATTCAACCGCTCCTCTGTACGTTTCTGCGAACGGTGAGACTGGCGAGGTGACCGGCGCAGTCGTTTCGAGCAGCTATTTCTCCCTCCTTGGCTTGCAGCCGCGTCTCGGCCGCTTCTTCACGAACGGGGAAGACTCCGTGCCGGACCGCGACGCTGTTGCCGTGCTCGGCTACGGATTCTGGCAGCGAATTTACGGTGGCGATTCCGGCGTCATCGGCAAGACATTCCTCATCAACAGCCACAGTTTCACCATCGTCGGCATCATGCCCCCCGAATTTCACGGCACAGAAATCGGCGGCACGCCGCTTGAAATCTGGATTCCTGCGATGATGATCCATGTAGGTTACCGTCACTGCGATGGCTTCCAGCCTGGCTGCACGATTCTCGCCATCTTGGCCCGCCTCAAGCCGGGGACCAGCGCTGCTCAAGCCGAAGCGGAGATTGCCACCCTCATGCAGCAGTTGCGCTCCTCCAATTCCGCGTTCGATGAGAGATATGGGGCTTCAGTGACGCCCGCGATCGGCATAACGAGGGACCGTGGCCATGATTATTTCTTAGCGTTAGCGCGCTTGCTGGCCACCATCGGAGGTTTGCTCCTTCTAATTGTGTGCGCAAATCTCGGAGGGCTTCTTGTCGCCCGTGGAACAGCCCGCGGAACCGAAATCGCCATGCGCCTCGCGTTGGGGGCCGGACGCGGCCGTATCATGCGGCAGCTGCTCACAGAAAGTCTGCTCTTGGCATTTGCCGGTGGGTTTCTGGGATTGCTGCTCTCCACTTGGACCAGCCGCCTACTGGTCAATTTTTACAGCCTCGACGACGAAGGATACCCGCATCTGCTCGACGTGCAGCCGAATGCTGCCATTGTCCTGTATTCCATTGCCGTGACCGCCGCCGCGGGCGTGCTGTTCGGGCTCCTGCCCGCGTTGCAAGCAAGTCGCACGGATCTGAACGAAACGTTGAAGGGCGGCGCGGCCACGGTAACTACGACCCGGAAGTTCAGCCGCACTGCGCTGGCTGCTCTTCAGGTCGCATTCTCTCTGGCGTTGCTTGTCGGAGCTGGACTCTTGGCCCGCAGCGACGCCTTCATTCAATCCGGCCGCAATATCGACTTGCACCATGTCTTGGGACTGCGCCTGCCGGTCAGCCTCATTCACTATCCCCCGGATAAGGCTTACACATTCAAAAAAGAGGTGGTTCGCAGGCTCCGCGAATTACCGGGAGTCGAGTCCGTCAGCCTTGCTAAGGGACAAGGCCTCGTCTGGCACTTCGGAGGTCGAGGCGGAGATAGGGCAACGCTGCCTGGAAAGACGTATGCGAAGCCCGGAGACGAGCCGATCGTCGCCGCTAAGCCCATTGCGCCCGATTACTTCGCAACGCTCAAGATTCCGTTTGTCTCCGGACGCGATTTCAACGATTCCGACAAGCCTGGCTCTCCCTTGGTCACCATCGTGAACGAAACATTCGCGCGTCAAATCACAGGAAACCGTCTGCCGCTGGGGCAAACCGTTCTCATTGACGACAAGCCGTATGAAATCGTTGGCCTTGTCAAAGACGCGCAAATGCGCAGTGCGGTCGAGCTTCCTCTCCCGGTCGCGTATCTTCCGTTCTGGCAAGACGATACTCTTCTCGAAGCCCGCATGTGCATACGCGTTTCGGGCGATCCCGCAGCGGCTTTGCCGCTGGTCCGAAAGGCCATCGCAAGCATCGATCCGGAAGTTCCGGTCACGGAAGCAATGCCGCTCATGGATCAAGTCCGCGGAGCGTACAAGGATGCACGTATCGCGAATGCGGTGCTCAGTTGTGCCGCGCTGCTCGCGTTGATTCTCAGCACAATGGGACTCTACGGCGTCGTTTCCTACGAAGTCACCAGACGCACAAAGGAAATTGGTGTGCGCACGGCGCTTGGCGCCCGTCCTCACGATGTAGTGCATCTCTTTCTCCGCCAAGGATTCAGGATCGTGCTGACTGGCGTGCTATTCGGAGGGGGACTCGCTTTTGCGACCACACGATTGCTCGGTGCCTGGCTATTCGGCGTAGGTTCCGCCGACACGCTTAGCTTCGGCGTCGCCACAGCAGTTCTGCTAGCCGCAACAGTGACCGCAGCTTACCTTCCCGCTAGGCGGGCGATGCAAGTCGATCCCATTGTGGCCTTGCGTTACGAGTAGCTGGCACTCTTTCTTGGACCCGAGTCTACTCCTCATCCTGATTCCAACTCTTTTCCGTGCCTAGCCTTTTTTCTGCCGCTCAATTTCCGGGTAGCGCTTCGGGCCAAATTCCTGCGCCCGCGGTCCCGTCTCCGGGATGCACACAACGTACTTCGCGGCTTCTGGTTTCCCGGTTCCTCCCGAACGTGTGACTTGAACCATCGTTTGACCATTTCGGAAGCATCGGTTGGCCGGAAGAGCAGAGTCGGAAGCACCCCCCTCGCGGACTGGAACCTCAACCCACAAGACCGTTGACAGGCAAGTTCTTCAGGCGTATTTCTATACGTGCGTACATATACGCACGTACATGAACGAGACCCCAGAACAAGTCCTACGCTGGTTTCAGTCAGCGATTCACAAGCTTTCGCCTGTAGCCGCTGGCTCTTTGAGTTTGCGGAAGAGTCCCTGCATTCGGAGGAACTGCCCGACGTGCGCCAGTGGTCAAGGGCATTCCAGTTATGTCTTATACGGTCGCCGCGCCGGTAAACGGTTTTCGATTTACGTTCCCGAGGAGTTAGTTCCTGAAGTTCGCAAGGCTATCGCTAATGGACGGCGGCTTCAAGAACTGATGAGCGAGTCCGGCGTGCGCTACACACACGCCTTGAAGGCACGACGAAGCAAGGAGGCTGGTCAATGACCACAGGCGCCGAACACCGGGTGTGCAGATGCTGAACGAACAGGATTTCGCCGTGTGGGTCAAGCGGATTAGCTTATCCGATCCGGCTCGCTCTGTTGTCACGCACATCCGAAGCTCCCAACCGACGCGGCGCGTTGTCCAGTTTGAAAGCCACCGAGTCGAGTTGCCCGCGATTTTGGAACCGGAGCGCAACGATGACGTGTTGGAGTATTACGACCAGCCTCCTACCATCAAGCTGGACTATTTTTCGGCAGGTGGAAAACACCTTGGAGTTCTTCACACACCCGACTTCTTTGTAGTCCGAGCAGTGCGGGCTGGCCATCGGCCGCAGTATGTGCTTTCTTCCAAGTCTCGGCCAGGCCACTGTTCACGGTGCCAGTCATGGGGCGCGTGCACCAAGTCAGCGCTACGGAGCAAGACGTAACCGAGCAATTGCGGACGGCAGAAATGGTTGCCGATCTATTAGCCGCAAGCCCATGCGCCAGAAGTCGCGTTCGATGGAGAAACATCCCGCGAATCAATTCACTCATCAGATTTTGCCGCAGCAACAACATTTCCTTGATTCGTGCTCTGGGTAGACCGATCGATCCCGAGCAGAAACGTTCGTGGTATGTTCACCATCGCGTTTCGACAAGCGTCGTCGACCAAGCCCTTCGGGCCGCCCTTCAGGCAGCTACTCCGGCGCCGGTGCAACTGATTGCCAACCAGTTGGGTTACCGCGGCGATCTGTTGCTACGCCATCGATTCCCGGAACTCTGTCGTCAAATCACGGCCAGAAGACGAGCGAAGCTGCAAGTTTCACGAACTCGAACACGCTCGATGCCAGTGCCGCGCGAGCGTGTTGAACGGGCACTCGTTGAAGCACTCAATAAGGATGATCTCACCAATCTTCGAACTGTGGGAGCTTCTGTTGGGCTGACTAGCACCCGACGCTTCTACAGAGACTTCCGCGACCTTCGTCTCGCCATCGTCGCTACAAACCGTGGAAAACAGTGGCTCCAGGATTGCGAACCCCACCTAGCCTCTCAAGCTTACTGCTGGTGAAAATCGTTCACGTGGGTACCGGCGGAACTTGTCCGCGAAGCGTCCTTTATCATCACTTGACCTGCGTGTGCGTCACAGGAACACGCGAGAACTCGTTGAAGCCGCTGCTCGCCTCAATCGGTTACTCTTGAGCTCGCCGGCTGAAAGGCCCGGAGCTTGTGACGGCGCGTGCGTTTAATCGCCGACGGTACCCTTTCGACCAGGCATAACACACTTCGAATACCCGCCAACCCTGTCGTTAGCGCACCTAAGTTTACTCGGTCGAAGGAGCCGACGCCGTCATCCAATCAGCCCGTCAGAACCGAAATGCAACTGCGGTCGAGAATTGGAAGTTGTTTTTGACCTCGCTTGGAGAAGCAAGCGACTGACCGCCGGTAGTAAAAAGTGACCCGGTATTGTAATGAATAATCGTATCGCCAAAGTCGTACCGAAACAGGACCCTACGGGAAAGGTAAAACTCCAGGACTCCTCCAAAGTTAAAGGAGGGATCAGTGCGCCTGCCATAGGTTATAGGGAAGATAGTCGTTGCAGTAATGCCTTTTATAACTCCCGAGTAGCTATCCAAACCCGGGCGAAAGTTTCCAAAAATCCCGAACCGATTCCAACGCTTTCCGCTCTTAAGTCCGACGAAGGCTTGCGAAAGATAGCCTCCCTGGTACCCTGTTTGCAGATTCGTGGTACGAAAGGGAGAGGCTTCGATTTCTGCATCAAGGGCAAAATGGCGAGCAAAATTCCAGCTAAATCGGCCGCCAATTTCAGCCTGGTTCTGAGCGTTGATCGGAATAGAATCTGGAACTCGCAAGTAGGTGAACAGCGGGCCAATCTCGAATCTCGCGGGTTTTTCCTGAGACCAGCCGACGGGTACGCATACGAAACAGACGATCGCGAGAATAGCCCGCCACATAAGCATCGTCGTGCGCGCAACTGTAAAGTTCCTCAATGAATCAACCCCGAATCCGGGCTCACCGACCCGTGTCAAAATCGAAATGCAACCGCGCTCGTGAACTGAAAGTTGTGTTTCACCACGCTGGAAACACCAGGGCCAGCGTTGTAATGAATAATCGTATCGCCGAAATCGTATCGGAGCAGTATTCGGCGCGAGATATAGCATTCGAGAGCGCCTCCCACATCAAAGGACGGGTCGGTTCGTCTTCCAAATCGGAAATTTAGAGTGGTTGGGTCAATGCCCGTTATGACTTTCGAGTAGCTGTCCAGGCCCGGGCGAAATTTTCCAAAAAGGCCGAATTGGTTCCATCGCTTGCCGCTCTTGAATCCGACAAAACCTTGTGAAAGGTGACCGCCCTGATGGGAAGTCGTGAGGTTGGTCGTACGAAAGGGAGAGGTTTCGATTTCCAGGTCAAGCGCAACATAACGAACGAAATTCCAGCTAAATCGGCCACCAATTTCAACTTGGTTCTGGGCGCTGATAAAACTCGAATCCGGGACGCGCAAATAGGTCAACAGCGGACTGATCTCGAATCTTGTAGGCTTTTCCTGGGACCTGCAGGCAGGTGCCGACAAGAGACATATGATCCCGAGAACCACCCTGCGCTTGTACACGGTGCGAGCGACTCCTGGCACCTCAATGAACCAACGCGAATCCGCTCGCCAGCGAGCGTCATATTCACTCATCGACGAATGAGCCGACGTAAAAGCGTACTGTCTGGCGAACGGAAGATCAAATGCGCATCCCTCCCGGTCTCATGTACGACCTACAATTCCAAGGCAGACGTTTGCCTTGAGCCAGACGTTGCGCGGTTTGCTGATTCCCTAGTATCTTGCGAAGTGGCCAATGAAAAGATTTCTGCTGCTCTGGCTTGCAGGTGCCTCGTTGATTGCTATCGGACTTGGGAGACTAAATGTCCCGCGTCTATATCGCCTGATGCGCAGGGGAGTCAAAACTTGCGGAACTGTTACAGCCTTTGAACCGAACAACCACCGAACCGTTCACTATTCCTTCGAGGTGGACGGCAAGGCGTATCCGGGCGCTCAAGAAGGAGGCGTGAGCCAAGACGTGCCGGGTTGTTCCTCGAACTGCAACGGGAATGTAGTCTTCTATCTCCCAGATGACCCATACGTCTCATGCATTGGCGACCCTGCGCCAATGTTCAACAACGAAGTGATTTCTATACTTCTTCCCATGCTAACCTTCCCGCCCTTTGCTCTCTTGGGATGGAGATGGCGATCTCCAAGATTTCGTCGCTGGCTGAACGCAGAGAAACATAGCGCCCCCGAGAATCCATCAGCCTCGACCTGACAACCTCCGATCACCCGACGGACAACTACCTCGCCTGATCCGAGCCTGTTTATCTCCTGTAACTAACTGCAAGATCTCCTTCCGGCCAACCGATGCTTCCGAAACGGCCAAACGATGGTTCACGCCCGGCAGGGGCATGAAGATGAACCACGTTTATTACTGGTCGGAACATTTTCGCAATCCCACCTGGAAGGCGAAACAGGTTCCGGTTCGCTATGATCCTTTCGATGTCGGCACTGCCTACGCGTTCGTGGATCGACAGTGGGTCGAGTGCCATTCGGAACACTATGCAGCTCTGCATGGCCACTCGGAACGCGAGGTCCACCTGGCCAGCGAGGAGTTACGGAAACGACGCCAGAACCATTCCGGCCAGTTCGCCGTGACCGCGAAGAAGCTCGCAGAGGTTCTTGAGTCTGTCGAACTCGAGGAACAGATCCTAGTTCAACGGTTGGGCGACCTGGAAGCGCGGTCGCTTCAGGTTCAACCAGCGATTTCCACGAAGGCCGTTGTTGACTCTGCCTTTCCGCGTCGGGAATTGCCAGCAGCTACGCTGGTGCCACTTGATCGGCCAGCGTCTCTCGCGACCTACGGGAGTCTTTAATGCGCCTCGACGGCATCGCGGCAGTTGCGCCTCACTTAATAGAACGCCTAGACCAGTTCCGCAACTTCACCATGGCACACCCTCGATTAGTGACCGCACGCGATGAACTGTTGGACGCGATTGATGGTGCGGCACCCGGTTCGCTCGTGCTGGTGCTCGGGCCGACCGGTGTCGGTAAGACCACCCTTCGGACGAAGGTCGAAAATCTCTTGGTCCAACAGATGACTCCGGCAATGACCGCCGATCCCGGCTGCCTTCCCTTTGTCAGTGTAGAGGTCCCTCCGCCGGACTCCGGGCGCTTTCGCTGGCGAGCTTACTTCAGCCGCTTGTTGGCCGCAATGAACGAACCGCTCATCGATTCCAAGATCACTCAACATGCGCCCGGTGTGCATGCTGCGGCCACCTCGTTCGTCGGCATGGATCTGGCTTATGCTGTCGAGCAAGCGCTCCGTCACCGCCGTCCTCCAGTGGTCTTTGTCGATGAAGCACAGCATCTCGCGCGGATTCCGTCCGGACGCAGACTTTCGGATCAGTTGGACGTTATCAAGGCGATCGCCAATCGAACGCAGACAGTACACGTTCTGCCGGGAACATACGAACTGCTGGCATTTCGCAATCTCAGCGCTCAGTTGAGCCGTCGCAGTCTGGATCTCCATTTCGAGCGGTATCGAGCCGATTCCGCCGGCGACCGGCAAGTATTTCAAAGCGTCCTCCTCACCTTCCAGAGGCAACTTCCTCTCGCCGAAGCGGAACCCGACCTGATGGCCAGTTGGGAGTTTCTCTATGAGCGCTCCGTGGGCTGCGTCGGAATCCTGAAGGAGTGGCTCATGCGTGCATGTGTGCGGTCGATACGCCGCGGCGCCACTACGCTCTCTCGTGAGCATTTGGAAAAGACGGCGCTCTCGATTTCCCAATGCGAGAAGATTCTCGCGGAATCGCGTGAAGGGGAGACGCGGCTCAACGACAATGAAGATTCCAAGCTGCGCTTTCGGACACTCCTGGGCATCGAGCCGCAATCTCGCCAAAACGAAGCGCAGCAACCACCTCTTCCGAAACTGCCCTCGCCAAACCGCAAGAGCGCCAGAGCACAGCCGCTGCAACAGTTCCGCAACGCTCTCCGTACTCTCACTACCGCGTGTCCAACAACATTGCCGAGGAAGCATTACGGGCCGCGCTCCTGGCCGATATTCCTCCCTCGCTGATCGAGATCGCCACGCACTTGGGATATCGAACCGTCGCGTCCTTGCAGAGCCGTTACTCAGCGTTCTGCATTGAGATTTCCAACAAGAGACGCGGCGGTCTGAAGACCTCTTTCTCCCGGCGGCCTGTGGTTCCGGTGTCCCGCAGCCACGTCGAAGAGGCACTTATCGAAGCACTGACCAAGGATGGTCCAACAAGTCTTATGGCAGTAGCCTCCAGCGTGGGATTGCGCAACAAGAGACGCCTCTACAAAGGCTTTGACGACCTCCGAAGTGCCCTCGTTGCCAAGAACAGGCGCAACAGAGAACAGCGTGTGGCCGCAATCGAAACCACCTTGCGAGCTGGGCTCGATGAACGCCCCATTCCCAGCGTGACAGAGGTGGCGCGTCGATTCGGCTTCAGGTCTGTAACGGCGATCACTTCACGCTTTCCAGAACTGTCGGCGGAGTTGAGATGCAGGCACGTAGTCGTCACCTCCCGAACTTGCCCGTTTCCCGTCAACGTGAGGCCGAACATCCCAACTTCCGGATGGCCCGTCATCCGGGAGCAAATGCCAAGGTAACAGGGCAACTCCTGCGGTTTGCCGAGTTCACGCTCATCCCACTCGGGCGCTAAGTTAGAAATTAAGCTTTAGGCCGAGCTGCATAACCCGGTTCGGTTCGCCGATAGCAATCACTGTTGCGGACGCCGGCAGCGAAGCCGCGACGCAGCAAGTGCGAGCGAAAATGCTGCTCTGGACGCTGGGCGATCCGGACGTCGCGTTGCGCGGATTTTCCCAGTTGGCGTGGTTCAGCACGTTGAAGACTTCCGCACGCAATTGGAGCTAGAAGCGCTCCGTGATACCGAAGTCCTTCAGGAGGCCCGAGTCCAGATTCCAGAAATTTGGCCCCTGCACGATATTGCGGCCATTGCCCTGCTGTCCCGGCGGCGGGATGCAGAAAAACGTCTGCGTGCCGGTGACGTTGACGCAGTTAAAGTTTGGGTCCGCCGGGTTGGTGATGAGCTGGCCAACGTTGTACATCACCGGGACTTCCACTCCCTCGCGAAGAAGGCCACAATTGGTCGGGTTCCATCTATTGGACGAAGGCAAACATGAAAGTGCCGTAGACGTTGTCCTGATAGACCTGGACGTTTGTGAGCCCACTGTAGGTGCAGTCGCTAGGACCAGTGATCGACAATTTGGCTGACTGCCCTGAACCCTGGGTCACTTGGTGCCCCCATTTGTTGGTCCACTTGAACATCTGCGAAGCCGTATAGTTGGCGTTGAACCAGCCTAAAAATGACCCCTTGTCACTCAAGCTGAACTCTACGGAGTGCTCGTCCGTTGCCGTCGTGCCTTGTGTTGACGTTGTTTGGTACGACTGGTTGAAAACGGTGGTATCGGGTTGGAATCCACACGGGGGCGGCTGGTAGGGAAACGTCGAGCCTCCCTCAAGATCGAAACGTGTCGAATCAATAGGCGTCTGGCCATTTGCGAATGGGTCGCTTGCGAGGATAGCGGCATAATCCTGACTAGTGAGCCCAGGGCCTGACCCGTCCGTATTTGCCTGCGCCCACGTGCGCGCAAGCCTCTGCGGGATGTTGGGGTCACCGTTAAACGTGCCATCCCGCAAAGCTTTCAAATCCTTCACATAGAGGTATATGACGTCCACTTCATCAGCCGGGTCTTGTTGGTCAAAGCGGAAATTCCAAATAGCGCCCGTGGAGGACGTGAGCGTGAAATCGGCCGCCGGATTGAGCCACACAATTATCTGATCGCCGTCGTGATCGATTCCGGCGTCGTCGTTTAAAGGCCCGGGCACAATGACATCGGACGCGGTGGTTTTGTTGACGGAGATTGATGAGGTGTTGTCAGCCGTTTGAGTCCATGACGCCGAGTTTTTGCGATCGATGGACCCAAGTATAGGGACATTCGCAGAGAACGATTGGGTTATTGTCGTGTTGCTTGAGAACGAATGCTCTGTGGAGCTACTCGTGCCCATCACCGTGCTCGTGCCGTAGTCGACATTGCTGCTATGGCCCGGAGGAGCGTAAATAACGGAGAGAACCACGTACTTAGGAGAAATACTTCCGCCCGGGACGGTGTAAGTAACCTGATCCGTCGCCTGGCTGTAAGTGGATGCGTCATCATCAAATAGCGAGGTCATCCCCAAGGTGCGGTTCCCCGGGCTTGTGTCCGCGAAGGTGAATTGGATTGTGTATTCGTTGTCCTGACCTTCTCCGCAGTTCATAGCATACTTCGTCTGGGTAATGTTGGAAGCGTAGCCGCCAGGGCCGCCAGTTACCTGCCAGTTCAGTGCATATCCGCTGACCAGCCAATTGGAATACATGAAACGCGGATTCTCGCTGTCACAAGGGTCGCCCGACCATCCACCGCTCGCATATTCTGTAACTGTAACTCTATTATGGTCCGTGGAGACGGACCCATTGTAAATGGATTGCGCGTGCGCCGACAATGGTAGGAGAAACAGGACAAACAGAAAGCCTAAGATCCTTCGCATTCTTGCGACTCCTTTCAGTTAACGTTAAGGTTCGACCGGCTGCGCCTACGAAAGCCTGTTTGTGACTGAAATCAAACACACATCCACGCCAAGCCCTATCGGGCACAACCAGCAAACGCAGACGTTTTTTCTTCGTTTGCCCGATGCTCAGAGCATTGTCGTCTATCGGGGCTGGGCTCAATAGGACGAGGCAAGTTCGAGGAGCAACAAATTCAGCGAGGGCGGGCACCGAATTCACTGAAGCCTTACAAAAACCACTCGTTACTGTCAATCAGGTAAATTACTGAACATTTTTACTGCCCCCAGATAAGCTTAGTGATCAGCAAATTCAGACCACAAACTCCGCAGGCACCAGTTTTTATTCCGCGAACTCGGTTTAGTCCGCGCGATCACCGTGGAAGCTATCCCGCCGCGTGGCCGCGGCAAACTCGTGAATATCTGTCGGCGTGCGGCTGTTCGTCGTGCTCAAGCCGCCGCCGGTGGCTGCCCCGGTCGGGTCGATAGACATGTCGTCAATGGACTTGCTGAAGGTGTAGGAGAAACCGAAGTCCAGCCCTTGCTCGAAGCGCCGCCGCGCGGCAATGAACAAGCCGTGATAATAAGAGTCACCACCTGAATCCTGGAAGAAGATTTGACCGAATTGCGGATTTGGCCGGAAGAAATTGGCCGGGAATCCATGCGCCGTGATGGCGTTGGCGCCCGTCATCCTGGACAAAGGAATCGTACTGATGGGCGCGCGTGTAGATTGGCAAAATTCGTGGCGCCGTACGTGTCGCTGCTGAAGTTCGCCAGGAACGCCTGTTGGATGCGGCTGGGGATTCCCGCCAATTCGTCAATGCCCTGCTGGAGAAGGTTGATGTCCACGGAATTCGCGCATGTGGAGCATGTGGTGCCATCGCCCGTCGCTGGAATATTAGCGAAATTCCCCTGGCGGTTATTCTGGTTGAAGCGGATGATGGGCTGAACTACGTTGCCACCGAAGAAGCCACGGCTGTCGTTGTGGATGTAAAACCGGAAATTGATTCCCGCTCGAAGCGTGTGAGCTCCGTTAATCCATGTGATGTTGTCCACGAGCTGCGGCGTAGTGATCGCGCGCTGCGTGTGGGGCGAGAGGCAGTACGGCCCGTCCACGTTCAGTAGCGATCCCAACACGCAGTCGTCAGCCCAGATAGGAACTTTTTGCGGATTCGGGAAGCTCGGGTTGGACTCGCCGAACGTGAATTGAAATGCGAAGCGGTTGAATCCAGCCGTGAACTCATTCACCAGCGTGGGTGAGAAAGTGTGACGATAGACGATGGCCAGATTCTTGCCCCGCCGGTTCACCTCACCCAGCGGTGGGAATCCGGGATACACCGCGGGCTGCGCATTCAGGAAGTCGCCCTGCTTCGTATTAAACGTGTTTTGCAGCCACCGGACGAAGACGCTGTCGCTGGGACCAAACGTATGATCCACTCTCGCGTAATAGTGCGGCCCTTTGAACTGAGAGGGCGGGTTCCAGTTGAATCCGGCTTGATTGAGCCCGTCACCCAGGCTGAAAGCGTTGGCTGCCGGCATGCTGTTCATTAGCGCCAGCATCGCCGGATCTCCGCCGATTCCCTGCGGATCGTTGGCGAAGATGTTGTAGCTATCCACGCAATTGCCGACTATCGTCGAGCCATTGCACACGGGAACGCCGGGCTTCAGATTGCCGCTCGCGTCAACAAGGAGAGGTGAATTGCGTGTGACCGTTGTGCCGCCCACGTTGATCGCTCCGCGCACGAACCGGAAAATACCGGTCCGTGCCAGCGACGCGTACACCGTCGGCGCTCCGAACCCAGCGATGCCTACGTTAGTGGCGGAGATGGGCTCCGTCTGCTTGATCTGGTTGTTCTGAAAACTTCCGAAGAAAAACGTCTTGTTCTTGATAATGGGACCACCGACAGCAAATCCATATTCGTGCAGCTTCAGTTCCGGGCGCTTCCGGCCTTCGTAATTGCTGAACCACTCGTTAGCGTTGTAGGCCGTGTTCCGATTGAAGTAAAACACCGACCCGTGAAGAGCGTTGGTGCCGCCCCGCGTCGCAACGATCACGTTCGCGCCGCTATTGCGGCCTTGTTCCGCAGTGGCGCCCAGGGTGACGGTGCGGAACTCCTGGACATTGTCGGGATTCAGCCGCTGGATATTGCCTTGTGGATTGGGCACCGTGGACTCATTGGCGTCAATGCCGTCAATCGTGACGTTATGAGCGCGGTCGCGGGATCCAAACACGTGCGTGCCCGAGCCCGCGCCGTTCGTCGTCCGCTGCACCACGCCTGGCTCCAGCGTCAGCAGGGCGAGCGGATTGCGTCCGTTGAGCGGCAGGTCCTGCACCTGTTTTGTATCCATGATATCGCTCACGGTGGCATTAGAGGTTTCCAGGCGCTGATAGTTCGATTCCACTACCTCTACGGTCTGGCCGACCGACCCCACTTTCAAGGCGACGTCCACAACCAGCGGCGTACCCACTGTCAGAATGTTGTGCACACTCCGGAAGGACTGGAAACCGGCTAGCGTCACGGTAATGCTGTAGCTCCCGGGAGTCAGCGATGCAAAGGAATAATTGCCTGAGCTGGTCGTGTTTTGAACGTACTCCACCCCAGTCTCTTCGTTTTTCGCCTCCACTCTGGCGTTGCCTACGAGAGCGCCGGATGCATCTACGACAGTTCCGTTAATCGATGACGTGCTGACTTGCGCGGAAAGAGAAGGAACACCCAAGAGCAACACCAACAGAATCAAGACAGCATGCTTCCTTGTCATGGAACACCCCCCATCTTTTACCCGCAGGATGCCCTAGGCCCGTTCAGGCGCGAGCGATCAGCAGCCGGACCTGGCAAACTGCAGAATTATTGGATTTTTTACCTTACGAAATCGATTTCGTCAACACCGGGATGATAGGGGGAGGCACTGGCGGGCACGGCAGGCGGATAGACCACGGAGAGTTTCATGTCTTTCCCCAGCCCCAACGTTCCAGCAACTGCTTGACGCTTTCTAGATCGGAGGCCGCCTCCCGCAGTGCGGTTTTGCGAACGCGTGGCAGAGAGGAACTCGAGCGCAAAGTGTGGTCGGGCAGCGGTGGAGAAGACTCACGCGCTTTCCGGGGAGAGCCGACGGGCAAGTCCAGCACTTGGTAGATTCCGCCTATATAGGCCACCAGGTCCCGGGCCGCTAGTTCGTTGCGGGCTGCTTCCAGTTCGTGGAGAAAACGGATGTCCAATAACTCTGCCAGACGCGCGTCGGAGTAAAAACTGACTCCGTCTTGGTTGGAGACTGCCACCAGCACGAAGTAGAGCAACTTCTCCAAGCGAGTCAGACCTTCATCGAATCCCTCGCGCAGGAAGCGGTGATCAATCCAACTGAAGGAGCCGCGGATGGAACGTCGGCGGTCGGGCCGGGGCGGTTGGGGTCGGAGCTTGGGCATTTTCATTCGTCCGCGGGTTCAACGTAGGGAAACAGGAATGGAAAAGCCATCGAATCTTGTGGGACTTACCGGGATACTCTCCGCTAAATCCTATGCAGGAAAAAGGGTTACGAAGATATCGCGGCTTGTGTGACTTACTTGGGCAATGCGGAGGGAAGCCCGCTCCGATTCGATAGTTACGTGCAGATCAGGGCTTGTGGGACTTACAGGCGTCGATCTCAGCCGCAGCCGCCATTTTCGAACGAAAGCCGCGTTGCGCCGGACGTAGTCGGGATGCTGCTCACGGTAGCGACGCTTGTAATCGGCGCGCGTTCCGTAGATTTCCTTTTGATGCGCGTAGGTATCCCGAAAGTAATCTGGGTGATCGGTTCGCCATTGCTGATTGGACCTCTTCTTCTGCTTGCGGCAACAGTCCGCTCGACCACAGGTCTTTTGCCGCTGCTTGAGCCGCGGATGGGGATGAAACCAGCGACGACAGAAAGGACACCTTCGCCTCGGGAGCATACCTTTCCCTCCCTGAACCTCGGAAGCAGAAAGAAACAGAGGGAGCAAGGAAAGAGAAAAAGCAAAAGGGAAAGGCCCTACTGGAGCCGATCAGACGGACAAGAAAAGAAAATTCAGAAGACGAAGAACATTGGCCAAATGTTGGCCGGTTAAGTGCCCCAGGAAATGGGGCAGAAAAAGGAGAAAAATGAAAAATGCATGTCTTATCAACTCAGTGACGATCATCGGCTTCGTCGGCGCAGACCCGGAGCAGCGTCAAGCGCGGAACAACAATGGCTCGAAGTTCACCGCTCTTCAATACAGCATTTCTCCCCGTAACTATTGGGCACGTTGCCATTGCGGGGACAAGGGCATAGTTGGTCTTAATCAACTCTTGGGTATAGACGCACTCTCATGCGCTCATGCCCGAGCGCGGGGCTTCTTTTGTCTTAGCCCAGAATCTTTGTACTGTCAGAACTGCGGTGAGCACTGGAGATTCTTTTTCAACGGAGACGGGATGCGGACTTGGCGTTGCGGGAATTGCGAACAGGCGGATATCAGAGCGTACCTTCGTCGTGAGTATGATGAGCGTTCAAGTATTCAATTCTTGGCGAACGTCGCGAAGCAAAGGTTGATGTCGGCGTGATGAACTGGACAGTCTTCGCTGTTTTAGTGGCAATGCGTGCATAGAGACCGCGAGCGGGATTTGTGGCTGCTGGGCCTGCCCGTTTCTTGGGTGATTCATTGAAAGTCTTCGTTGCCGTCGCGCATTCACATGCAGGGCTGGAGCGATGGCTTTTACTGGAAGGCGAAGGAACGGTGCGAATCGGGCGAGGACAAGCGCGAGTTCTATGAACCTCTAAAGCAGGACTGGCTGGAGTTTGACCTATGTGCACAATGAGTATCTTTTTGTAGTGGGAGTGGGATTTGATTTAGTGCGCGCGCAATAGCGCAGAACCTGGACGGTTTCAGGGCTAATGTAATCCTGCCTGCTCTAGCATTTCTAGAAACTGTTTTTTCGTTCTCATATCGATGGCTTGCGCGACAAGCTTTCCGTCGCGATCATACACAAAACTCCTCGGTAGTCCCTCAATCGTATATTGTTTATGCACGCTCTTATCAGGATCGAGGAGGATGGGAAAGCCCAATCTGTATTCATCGACGAACTGCCTGGCCTTGCCTGCATCTTCATCCGTAATCGCCAGGACAATCAATCCATCTTTCTTGAAGCGTTTGTAAATCGAATCAAGGTCGGGCATTTCACTGCGGCATGGCGGGCACCACGTGGCCCACATGTTCACGAGCACGACCTGTCCACGCAAATCCTTTAAAGCCCACGCCTTACCATGCAGGTCCGTCAAGGTGAAATCCGCCTGCTGGTGGTGCAAATCATCAGCTTCGGTCTTCGAAAGGGCTGCTGCATATTGCGGGTCATCCAGATTCGCCTGTACATGTTCGTAGTGCACCAGTTTCGCCAGATCGGAGTACGGCATCTCCGGCCCACGCGGACCTGCCGGAATCGGATTTTCGCGAAGTGCCTCCGCGAGAGTGGTTGCCACTTCCTGAAGGGTATCCTTGCCAGCATCTCCTTCTGTTGACAGGCCAGCCAGCATAGTCGCGAGGCGTACCTTGTTCAGGCCCGCAGACAACTGTCGAATTTTGAGCGCGAGTTGTTTCGTCGTCTTGGCACGATTTCCTTCGGAGAGCTTTCGCAGAGTCCGGATATCCTCCAGGATTGGCTTTTCCTGATTGCTCCAGACGATCTGTTGTCCCTGTGCCCGAGTTTGCGCAGGAAAGTATAACGAGATGCCGACCGCGCAAAGTGAGAGACTGCCAGCAAAGACAATCCTTCGGAAATTATTGATGTTCATGGTCGCAACCTATCACAAATTGAAACATCGTGCCACGTGGTTGAGGATGTACGACGATCAAAAGAATCAGGACATGCGCCGGGTTTGCTGTCGCTCTGCTCCTGGTGCTTGTTTCATTCCAGAACATGAGTTGGCCAAGGAAGGGAGAAGCCGCGCGGAGCAACGCCAGGAAGAGTGACTGGAAGCTTGGCATGGTTCTGGATTTCGCCGAAGAGGGCCTTGACGGCGCTGGTCTCTGACGTAGTGGCCATTGCGTAGGTGCACATGTACGTTTGAATTTGTGGGAAGTTCGCGATGAGATACGGACTCCCGAGAGCAATCACTGACGTTCTCTCGGGTGCCGTTTCCAGAATCTTCTGCAACAAGACTCCACTCGGACCACGAAGTCCATAGGAAGTGACCGTTTTTCCATCGACGACGGCTTGGCGGGCTCCACCATGCACGACATAGGCTAGCCCCGGGGATATAACTGTGTTCACTCACCAGTCCCGCCGATGCGTTAAATGTCGGGAAAATCGGCATCTCGCGGAACAAATATGCGCCTATTGAATCCACTGTCCCGTTCCTCACGGTGACGTCTGCCTGAAACTGCGCTTCCGGCTCGAGCCTCAGAGCTGAAAGCCACCGATTTCGAATACTGAACTTCCTTGAGCAATTGTCATCGTTGCATTCAGCCGTCACTTGCCAGAGATACCTTTTGTGCCTTTCTGCGAGCTGTCGGGCCTCCGTACCTGTCGATGTGCCAACCCTAAGCGCAGTGACGCCCTTCAATAGAGACTCGGCTCTAGCTTTGATGACCATCGCATAGGACGTCAAAACAGCAGTTCCGACAGCAACCACGATGGCGAAGGCAAGAATTAGTTCTGCGAGGAATCGCAGGGTCTTCGCCTTTCGACCTGAATTGGGTGGCGCGTAATTCAAATGCGTAGCAGCTCGTGAGTAGACACCAACATGCGGTAACTTGGCTTTCCTGCTGTACGTCGGCTGGGCCCAAACTTGACTTGGATTGTGGCTTGTAAGTGGCGAAACCGTCCAAGTGGTTTTGGCGGATTCCACATCGACGGGAACGCTGTTACACGTCCGTGTGAACGAACGTTGTTGACGAAATGAGTCCTCCCTCGGTCAT
>WNGO01000975.1_pt1 | contig 18061 bp, 11 predicted proteins | sample 5400511 | NCBI WGS metagenome assembly WNGO01 (sample SAMN13153380, study PRJNA577476) | soil metagenome | isolation source: 20 cm soil or saprolite under Garry oak tree replicate 2 | place: USA:California | collected 2016-06-15 | reverse complement strand
ACCGGAATCGGCTGGAGCCGTCTCTGCCATGGCCCGCGCCATTTTTGAAGAGTGGCGTCTTGCGCACTCGCTCCATGAGTTCAAAAATTGGCTGGACCAGGGCGCGCCATCGGCGGACGCCGACGAGGGAAAGCGCCAACCCCACCACGCCGGTCAAGTCGAGCGCCAATGATGAACGGTGATAACTCTGCCATCGTTCTTGCCAGCGGAAAGAGCTCGCGCATGGGGGTAGGGCCAGGGGTAGCTCGAATTCGGCGGCGAGCCGCTGATCGCCCACTTGGTGCGCTGGCTGAAAAATTTGTCTGACGATATCGTCATCGTTGCCGCGCCGGAACAGGAGTTGCCGTCCTTGGCGGCGACGTTAGCGCGGGACGAAGTCGCCTATCGGGGAATTTACTATGGTATGAAGGCGCCGCGGGCGAAACTTGTTTCGTCACTTCGTGCAATATTGTTTTCCTCAGTACAGTGCTGATCTTGTATCTCATCGCATAAATTCAAACCACGATTGGGAGGTCCTGGCACGCTGTATATCGCAGGAACGTGCTGCTAGCTATTGCAGGCCGAGCTCAACAAAGTGTCCGCTCGCAAAATCAATGCAGGCGAAATCTTCGGCGCCGCGTGTTTGCTCGCCAAGAAAAAGACCTTTTTTTGTCGCGCGCGGCTATGTCTGCAACTTAAACGACCTAAACTTCGTACGCACGCCAACTTCAAAATTAATGTCCCTTTCGGGGGGATCGTTGAAATCTGTGGTCCTACCGGCCCAATGTAAGCTATGCAGTGGCTCAAGGGTATCAGCTCGCGAATTCTGCTGCAGAAGTTTCCACATCTGCGCAAGAAATTTTGGGTCGGCAGCTCCGGGCTAGAGGATACTTAGCAGTAAGATCTGGTACCGCGACCGATGAGATGATCAAAGAGCACATCGAAGCGCAGGAAGACGAACAGATCATCGATGATAGTAGATTTCCAATCGACAGCCTTTTAAATTCCTCGGCTTGTAGCTGAGGGTGGTGGTTCAATTGAAAGACATCAGTCCCGACTCAACGATCAGACGCTCGGCACGCCTTAACGGCCGAATCACACCGCCCTTAGGCGTCTTCCGTGCCGGCTAGGGTAATCGGAACGAAACGGTAAACACAGGTTCTTTACACTGTCCCGCTGCCTCCACCAATTTAGCTCTCCTAAATTCCAAGTTAGACGGCTCAATTAAAGAGATCGGCGACTTGGATTTGTCACATACTCTTCTGATTCGTGCCCCCGTTTGAATTCAATTTGAGCGGTCGCTCGCCGCGATGGGATCATTAATTCGCTGCGACTTGTGTTAATAAACCCGCGAAATGATAACCCGCAAGGATCATCCGTCGCCGCTTGCTATTTTTCGCTGCGCGAGCCACCACCGCGCACCCAGGTCAGGTGTACCATGGATAAAGCCTATCGCCGCTAGGTTGGGTCACCAATCCACAGAGGTAAGGGTGAAACAATGTTGATGGGGACGCGAAGTCTCGCCGGCTCTATACCCCTCACGTTGCCCACAATTTCCTAGTTTGAAGTTCGACCACACAGATATGGCACGGTAGGGATGTTTTATCTGGCATACGTAATGCATTGACATCTGACAAAACGACTTCACGAGGAAGGCGCAGATCCTATGACCCGTAGATGGAATGGCTACCTGGTTAGAGCCCTAAACGAGTTTGCTTCGCTCACTGCTGGGTGCGGGACGATGGGCGCGAGCCATCGGATTCCGGTCCAGTTGAAGGCTTCGATAGACGGCCATAAAGAGCATGAACCGGGCGAAAAGAAATTCTCTGGGACGCCGAAGAGACGAAAATATAACCGCGAGTGATATTGTCCTAATTCGCCACGAAAGTTGGCTTCCTCCATCCATTTATTCCAGGGTGAAAGCCACGCCGTAGGCCGATGAAATCTTGTGACTCTCGTGACTATAGTGGCAGACCACGTTGACAACTTTGACGCCGCCTGGCCGAGATGCACGGCAGAACGAACGGTTTTCCAATCTCCTTGCAATCCACTCACGCTGCCGATAAGTGCCACCGCCAAGGCCCGCCTCTAATATTCAATTCCAAAGCAGCGGCGAGCCACCATAAACCGGTTGCCACCTGGACAGTCGAAATGGTGCTCTTATCCCAATTTTAAACGTGCTCGCCGCGTATAAGCGTTCGCAATCTAACCCTGTTGGCGGTGACAGGTGGCCGAAGAAATAGCAGTCACGCGCTACCCACGTAGCCGTACAAGGGATATTCCTCGGCTCGCCTCGATCGTTGAAATGGTCCGCTTCCGAGATTCTACGTTTTACGTCTATGAAGAACTTGGTGTATGAATTTGGTCCAAGCTATAAAAGACTTTCCCAAGAAAGATAACGATTCATCGATGTCACCGCTTCTGGTTTTGCTTAAGATCGAAACGAGCCAGAGCAAAACAAACCTTCCACTACAAAGGTTGAATGCCTGAGATCGCTATCGGACGTCCACTACCAAAACTCCGCTTGGGCTACGAGCCGACACCACCTTGACAACCGGTAGTTTTCCATCGTGTCCGCGGCGAGCGTCCAGACGGTGCAATGCTCGTCCGGCAGATTGCAAAAGGTAGTTCTCCTTTTCTAAACTCATCCACCAAGATCTATCCAGAAAATTGTAAGGTTTCCTAACGCGACATCTCCGACAGTGCGTTTGTCAACGACACGTGAATGTTGATGCGAAATAGATTTGAGGCGTCGATCCGTAAGTGTCAGTGCACTCACGCTTTCCAGCGTGCTCCTTGGCACGATCCGTGCGCAAACGCAGCATCAAATTCTGACGTTGACGCGATGAACTGATACCCCAACGTGGTCACCAAGGGGGTCGGTGAGCGAGTGGTGAAACCGGCAACACAAATTCCGTGGGCCGTTTTTTTTGACTGAAGTCGGTAAGCGTTCGAGGAGAAAAACAATCAGAGGAGGGGAAATGAACCTTTTGGAGAGACTTTACCGGGAAGAGGACGGGCAGGGACTTATTGAGTATACATTCATTGTTGTTCTCGTGGCTTTAGGTTTTTGGTTGGGCGTTCGCGATACACAAGTCGGAGCCAGCTTGGGAAAATCCTGGGCCAAAGTGCTCGACTGCGTAATGTCGCCGTTTTCGTGTAGTGCTTAGTCGAAATATCTGCGCGGGAGCGCTGAACGAGCACTGGGTGTCACAAACTAACGGGCGATGTCTGGCTGAACCAAAGAATCGGTCTGGACTCAACCTCCAAACCAGCGCGGAAAGCGACAGTCACTGTGTCAATGAGGTATTGATGAAACCGTGCCCTGCAAACAGTGAAATTGCCGTTCGACAAGATGATCGCGTTTTGGCGAACTCAGGTCAGGTTTCAGACTGCACCTAAAGAACTTTTCACGTCAACTGCGTGCGCTCGGACAGGCGATCGAAAAATTTGGCTTTTCTGCACTCGAACTGGAGATCAGAAGCAGGGCTTATCTGGTAATAGCTGAAGCGAATCCAGGAAGGTGCAAAAAATTTTCGTTTTCGCGGTTTGTCAGTGAGCTGGTTCGGCGGCCTTCCCTTAGTCTCAGCCTCGCGACGCCGGTCGCCAAGTCGATCTACATTTTTCACCAGAGGACATCGAATACTTCGACTTGCGCGGAAAAAGTCGACGCCAGGATTCCAGCAGTATGTCGGACCCATACACTCTTAGTTGCTGCGCAGCGCTCGTCATGAATTGCCATCTCGAATTTCTCGCGGGCTAAGTTACCCGAGATCCGAATGCAAACGTTTCTTGTCGTAAACCATCTAGCGGAGACGGGGAGTCCCGGGATGACATCGTCGTAGTCTCGTAGTTCGCCGGATGGATTTCCTCGTAGTTTAGTAGCCCGAAGAACCAACTCCGTGGGCGTTGTCGTAGCCCGTTCTCGCCGTGCTGACTTTTACGGTCGGAAGCGCAAATGCGACGCTACCTTCCACATTCACCATTGTATCCCAAGCTCCTGCGATTTTTCTCTGGCGCGCGTGCCCGTTTATGCCTCGTACCGGTGAACGCACAAATCAACAGTGTAAAGCATATGAACAGTCTTTGATTCGTCAGGCACGTCGTCCAGGTTCGGACGGAGGTTGGCGTGAGTTTCTTAAGTAGCTGAACGGTTCCCGGTCGCCCCGCGTCAGATCGATTGCCGGGCTCCAGCGCCTTTTTTCCGTTGCGCGAAGCTCGATTGGACAACTCCCGGACCGGCGGTCGATTAGGATTTATAGAATTTCGCGCGGATTTTGGGATTTGCGAGTCAATACGCCTTGGTATTGCCCTTGCGTTACTGCCTTGACCAACATGGATCCCACGGACAAGAAAACCACTACACTCGCACTGTCGGAACAACCTCAGGATACTGAAAACCTTCTGTTGGAGCGACTGAAGAATAGCACAACCAGCGAGGATTATTTTCGCTGGATGTTGTTCGTCGTCGGATTCTATCGAGGCATTAACAAGATTGATGCGGCGACTGAATTACTCGAAGGCTTTACCAAGATCAGCAAAGATACCGAACAGTCGGCTCATTGCTATTTAGCTCTCGGCCAAATTGCTACTGATGAACAGCATCTGGAAGATGCTCTGAGGCACTTCACGTTGGCTTTGGAACTGGCGCCAAAAAAACGCAAGGTCGGCTACGTCCTGCATAACAACATCGGGTTTTGCCTCAATACGCTCGGACGCTTCGTTGAAGGGGAGACCCATTGCCGCAATGCAATCGCGATCGATTGGACGCGGGCGAGCGGTTATCGAAACCTTGGCGTCAGCTTGCATGGTCAAGGGAATATCCTTAGTGCCGCGTGGGCATTAGCAGAAGCAGTCCGGGTGGACGCCGCCGATAACCGCGCGAGCGTCTTATTGGAAAAATTGCTCGCTCTAAATCCAATTCTGGCTGTCCAATGCCCATGGGCGACGCAGGTGTTAACCGGGGATGCGAAAGTCGATCCTAGCATTCCCTTCATGTAAGAATTTGGCTCGCACCAATCTGATTCGGATTGACTGTGAGTGCCTTTTCTGATCACTTGGATTTCTCGTCCAAGTCCGCTAGGAGTGAGTTAATTTCGTCATTCCTTCGCCAATCTCTCCTTGGTAGTTTCCCTACGGTAGGTTTTTCTCAGCCCAATCACGAGCAAAGCTCCAACTAAATCTGTTGAAAGGCGCCAATGGCGTCTGCGTCGTGACCATTGCGTGGTCGGAGAGAGGCACCGCCGATCTAACAATCGCTAGAATTCGGGTGAAAATTTGGCAAATCCAGGTTGACATTAAAAAACGTCGATGACATATGTTAATTAATCAATATAGTGTCTATGCCTAATTTAATTAATTCGCTTGACCAAACAGATTTAAAAATACTTTATATACTTCAAAATGACGGCCGCAGGCGGCTTGCCGATATTGCCGACGAGGTGGCGCTATCTGCACCCGCTGTGATGGAGCGGGTGAAGAAGCTCGAAGCGGGAGGCATTATCAGGGGCTACCAAGCTCTATTGGATAGTAAAAAAGTTGGCAAGGACATCACGGCATTTATCGGAGTTTCCATTGGTAATCAGCGCGATATGGACAAGTTCGCGCGCCAAATGATGCTATACCCCGACGTTTTGGAGTGCCATCACGTTACAGGCGATGAAAGTTTCATGCTGAAAGTGAAATCGGCCAATACTAGTTCCCTGGAGAAATTGCTTGGCGAGATTCGCTCGGTGGAGGGCGTGACGCGGACGGTGACAAGGGTCGTCCTATCAACGGCGAAAGAGGGACAGGCGTTAGAGCTCGATGCCGGTCTCGCGGAAACTGGCCACGGCAGAAAAAAATGAGATTCGACAAGTGGAGTTTCGAGCTCCATTTCGCCTCGTTAAGGTGCAATTGAAAAAAACGATGAGTACTTGGATGCCACGGTGTGGTTCACACCTAGGAATAACATAGTGAAAGGTAAGATGATGACATTGTCCGGATTACCGCCGAAGCAAGGTCTCTACGATCCGCGCTTCGAGCACGATGCTTGTGGCGTCGGGTTCGTCGTGCATATCAAAGGCGAAAAGTCCCATGAGATCGTCGAACAAGCGCTGACGGTCTTGCAGAACCTTGACCACCGAGGTGCCTGTGGTTGCGAGGAAAACACGGGTGACGGAGCAGGCATCTTGATGCAGATCCCGCATGCATTTCTTAAAGACGCATGCGGTGGTTTGGGATTTCAACTGCCCGACCCTGGCGAGTATGGCGTCGGTATGATCTTCTTACCTGATCACAGGGATCAGCGCCGTCACTTTGAGAAAACCATTGAGAAAATCATCGCCGAAGAAGGGCAGAAGCTGCTCGGTTGGCGCAAGGTACCGACGGACAATATGTATTTGGGCGAGACCGCCAAGACCTACGAACCATTTATCCGGCAGGTCTTTATTGGGCGCAGCGACCGCATTGAAGATGACTTGTCTTTTGAACGTAAGCTCTATGTAATTCGCCGGCGTGCGGAAAGTGCGATCCGTTATGCCGGGCGTGTCGGCGGTGATTTTTTCTATATACCCAGCATGTCGTGTCGCACGCTGATTTATAAAGGCATGCTGACGCCGCACCAGGTGGTTACCTTTTATCCCGATCTCTCCGATCCATTGATGGAGAGTGCGATCGCGGTGGTTCATTCGCGCTTTAGCACCAACACCTTTCCGAGCTGGGGACGGGCTCATCCATACCGTTATTTGATTCACAACGGTGAAATCAATACCTTGCGCGGCAATGAAAACTGGATGCATGCGCGCCAAGGGATGCTGGCTTCGGAGTTGTTCGGCGCTGACTTGAAGAAGGTTTTCCCGGTCATTCAAGAGGACGGCAGCGATTCGGCCAAGTTCGATAACTGTCTCGAGTTTCTCGCTCTGAGCGGGCGCTCGTTGCCGCATGCTGTCATGATGATGATCCCTGAGCCGTGGGAAAATCACGATAGCATGGACTCAAACAAACGCGCCTTTTACGAGTATCACAGCAGCTTGATGGAGCCGTGGGACGGACCGGCTTCGATCGCATTTACCGACGGTACTGTCGTCGGTGCAGTCCTTGACCGTAATGGCTTAAGGCCTTCACGTTATTACGTGACTAAAGACGATCTGGTGATCATGGCTTCCGAAGTCGGCGTGCTCGACGTGTCAGCCGAGCGAGTCTTGGAAAAACGCCGGCTTCAGCCGGGGCGAATGTTTCTCGTGGATACCAGTGAAGGGCGCATCATCAGCGATGAAGAAATCAAGCAAGAGATGGCGTCGGCTCAGCCGTACGGTGAGTGGTTAAAGAAGAACCTCGTACGCTTTGCCGATCTGCCGGATATTCTGGAGCCGGAATCCGAGACTAACCATCAGGCAACGTTGCAGCGGCTGCAAGCGTTTGGTTATGATTTCGAGGATCTGCGGGTCAATATCGGACCGATGGCGCAAAACAGCATCCAACCGGTGGGTTCCATGGGCACAGACACGCCGCTGGCGGTTTTGTCGGACAAGCCGCAATTACTTTACAGCTATTTTAAGCAGCTATTTGCCCAGGTGACTAATCCGCCGATCGATCCGATTCGCGAAGAGTTGATCACGTCGACGACTCTGACTCTCGGCAGCGAAGGTAATCTCATCGAACCCAAGCCGGAAAGTTGCCACCAATTGCGGTTACCCGAGCCGATACTCAAAAATTCTGACATAGAAAAGCTCCGGCGCATTGATCTGCCGGGGATTAAATCCAAAACGTTGCCGATACTATTCGCTCCCCATGAGGGTAAAGCGGGATTGGAGCGCGCCCTAGACGCGCTTTTCGCCGCGGCTGATCAAGCAATCGCCGACGGCATCACCATCTTGATTCTTTCCGACAAAGGAGTCGATCAGAGTCATGCTCCGATTCCCGCGTTGCTTGCCACGGCGGGATTACATCACCATTTGATCCGCACCGGCACGCGCACGCGGATCGGGCTGGTGCTTGAGTCCGGTGAGCCGCGTGAAGTGCATCATTTTTGTCTCCTGCTCGGCTACGGCGCTCAGGCGATCAATCCCTATCTAGTTTACGAGTGTCTAAACGACATGATTCATGAGGGCTTGTTAAAGGACATCACTTACCACGAAGCAGTGAAGGGCTATGATAAAGCGGTTTACAAAGGTGTGGTGAAGGTGATGGCCAAGATGGGCATTTCAACGATCAAGTCCTATTGCGGTGCGCAGATCTTCGAGGCCGTCGGCCTTGGCCAAGAGTTGGTTGACAAGTACTTTACCTGGACGCCGTCGCGGATCGGCGGCGTCGGCTTGGAAGAAGTCGCTCGCGAAGCGCAGCAGCAGCATGCGCGCGCGTTTCCGACTTATCCGCTCAATGGCCATACGCTCGACGTGCACGGCCAGTATCAGTACCGCAAAGATGGCGAATTGCATCTCTTCAATCCGCGGACCATTCATCTGCTACAAAAGGCGGCGCGCAACAATGATTACAAGGCTTTCAAAGAATACAGCCAGCTGATCGACGATCAATCCGAACACATGGCGACTTTGCGCGGCTTGATGCGTTTGAAATATTCGTCGCAACCGATACCGATTGAAGAAGTCGAATCGGTGGAAGAAATCGTTAAACGGTTTAAAACCGGCGCCATGTCGTACGGGTCAATCAGCAAAGAGGCGCATGAAGCACTCGCCATTGCGATGAACCGCATCGGTGGCAAAAGTAATACCGGCGAGGGCGGCGAAGATCCGGCGCGATATATCTCAGAGCCCAATGGCGATTCCAAAAACAGCGCAATTAAGCAAGTCGCTTCAGGCCGCTTCGGCGTCACGAGCTATTACCTGACGCAAGCCAAAGAGCTGCAAATCAAAATGGCGCAAGGGGCAAAACCGGGAGAGGGCGGCGAGTTGCCCGGCCGGAAAGTTTATCCGTGGATCGCCAAGGTGCGTCACTCGACGCCAGGCGTCGGCTTGATCTCGCCGCCGCCGCATCACGACATCTACTCGATCGAGGATCTGGCGCAGCTGATTCACGATCTCAAAAACGCCAATCATCGCGCGCGCATCAGCGTCAAGTTGGTTTCCGAGATTGGTGTCGGCACGATCGCCGCGGGTGTGGCGAAAGGGCACGCGGATGTGGTTTTGATCAGCGGCCATGATGGCGGCACCGGCGCCTCGCCGCAAACCAGCATCAAGCATGCCGGCCTGCCGTGGGAACTGGGGTTGGCGGAAACCCACCAAACTCTAGTACTCAATAATCTACGCAGTCGCATCGCCGTCGAAACCGATGGGCAGCTCAAAACTGGACGGGACGTCGTGATTGCGGCGCTGCTCGGCGCGGAAGAGTTCGGTTTTGCGACGACCGCGCTGGTGAGCTTGGGTTGTATCATGATGCGTGTCTGCCACCTCGATACCTGTCCTGTTGGCGTGGCAACGCAAAATCCCGAACTCAGAAAAAAGTTCCCCGGCGATCCGGCGCACGTGGTCAACTTTATGCGATTTGTCGCGCAGGAGATGCGCGAGCATATGGCGGAGCTTGGTTTTCGCACGGTCAACGAAATGATCGGGCACTCGGAGAAGCTCGAAATGCGCCGCGCCGTGGAGCACTGGAAAGCGAAAGGATTGGATTATTCCGCTATTCTTTATCAGCCCGAAGCCGGGCCAGAAGTCGGCCGTTATTGTCAGATTCCACAGAATCACGGCCTGGAGAATGCCCTCGACAATCAGGTACTGCTCGATCTCGCGTCGCCGGCTTTGGACCGCAAAGAAAAGGTCAAGGCGAAATTGGATATCCGCAACACCAATCGCGTGGTCGGGACGATTCTTGGCAGCGAAGTGACCCGCCGGTTCGGCCCGCAGGGGTTACCGGAAGATACCATTCATTTTCACTTTCAGGGATCGGCCGGACAGAGCTTCGGCGCGTTTATTCCGCCGGGCATGACATTGGAACTGGAAGGCGACGCCAATGATTACTTCGGCAAGGGGCTTTCCGGCGGGAAAGTGGTTCTCTATCCGCCTGAGGGCTCGACGTTCGTTCCCGAAGAAAACATTATCGTCGGCAACGTCGCTTTTTACGGCGCGACCAACGGCGAGGCTTACATTCGCGGCATGGCAGGCGAACGCTTTTGCGTCAGGAACAGCGGCGTGCGCGCAGTGGTCGAAGGCGTCGGCGATCACGCTTGCGAATACATGACCGGCGGAAGCGTGGTCGTTATCGGTAAAACCGGCCGTAACTTCGCGGCCGGTATGTCCGGTGGCGTTGCCTTCGTGTTGGATGAAGACGGCACTTTCAAGAACCGTTGCAACTTCGAAACAGTGACGCTCGAACGCTTGGTTGAGCGCGATCTGCAAGAAGTCGAGGAAATGCTCAAACGCCATGCCATCTACACGCGGAGCGCGCACGCTTGGCAGCTGTTGGCGTTGTGGCAGGAGACCGCGGCCAAGTTCGTCAAGGTCATGCCGAGAGATTATCGGCGCGTGGCGGAGGCCTTGCAGCAAGCGGAAGCTAAAGGGTTAGTCGGCGACGATGCGCTGATGGCCGCGTTCGAGGCCAATAAAAACGATGCGGCTCGAGTCAGTGGTAACTGAGATGCGCGCCCGCTGAGTCGATTTGAGTTTTGCGTTCCTTATTTTGAGTCGAGCTTCACTCGGCTCAAAAGCAAAAAATTCGACGAATCCGCAAATGAGTTGCGCGATCCACGCCGGGCGCCGTGTGGGTGGTTCATATTGTTAGGAGAATCTTAGGAGATGGGTAAAGCGACTGGTTTCATGGAATACGAACGGGAACTTCCCCGGGATCGCTCGCCGTTAGAGCGGGTGAAAGACTGGAAGGAGTTTCACGAACACTTCTCGGAACAAAAGCTCCGCGAGCAAGGCGCGCGCTGCATGGATTGCGGTATTCCATTTTGCCACACCGGTCAAATGATCAACGGTATGGCTTCGGGCTGTCCTGTCAACAACTTGATTCCGGAATGGAACGATCTCGTCTACCGCAGCCTTTGGAAAGAAGCGCTCGAACGGCTGCACAAGACCAACAACTTCCCGGAGTTTACCGGGCGCGTTTGTCCGGCGCCCTGCGAAGGTTCTTGTGTGCTCGGGCTGAACGAACTCCCGGTGACGATCAAAAACATCGAGTGTTCGATCATCGACAATGGCTTTGCGAAGGGTTGGGTGATGGCGGAGCCGCCGGCAAAACGCACTGGGAAGAAAGTCGCGGTGATCGGCTCGGGCCCGTCGGGTCTTGCCGCCGCCGCGCAGCTCAATCATGCCGGTCACCTAGTGACCGTTTACGAGCGCGCTGATCGCATCGGCGGGCTGCTCATGTACGGCATTCCCAACATGAAGCTCGATAAGCAAATCGTCCAACGGCGCATTGATCTCATGGCCGCGGAAGGCGTGCAGTTCGTTAGCCACGCGCATATAGGCGTTGACATGGCGGCGGCGAAGCTGAAAGAGAATTTCGACGCTATCGTCATTTGCACCGGCGCGACCAAGGCCCGCGACTTGCCGATTCCCGGGCGCGAGCTAAACGGAATTTACATGGCGATGGAATTTCTCCAAGCGAATACCAAGAGCCTACTCGACTCACAACACCGCGACGGCAATTTCATATCGGCCAAAGACAAGCATGTCATCGTCGTCGGCGGCGGCGATACGGGAACCGATTGTGTTGGCACGGCGATGCGCCATGGCTGCAAGAGCTTGACCCAACTTGAAATCTTGCCACGGCCACCGGATACACGACAACCTGACAACCCCTGGCCAGAGTGGCCCAAGGTTTACAAGCTCGACTACGGTCAAGAAGAGGCCGCGGCGCGCTTCGGGGCTGACCCGAGAGCGTATCTGACGACGGGAGAAAGATTCGTTGGTGATGACCGCGGCAACGTCGAGGAGTTTCACATCTACGATGTCGAATGGTCAAAGAACGAGCAGGGAGCATTCATTCCTAAGCGCGTTGTCGGGTCTGAAAAAGTCCTGCAAGCGGATTTGGTATTACTCGCAATGGGATTTTTGGGACCGGAGGATCCAGCATTGACGCAGCTCGGAGTAGAGCGTGATCCGCGCTCTAACGCCAAAGCGGAATATGGTCTGTTTGCGACAAACGTGCCGGGAGTTTTCGCGGCCGGCGATTGCCGGCGCGGACAGAGTCTGGTGGTGTGGGCGATCAACGAAGGACGCAGTGCCGCGCGCGAGTGCGATCGTTATCTCATGGGTAGCACGAACCTTCCTTAGATGCGGCCAGGGTGCCGAGCATTTCTCGATAGCGATCGCCTGCCGTTCGATACGTAGAGGCCGCTCGGGTTTCCGGCGCGGTGTGCATGACTCACCTCTGCCGCGTTCCTCGGCTTCTTCTCTATTTCATCTAATCGCGATTGATCAGACGTGTCTTGTCTGACTTGTCAGTCTGCCACAGGTGTCAGTCAGGATCCTCACCGGCTCCCATTCTGCTGCCTTCACGCCGCATTGAGTACGTTTTGGAAATGGCACTGCTGTTGCTCCTACTGCCAGTCTGAGGGGTAAATCTAAACGGGAAAACGTCGTCTGATTTCACTCGCCTGAAAAAGCCGAACTCTCCGTGAGGAGAGGGCGGAAAGCCACGGATCACAACGATCGCCGGCGTAAGCGCCAACGATCGAATCTGACTGCCGGGCTGCCGAAAGCGAAACAGCTATGCAATCGTTACGGCGTGCTTGGAGTCGCACAATGAAACAAAATATCGCGGACAGTGAACAACGCTTCGACGAGGAGCCTAGTGAGCGTGGTGAGGCAAATGCGAGGGCGAGTCACGATTTTCGAGGTTTCGCAAAGCAGCTTCGCGCACTCGGTCAAGCGCTCGAAAAATTCAGTTTTTCGACATTCGATTTAGAGCTCAAAAGCGGCATTTATGTGATCACCGGCAGAGCCACCGCGACCGAACAAGTCAAGTTTTCATTTTCTCGATTCGTGCGCGAATTATTCCGGGGCGCGCTGCCACAGCCGACGGTTACCTATGCCCAGAACCAGATTGACCTACGTTTCTCGCCCGCGGAAATCGAGCAATTCGATTTCCGCGGACGGGTGAAACGCCGAGACTCGAGCAGGATGCCCGATCCCTACAGTGTGTCGCAAATCCTCCGTGGCGCGGGTTCGTATCTGGACAATCGCGACATCGCCAATTTGGTGGGAATCACCCTGCGCGGAAAGTGGGTCAGCGTGAGCTACGAGACCGCTGAAGGTAGGTTGGAAGAAGCCAAGCAGGATTTGGAGTACTTCTACAATTATTGGGTGAAGATGTACATGCGCCGCAGCAACCGCACAAAGTTGGCTGCTCCCAGCGAACCGACCTTGTTCGTGACATGGAAAGGCATCCAAAAGGCGCACACAGTCGCCGAAGCTCCATGATCAAGCTGCCGATCCTTCTCTCGCATTGAAATGGGCACGAGCTTGCTGCCCACCTGAGTCCGACCGCCAGATCTTACCGAGAATTCTCGCGGAGACAGCGCCTTTATACGGCCGACGTCCTCGTTAGTTGACAATTGAAAAGCTCGGTTGCTAATTTCATGGAGTGTGGGGTGATCGATATGTCTTCACGGCGCCGCGCCATTAACGCTCTGTCTCTGGGCCCAACGTGGCGACGCGCTTCAAGAAAAATCATGGAAAAAGGGGAACGAAAATCATGGCTGAACTTTCGCTGAAATGGCCGAACAATGCGCGCGTCGCATTTGTTCTCGGCATCGCGCTCGAGGCGTGGGATCGGACTAAACCGACACAGGGAGCTGCGCTGCAGTCGCCGCTGCCCAAAGATGCGCTTTATAAATGGGACTGGTCGACCGAAACATTCCGCGACTTCGGCCCGAAAATAGGCATGAGGCGCCTCCTCGATATCTGCGATAAGTACAGCTTAAAAGTCAGTATTCCGTTGAACGGCCTCACCTGTGTTTACTACCCAGAGTTAGTCAAGGAGTGCCACGCGCGCGGCCATGAATTGGTCGCCCATGGATGGGAAATGGGCGAACGGCTTTATATGTTAACGCGCGAGCAGGAGCGCGAGAATATTTTAAAGACCATCGATGCGATCGTTAAAGTTACCGGTGAATGTCCCACCGGCTGGTCATCGCCGGGTGTGCGTCCGACGGACAACACCGTCGAGCTGCTGGTGGAAACCGGCTTGGAGTACCACTGCGATTTTCACGACGATGAGATGCCGTATCCGATCTGGGTGGGCGATAAATTGCTCGTCGAGTTTCCACACCAATACACGATCAACGATCATCGAACCCAGGAAGAGGGAACGCGTCACGAATTCTTCGAAAAATTCAAAGACGAGTTCGATTACCGTTACAAAATCGGTGACGCGAACCCGACGATGATGAACGTGATCTCCCACGCTTACCTGAGCTCGCGTATTCCTTTGATCGATACTTTCGAGCAGATCGTCGCTTATGCGACGAATCATAAGGACGTTTGGCTGGCGCGCCGAGGCGACGTGGCGGCATGGGCGCGCAAGCAGATTTTGGCAAACAGATAGGTCCCGTCAGGGATCTCCATTAAGAGCCAACCCGCGCTACTTGATCCAGAGATTATTCAGATCGCCGATATTCGGCAGCAGGCCCAAGGAAATGCCCGACTGCAAAATTTTGTTTTGTGACTGGAAGAAACTCTCGCCCCACTTATCGGCAAAATTGGCTTTGTTCTGTTTCAGCCCTGCAGCGATCTCTTCCGGCGTGCTCAAATTGAATAGCTCTTTCGCTTTCGACTTGAAAAACTCTTCGTCCTGCCCCGCTTTAATCACCTGAATCGCATCCCCATAGGCGCCGCGAATGGCTTTAACGAGCGCCGGCTGTTTTTCCACCGTTTCTTTGAGCATACCCACGGTCGATTTGAGCGGCGGCGCGCCAAAGATATTCTCGAGCTCGATATCGAAATCGGCGAGCACGCGATACTTGCCCGACATCACCAATCTCGTGGTATGCGGCTCGAACATATTGATCGCCTCGACCTCGCCGCGTTCTAAAAGAGCGATCAGCGCGCCCGTTTCAGCCGGCACGTTTTGAAAATCTTTCTCTATGTCGAGCTTCTGCTCCTTAGCGATGACCGCGGAGAAAAAATAGGCCCCGGTAACACGCGCGAAGTTGCCGATCTTTTTGCCTTTGAGGTCGCCGAAAGATTTGTATGGCGCATCCTTGCGCACGACCCAGGAGTTGCCGGACCAAATCTGTGGCGTGATCAGACGTATATCCGTGCCGCTCTTGACTAGATTCACCGCGGTGCTGGGCTGCATGGAACTGGCCATCGTGCGGCCGAGCTTTACGGCATTCGCCGCTTCGGTGAAGTCCATCATCATGTTATTGATCTTAATGCCGTATTTGACGTCGAGCTTTTTGTTTTCAATCAGGGCGGCGATGTAACCGGACTGGCCCGCGGCGCTGGTGGCGATGTTGATCGTCTGCATAGCTTGCCCGGCTAACGCCGGATCGACGAGACATGACGTCACTAGAAAAATCAGCAAACGCAAATAATCCCGTCTCGTTTTCATGATCCTTCATCCTCCTTCAGAGTCACTTTGGTTTCCAGCTCGGCGGCAAAATTATAAATCTCCGGTCCCCAGTGGCGCGGTGAGTGGAGCGGATTGGTTACGTAGGCATCGAGACGTGCCGGGCGGTTGGTCAACGTGACGACGTAATCGCTCATGTAGGCCGCTTCGGCCAGGTTATGGGTAACGAAAAGCACTGTGCGGTGTAGTTGCTCGCATAGGCGCCGGGTCGTCTTACGCAACTGGCGCGCAGTCAGCTCGTCTACGCTCGCGAAAGGCTCGTCCATCAGCACAATGTCCGACTCGACCGCCAAGGCGCGCGTCAAGCCGACACGCTGGCGCTGACCACCAGAAAGATATAACGGAAATTGATTTACATATTCCTCGAGCCCCACGAGTTTCAAGTAATGCGCCACGCGTGAGTCCCATTCACTTCGGCCAATTCCCGCGCCTTTTAACGCGAGACTAATGTTTTCACCAATGGTTTTCCACGGCAGCAAGCGCGGGCTTTGAAAGACGTAACCGATGAGCGGGCGTTCTCGAGTTTGCCCCTCGACGGTGAAAAGCAGTTCGCCGCGGTCGAGCGTTTCCAGGCCGACGACGGAATTGAGCAACGTCGATTTGCCGCATCCCGACGGCCCGATTAGAACCGTGACACAACCTTCGCGAGCCTCGAATGATAGCCGGTCGATCACTTTGAACGGCTCGCCATCCTCGCGGCGAAACCATTTCTCCGCGTCTTTGAATAATAGCTCCGCCATCTAGCGTCTCCAGACGTCGATCTTGGGACGCCATGCGGTAAGGCGCCGTTCGGCCAAATTGATTACGCCGTATTCGATTACGATCATGGCGACGACGAATGTGAGCGTCCACGCGATGACGCCTTCCATGTTGAAGACTTGGTAAGCTTTCATCACCTGATAGCCAACGCCGTTGCTGGTGCCGAACATCTCGACCACGACGACGACTTTCCAGGCCAGCCCTAAACCGTAGCGAGTGGCCGCGAAAATATTGGGCACGAGCTGCGGCAGAATCACTTGGGAGATCTTCATCCATTTGGTGAAGTGAAACACATGACTCATGTCCATCAATTCTTTGTCCAGCGATTTCACACCTGCCCAAATATTAATGACGAGCATCGGAAAGATCGTCACGGTCACGGCGAAGTACGGCGACCACTCGTTAATGCCGAACAGCATCACCGCGATCAGCGCCCACATTAAGCCGGGAATGGTGAGGCCGAGAACGACCAACGGCTGAAAGAAACGCTCGCCCATGACGACCGTGCCCATGTAAATGCCGACGCCGACGCTTAAGAACATCGCGAGCACCGCGCCGACAAAGACGCGCCGCAGGCTTTGATACATATGGAAAAAGAAAGTGCCGTCGGAGACCAAACGGATCGCTTCTCGGACGGTGCTGAGCGGACTCGGTAACAGGCGCGGATAGATGAGATAGAGCGCCCACCAGATAAAGATCACGCTGGCGACCGCCAGCAGGGGCGGCAGCAGGCGCGCTATCAGGTCGCGGCCATAAGAACTGCCGAACGGCGGAAGCGTTTCGGCGCCAGCCGCGGCCGCCGTCTGACTAGCCATAGTTACTTGATCGTTGTGCTCGAAAGCCATTGTCTGCATTTGTGCTATGAAAGCGCATGTCTGTCAATCGGCGGATCTTACAACTGGCCGTTGACTTGACCGTTGCGCTTCGCTGAGGTTTCGTGCTGCTCCATGAAATCCGCTCCGGAGGATTTAGCGATAATAAATATGTCGGGCGCATTTGCGCCGCGAGCGATGAACGAAGTTAAAGGCAGTCGTCAATCGCTGAAAGAAAAGTTGACAGCTTGAAAGGCAGGGGGAGCGAAAGACGGTGGCACGGCGCGGTTTGTCAAAGGCTGAGAAAGCGACGTGATTCTAGCGCAGATTTTGCTGTTGGTGTAGACGGTTTAGATCCTGCTGATTTTGGTTTTGGCGAATTTGATCCTGCAGTGAATTGATCTGCTGCTGGCGCTGCAGGTCATTGATTTGCTGTTGCTGGCGCAACGGATCGGTTTCGCGCTGGATTCGGTTAATCTGCTGCTCACTTTGCAAGCGCTGGATCTGTTGATCGTTCTTTTGTTGGTCGAGTTGCTGTTGGGTCTGCGTGGCTTGGGGCTGCTGTGGCTGCGATGGTTCGGGTTTTGCCTGCTTGAGTTGTTCCAGTCGATGTTCCGAGCGCTGCAACTCCTGATCGCGCTTGAGGGTTTCAAGCTGTTGTTGACGCTGCAGCTCTTTCGCTTTTTCATCCTGACGCGCTTTGGTTTGTTCTTTTAAGACGTCTTCGAGCTGGTCGGCGGCAGACCAAACGTGCCGCGGCACGAGCAAATTGAGCATTATAACCAGATAAAAGACAAGCGTGGTAACGGCTGGTTTCATGTCCTTGGCTCCTGTATCCATCAAAGCAAACTAACGTGGCGATGGCAACATCGAGAAATCCACCAGTTTCTCGGGTTCGAGATGTTCCGGCACGGGCCGCTCTTCGCGTAGGAGAGCCAAATAGCCGCGCACTTTGTTTATGTCAATGGCGCCGTCGGGCGAAAGGATGCTGACGATAG